>Ga0164294_10005616_pt1 | contig 10775 bp, 12 predicted proteins | sample GEODES005metaG_FD_111479 | JGI IMG/M metagenome (GOLD analysis project Ga0164294, IMG submission 111479) | Oligotrophic lake water microbial communities from Sparkling Lake, Wisconsin, USA - GEODES005 metaG | ecosystem: Environmental > Aquatic > Freshwater > Lake | place: USA: Sparkling Lake...
AGTGACAAAGCTGTCGGTCGACACCTTGCAGTTTGACCTCGCGGTTCGCTTCTAAGTTCGCCATGCGCCGCCCGTTCGCCCCCTCCACCTCCAGCCGCCTTGTCGTGGCCTTTGCCTTGTTTTTGGGTATTGCTGGCGCACATGCCGCAGATGAAAAAGACAAAAAGGCCGCGCGCGCCCAGCAAGACCGGATTGCAAAAATGCAGCAAGTGCAGCAGGCCTTGCAGCAAGACAAAACCCAGCTCAGCACCGAACGCGACGAGCTGCAAGCCAAGTTAAAAAAAGCGCAGACCCAAGCGTCCAAGCTGAACCAGACGCTAAAGCAAGAGGCCGAGTTGCGTACGCAGGTGCAGGCCTTGCAGGCAGAGAAGGCCACTTTGGCCGATTCGCTGAAGTCCACCGAAAGCGCGTTAATGGCTTTGCGCAGCCAGCAGCAAAACACCCTTGGCCAATTAGCCGCCACCGAGTCCACGCTTGCAAACACCCGCACTACCTGGGAAGGCACACAACAAAGCCTCGCGCAGCGTGACAAGGCGCTGGCCTTTTGCCAAGACCAGAACCGGGCCTTCTACGACGTAAACCGCAAGTTACTCCAGCGTTTTGAGTCCACCGCAACCGCGATGACGCCCTGGTACGCCCTGCCCTTCCAGTTTGACCGCGTAGCATTGGAAAACGAGGGACTGGTCATTCGGGACCAGATTGAGGAGCGGAAGTTGCCAATGGATGGCAAAACGCCCTGATATGACATTTTTTTGTCACTTTGTGAATTTAGTATTCACAAAGTTTTTGACAAAAAGATGGCTAAATTGACTAAATCAACGCGCTCTTTCGACGGCCCGCCCACACCACACAGGGGCGTGCCTCAACAAGGTTTTACCCTGCTGGAACTGCTGGTGGTGATTGTCATCATCGGCATGCTGGCCTCTTATGTCGGCCCGAAGTACTTTGCCCAGATTGGCAAGTCCGAGGTGACGGTGGCCAAGGCGCAGCTGGAGGGCTTGTCCAAAGCGATGGACACCTTTCGCATCGATGCAGGGCGCTACCCCTCAGTCGAGGAGGGTTTGCGCGCGCTCATGGTCAAACCAGACAGCGCCACCGGCTGGAACGGCCCCTACCTGAAAAAAGACGTTCCGCTAGACCCCTGGGGCCATCCCTACGTTTACAAACTGGGTGGTGCAGCCTCGCCCAACGGGGTGGTCCCTGATTACCAAATCATCTCCTTGGGCAAAGACGGCCAGCCTGGTGGCAGTGGTGAAGACGCAGACCTGAGCAACTAAGGCCGCTTGCCGTGAAGTACCAGGCACGCGCCATCACCGACGAGCATGCGGTTGTGCAATGGGAGTTTGATGCGCTTGACCACGCCGACGCGCAGCGCCAGGTGCGCGAACGTGGCCTGCACTTGGTGCGACTGCAGGGCGCCGACGTGCCGGGAACCGGTGTCTGGGGTCGCTTGCAGGGCGTGCTTGGTCAGCGTGGCTCGCCCCTGCCGCTGGTCATGTTTAGCCAAGAGCTGCTGGCACTATTGCAAGCCGGCTTGGGACTGGTGGAGGGTCTGGAGGCTCTGCTGGAAAAAGAGACCCACCCGGCCTTGCGGCTCATCTTGTCGGGGCTGCTGCAAGCGCTGCGCGACGGGAGGCGCTTGTCGGGCGCCTTGGCCGAACAGCCGCGCCATTTCCCGCCGTTGTACATCGGCCTGGTACGCGCCGCCGAGGGCACCAGCAGCCTGCCGCAGGCATTGGATCGTTTTATTGTCTACCAGCAGCGTATCGACGCGGTGCGCACCAAGGTCGTCAGTGCGGCCATCTATCCGGCGATATTGATCAGCGTGGGTACCCTGGTGAGCCTGTTTTTAATGGTGTACGTGGTGCCGCGATTCGCGGAGGTATACCAAGGCGCCGGGCGCCAGATGCCCTGGCTGTCGCAGCAAATGCTGGGGTTGAGCGCGCTGTTGACCGACCACCTGGTCTTTATGCTGGTCTTGGCGGCGGCCGCCGTGCTGGGCCTTGCCGCATCAGCCAAAAAGTTTCAGGCCGCAGGCGGTTGGATGGGCTTGCTGACCCGTCTGCCGGGTTTGGGGGAACGGGTGCGGGTCTACGAGCTCTCTCGCCTGTACATGACTTTAGGGCTGCTGCTGGAGGGAGGTGTTACGCTGGTTTCGGCCATGGACACCGTGGACTCGGTGGTCTCGCCCGCAGTGGCGCAGCGTCTGCGCCAGGCCAGCGCCCAGGTGCAGACCGGCGCGCCGGTATCGCTGGCCTTTGCCGCCCAAAACCTGACCACCCCCATCTCCCTGCGCATGCTGGCCGTGGGTGAGCGTTCGGGGGATCTGGGTGGCATGCTACGCCAATCGGCGGCGTTTTATGACAGCGAGATTACCCGTTGGATTGACCGTTTTATGCGTAGTTTTGAGCCGCTGCTGATGACCGCCATTGGCCTCGTCGTAGGTGTGATCGTGGTGCTGTTGTACATGCCCATTTTTGATTTGGCGGGGTCGTTTTAATGGCAACCGTCAGCCGCGCTTACGCATTGCCCGATGCCGCCGCGCTGCGCCAAACCTATGCCCAGGCGCGCAGCCAAGGGCGCAGCGCCAGCAGCGCACTCGCCGACTTGGCCGCGCCCGGTGCAGGCGACGAGCGCACGGTGTTGCGTCAGCTGGGTGCACTTTTGGATATGCCGGTCGTAGAGACTGCGCACTTGTTTTTGTGCACACCGGCCCTGACCATATTGCCACTGGCCCTGGCGCTGCGGCGACGGTGCATGGTCGTGCGCGTGCCGCCCTCTGGCGCACTGCAGGCGGTGGTGGCCGACCCGTTTGACACCGACCTGATGGCATGGCTGCAATCGCTGGCGCAAGCGCCACTGGGTTTCGCGCTGGCGCTGCAAGAAGACATAGCGGCTTATCTCGTCAAGCTCGAAGAAGGCGCGCGTGCCACCGACGGCCTGGGCCAGGACCCCGACGACAGCTCCGCCAGCGACACCCAGCGCGACAAGCGGGCGGCATCGAGCTTGTCACTCTCGGCCCTGGGTGAATCGGCCAGCCCGGCGGTCAAGCTGGTTAACTCGATCTTGTACGACGCCCTCAAGGCCGGTGCCTCAGACATCCATATTGAATCCACGGCTTCGGGCATCAGTGTCAAGTTCCGTATCGATGGCGTGCTGGACCATGCGCTCACGGTGCCGGGCGTGGAGCTGGCCGAGTACGTGATTTCGCGCCTGAAGGTAGTCGCCGAGCTCGATATCTCCGAGCGCCGTGTACCGCAGGACGGTAGCTTCACGGTGTCCGATGCGGACCGCGATATCGATTTGCGCCTCTCCATCATGCCCAGCATCCACGGCGAGGACGCGGTGATCCGCGTGCTGGACAAGCGCGCCATGATTGAGGCCTATGGCTCGCTGTCCTTGGACGCATTGGGCTTTGACCAGGCTTCGCTTGCGGTGCTGCGCCGGCTGGCGCAAGAGCCCTATGGAATGTTGTTGGTGACCGGCCCTACCGGCTCAGGCAAAACCACCACGCTGTACGGCGCGCTGACCGAAATTCACGATGGCCGGAGCAAAATCATCACCATCGAAGACCCGGTGGAATACCAGTTGCCCGGCGTGCTACAGATTCCGGTGAATGAAAAAAAAGGCCTGACCTTTGCCAAAGGTCTGCGCTCCATACTGCGCCATGACCCCGACAAAATCATGGTCGGCGAGATACGCGACAACGAGACTGCCGAGATCGCGGTGCAGTCGGCCCTGACCGGCCACCTGGTGCTGACCACGGTGCACGCCAACAATGTGTTCGACGTGCTGGGGCGCTTTGTGCACATGGGCATTGATCCGTATTCTTTTGTGTCGGCGCTCAACGGCATTTGGGCCCAGCGCCTGCTGCGCGTCAACTGCCCGCACTGCAGCGTGGCGCACAGCCCCAGCGCCCAGGAATGCGAGAGCGCCGGTTTGGCGCCTGGCGACAGCTCCGCCATCTGGAAAGCGGGCCGTGGCTGCGGCGACTGCCGGGGCACCGGCTACAAAGGCCGGCGCGCGATAGCCGAAATTTTGCTGCTCAATGACGAGCTGCGCGAACTGATTATTGAAAAAGCGCCGATCCGCAAAATCAAAGAGACCGCCCACCGCCAAGGCACGCGCAGCCTGCGCGATGCGGCCCTGGCCCTGGCGCGCCGGGGCGAGACAACGCTGGCGGAAGTTAACCGGGTGACGCTCAATGCCTAGCTTCCTGGGCCAAGGTTTTGCCCTCAGCCTGGGGCCGCACGGCGCCCAGCTGGCGCTGCGCGGCGGCCTGTGGCGACCGCGCTTTGAGCTGCTGGAGTCGCTGGCCTGGGAGACGCACGCCAGCGACGCCCAGCGCAGCGCAGTGTTGGACGCGCTCTTGCTGCGCCACACGGTAAGGGGTAGCACACTCGAGGTACTGGTGGCCGACGTGTGGGTGCCCAGCGCCAGCGTGCAGCCGCCGGTAAACGGTGGGACCTTGGAGGACCTGCAGGCCGCCGTGGCGCTGCGCCTGCGCGCCGTGACTGACGCCACCACCGGATGGGAGGCCGCCAGCGAGCCGCGCGTGAGCGGGCGATTTGTCGCCAGTGCGCTGCGCAGCGGCTTACTGGACGTGTTGCGCAAGCAGTGCCAGCGGCATGGACTGCATCTGGTGTCGGTGCAACCTCTGTTTGCTGCCGTGTGGAACCATTGGCATTCAGCCCTGGCCAGTGGCCAATGGTTGGGCATTTGCAGTGCGGGCGTGCTGACCCTATGTGTCGCGCCCAAGCTCCACATGGAGCAGCTGCGGCGCCTGGACTTTGCCACGCAGGATGCCCAAAACCCGCGCTGGCCGGTCGACGCGGCGCAGCGCGAAGGCCTGCGTCTGGGCTTGCCCGTGCCTGAGACCCTGGCACTGTGCGGAGCGGTTCCACTGCCCTGGCGCAATACGATGCAGGCGGCTGCAAGTGCGCGGCGCGGTGCCTCGGTGGCCTACCTGGGGCCAGTGGGTGATGCGCCCAGCCTCTGGGGCCTGCGGACATGAACCGCCTTGCCCTGGACTTTGCACCGCGTAGCGTCCGCTATTGGTGGGCACGCTCTGGCGCCGCTTTGCGCGCGGCCTTGGTCGGCGCTACGCTGGCCCTGAGCGCAGGCCTGTGGTGGGCCATGGAGATTCAGTCTGACCGCCTGCAATTGCAGCAGGCCCTGGCTCGCACTGCGCCTGCGGCGGTGCCGCCGCCCCAGCAGCGCACGCTCCTGGCCGCCAAGGGCGCACTGGCCATTGACGCAGCACAGGCCAAGGCCATGAACCGAGCGCTGGTCGCATTGAACCGGCCTTGGCCTGAGTTGTGGGACGCATTGGAGCGGGTGTCCAGTGCGGCAGGCGTCCAGGTGGCGATTTTGGAAATGCGGCCCGACTCGGCCGCTTCGGACCAAGACCCCGGACTCTCGCAGGGGCTGCGCCTGCTGGCCGAATCCAAGGACAGCGCCCACATGCTGGGTTTTATGCGCCGCCTGCGCGCTGAGCCGTTTTTTGTGTCGGCGGTGCTGAGTTCTCACCAGGTCAACGCGCAAGACCCCAATATGCCCTTGCGCTTTGAAGTCATGCTAAGTTGGATGCAAACCAGCCCATGAGCAGCAAGTTAGCCTCGGCCATGCACCTACGCCAGGTGCTTCAGGACGCCCTGCTGAGCGCTGGCCGCGCCAGCCCGCTGCTGTGGCTGACAGTGGCGCTGTGGCTGGCCGTGCTGGTGCTGGCGGCACTGGTGCTGCCATCGCAATATGCCGGGCACACAAAAGACCAGGAGGCGCTGCGCCAAGCCCAGAGCGCCCAGAGCCAGCGCAGCCAAGCCGCTGAGCAAAACAGCGCGACCGGCACGGCGCAGCCCCTGTCGCAGCGCGAGAGCAGCCAGCGTAACGCGGCGCAATTCAAAGCCATGCTGGCCCAGGCACCGCTGCCCGAAGACGCACAAAGAACTCTGTTTGCGCTGGCTAAACGCTGGCAGCTCGAACTGCCGCAAGGCCAGTACAAGCAGGCCTGCGATGACAGTGGCGCTTGGTGCAGCTACCGCATGCAGCTGCCGGTGGTGGGTGAATACGCGGCGGTGCGCGGCTTTGTGCAAGAAGCCTTGCACACGCTACCGAGCTTGGCGCTGGACGGCGCGGCCTTTAAACGCGATGGCGCCGCAGCCGCCGAGCTCGAAGTAGCCCTTCGCTGGACGCTGTACCAAGCCCCGGTGCAAGCGGCAGGAGAAGCGCCATGACGCTGCGCCAGGTTGTTGGGGTCGCTGCGCTGCTGGTGTCGGGCTGGTTTGCATTTTTTGCCGACAAAACCCCCAGTGGCGACGCCAATCTGGTGGTCCCCACCCGCTCCAACGCTACCACCCCGCCCGCACAGGCCGCCACAGCGCAAAACGACGCCGTCCGCAAGCCCCGGACCGAAAACCAAGGCCTGTCTAACCCGCAGGCGGTGCTGGCACTGGCCGAGCGCCTTGCGGCCCCAACGCCTGATGCCCAGCGCCCCCGTGCGCAAGGCTTTGGCGCGCGGTCTTGGACGCCGCCACCTCCACCGGAAAAGCCCGTGGCCCCAACAGCTCCGGCACTGCCGTTTAGTTTTTTGGGCAAGCAGTTGCAAGCCGGTGTTTGGCAGGTGTATTTGGCCGTAGGCGAAGACCTGCGGCTGGCGCGCGTGGCCACCGTGATTGATGGCCAGTACCGCGTGGAGTCCATCGTGCCGCCGCTGATCGTATTTACCTACCTGCCGCTCAATGAGCGCCAAACCCTCGATATTGGAGCGCCCTAGTGAGCCCACGCAATAACCCCCTGCCCCTGGCCTGTGCTCGTACGGGCGCAGGTGTTGCCCTGGCCTTGGTTTTCCTGGCCGCCGGTTGCGCGCTACCGTCGCGAACCCAAGAGGGCCGCAGCCTGATGGAACAGGGCCAAACCGCCGAGGGCCTGTTGGCTCTGGAAACACTGGCGCAAAACGAGCCGGACAAGCTGGAATACAAAACCGCTTTTCTAACGGGCAAACGAATGGCGGCGCGGACCTGGCTGGCACAGGCGCAGGTGCACATGCAGCGTAAGGACTGGGCGGGTGCTGCCAGCCTGCTGGAACGCGTGTTGACGCTCTATTCCGATGACGACGTCGCCCGCCAGGCTTTGCTGCGTGTGCGCCAGCAAGAGCGCGTGGAGAAGGTTTTGGCGCAGGGCCATCAGGCAGCGCAGGCCAAGGACTGGGAAGCAGCGCGCAGCTATGCCCAAGCGGCATTGCGCGACGATGGCCGCAACCTGGACGCGCAAGCGCTGCAGGCCGCAGCGCTGGAAAAAATTGCCCTTACAGCCAACAGCACCAGCATGCTTGGCAAGGCGTTTCGCCAACCGGTTTCGCTGGAATTTCGCGACACATCGGTACGCCAGATTCTGGAGAGTTTGGCGCGCGGCAGCGGCTTGAACTTTGTGCTGGACAAAGACATCAAGCCCGAGCTCAAAACCAGTTTGCTGGTGCGTGACACCACCATAGAAGAAGCGCTCAACCTGATCTTGGTAAGCAACCAGCTGGAGAGGCAGGTGGTCAATGCCAACACCATCATTGTCTTTCCCAACACCCCGGCCAAGCTGAAGGACTACCAAGAGCTCAGCGTGCGCACCTTCCCCCTGATGTTTAGCGAAGCCAAGGCGGTGGGCGCCGCCATAAAAACTCTGTTCAAAGGCCGCGATGTGGTGGTGGACGACAAGCTCAACGTCTTGATCGCTCGCGACACGCCCGAGATGTTGGACATGCTGGAGCGCCTAGTGGCCACCTACGACGTGCCAGAGGCGGAAGTGATGCTGGAGTTGGAGGTACTCGAAGTCGCGCGTGACCGTTTGGAAACCCTGGGTATTAAATGGCCCACATCGCTGAGCTTGAATCCCTTGGCCACCAACAGCGGCGTAGGGCTTACGCTGGCCGATTTGCAAAACCTCAATGCCAGCTCAACCGGCGCAGGCTTAGGCGGTTTGCAGCTTAATGCGCAAAAAATAGATACCGACGTCAACCTCTTGGCCAACCCCCGTATTCGCGTGCTGAGCCGCGAAAAGGCCAAAATCATGATTGGCGACAAAATACCGGTGCTGACCACGGTGACCACTCCCCAAGGCGGGTCTTCAGAAACTGTGACTTATGTGGACGTGGGCCTGAAGCTGGAGGTGGAGCCGGTGATTTATCGAGGCAACGACGTGACCATCAAGCTCGGTCTTGAAGTGAGTAACGCTCTGAACCCGCAGACCAGCAAGCTGGGCTCAACCTACTACACCATTGGCACCCGCAATGCCACCACCGTGCTGCGACTGCATGACGGCGAGAACCAGGTGCTGGCTGGTCTGATCAACAACGAAGACCGCAGGACGGCGAACAAGGTTCCCGGCCTGGGCCAGTTGCAGGGATTCAAAAGGATTTTTGGTTCGAGCGAAGACTCGGATAAACGCTCAGAGATCGTGCTATCCATTACCCCGCGCATCGTGCGCAACAGCCAGCGGCCTGAGGGGCGCTTTAGCGAGTTCCGCAGCGGCACTGAGAGCCGGGCCATGGGCCCAGACAGCGGCGCTGGTGGTTGGCTTGCCGCACCTGCGCTGCCGGCGGCTCCCGTGACACCAGCGGCCAAGCCTGCCGCCGAAGCTCCGGTGGCAGATGCGCCGCCTGCAAACGACAAACCCTAAACACCACTCCCCATGGCAGCGCAACGCGGTTTTACGCTGATCGAGCTGATGGTGACGGTGGCCATCATCGCGGTGCTGGCCACCTTGTCGCTTCCGGTGCTCGAAGTCAGCCGCCAACGCGCGCGTGAGGCGGATTTGCGCCATGCCTTGCGCGAGATCCGCACGGCTTTGGACGCGTACAAGGCCGCAGCCGTCGCGGGTGAAATCGACACGGCGCCCGAGGCATCGGGTTACCCACCCAACCTGGATGTGTTGGTGCAAGGCGCGCCATACAAGGACAAACAGCGCAAAGGCCGGCTCTACCTGCTGCGCAGCCTGCCGCGCGACCCAATGGAGCCCCGCGCCGAGCTGCCCGCCGAGGCCACCTGGGCCTTGCGCAGCTACAGCAGCGAGGCGGCGGACCCCCAAGCGGGAGATGACGTGTACGACGTACGTTCCCGCTCCAACAAGCTGGGCCTCAATGGCGCGGCTTACAGCACTTGGTAAAGCCATGAAAACATTGCGCGCCAGCCGTTTTGGGCGAGGCTTTACCTTAATAGAGCTGTTGGTGGTGCTGTCCATCGTGTCACTGCTGCTGACGCTGGCGGTGCCCCGCTATTTCCAGAGCATTGATGCGGCGCGCGACGCGGTCTTGGTAGACAACCTGCGCACCACGCGCGAGGTGCTGGACAAGTTTTATGGCGATACGGGCCGCTACCCCGATTCTTTGGAGGAACTGGTAGAAAAAAGCTACCTCAAGAGTTTGCCTTTTGATCCCGTGCGCGCCAGCAGCTCAGCGTGGGTGCTGGAGCCACCCAAGGAGGGCACCAAAGGCAAGGTCTACAACCTGCGTAGCAGTGCCTCAGGCAACAACCACCTGGGCGTGGCGTACAAGGCGCTGTAATGAAAGTGCAGGCCCAGCGGGGCTATACGTATATCGGATTGTTGATCCTGGTGGCAGTGACGGCTACCTTGAGCGCTGGCCTGCTGCGCACCGGTGCGGTGGTGCAGCGCCATGGAGCAGAAGAGGCTTTGCTGGAAGCGGGCAGGGATCTGGCAAATGCCCTCCACAGCTACGCCCTGGCCACGCCGCCGGGTAAAAATCCGCGTCCCGAGCGCATGGAGGACTTACTACGCGATCCCCGTTTTACAAAAATAACCGTGCGTCACCTGCGTCGCGTGCCGCTAGATCCCATAACAGGACAGGAGCGCTGGGGCGAACTACTGTCTGAGAGCGAGCCCGGCATTGACGCGTTTTACTCGTTGTCCGATCTGCAGGCTGTGCGCACCACCTTCCAGGGCAAGTACGCAGACTTTGCCCGCAAGCGCTATTACCGCGAATGGCTGTTTGACGAGGGCTTTGCCCAGCAGTGATAAATACGGCACCAGTGCCGTGCACCAGACCGAGCCCACTAAGGGATGAACTGCAGAGCCTTTAGGGGTCGATTTGGTATTGCCTGGTAATGACCCGGCCGCTGAGCATAAAAGAAGGATTTTGAGGACTTCTGAAAACCCGCAAAGTGGGGTTTTGGCTGTGCACCTAGCGGTCCTTGCAGAGAGATATAAGATACTGTTTATATAAACAGTAAAAATAGCGCAGCCCTTGTCCTTTGTGGTGAAGCGGCGTTTGCGTTGCTGGCCTCGTATGGAATCCCTGCCCCTGTCATCTGGTGCCGAGCGTGTGGCGCAGTTGCCTCCGCCCGGTTACGCCGAGCTGCATTGCCTCTCGGCCTTTAGCTTTCAGCATGGCGCGTCCTTGCCTGAAGAGCTGGTGCAACGCGCCCACGCGCTGGGCTACCGCGCGCTGGCGCTGACCGACGAGTGTTCGGTAGCAGGCATGGTGCGAGCCCACCTGGAGGCTAAGCGCTTGGGGCTGCAACTGCTGCCGGGCGCCGAGTTTGGCGTGGCACCGCCCGCGCACGGGCGGGGCGGCGCAGGCGGTGCAGAGGGAGTGCCAGATGTGCTGTTTCGCTTTGTTGCCTTGGCGCATGACCTGCAGGGCTGGGGCAATTTGTGCGAATTCATCACCAGCGCCCGCCGCGCTGCGCCCAAGGGCGAATATGCGCTGCGTTGGCAGCCGCAGGCAGGCGTAGAAAAAGCTGGGGGCGTCGGCGGTTTTGACGCCTGGCCCC
>Ga0164294_10005617_pt1 | contig 10775 bp, 8 predicted proteins | sample GEODES005metaG_FD_111479 | JGI IMG/M metagenome (GOLD analysis project Ga0164294, IMG submission 111479) | Oligotrophic lake water microbial communities from Sparkling Lake, Wisconsin, USA - GEODES005 metaG | ecosystem: Environmental > Aquatic > Freshwater > Lake | place: USA: Sparkling Lake...
CCGGCCCACGGGGCGGGCAGCATGTGCGGCAAGAGCCTTTCGAAGGAGACCGTCTCCACGATCGGCGAGCAGAAAGCATTCAACTACGCCCTCCAGCCGATGAGCCGGGAGGCGTTCAAGCAGATCGTCACCGCCGACCAGCCCGAGGCTCCCGACTACTTCGTCCACGACGCGATCCTCAATCGCAAGGAGCGGGAGAGCCTTGAAGTGTCGATGAAGCACACGCTCCGGACGCTGCCGCTCAACGAGGTGCTCTCGCTCGAAAAGACCGGCGCGCAGTTGCTCGACGTGCGCGACGGCATCGACTTCGAGGGGGGGCATCTCGTCGGCGCCCTCAATATCGCCCTCTCCGGCAAGTACGCCACCTGGGCCGGCTCGATGCTTGCCACCGACAGGCCGATCGTCGTCATCGCCGAGGAAGGTGCCGAGGAGGAGGCCGTGATGCGGCTCGGGCGGATCGGATTCGACAACGTCGCTGGCTACCTTGCCGGCGGGATGCGTGCGCTCGAACATCGCGACGATCTCGTCGAGCGCACCGAGCGGATCACCGCCCCGGCGCTCGGTGAGTGGCTCCGTGGGGAGCGTGCCGATGCCGGTGCTGTGCCGGTTGTGGTCGATGTCCGCAGCGCGGCCGAGCATGCCGCCGGTCATCTCCCTGCCGGCCTGAACATCCCCCTCACGCATCTGGCCGAGCGGTTCGGGGAGATTCCCTCGGGCAGGCCGGTTGTCGTTCATTGCGAAGGGGGATACCGCTCCGCGATCGCCGCGAGCCTCCTTCAAAAGCTCCGGGTCGGAAAGGTGCACGATCTCGTCGGGGGCTACAAGGCCTGGGTGGCGGCGAAGCTGCCGACGCACGTCTGACGGTCGCTTCCCTTATCACCATCCTGGAAGCCTTTCATGCTCCCCCTCCCAGCCGCCATCGACCTCAGCCTCGCCTCGCTCCCCCCGGCGTGGATGGTGTTCCAGTCGATGGCGGCTGGTGCGGTCGTGGGGCTCTCCCTCGGGCTCACCGGCGGAGGGGGAGCGATCTTTGCCGTGCCGCTGCTCGTCTATGTCGTCGGGGTCGATCCGACGACGGCGGTGAGCATCTCGCTGGCGACCGTCGCCGTCACAGCCTTCGTCGGCGCGGTCGAGCGATGGCGGTATGGCCAGGTCGAGGTATCGAGTGGCCTCCTGTTTGCCGGCGCCGGGATGCTCACCGCCCCGGTGGGGAGCTGGCTCGGCGGCCTGATGCACCACGGATGCTGCTCACTTCGTTCGCCGGACTGATGGTCGTGATCGCCGTGCGGATGTGGCGGAAGGCCGCCGAGACCGGCGAGCGGATGCCCGCGTCAGTGTTCTGCGCGGGCGTGGGGCCGACCTGCAGCCGCGACTCCAGCGGCCGACTGCGGATAACCGCGCGCTGCGTCGTCCTCCTCGTGCTCGTCGGCCTCGTCGTCGGGCTGCTGTCGGGAGTGTTCGGCGTCGGCGGGGGCTTCCTTATCGTTCCGGCGCTCGTCGCCTTTGCCACGATGGGGGTGCCGCAGGCGGTGGGGACGTCGCTGTTCGTGATGACGCTCGTGGGGGCCTCGGCGATCGCGTCGCAGCTCGCCGCCGGCCGGTCGATCCCTCCCGACATCACGGCCAGCTTCGTGGCGGGGAGCATCCCGGCCCTTCTGGTGGGCTCGCGGATCGGAAGACGGCTGACCGGCCCCACCCTCGCCCGGGTGTTCGCGGTAGCGATCCTCCTTGTGGCGACCTACGTGATCACGATGACGGCGCTCGGGGCTCGCTGAAGTGCCGTTTGACGCCGATCACACGCGAGTGCTGGCGATAATCGCCTTCACGCGACGGCGTTCGAGAAGGCTGAGCGCACCGGCGACGACGGCCAACGCCGATGCAACACCGCTCGGATCGATCTCGGGGACTGCGCTGGAACTCGACACCGAGACGCTGTAGACGTTCGTCGACGCGTTCGTCCAAGGACCGTCCGGCGTGACAGTCAGAGCAAAACTCCTTTTGGTGCTCGTGTAGGTATACCCAGAACCGTTGAGGCCATCGGGGGCCGTCTCAGCCGAGTTCCAGTACCAACTGCCGCCGTTAGGGACGACGAAGTATTCCGTATTCTGCTGGAGATGGTAGCTGGGGAACGTGAACGTGTACAACCCCTTGCCGCCGACGTTCGTGAATGCTGAGGTCGAGAGAGCGGCCCCTGGCACTCCTGAAGAACTGGAAAAAATCGAGACGGTCAGAGGCTCCGTGCCGGAGCCCGTCGCGTAAAGGCCGAGTTGTACCGCGGTCAGGTAGAGCTGAGAGGCCGAACCGGTATTGAAGCCCTGGGCGATCCAGTTCACGGCAACATTGCTCTGCGTTCCAAGATCAGTATTCGTGTTTGAGAGCGCGGCTGCTCCCGTCGGCCCGAGATTGCCAAACACGATGCCTGCAGTAGCGTTCGCCCCGACGCTGACCCAGACAAGGGCGGCCGCGAGACAGGCAGAGAAACCGCGAGCGGAGATCATGAGAAGACTTCCTTGGCACAGTGGCCGCCGATGGGGCAGGTGACCAGTCACAGGCAACTCAAAAAATCATACCCCCCCCTTGGCTTTGTCAAGCCACCCCATGCTTTGCAAACCATTCGAGCAGCCGCTTCCAGCCATCGGCGGCCTGCTCCTCGCGGTAGGAGGGGCGGTAGTCGGCGTAGAAGCCGTGGGGCGTGTCGGGATAGAGAACGATCTCCGACGGCTTCTCCGCTTCGGCGAGCTTCTTCTGCATCGCTGCCACGAGCTCGTTGGGGATCCCTTGATCAGCACCGCCGTAGAGGCCCAGCACCGGGCTCCCGAGCTTGGCCACGAGGTCGATCGGATTGGCCGGGTGGAGATCGTCCTTGGCCGCATCGAGCCGGCCATACCAGGCGACGCCCGCCTTGAGATTCGGATTGTGGGCGGCGTAGAGCCACACGATCCGTCCCCCCCAGCAGAAGCCGGTCACCCCGAGCCGCGCCGTGTCGCCGCCATGCTTGCCGGCCCAGTCGACCGCCGCATCGAGGTCGGCCATCACCTGCTTGTCGGGCACCTTGGAGACGACCTTCGCGATGATCTCGGAGAAGTCCTTGATCTGCGACACATCCCCCTGCCGGGCATAGAGCTCCGGCGCCACCGCCAGAAACCCGAGCTTGGCGAAGCGGCGGCAAATGTCCTTGATGTGTTCGTGAACGCCGAAGATCTCCTGGACAACAAGCACCGTGGGGAAGGGGCCGCCGGTGGCGGGGGCGGCCCGGTAGGCGGGGATCGCGCCGTCGGTGGTGGGGATCTCCACTTCGCCAGCCTCGAGCCCTTCGACGCTCGTCGTGATCGTCGCGGCCGAGACAGGCTGGACGGCGAGGGCGAAGCCGGCGGTGAGTGTGGCCACCGCCTGGCGGCGGGTGAGGTCGGGGGAGGCCACTGCGGCTGGCTCGGTGACGGGGCGATCGGCGGGCATGGGAACCTCCTCGGGGAATGGCAGGGAGAGCAAGGCAAGCTACCACGTCCCCCGGCGGCCGGGCGCGCGGCAGGGATCACTCGTTGTCGACGATCACTTCTTCTCGAGATCGTGATTGGTGATGTTGTCGCGGAAGGCGCGGGGAAAGGCCGGGTCGGGGGCGCCGATGAGACGGGAGGGCGCGCCTGTGGTCTGGATGAGCGTCTTGAGCGGACGGCGCTCCACCCATCCCTCTTCGCAGAGCGTGATCCCGGTGATTTCATCCGGGCCCCCGGAGGCGATCAGGGGCACCAGGGCGTAGCCGCTGCGATCGGGGAGGAGCCGATCGGCCTTCTGCGAATCGACCCGGAAGGGATCGAAGGGGTCGTGCCTGAGATCGGGGTCGTCGGTCTGGAGCGTGCTCATCGGCGGCAGCCAGCCTGGCGCCCAACGGAGGAACACGATCGGTCGCCCCCAGGCGTCGACAAACTCCGTTGCCCGGTCGTTGTCGGTGTCGCCGAGTTCATCGGGGCGGAATCCTTCGAGCGCGTCCGGCTCATACCCCGATCGCGACAGGATCATGTAGAGGCACTCCGCGGCGCCATGCTCCTCGGTCTTGCCCGTCTTGTAGGAAAGGTAGGCCGGCAGCGTCGAGAACGACGGCTTTTCGGTCACATCGGCCCAGCAGTCGGGCATCTCCTGGAGGAGGAGATCGCGCTTCGCCTGGAGCATGAGCCGGGCCGCCGACAGGCGATCCTTGGCGTCGGCCACCGCGGCCACCCGCCGGGTCAGATAGCTCTCGTACATCGGGCGAAGGACGGCATCGATCTTGCGGATCGTGCTTCGCGTCTTGTCGATCTTCGCCCGCAACCGGGCTCCGGCAAGCCCGGAAAGCGTCAGCGACGCGAGGATCGCCACGATCACGATCACCGTGAGCAGTTCCACGAGCGTGAAGCCGCGCGGAGGCGCCCTCCGGCCGCCTTTCGGCTGACAAGGCCGAAAGAAAGGTGGCTGGGTGGGGCTCATGGCGGTCGGGGTCGCGGAGGCGATCGGAAGGGGGCCACGCGCGGCTCGAGGGACAAACGGCCCTTGGCTGCTCGTCGGGCCCCGCACAACGGCTTGCTGAACCGCCTTTGAGAATAGGGAGGAGCGCGATGTGACCGCAACCATCGGGCAGCGCGCACGAGGCCGCGCCGGGGCCGATCGCTCCGGCGTGGCGCTGTGACGTTCCGCGGGCTTGGGGCATGCGGCGATCGGTCCATCGCAGTGGGGGAGGGATTCTTGTCGCATCCGGCGACAGTAAGCTGCGGAAGATCCCTCCAAGAATGTTCTCGGCCGGGACTCCCGCCTCCAGCACAGGACATTTCCAGATGGGCACGCTCGGCAACGCACCACCGGTTCTCGCAGCGTCACCCGGAGCGATCCCCGCCTTTGCGCGGGAGATCCAGGACGCCTGGTTTGACGTCGCGCCCTCTGCCGAGCGGAGCCGGGCGGTGGCCAGGGCGTGGCGGCAGTTTTGGCAATACAACGCCTTCAATGCCCTCGCGTCTGCCGCCGAGGGGCTCGGTCAGGAGCTTCCCCGCCTTCTCGGTGCCGTCGAGGCGTATGTCGTCGATCGCCCCCTTGCCCCGCGGTTGAGTGCCAGGCTCGCAACCCTCATGGAAGCGATGTCGAAGGGGGATGGCTACGGCGTCTACGACACCGTCCAGGCCTGGTGTGCCGATGCCCCCGCGACCTGGTACGCCGAAGGCTTTGCCACCGAGTCGATCGCCGTTCACGCCTGGGAAGCCCAGTTGCTCCATGAAGTTCGGGTGACCCGCGTCGAGGGCGCTGCCCCGCTGCACTTCTTCCCGCTGTTGGAGACTGATCTCGCCCCGCTCCACGCCGCGGCGATGAAGGCCCTCTCGCTTATCGCCGACGTCGATCCCGACATGCATGCCGAGATCGTGTCGCACGTGACACTCGTCAAGCTGTTCACTGGCCGGGGGATCGAGGGATTGAGCTCGCCGAAGGCTTTTGGGGCGATCTGGCTACGGGTGCCGGAAGCGGGGGAGGAGATTCCCTGGTTCCTCGAGCATCTCGTCCATGAGTGCTCTCACCTCCACCTCAACGCCCTCCTGGCGCTCGATCCGCTCCTCACCAACCCCAACGACATTCACAAGGCGCCGATCCGACCCGATCCGCGGCCGCTGTTCCAGGTGCTCCACGGGACATTCGTCCTCGCCCGCAACCGGCGCGTCCACCGTCTCCTCGTCGAACGGCATCCCGACCTGGGGCTCGAGCCGGTGCTTCGCCGCTTCGAGGAGCAGTTTGCCAGCGGCGCGGCGGTCGTGACGGAGAGCATGGAGCCGACGCCGCGGGGGCGCAGGCTCCTTGACTCGCTCCAAAGCTGAACTGAGGCTGAGCTCGCGTGACGAGAGGCCCGAATCGGCCCGAAAGCCGGAGGGGCCGCCAGACGCGGCAAAGATCCCGCCGACACGCGCCCTGCGGTCCCCCACGGCCCGTCTCGTTGCCAAACGTGCGCTCGCCGTCAGCTGACGGCGAGATTCACCGTGAAGCCGACCGGATCAAGCCGCGGCGCCCGGAGCCGAAGGCTGTAGCTACGCCCGGCGACGATCGCGATCCCGCTGCGGACACTCACGCCCGTCTCGGAGGGCTCGAGTTCGGCGACGGTGAGGCTCGTGGCCACGTCCTCGAGTTCGAGATCGGCGTACTTTCCGTTGCTGTCGGGAAGGATCTCGACGCGGAGCGTGGAGGCCCCCGCCGGCGCCACGAACGAGAAGAATTGCTTGTCTTTCTTCGTGGCCGAGGTTCCGGTCACCGAAGCCAAGCCAGCGCTGAATACGATCGAGCCGGCGCTCGTGCTGCCGCCCCCCGACCCGCCGCCGGAGTTCGATCCACGTCCGCGCCGATCACCGGCGTCCACGTCGGCAATTTGGTCGTCGTCAAGACTCTCGTCGGCCCCGCGGCCCCCGCGAATCCGATCTTTGCCGCTGCCTCCGTCGAGGTCGTCATCACCATCGTCGCCGAAAATGGAGTCGTCGTCGCTGCCGCCGCTGATCGAGTCATTTCCCGTGCCGCCGCGGATCGTGTCACGCCCTGATTCGCCGCGGAGGTTATCGTCGGCGGAGCCCCCGTTGAGCGTGTCGTCGTCGGCGCCCCCATCGACACGGTCACGTCCGTTGCCGCCGCTGAGCGTATCCCGTCCCGAGCCCCCCTGGATCGAGTCGTCGCCGTCGTCTCCCGAGACGATGTCGTTGCCATCGTCGCCGGACATCCTGTCGTTGCCGAGGCCGCCGGCGAGAGTGTCGACGCCAGCTTCGCCGGAGAGATCGTCGCTGCCGTCATCGCCGCTGACGGAATCGTTCCCATTTCCACCGCGAACTCGGTCGTCGCCGCCGCGGCCGCGAATCGAGTCGTTGCCATCACCGCCACGGATCGAATCGTTGCCGTCGCCAGCGTCGACAGAGTCGTTGCCGTTGCCGACGTCGATCGTGAAGCTCATGAGAGCGCCATTCGGAGTGCGAATGCCGCGGCCGATCGACACCTTGTCGTTCCCTCCGAACGTCTCGATGACCACCGCCGAGACCTGGGTGAAAACGGTGTCCTTCTTGACGCCATCCACCCCCCGGACGACGACGCTCCCCGCGTCGCGCCCCTTCGAGACGCTGATCACATCCGCTCGCTCCGTTCCCTGGAGCGTGAGCACGCCGGTGCCGTCGTCGAACGTCGCCGAGAGCATCGCCCGCGATTCAAGCGACTCGCCGCCGCGAAGATTGCTCGTGCGGCGAATCGGGCGGCGCCCCCTGTTCTGCGAAGAGCCAAGGCCGAGGAATCGCTCGAAGAGGGTGCGGGGATTGATGGCCATGGGGCTGTCTCCTGCAGGGGCGGGCTTGCTGGGCAACGGGTAGTACGAACGATACGAGCGATTGGTGCGGGATACCGCCGTCGCGACGGCAGGAATGAGGGTCGGCGAGACTCTCCCCCGGGGTGGGCCCCAAAGATAGGACCTGCAGTGAGGATAGTAAATCTCTGGTGGGGGGCGTCAAGACGTCGCAGGCCCCGGCTCCGCGCGGAAATGAAAACCATCGTGATTGGCTGCCTAGCCGACCGCAGAGCTTGCGGAATACTCAGCCTGTGTTGCGTAGCGAGACTGCGGGTCGGGCGATCGAAAAACCTGACACTGCATGGCGATCCCCTCTTCGGTGTGGATGCCGGGCGCGCGACCGTCGCGCGCGAAGAGTGCTCATCCTCCATGAAAACATGGTGTTTCAGAGTCGTAAAGGGGCTTGAGCAGCTCTTCCGCGAAGCGCTTCGCTGCTTCAATCATGAAGGCAATGAAAGCCTTTTTCTTGCGGCGTTGTAAGGCCGAATCTTGCAGCCAATCAAGAATTGGCAGCGTTCGGTTCACTGCTAAGTTACGTCATCGCGATTGATGCGGATAACAGTGCGGTGCGAAGGCGAGAGCAACGTACCGACATCCTCACAGGTAGACGCAGCCCTGAAGCGTTGCTGACAAGCTTCGGATACTTTTATTACCGCTTCCCGGCCTTCGGCACAGTTCGAAGGAGATTCCCCTTGAGAAGGATTCCCATGGCCCGTTCCCGCCGTGCTCCGTCGACCCGAACGACCGGCGATGCCAGTCGTCGCACGTTCATACAAGGGGCGGCTGCCGCTGCTGCCGTCGTCGGTGCCCCGGCCGTCCATGCCGTCGCCGCCCTGCCGGTGTATCCGACGTTCAAGCTCCCCGATTCGCCGATGACGGTCGACCTCAACGCGGTCCCGAATGCCCTCAAGAACGACCAGATCCCGCGCTGGATCGATCCGATCATCTTTCCGCAGTGGCTCCCCCCGATGTCGACCGGGACGCTCCCTGCCAAGTACACCTCGCCGGTGGGCAGTGTGCTCCACGGCGTGGCGCCGGAGTGGTTTGACCACGCCGCTGACTGGGATCGCTTCCCGGTGCAGTACTACGAAATGCACCACATGTCGGGGGCGTATCAGTTTCTGCCGAGCACGATGAAGATCCCGGCCACCAACTTCTGGGGCTACGTCGGTCGGAAGGCCGACGGGACGATGTTGCCGGCTGCTCTCCCGCCGATGTTTCACTTCCGGGCCGGGCAACCGGCGATCGTGCGGATGGTGAACACGCTCCCGGAGGAGATGTCGCTCCACATGCACGGCGGGCACTGGCCGGCCCACTCCGACGGCCATCCCAACTTCGTCATCACTCCGGGCCAGGCCCGCGATTATTACTTCCCCAACATCGTGCCGCGGATCAACGGTGGCCAAACTGGTCCGTTCGACTGGTCTGAGGCGGTGAGCACGATGTGGTATCACGACCACGGCATCCACCTCACGGCGGCTCATGTCGCCCGTGGCTGCGGCGGTGGCATGAATCCTTCATTTGACGACCTCGAACTCGGGCTGATCAAGTCTGGCGTGCTCCCCGGGATCAAGGGCGTTTCGGACGTCGGGCCCGAGTTCCGAAATCCATACGATCTGCCGTTGGTGATCCGCGACGACATCTTCGACACCTCGGGTCAAATCGTCTACAACAGTAATGGCCACAACGGCTATCTCGGCAACGTCATGCGGGTCAACGGGAAGGCTTACCCCTTCATGAAGGTCGAGGCGAGAAAGTATCGCTTCCGCGTCCTCGCGGCCTCGAATGCCCGTTGTTTCCGCTTCCGTCTCAGCGACAACTCGACGTTCCTCCGGCTCGGCAAGGATGCCTGGCTCTTCCCCAAGCCGCAGCAGACGCAATGCTTCCTCGGCTATCCGGCGATGCGGGCTGATATCGTCATCGACTTCAGCAAGTACAAGCCGGGGACGGAGGTCTATCTCGAGAACATCCTTCCGCAGATGGATCCCCGTGGGCCGACAAGCAAACTCGAGAGCGAGAACGGCACGACCGTGGCAGGCGTACCGCCGTACCGTCATCGGGTGCTGAAGTTCATCGTCGGGGCCCGCGATACCCGGTATCCCGACGCAACGGTCAACGTCAATTCGCCGCTGCGGCCGAATGTGAAGATCGAGGCGAGCGAGATTACGGCCCGACGGACGTTCCTCTTCGAGCGGAAGAACGGCGCCTGGGCGATCAACGGCCAGTTCTGGAACGAGAACCTCGTCAATGCCATCCCGCAGGCTGACACGGCCGAGGAATGGACGCTCAAGAACGGTGGCGGCGGGTGGTGGCACCCGATCCACATCCATCTCGAGTCGCATCAGCAGGTGGCGGATCTGCAGACGAAGAAGCCGATCCCCTACCACGACAGCTTTAAGAGCGACACGTGCATGCTCGGACCGGGCTCGGAGATTGTGATCCGGATGAAGTTCCGGACGTTCAAGGGTCCGTTCGTCTACCACTGCCACAACGTCGAGCACGAGGATCAGGACATGATGTTCCAGTTCGATCCGCGGCTGCCGCCGGTGGATTCCAATCCGGCGCCGCAGCAGTTCTTCCCGTGATCTGACGTCGGATGTTGTGCCCCCTCCCGAGCCCTTGGTTCGGGAGGGGGCATTTTCGGTGAGCCGACGACCGTCGTGCTTCAGATCGCATTGGTCGCGGTTGTAGCCGCTGATGGCTGTGGTTGATGTCCAGAAAGGATCCTGAAGATGTGGCGATCCGTGGTCGGTCTTGCCTTGATCGGCCTCCTCGTGGCCAGTCCATTTGCGCGGGCGAATGAGACAGCCGAAGAAATATCGGAGCCGGCCGTTGTTCCTGCGGCGGGGGCGGCGACCATCTCGCCAGTGCAAATGATGCGGCAGTCGGTGGGGGAAAATCTCCCTGACACGATCCTCACCGATGACACCGGCCGCGAGCTGCGATTTTTCACCGATCTGGTCAAGGACCATGCGGTGGTAATCAGCTTCTTCTACACCAACTGCCGTGGCACTTGCCCTGGCACGAACATCGTGCTCTCGGATGTTCGCGAAAATCTCGCGACCGATTTTGGGAAGTCGGTACGCTTCATCGCGATCAGCGTTGAGCCGGAGAAGGACGACGTGGCGGCGATCAGCGCTTATGCAGCCCAGTACCGGGCGGAGGTGACCGATCCCGACACACCTGAATGGGTGTTTCTTACCGGGAAGCCCGAGGAGCTCAAGGCCCTCCGCTACAAACTCGGCTACTACAGCATCGATCCGGTAGTCGACGCCGACCCGACGCAGCACGCTGCCACGGTCATCATCGGCAACCATGCCACTGGCCGGTGGGGGATGATGCCGGTGGGAATCGGCGCTGAGCAACTTGCCGGGAAGGTCCGCCGTCTGGCTGGCTGGACGAAGGCCCAGCGCTATGCCGACGTTTACGCCGCTCTGGCGAAGAAGCAGGCCGC
>Ga0164294_10005620_pt1 | contig 10774 bp, 13 predicted proteins | sample GEODES005metaG_FD_111479 | JGI IMG/M metagenome (GOLD analysis project Ga0164294, IMG submission 111479) | Oligotrophic lake water microbial communities from Sparkling Lake, Wisconsin, USA - GEODES005 metaG | ecosystem: Environmental > Aquatic > Freshwater > Lake | place: USA: Sparkling Lake...
AGGGTCTGCGGCATGATGGGCTGATCGGTTACCAGCAGCGCGAACTTCGAATCCTTGACTGGGAAGGGCTTTGCGAGGCTGGCGACTTCACGCCGGAATATCTTCTACTGGGCGGCCCTACGACCGGCGTATCGCAATCGATGCATTGATCGCGATACCGGAAGCTCTCAAGTTTTCGCGCCCAAAAGCGGACGGCCGGTCTCCACCCAGCCGCCCCCACCGCTTGAATGAACGACGGCTTGGGGATGGCTCGCGAATCGTTCGAACGACCGCAATTGAGGCGCCATCCCATCCTGCCGCTTTTGGGTAAGCTGCCGGTCCGCTTCTTGGCAAAAAGCAGCTGGCGGGTTTCGGGAGAGGCATGCCCGATAGCCGCGATCACGGGACAAGTCTGCGCTAATGATCGCTAGCCTGACATTGCCCTCGCCCGTCGCATTAACCACTTGGCTGGGCCGTTAATCGGGGGCGAACGCCATAAAGACCGAAATGGGGTGCGAAGCCACCTCCACCTTGCCCTCACCCTCGTCCGAAGATCCTCACGACAGTCACGCATGGGCCCGGCGTTCGCGGCCGGGCCCGCCTCGCTCAATAGTCCGTTGCCGGCATCGGCGCGGGTTTATCTTCCTTGGGCAACTCAGCGACGAGCGCCTCAGTGGTGATCAGAAGAGAGGCCACGGAGGCAGCGTCCTGGAGCGCGGTACGAACGACCTTGGCGGGGTCGATCACGCCGGACTTGACCAGGTCCTGATATTCGCCGGTCGCGGCATTGAAGCCGTGACTATAGTCGTCGCTCTCGAGCAGTTTGCCGACGATCCAGGCGCCGTCCTCGCCGGCATTGTCGGCGATCTGGCGCGCCGGCGCCCGCAGCGCGCGGCGGACGATGTCGATGCCCGACTGCTGGTCGTCGTTCGCCGCCTTGAGGCCGTCAAGCGCCTTGAGCGCGCGCAGCAGCGCGACGCCGCCGCCCGGGAGGATGCCTTCCTCGACCGCGGCCCGGGTTGCGTGGAGCGCGTCGTCGACCCGGTCCTTCTTCTCCTTCACCTCGACCTCGGTCGCACCTCCGACGCGGATCACGGCGACGCCCCCGGCGAGCTTGGCGAGCCGCTCCTGGAGCTTCTCACGGTCATACTCGCTCGTGGTGACGTCGATCTGCTGGCGGATCTGCGCGACACGCGCGTCGATATCGCCCTTGGTGCCCACCCCGTCGATGATCGTGGTGTTGTCCTTGTCGATCGTGACCTTCTTCGCGCGGCCGAGCATCCCGACGGTAACATTCTCGAGCTTGATGCCAAGATCCTCGCTCACGAGGGTGCCGCCCGTCAGGACGGCGATGTCCTCGAGCATCGCCTTGCGGCGATCACCGAAGCCCGGCGCCTTGACCGCGGCAACCTTCAGACCGCCGCGCAGCTTGTTGACGACGAGCGTCGCGAGCGCCTCGCCCTCCACGTCCTCGGCGATGATCAGCAGCGAACGGCCCGCCTGCACCACTTGCTCGAGCACCGGCACCAGTGCCTGCAGGTTGGAGAGCTTCTTCTCGTGGATCAGGATATAGGGGTCGTCGAGCTCGACCTTCAGCTTCTCGGCATTGGTGACGAAATAAGGCGAGAGATAGCCGCGGTCGAACTGCATGCCCTCGACGGTTTCGAGCTCAGTCTGCAGGCTCTTGGCCTCCTCGACCGTGATCACGCCTTCGTTGCCGACCTTCTCCATCGCCTCGGCAAGGATACGGCCGACTTCGGCATCGCCATTGGCGGATATGGTCGCGACCTGGGCGATCTCGCTATTGGCGCTGACCTTTCTCGCATGCGCCTCGAGATCCTTGACCACGGCGCCCACCGCCAGGTCGATGCCGCGCTTGACGTCCATCGGGTTCATGCCGGCAGCGACGGCCTTGGAGCCCTCCCGGACGATCGCCTGGGCCAGCACGGTTGCGGTGGTGGTGCCGTCGCCGGCCTTGTCGTTCTGCTTGCTGGCGACCTCGCGCAGCATCTGCGCTCCCATATTCTCGAACTTGTCGGCGAGCTCGATCTCCTTGGCGACGGTGACGCCGTCCTTGGTGATACGCGGCGCGCCGAAGCTCTTTTCGATCACGACGTTGCGGCCTTTGGGGCCCAGCGTGACCTTCACTGCATTCGCAAGCGTATCCACGCCGCGCAGCATGCGATCACGCGCGTCCGACGCAAATTTCACTTCCTTCGCAGCCATATCGGCTAACTCCTTTCTCGTGTCCTTCCTGATGGTTTGAGGGAAGCGGGCGCTTACGCCGCCTGCTTGAGTTCGGCCTGGGTTTCGATGACGCCGAGGATGTCGCTCTCCTTCATGATGAGCAGGTCCTCGCCGTCGATCTTGACCTCGGTCCCGGACCATTTGCCGAACAGGATCCGGTCGCCGGCTTTCACCGACAGAGCGACGAGCGAACCGCTGTCGTCCCGCGTTCCCGGGCCGACAGCGACGACTTCGCCTTCCTGCGGCTTCTCTTTGGCGGTGTCGGGGATGATGATGCCGCCCGAGGTTTTCTCCTCGGCTTCGATGCGGCGGACTAGCACACGATCGTGCAAGGGGCGGAAATGCATGCATAACCTCCAGTTGCATAAGCATGATTGTCTACGCCTGGCGCTCCCTAGCAACGCCCGGCGGCGGCGAATTGGGTAAGCCGATTTTGGCGTTCAAGGCCCCGGAACGCATTTTTTTGGCACTCGTCGGCACGGGTGCCAAATATAAGCGAGGCGGAGTCGCGATGGGTGCTCCCGGCCCCCCTTGACGACGCACCGTCCGCCCTCAAGATTTGGCGCCGTGGACCAATGGTCCGCACGAGAAAGGAGCGACGGTAACGAAAGGAGGACAGTCGTGTCGCAACCAGTCTCCCGCATTCTCCACCCGTTCGGCATTGCCGGCCACCCCGACCTGGAGCCCGAGGTCAAGCGCGCCAAGCTAGCCCGCTGGGCTTCCGACCCATCCGCGGTCCGGGCCAAACCAGCGGTCCGCAGGCCGCCGGGCATCGCGAAGCCCATTCCAGTGGATGAAGTCTTCAACGCACCGCGCATCCTAGATGGGCCATCGGGCGCCGCTGCATGAGCGACCGTAGCTTGATCGCCTTGCTGCGTGGCCATGGACTGACCACCGCCGAGGTCCATTACTACCGGCCAGACGCGCCATCGCTGCTGCAATTATTCGTCTGGCAGGAATTTGATCTCGCGCCCGACTTTCCGATGCTGTTCGGCTTTCTCGACTATTGGCGGCGCGAGATCGAGGCGGCGCTACATTCGGTGAGGATCGCGCATGACCAGCTGATCCGGCCGACCGAATGGCGCGCCGTCGATGGCGTCATCCGGTTGCAATGACCCGGGATCGGTCACGCGCTGGCGGCAGCGAGGCGGTCGCACGGTCCGCCTCCGGCTGCCCGTCGACGACAATATGGGTTCACGCTGGCGCTGCGGTCCAGCCCGCTGGGCTGGACCGTTGCCGATCGCAAGCATTGCCCGACCATCTCTTCGCGTCCGAAGGCGCAGGCCGCCGGTTCAGAGGAGCGGCGCAGCCTGCCGTCGAGCTCGCTAGCCGCAGCGTGACATCAAGCGTCTGCAGGTCTTTGCCGCGAAGGACTTGCCCCCGCGGTAAGCGACGCGGCGATGCTCGACCGAGTGCTCGCGGCCCGGCGCGGGCGCATTCGCTAGCGCGGACGGGCCGCGCGTAAAGGCGTCTGGCGCAGCGCGGAGGAATCGACGCCTAGAGACCGGATTCCGGCATGGCGCCTGGCGCTGGAAGTTGCTCTTCGAAGCGGGGCACCTCCATTCGGATGCTCCCCGGCGGGTTAAATCAGTCTCGCACGGTGCTGTCGGCCTGCGTCAGCAACATTGAAATCGTGGTTAGAAGCTGAGCAACGGCGAAGGGTTCTGTATCAGTTGGCTATTCGGAACGCCCTGCGAAGCCCATTGCGCGGCGCTGTCAGCAGTCATGTAGACGACGGCGGTTTGAGGATTCGTTTCGCGAACGCGGCGAGCAACTTCCCAGCCGCTCATGGATCCGCCCAACCGGACATCGGTAATCAGACCCGCGAAACCGGCCGACTGCTCTTTCAGGCGAGCCATTGCTTCTGCGCCGTTTAGGGCGGTGACGACGACATAACCTCCGTCAATCAGGGCCTCCTCAGCTGCCATCATGATCAACGGTTCGTCTTCGACCAAGAGCAACAGAACAGATTTTTCCACCGTCCATTTCCTGAGCTTCTTCGCCGCGCGCCGATCCGACGGCAGAGATGTATTGAAAATATCGGGGCGCAGAAACGAAACAGAAATATATTGGTTCCCTTGACGACGAAAGACGTAGCAGGCTCGATCGGATGAAGCCTAACCCCCGTCGCGACAGCTCCAGTACGGTGCAGAATCCGACGGGAACTTAAGTCACCAATCTGAAATGCCGGAGACCACGGCGCGCGTTCCTCGCTTCCCAGGCGTACCGGGTGGATCACGCGACGCGATGAAGCGTTGGCGGATCGTATATTTGCCGTCTCAACCTAACATGCTTGGAACAGAATCCTAGTTGCGCAATCTTTCGTCGACGGCGTGGAGAGCAAGCCCAGAATGGCGATTCGCGAGAGCAGATTAACCGCATTAACCGCTCAATTGCTGGTAGCGGGCATTGCAGCGGCGATACTGCTGGTGGTCTGGGCATTAATCGGACGGCAGATCGCCTTTGATCGGCGGGAAGCGGTTCGTCTCGCCTTCGCTCAGAATGACGATCGCGCCTTGATGCTTGAGCAATATGTTTCGCGCACGCTCGACCTGACGAGCATGGCGGCCCTGCATTTCGAAGCTATGGGACCTCGGCTCATCGGCGATGCCCCCCCTGGCGGCGCCCCTCGCATCCTGACCGACCCGATTGCAAACGAGGTCGATTTTCTTGCCGTCCACATCGTCGATGCCAACGGGCGAATCCTTGCCACCACCGACCGCCCTCCGGCCGGCGAGCGTGCGGCGGCAAGGCTGTTCGAGGCGGCGTTGAGCCAGGCCGATCCCGGCGGTGCGCTACGAGTGAGCACCCCTGTCTTTTCTCCCGCGCTCGGCCGCAACGTTTTAGTGGTGTCGAAGCGATTTGGTGACCCCAACATCAAACAATGGACGATGATTCTGATCGACCCGGCCCAGCTCACGCAGATTTTCGGCGCCGCTTCGGTAAAGCCGTCCGAGTCGGCCTGGGTTGTCGGGCTCGATGGTATCATCCGCTCGCGAAGCACTGCGGGCATTACGACCTCCGGTCAGGAGGTCCGCAAAGGCGTTGTGTTCCGCAAGCAACGCGAAGCTGAAAGTGGGCGTTTTGCAGGCCCTGGCACGCTAGACGGGAAGCTCCGGCTAATCAGTCACCGTCGGGTCCCCGGCCAGCCCCTGTTCGTCAGCTATAGCATCCTCGAAGCGGATGCCCTGAGCCAAGCTCGCGCGCGTGCGCGTCTCCACGCCGCCGGCGGAACTGCCCTTTCGGCGGCCATTATCCTCCTAGCCGGAATGGTCATCCGCATCATAGGTGCGCGCGAAAAGCGCACGCTAGAGGCGGCGGCTGCTCGAGGAAGGCTCGAAGAGGCACAGCGTATTGCACGCATTGGAGACTGGTCGGTGCGCCTGCCTGATCACGCCGTGACTTGGTCCGCCCATTTATACGCAATGTTCGAACGCGACCCGGCGCTAGGCCCGATGGGTCGAGAAATCTCGGCAATGCTAAGCGATAAGTCGAACCAGGCCAACCGGGAGGCGCGCGAGCGCCTTGTCCGCGCGCAATGCCCCACCTCCTGGGAGCTCGAGGTTCGGCTGCCAAAAGGCGGTGATCGCATTTACCGGGTATCGGGGGTTCCGACCCGCGATCCTGGCGGCGCGATGATCGGTTACCACGGCACGACTCAAGATATTACCGAAGTGCGACGCCACGAAGCACTTCAGGCGGAGCTCGCCCACTTCGCTCGAGTGGGCGCGATGAACTCGCTCGCCGCGACCCTCTCCCACGAACTCACACAGCCGCTGGCGGCCGCGAGCAATTATCTCAGCACTGGCCGTTTCATGGCGGGAAAGCTACCCGACGGCATGGGCCTATCCATCGCGGACCGCCTGGCCGATGCCGGCGCGCAGATCAAAAGGGCCGGCGACATTATCAAGCGGATGCGCTCGCTGGTCGCCCGCGGGTCGAGCGAGCGCGATATGGTCGCGGTGGAGCAGCTGTTGGAGGAGGCGCTCACGACCATCGAGGTACTGCGAATCTGCGATCAACGGATCGAGCGGACCTACCCGTCGGTGCCAGTCCAGGTCTATTGCGACCCCGTGCAGATCCAGCAGGTAGTGCTGAATCTGGTTCGGAACGCCTGCGAGGCGCAAAGTGGCAATGGGATGAGACCGCCCACTGTCATGGTGGCAGTGGAAGTGGATGCGGTCCGGATCGGCATCCGCGATCACGGACCGGGTTTTCCAGAGGCGATGCTCCAGCAGGTGGCACAGCCATTTATCACGTCCAAGGAGAATGGGCTCGGACTCGGGCTGTCGATTTCGAGAACGATCATCGAGGCCCATGGCGGCACGCTTCGAGCTGAAAATCCGCCTGGCGGTGGTGCCATGATCTCCTTTACTTTGCCTCTTGCCGAGGAAGCCTAGCGCCCACGGGTTGCGCGCCTTCCAGTCGCGATCGCCCCGATCCACTGAGACTGCCGGGACGGGCCTTGACGAGCACCGAGCACCGGCGCCGCCACGTCGCGATTTCACTTATTTCAATCGAGAACCGTGAATATCGCCTAGCCGAAGTCGCGCAGTGCCGTACGGAACAAGTACGGAAAACATCGTGGGACGCTTTCCGCCGAAATGGATCAAAATCGCGGGATGACATCGTCGCGAGTTGCTCCTGACCGAGAGATCCGAAATCGCTTTGAGAGCGAAACCGTAGTGGCGTTTAGGGCGATCCTCGGACTTGCCGAGGAGGCGTCCGATATCCTTCCAGGTCGCATCGTCCTGGAGCTGATCTCGGAAAAAACGGCGCCCTGCACCTCTAGGGAGGCAGAGGAGGAAAAACGTCCGCGCGCGATTGCTCTGCCTCATTGAGCCTTCTCCCCCCGGAAGGCGTTTTGGGGGCAGTTGCCGCCAGGCACCGGCCTTTCCCGCTGCCTTTGGCCGCTGAGCAGAAGGAGGGTGTAGTGACAGATTTCGCGTTGGATATTGCGGGCGCTATGCTCGCCTCCCGCGTCGCGCTGGCGCAGGTTTACGCCAGCAGGTTCATGCGGGAAGCCGATCCGATGGCGGCATCGCATACGGTTCGTGAAGAAATGAAGAGCCAGCTGCGCCAGCAGCTTGATTCGTCTAGCGAGGAGGACGCCGAGACAGACCGGAAGCTGTTTGAAAGCGCTGCCGGCCATCTCGATCTGCTTTTCGAGCAAGTCGACATCGTACTGGCGGCAGCCGAGTTGCGGCAAAGCGGTCGCCGCCCTGTCTGACGCGGGCTGAGAGCGCCGCGAGCCGTGGGTGTGGATAGCTCCTGCGACATGACGAAGGACAGGAAAGCACGGCGCACCGGCGTGATGACGATCAGCGCGCTTGGCGTGACGCTCGGCGCGATCATCGACGGAATGAGAATGGCCGACGTGCCGAATGACGTGACCCATCATTTCCTCGACCAGTTGGAGGACGGGTTTGAGGCGATGCTGTCCGGTGATGCTCAGGCGATCATGCTCGGCTTGGTGCTGGTGTTGCGAGGGAACATCGCCGATAATGATTGAGGCCGACCCCAGTGCGCGATCGCGATGGGTCGACCTGGCGCGGGTTCCCGCTGCGGCAGCAGGAACTCTGGTCGCCAGGAGCAACGCTGATGCCAAAACCGATGACGGCTCAACCAAAGCCCGCCCGCATTTCGCGGGTCGAGCGGCGACCGCTCTTCCCGTTCGGCACGATCGACATTTTCTACCGACTCCTGCGGGAAGATGGGCGTTCCCTTCCCCAGGAGCGCGGCGTGCGCGTGGTTCTGTCATCGGAGGAATGCCGGCAGATGTCGCTACACTTCGACGCGCTTGCACAAGAGATCGACGAGCTGACCGGCGAATCGCACTGACCGGCGGTTGTGCCGTGAAGCTTGCCGGAGGTTTGCCCCCGGTGCCGCTTCCAGGCCCAGCCAGCTATGGGCTAAGCTCTTGATCTCAAGCGAGGAAGGAGCTGCGCATGGATGGTTGGATAATGTCCGATGGGGATATCCTGGTCTGCCCGCTGAAGGGTTGGCAGATCGGTGCGTCGCCCGCGCTTGGGCTTGTCCAGATCCAGTACGCGACGACGCAAGAGCAGTTGCGCACAGGCGAAGTGGAAGTCCTGCAACTGACGGCGTCGAGCGCTCAGCTCCGCGCTCTCGCCGAGGCCCTGGAACAGCTGGCAGATGGAGTCGATCAGCTCGGCAGCATCCAATAGGCGAGGCGGACATCAGGCGGTCTCCGCGTGACGAGAGACGCGACGACGGCCGACATATCCAAGGACCGGCGACATCACCGTTTCGGCCGGCGAGGAGTCCGCGCGACCGTTTCGGCCGGCGAGGAGTCCGCGCAGCTGCGCCAATCTTTCATCGAGTGGGTGATGACTCTCCCTACCGCTCGCCCGGCCTCGCTTATCGAGACGTGACGCTGCCGGTGCGCCGCGCGAAGTCGGACCCATGAGGGATAGGCATCAGCTGGCGCTGCGCCTGCGAGAGGACGGCGCATCCTTCGAGGCGATGGAGGCCGCGCTTGGGGTGACGACAAGTCGCGCCCGCATGATCTATCTGCGCGCGAAAGAGGTTCAAGCGGAGGAGGCTTCGGCCTTAGCAGGCTAGCAACGGAGATTGTTCGCCACTGTCGGCATAGCCGAACGAGCTCGCGGCGATGATCGAGCAGGACCCAGGCGCCGCCCTGGTCTGGCTGCTCCAGGAGCCAAATTCGGCCGGCGCAATGCCGCGCAGATCCTCGACTGGTTGAGGGCCGGCAACCGCTAGGTGCGTGACTAGGCCGAGGGGGCTTTTGCGCGACAGCTTTCGGGATCAGAGATATCCCGGCTGAACCGGTGCATGGTTGCGCTCAAAGGATTCGCAGCGTTTCATGCTATGCTCTGCATATCGCTGGCTTGAGCCTAAGCGGGTTGGCGACTGAGGGCATCTGGAAAGCTCCCGCTTAACGAGGAGCGCAACCATGCTCAGCGAAAATGACCGCATCTACCTTGAGCATCGCGAAGCTTACGAGCATAAGCTCGCCGAGGAAGCGACTGATTTAGGCGTGAAGAAGATCCATCGCGAGATGGCCGAACGATACGCCGCGAAGCTGGAAGGCACGCCAGTCCGAGAAGCAGGTGCCCAGACGCTGGAAGCTTGATCCGTAGATGGCGAGGTTTTCCGCTTTTGGGACCGACCAATTTTGGCGCATAAGCCGACCCGCAGCTTCGGGACGCGCCGCGAGGAACCGCTCTAAATTCTCCGCGTCTCTTCCAATCAACATGGAGGAGAGAAGGACATGTCAGACGACAAGACCCGTACTGCTTCGCCCGACCGCGACCGGATCAACACGAGCGAGGACTACGAGGTCCGTGACTGGACCGAGAGCCTTGGCGTTTCGAAGGAGCGGCTGCAGGAGGCCGTCGACGCCCTCGGCAACAGCGCCGAAATGGTTCGCGAATACCTGGCCAAATGATCGCCAGCCAACGACCCCAGCCGTGGACCGAGGCGGAGGTCGAGCAACTTCGGTCGCTGCTCGCGGCGGCGCGACACACGCGGAAATGGCGGCAGCGCTCGGTCGGTCGGGCGAGGCAATTGACCGCCAGCTGGGAAAGATCGGCCTGTCCCGAACGGGGAGGAAGCGGCGCGGCAATTCCGACCCCGCCTTAATCCAGGTTGTCGCGCTCCTAGGGCCCGTCCGACATAGATGACGTCCCCATCGGTCCAGCATCGACCGAGCGGCCGGCGCCCGCCCCTTCACAAGGCGTCGGCCGCCTAAGTCCGGGCGGACCAGCAGGTCGCCGATGTGCCGGAATATGCTGCCGTTCGGCCGGCGAATCCTCTGTTTGGGCACTCGGATCTGATTATATGTGCTCGTCGCCCCAGCTCGGACAGCAGGCCGCTGGGGCGGCACCGTATAGAACAAATTCCCATTCCTAAGCCTCTGTGGGTCGGCTTTTCGATTTGCGATCAGCGCCAAAACCTTTCGCTCATAACCGCGAGCGAACTGCGTGTGCACATGGTAGCTGACCGGATCAGCAGCGTTTTCGGCTTTTGCCCGCTCTTCCTCCGCTCGGCGGCTAAGATATTCGATACCTTGTTGCTCGGTCATGGTGCGCTCCAAGGCCTCCGCGCCATTCGAGGGTGGCACCTGAACACGCTCTGCCTCGTAACCTATGTTGGTGCGCGGATAGATAGATCGATACAGGCTGCGCTTCGTTTCACCGGTCCCTGAGCACGGTTTGTCCATCAACGGAGCGATCCCTTGGCGTCAGAAGCACCGTATCCAATTCGCGGCTATGTCGATGCGCGCAAGCTCTGGCACGCAATCGAAACTAGGGCCGTGGCCCAGCCGGATGCGGAATTTCAGGTTGCTACGTGGCGTAGCCAGGGCCTGCATGAGTTGGCTGATGCGTTCGAGTCAGAACTCCGTCGGATCTTTTCCGGGTCCGGCACCGCCGCCTGACTCTTCGTTCGCCACCTTTCTCGCTTCAGCCTCGCGCGCCGGGCTTCGTACAGGTAAGCCAGGTCGTGATGGGCGCGAGCGACCGACCGGCCGCGTCTGGCCGCTGCAATCTCGCGTCTTGAACTA
>Ga0164294_10005621_pt1 | contig 10773 bp, 11 predicted proteins | sample GEODES005metaG_FD_111479 | JGI IMG/M metagenome (GOLD analysis project Ga0164294, IMG submission 111479) | Oligotrophic lake water microbial communities from Sparkling Lake, Wisconsin, USA - GEODES005 metaG | ecosystem: Environmental > Aquatic > Freshwater > Lake | place: USA: Sparkling Lake...
AGAAGCAGGGAATCGATGTCTCATCCCCCCAGGTCAGCATGGTTCTCAAGCGGATGGGATTCCGGCCGAGGAAGCGAGCCAAGGTTGGTGCGGTTAAGGCAGCATCCCCGAAGCCCAGCCGTAATGTAAATGTATCGGTCACGGTCGAAGATTTGATTGCCGCCAAGAAGGTGGTCGGCCAGTTTGGCTCGGCAGAGAAGGCCATTCGGGCCATCGAAGCTCTGAAGCAGTTTTCTTGAACCAAGCAGGAGCAAGCGGCCATGAGTTGCAGAACTCTTCTCCTTATGGCCGCTTGTTTGCTTGCTGTTCCCGACACCTGTATTGCAGCCTCTCCAGTAGTCGTTGCCATCAACCACACCAATGAGGCCAAAATCCGACTTGATGGCAAGGTGAGCACAACAACCGTCCAGGCCAGTGATGCCGGACAGGCCAAGAAGCTAGTAAGGGCTCAGTTTGGCCCGAAGGTCACGGTGCTAAGCATCAAACGAATCGATTGACGCTACTCAACTGGATTGCCAAAGGTGACGCAGTAGTAGGTGCTGCCATTTTTACTCATGGCAAATGCACCACCCATGTCCTTCCAGCAGGTCTTCACGATCACTGCCCTATGTCCTGGGCTTTTCATCCAACCCGGCACGACGATAGGCAGTTGCTGCTGAATTGATCCTGAGCCTGGACCAGCAAATGCAATGATCTCGCTCACATGATCGTCAGCGTTGGCCTTGGCGTGGACATGACGGCCATTGGCATCCTCCGTCACGTCGTAAAGATCCTGCCATCTCAGATAGCCGGTTTTCAGTATCCGGGTGCAATGGTGATGGTCGCTTTTCAGGTAGTCGCCAAAGTCCTGAGGCCGTTCACCTTGAAGGTGTTCCATCTTCCCACCTCTGGCCATCCATTGGCTATGAGAAAGTGCAGCCTGTTCAAGCTTGTTGTTGTAGGCCAATCGCTCCAGGCCCACCTTCTGTCGCTCGTCATTCACCATTTCGGCTACTCGTCGAAATAAATCATTTGGCAACGCTTCTGAAGCGATGGTGAAGAACGCAATCAAGGCGATGAGGAGTGATTTGGATGTCATTCGCTTGGCCGGTCTAGTTCAGCAGCTGGTTCATCGCCCGTTTTCTCAGTAATCCGCCAAGCGTCTTGCCGAGACTTCCCATTATGGGGGAGAATGCCACCTTACGATAATCACCCTGCTGAGTTTGGGAGAGAAATATGTTGAGGGTTGCTGTTTTCCTGATGATTTGGCTATTCACGCTCGCTGCCCACGCCGAAATCATCGAACTCGAAGGCACCGTCAAGAGCATCGATCAGGATGCCCGTGCCATCTCAATCACCCGCAAAACACCCAAGGGTGAGAAACTCCTCGAACTCGAAGTCGCCAAGAATGCGGGCGACATCTCGGGATTCAAGGAAGGTGACCGGGTCAACTTCGCCTACAACCCCGACGCCGAGATCCTCACAAAGATCGAGAAGGGGCTGAGCGAAGACGGCAAGCGTGTCCTGAAAGAACTGGAAGGCCTGTGGGCAGCAGTGAAAGTGGACCGGCACGGAAAAATGATGACGCCGAAAGACCTCCAAGAGCAGTCACGGAGGATCATCATCGAAGGCGACAAAATGACGTTTGAGGAAACCAGAGATGGCAAGGTGGTGAAGTTCAGCGGCATCATCACAGTTGATCCTGAGAAGAAAACCATCGACCTAATTGGCAAAGGCCCTATGGGGGCAGATATGAACCTCCTAGCCATCTATTCGCTAAAGGGCGACGAACTGAAATTCTGCTTCCGCCAGAATGCGGACGGCAAAGCGGAGCGGCCAACCGAGTTCAAGGCCACAGAAGGAAGCCCCAACTACTCAATATCGTACACGCTAAAGAGGCTGAAGCTGGAATAAGTCCAGCCTTTGTTGAAGTGCCTTGAGTCAAGCCGCAAAGAGGAAGCTATTAAAAATGACCCACCGAGTAATGCTGTCAGTGGCTATCGCCATTCTGGTCATGGCTACGGCCCACGCCGAAGTCCTTGAATTAGAAGGCACGGTCAAGAGCGTAGACCCTGCGTCCCGTGCTATCAGCATCGTTCGCAAGACACCAAAGGGCGAAAAGGTTTTGGAGTTGGAGGTCGCCAAGAACGCTGGCGATATCTCCGGCTTCAAGGAGGGAGATCCGGTTGCCTTCGCCTTCAACCCGGACTTGGGCATCATCTCGAAGATCGAGAAGGGCATGAGTGAAGCGGCTTCTACTGAGATAAAGGCAATGCAGGGCGTGTGGAAGGTCACCGCTGAGCACGAGTTCGGTCGTGTTCTCACGAAAGATGAAATGCGGAAGCGCAACCGGCACATCACCATCAAGGGCAACACCTTCAGCACTGACCGTGTAACTGGCGACAAGCTCGGCACCTACACTGGCTCCATTCAGGTATCCCCAGAGCAGAAGACCTTCGACTTCAAGGGCAATGGCCCGAACGGGAATCCAGTCGAATGGTTTGGGATCTATAAAATCGACGGCGACTCAATGACGCTCTGCTACCGGGTCAAAGGCGAAGGCCCAACGCCTCGTCCGACAGAGTTTAAGAGCCTGAGCGAGAAGCCCGGAACGATCATATTCGAGTGCAAACGAGAGGAGTGACTTCAATGATGCAACTGGTTAGAGGGTGCGTGGCAGGATGCCTTTTGGTATTCGCCTCATACGGCTACGCAGAGGTCCTTGAATTAGAAGGCACGGTCAAGAGAATCGATCAGGATGCCCGCAGTATCTCTGTCGTGAGGAAGACAGCTAAGGGTGAGAAGACCCTTGACCTTGAGGTCGCCAAGAAAGCCGGAGATCTTTCTGAGATTGATGAAGGAGACAGTGTCACTTTTTCCTATGACCCCGCTCTGGAACTCATCACGAAGATTGCGGAGAGGAGTCAGCAGGCGGAAAAGATTGCTTCGACGGGTAAAGATGATTTGGCACGACCGTTCTTGGACAGACTGCTGACGGCCATAAAGGACAACGACTACGACGGTTTCGTAAGTGACACCTCTGCCTCTTATAAAGCGACGCTTACGAAGCAGATTGTGGCGGGCATCAACGAGGCAATAGCACCACGCATGAAAAAGGGCTACAACCTAATCTTTCTCACAGAGCTAAAACAGCGTGGCCGCAAGTCTTATTTATGGAAGTGGAGCTTTAAGGATGGTGGAGACGACTACTCGATAAGGTTGTGGCTCAAGGACGGGAAGGTCGACGGTTTCTTCATTCGGATGCAATAAAACCAAAGACCTGCCAAAGATCACCTCGGCATTCCGTCTCCGACTCGAAAACAGCGGCGTTATTTCGCCTCGAAATAACATCTCGTATATCTGCGACGTATTCGTCTTGAGTCAGCGTCAGCCCGTGCTCACTGCAATGGGGATAAATGCTTTGAACACTACAACATCACAGCGACTTTTATGGCTAACCGCTGCACTATTTATATGTGCACCAGTACACGCCGAAATCATCGACCTAGAGGGCACGGTAATGGCCGTCGATGCGTCAGCCCGGACGATCACCATTGAGCGAACGACTCCCAAGGGCACAAAAACGCTTGAACTGGAAGTCACCAAAAAGGCTGGTGATCTTGGCACCGTGAAGGCGGGGGACAAGATCTCGTTCAGCTACGACCCGGATCTGGAGGTCGTGACGAAGATTGCAGAAGTCGCTAAGAAAACTGAAAAGGGTGCTGCGGTCGGTGACGACAGCATGGCACGGCCGTTCTTGAACAAACTGCTGAAAGCAATAGAAGAAAACGACTACGACAGTTACATCGCCAACTCATCGGCCATCTTTAAAGCCGAAGCAACGAAGCAGCAATTGGCGGCCGTAAACGAGCTATTAGCGCCACGAATGAAGAAGGGCTACGACATAGTGTACCTCGCAGAGTTCAACCAACGTGGGGTCAAGCATTATATGTGGAAGCTGAGCCTCAAGGATGGTGGCGACGACTGGTTGATCAGGTTGACGCTCAAGGAAGGCAAAGTCTCCGGCTTCTGGATTCAGAATTAGTAGTGCCAAGGATATGCGAGACAACGGCGTGGTGCTCATGCCGTAACGCACCAAAGCTTCTTGCTCAGTCCTCCTCGGATGGAGGGCAAGGCCCCTCACCCGAACACCCTACTCAGTTTTGGAGGAATGCATGTTGCGGCCTGCTGTTTTTCTCGCCTTAACGCTATTTGCTTCTTTGTCCCAAGCAGAGGTCATCGACCTCGAAGGCACGGTCAAGGCCATCGATGCTGAGGCTCGGACAATCAGCATCGAGCGAAAGACTCCTAAGGGCACCAAGACGCTGGAACTCGAAGTCACCAAGAAGGCTGGTGATCTGGGCAGCGTCAAGGCGGGGGACAAGATCTCGTTCAGCTACGACCCGGATCTGGAGGTCGTGACGAAGTTCGGGGGCGGCACCGAAAAGTCCGGGAAGTCGAGCGACACTGAGCGGATCGTGCGGGTCCGGTATCACTTTGCCGCTGACGGTACCTGCAAACTTGAGACCGTGAGACTGAAGTCCAAGGCGGACCCCGTACCCGGTGGATATCGGAAAGAAGACAAGGGCAACGGGCTTTGGGAAATCACTGAGACCTTTGAAGACAAGGACTCACTGGACAGGTTTTCCGGCCCAATTTCAGATTTGACGAACGTCACATACTCGGATGAGCGAAAGGCTCTGAAGTTAAGCCCAAAGGCCGGAGGAAAGCCGAAGGCAGTGCTGATATATCCGAAGCGAGTCCGCCTGCCGCTGACCGTCGAAGCCGATATCAGCACTGCGGACGAGCATGGGCATTTTCAGATCAATCCTAATGCGGCAATGCCCCCAAACTTTCATCCGTTCGCCAACGTGTTCACGCACGACGGTGGCAACAAGCTCGACTTGTCGTGTAGTTGGGTGGTTTCACGGGATGCCAAGAAAGGTGAGCCAAAGATCGAAGAGATATTTGGTGAGCGTGGGGTATCGACAACGGAGCCGTTCAGCAAGGACGCACGGCCACCTGTAGGCACGGACCCAGAGATGATTTACCTCGTTAATCTTGGTGCCTTCGATGCGGGTCCAGACAGTGGCACTCTGTATCTCATCCGACTGTCTGTGACCGCCCGCTTTGCACCGACACTAGGCCTTGCTCTTAAGCAGGATGGGGAGCGGGTACTCGCAGGCGATGTGCTCAAGAAGTCCCTTGCGGAAAAGGCGGGCATCAAGGCTGGAGATGTAGTTCTTGCCATAGACGGGAAATCACCGAGCACCATGCAACGAGCGGTCACTTTGCTGTCTATGACCAACTATGGTGAGTCGTGGAATATCGAAGTCGAGCGTGACGGCCAGAAGAAGACTTTCACGATTAAGGCCGAGTAGCGGTTTCCGCCGCCCGTTTTTCAGCGACCTCGACTTCCCAAAAACTTTTAGCCCCCTATCCACAGAACTTTGAGTTGTTGTCGATAAAAAATGCTACACCACAGGTATGCCGGCCTCTTTCCCGGATCCTGCGAACAGAACCGATCAAGAATCGGCTTCTTCCTCTCCACGCTCGGCTGCTTCATCTTCAGCAGTCGGCATCTCAATCCCATGGAGTTCGAGTAGGCAACAAACAGCAACGAAATCTGCGAGCTTACCTGTCTGTGCTGTGGCAGCTTTGGTGAGTTCGGGCATGAGCTCGTCCTCCCAAGCTTCACGATCAATGTGAAGCAGTGCCCCCATCGCCAATATCCTTGGCACCTGATCTTTTTTTGCTCTCTCCAGTTGGACGATTTCGTAAAGCTGGTCCACAAGAGGCAACGCAAGGGTGCCGAACTGTTTCAGGCACTCAAGTGTCTTTATCCGCACCAACGGTTCAGGATCGTTGAGGAGTGGGGCGATAGCCTCAATCATCTCTGGGGTATGAGGACGTCGAGTTGCAAGAAGAGGGGCTGCCGCAGCCCGGACTTCTGGCTTGGGGTGCTTGGTGCATTTAAGCAGAGCAGGAAGAAGCTTTTCACCACACTCTTCCAGCAGCCACTGATAGCCGTCTGAATGTTCTTCCCAGGTGTCGCTGTCGTATTCAGTTATGTACTTTTCCAGGGCTTCTTCGGAGTTCATGCTCGGTACTCAAATAGGTTGAAAAGTGTTCCTGGGCGGGGCGTTCTAAATACACCATTTCCAAGTGACCAGAGGGCGGCAAATCGTCCCAGGGGGCACCGTCCGGCTGTCACTTTTAATGGCTGCTTTCCGCATTGAAGGGTTGTGCCTAAGATTCGCAGCCCTTTGCTGGGCTAAAGGGTGTTTGTCTTTTTGGGGAATCCGCCCAGTTTCCCCGTCCCTGTCTGAAGGAGCCTATGAAAAAAACCAAGCTGCAGGACTACCGCCGGCAAGTGGAGATCTATTTTGAAATGGAATACAGCGACCTTCCACTTGAGCAGGTGCTGTTTAGGCTTCGTGAGCTATACAGCGAAAAAGTGGGAAAGGTGGTTCGACTGCACCACAAACTCAAAAAGCCGCCAGCCGATGCGGCTGCCTATGCCATGCGGGTTTTAAGAGGTCCGTGTCGGAGTCTGATTGTGGGGCAGACAGAGGAGCGGTAGTGGCTTGATGGGTCCGCCCCCTAAAAGTAGGATTCTACTTGGATGCCTACGGGGGCTCGATTTCCGGCTCATTACCGCCATTAAATTTGTTTTTGTCCCGTTTTGCTGTCCGCTTTCGCTCTGCTTGTAGGCAACTCCGCATACCCCCAGCCACTGCCCCCAGCCACAAGGACCCTCTCTGATGTTTGGTTATCGTCGAAAAAGAAGCCTTGGTTGCGAGCAGCTTGAGGGCAGGTTCGCCCCTTCAAGCTTCTGGGTTGGCGGTGGCAGTCGATCAACGTTTAAAGACGCACAGGCGCTGGACACCATACAGGCGGAGCAGGCAGCGTTTTATCTGGCGGCGAGTACGGTGTTGGGCCAGGCATCGAGTGTGGCGAAGATAGAGCCTGTTTCTGGCGTCCATCAGTCGATGGACTTGGGAGCGACCACGTTTGTGATGTCACTCAGGCCGGACGGCACGATTGTCTGCGGAGGTGTACGCACAGGACACGCACACATTCTTGAAAGATCTGCCTTACCTGAGTCCACAGACGGCGGGGTTGGAACTGACGGACAGATTGCAAGCGATATCGGGGACGCCGCCAACATGCCCTCAGTCGATCCCGTCAGCACAGCTACGCCTACCGAACAAGGCACTCAAACAGAATCAGTCGGTGCCACGTCTTCTGAACAGCAACCAGCCGGTGTAGCTGGTGCCACAGTGGAAGACTCTCTAGCGGCGACAGATTGCCCACCCGTGGAAGAACCAAGTGTCGAAGACGGTGATGTGCAAGAGGTGCCGGCCACGGACGATGGGCCGATGTGTGGGAATGATTTCGAGGATCTGGGCCCCGTTGTCTATGCCGGCCCAGATGCTGAAGCCACAGATCCAGATACGGATGCATCTGTCGAATATTCCTTGGAATCTGAGCCTCAATCCTCTGATGCTGTTCAGGCCGCAACCTCGATCAACACCTGATCGCCCCTCATTTGGCCCTTCGGCCATCCCATTTCCTGGCTCTTTTCTGCACCGCCGCAAAGGATCTGAAAACAGCCTTTTTGCTTGCGGTAGAGCCTCTTTCCGGGGAGAATACCGCTCTGTTGGTGCATAATACCGCCTCGGTCTTGTTGGGACGAACATGAAACGCACCTGATGCCGCTTCGATCTCGTCCGACAGCTTTGTGATGCCCTTTTAAGGTAATCCGATGAACTTCCGTCAGGCTCTTCGTAGCCAACTGAATCAGTTATTCAGTGCGAGGCGGAAACGCCGACGTAGCAGACTCCCTGCCGAGCATTTTTCTGCACAGTTCGTCGGACATCACGAATCTCATCAGCAACTCTTTTCACCGCAGGTCGAGTGGCTGGAAGTAAGGACGGTGTTGGCCGCCGCAACACTTCCCACCGCACCAACAAGCGTCATCGGGGCCGCTGGAGAGGGCCAGGTCTCCTTAAGTTGGACCGCACCGTCAAGCGACGGTGGTAGCCCAATCACCGACTACACGATCGAATACAGCAGCACGGGCTCCGCTCCTTGGACCACAGTTCCACACACTGCATCGAAAGCCACTGCAGCTACAGTCACTGGGCTTGCTGTGGGGCCGAGCTATAGCTTTCGTGTCGCAGCCGTAAACTCCGCTGGTACAGGTGCATTCACGAGCCTCCCGGCTACAGCGATGCCATTTTCACCCGTGGCGGATTTTATCTACACCGCCTCGAATGGCGAGGTGTCGATTACGGGATACAAGGGGCCTGGTGGATCAGTAGTGATCCCGACCCTGATTCAAGGCATGCCGGTGACGAGTATCGGGAACTCTGCGTTTTCTGGCTGCACAGGCCTCACATCTATCGCTATTCCATCTAGCGTGACGAGTATCGGGAACTCTGCGCTTCAGGGCTGCACAGGCCTAGTTGCCATCCTGGTTGACTCCAATAGTCAGATATTTTCTAGTCAAGGTGGGGTGTTGTTGTCCAAGGATGGCAAGACGGTAGTCGTTTGTCCCACTGGCCTCACGTCTATCGCTCTTCCATCCAGCGTGACGAGTATCGGGGACGGTGCGTTTTCTGACTGCACAGGCCTCACTGCCATAGCTATTCCATCTAGCGTGACGAGTATCGGAAAATATGCGTTTCAAGGCTGCAGCGGCCTCACGGCCATAGCTATTCCATCCAGTGTGTCGAGTATCGGGGACGGTGCGTTTTATGGCTGTAAGGGTCTCACGGCCATCACTATTCCATCTAGCGTGACGAGTATCGGGGACGTTGCGTTTTGTGGCTGCACCGGCCTCATGGCTATCACGCTTCCATCCAGCCTAACGAATATCGGAAAATATGCGTTCTATGACTGTAAGGGTCTCACGGCCATAGCTATTCCAACCAGCGTGACGAGTATCGGGGAATATGCGTTGTCTGGCTGTAAAGGCCTCACATCTATCGCTATTCCATCTAGCGTGACGAGTATCGGGAACTCTGCGTTTCAGGGCTGCACAGGCCTAGTTGCCATCCTGGTTGACTCCAATAGTCAGGCATTTTCTAGTCAAGGTGGGGTGTTGTTGTCCAAGGATGGCAAGACGGTAGTCGTTTGTCCCGCTGGCCTCACGTCTGTCGCTCTTCCATCCAGCGTGACGGGTATCGGGAACTCTGCGTTTTCTGGCTGCACTGGCCTCACGTCTATCGCCCTTCCATCCAGCGTGACGGGTATCGGAGACGGTGCGTTTTCTGGCTGCACAGGCTTCACTGCCATAGCTATTCCATCCAGCGTAACGAGTATCGGAGACTATGCGTTTTCTGGCTGCACTGGCCTCACGTCTATCGCTCTTCCATCCAGCGTGACGAGTATCGGAGACCGTGCGTTTTCTGTCTGCACAGGCCTCACTGCCATAGCTATTCCATCCAGCGTAACGAGTATCGGGGACGGAGCGTTTTCTGGCTGTAAGGGCCTCACGGCTATCAATCTTCCATCTAGCGTGACGAGTATCGGCCGAAGTACGTTTTATGGCTGTACTGGCCTTACGTCCATCACTATTCCGTCCAGCGTGACGAGTATCGGGGACGGAGCGTTCTCTGGCTGCACTGCCCTCACGGCCATAGCTATTCCAACCAGCGTGACGGGTATCGGGGACGGAGCGTTTTCTGGCTGTAAGGGCCTCACGGCTATCACTCTTCCATCTAGCGTGACGAGTATCGGGAGCTTGACGTTTGCTGGCTGTACTTGCCTTACGTCGATCGCTATTCCATCAAGCGTGACGAGTATCGGGGACGGAGCGTTCTCTGGCTGCACTGCCCTCACGGCCATAGCTATTCCAACCAGCGTGACGAGTATCGGGGACGGAGCGTTCTCTGGCTGCACTGCCCTCACGGCCATAGCTATTCCAACCAGCGTGACGAGTATCGGGAACTCTGCGTTTTCTGGCTGCACTGGCCTCACGTCTATCGCTCTTCCATCCAGCGTGACGAGTATCGGGAACTCTGCGTTCTCTGGCTGCACTGGCCTCACGGCAATAGCTATTCCGTCAAGCTTAACGAGTATCGGGTTCTATACGTTTCAAGGCTGCAGCGGCCTCACGGCCATAGCTATTCCATCAAGCGTCACGAGTATCGGGGACTCTGCGTTCTTTGGCTGTACTCGTCTCACGGCCATAGCTATTCCATCAAGCGTGACGAGTATCGGGGACGGTGCGTTTTCTGACTGCACAGGCCTCACGGCCATAGCTATTCCATCAAGCGTGACGAGTATCGGGGACGGTGCGTTTTCTGGCTGTACCGGTCTCACGGCCATCTTGGTGGACTCCAATAGCCAGGTATTTACTAGTCAAGGTGGAGTGTTATTAGCCAAGGACGGCAAGACGGTGGTCGCCTGTCCCGCTGGCCTTACGTCGATCGCTATTCCATCAAGCGTGACGAGTATCGGGGGGGGTGCATTTTCTGGCTGTACCGGTCTCACGTCTATCGCTCTTCCGTCGAGCGTCACGAGTATCGGGGACTCTGCGTTCTCTGGCTGCACTGGCCTCACGGCCATAGCTATTCCATCAAGCTTAACGAGTATCGGCCGACGTACGTTTTTTGGCTGTACTGGCCTTACGTTCATCGCCATTCCACCCAGCGTAACGAGTATCGGGGACGGAGCGTTTTCTGGCTGTAAGGGCCTCACGTCTATCAATCTTCCATCTAGCGTGACGAGTATCGGCCGAAGTACGTTTTATGGCTGTACTGGCCTTACGTCCATCACTATTCC
>Ga0164294_10005622_pt1 | contig 10773 bp, 9 predicted proteins | sample GEODES005metaG_FD_111479 | JGI IMG/M metagenome (GOLD analysis project Ga0164294, IMG submission 111479) | Oligotrophic lake water microbial communities from Sparkling Lake, Wisconsin, USA - GEODES005 metaG | ecosystem: Environmental > Aquatic > Freshwater > Lake | place: USA: Sparkling Lake...
ATACGGGGTCTTGCCCACGTCGGGAATGACCACGTACAAGGCCCGCGCTTTTTTGTTCTTGCTGTTGGTGATGACGTTGGTGAACAGCGCAGCCAGGGCCTTGCCCCGGTTGAGGGCCGCCAACACGAGCTGGTCCTGCGCGGCTTGGGTCTGTTGATCCGTGGGCAGCGCCTTGTAGACCTCGTAAAGCTCGATGATGTCGTTTTGCCCCACCATCACCGTGACCAGATCGGTCGGGCCGAAGCTGTTGCCCTGGCTGAGCCAGATATTGACTTGGCCCACCGCGTCAGCCACCTTGGCGCCGGCCGTTGCATAGTTGAAAGCGGTCACCGGCGCGCCAGTGAAGTTGCACGCTTCGAACACAAAGTTGTAGTTGGTGGCCAGCCACTGAACCCACAACAGGTTGATGCCGCAATCGGGCGTGGAATATGCCGGGGTGGTGTTGGGCGTGAAGCCGTTGATGGTGTATTTCTTGCCGTCGCGCGCGGTCGCCGAGGAGCCGCGTGTCAGCAGGCTGGCTTCATCGCCGAACACCAGCAAGCGCTTGGGGGCGAATTCATGGGTTGACGACGAGCCGCCGCACGAACCCAGCAACACACTGCCCATCACCGCAACGGCCACGAGGCTGCTGCGCAGCGCCGCAGCGCTCCATTGATCGATTCTGAAATTCATGCGGGCTCCGGAGGAAAGATTGTGTTCGCTGACTCAGGCGGCTGCGGCACGGACGAGGCGGTCTCTGACGCCATCCCACGCCTGATCTGAGGGCGGTGTCTCGACCCAGATCAGCCCGACGCCTTGCCCATCGAAATGGCGCAGCACGCTGAACAACTCATGGGCCGCCGCCGCCGCATCGACAGGCATCGCCTGAAAAATCGCCGCAGCGTGGTCTGAAAAAGGGTGGCGCGAATATACCGCCACCATGGGCGGCGCCCCGGATGGGGCGGCCGCACTGGCACGGCCCAGCATCTCAAGGGCCAAGCGCAACTCGTCTTCGGACATCAGCCGAACGCGGGCGCGCGGCGCGTAATGCGACTCGAGCGTGCCGGGCGCGCGCGGCGCGGCTGCATCGCGATCGCCTAAAGGCTCGCCCAACACCGCTTCGATCGCCTGACGCGTGAGGCGGCCCGGGCGCAGCAACACGGGCTGGCCTCTTGAGCAGTCGACGATGGTCGATTCGATCCCCACCTCGCAAGCACCGCCGTCGAGCACGCGCAAGCCCGGCTCGTCACCGAGTTCGGCCAGCACATGCGCCGCTTGCGTCGGGCTGAGGCGGCCAAAGCGGTTGGCGCTGGGCGCGGCCACACCGGCCACACCGAGCGCGGCCGCAGCGCGCAGCAAAGCGAGTGCCACTGGATGGTCCGGGCAGCGCAAGGCGATGGTCGCGTGGCCACCGGCACAGGCCTCGGCCACGCCCTGCCGGCGCGGCACGATGACCGTCAACGGCCCGGGCCAGAACGCCCTCGTCAGGCGCTGCGCGAGCTCGGGCCAGCCGGCACAAAACCCCTGGGCCGCGGCCGCATCGGCCACATGCACGATCAAGGGGTGATCGGCAGGCCGGCCCTTGGCGCGGTAGATGTGTGCAACGGCTCGGTCATCGTCGGCACGCGCGCCCAGCCCATAGACCGTTTCGGTGGGAAATGCCACCAGCTCGCCCGCCGCCAGCGCAGCAGCGGCCTCGACGATCGCCGCCGGGTCGCGTCCATCGAGCACAGCGTCATTCACGCGAGAAGCCGCATCAAAACGCCGGCAAGCCCAGCACCGCGGCCGCCTGCAGCGCGACGTGTCGTGCTTGATCTGCGCTGGCCGCCGTGACCGTGAGGTGCCCCATCTTGCGAGCGGGCCGGGGCGCTGTCTTGCCGTACAGATGCAGATGCACGCCGGGCAATGCCAGCACCCGCGCCCAATCGGGCTCGCGGGCGGTGGCAGGCGCACCGGCAACAACGTCGGCAAACCACAGATCGCCCAGCAAGTTGAGCATCACCGCAGGCGAATGCAACCGCGGCGCCAGCAAAGGCGCACCCGTCATCGCACGCACCTGCAGGTCGAATTGCGACAGGTCACACGCGTCGATGCTGTAGTGACCCGAGTTGTGCGGGCGCGGCGCCATTTCATTGGCCACCAGCCGACCGTCTTGCAGCACGAAGAATTCGACGCACAGCACGCCCACATAGTCCAGCGACTCGGCCACGCGCCGCGCGGCATCGATCGCCTGCTGCTGCAACGCAGCCGACACATCGGGCGCAGGCACTTGCGTGACGGCCAGGATGCCCTCGCGGTGCAGGTTCTGCTGCAACGGAAAGTGGACGATCTCGCCATCGGCGCTGCGCACCACGATCACGCTCACCTCGTGGGCCAGCGGCAGTCGCTGCTCGAGCACTGCCGAGACGCCACCCAGCGCCGTCCAGGCCGAGGCGAGTTCAGCGCGCGTGGCCACTCGCGCCTGACCCTTGCCGTCATAGCCCATGCGCGTGGTTTTCAGGATGCCGGGCAGCAGGTCAGCGGGCACCGCTTCGAGCTGCGCAGCCGTTTCGATCACGGCGTGCGGCGCGCACGGCACATCACAGCTTGCAAAGTGGCGTTTTTCGGCGGCGCGGTCCTGGCATACCGCCACCGCGGCCGCACTGGGCGACACCGGTCGCTGCGTGGCCAGCGCCTGCAGTGCCGCGGCCGGCACGTTCTCGAACTCGGTGGTGATGGCAGCGCTGCGCTCGGCGAGCCGTGCCAGGCCCTGCTGATCCAGGTAGCCGGTGTGCACATGGTGGTGTGCGACCAGGCCCGCCGGGCTGGCCGCATCGCCGTCAAGCACGGCCGTGAAGTAGCCCATCTGCTGCGCGGCGTGCACAAACATGCGGCCAAGCTGGCCACCGCCCATGACGCCCAAGGTGACGCCGGGCGCGATGAAATCGATCATGTGAGCTGCGAGGTCATCGCGCGGGCCGCCTCGGTCTGGCGCGCGCGGTAGGCCTCGAGCCGCAAGCGCAGCGGTTCATCAAACACCGCCAGCATGGCCACCGCAAACAGCGCCGCGTTGGCCGCACCTGCAGTGCCGATGGCAAAGGTCGCCACCGGGATGCCCTTGGGCATTTGCACGATGGAGTGCAGCGAATCGACCCCCTGAAGATGGCGGCTGGCCACCGGCACGCCCAGCACCGGAACGGTGGTCTTGGCTGCGAGCATGCCGGGCAGGTGGGCCGCGCCACCGGCACCGGCGATGATGGCCTTGAGGCCCCGCGCACCGGCCGACTCGGCATACGCAAACATCTCGTCTGGCATGCGGTGGGCCGAGACCACGCGGGCCTCGAAGGCGATGTCAAACTCGGCGAGAATTTCGGTGGCTGTCTTGAGGGTTTCCCAGTCGCTGCTGGACCCCATCACCACACCCACCACGACAGGCGCGTTCATGGCCTCGCTCCGTCTTCCGTAAAGCCCAGAATTGTAGGCGTCGCCATCATCGCTGGCGGCCCGCGCGCCGCCCCACTCACGCACCCGACACCACACCATGATCGACATTTCAATCAACAACCTGCAGGCCGATCTGATCCAGGCTTCGCTCGAACGGCCGGTGCTGCTCGACATCTGGGCGCCGTGGTGCGGCCCCTGCAAATCGCTGGGCCCAGTGCTTGAAAAGCTCGAGGTCGCCTATGCGGGACGCTTCACGCTGGCCAAGCTCGACTCGGACGCCGAGCCCGACATCGCCGGACAGCTGTCGCAGATGTTTGGCGTGCGCAGCATCCCGTTTTGCGTGATGTTCAAGGACGGTCAGCCGGTCGACGGCTTTGTTGGTGCGCTGCCCGAAGCCGAGATCCGCGAGTTCCTTGACAAGCACGTGCCTTCGCCCGAAGAGATGGCGGCCGAAGAAGATGTGGAAGCCGCCGAGGCGCTGCTCGCCGATGGCCACACCGAAGACGCGATTGCCTTGCTGATGGACGCGGTGGCCACCAACCCGGGCAACGACACCGCGCGCTTCGACTGCCTTCGTGCCCTGTTGCTGGCCGGTCGCATCGACGAAGCGCGCGTGGTCTTCAACCCGGTGGCCGCGGCGGTGCTGCCCAATGCGCGGCTGGTGGCTTGCGGCCATTGGCTGGCGGCATGCGAGTCGGCCGTGAGCTCGCGCTCGCCCGATGTGCTCACGGCTGCCATCGGTGCCAACCGGCGGGACTTCGAGGCGCGCTTCGAGCTGGCTCAGATTCACTTCGCCGCTCAGCGTTTCACCGAAGCCATGGACGAGCTGCTCGAGATCGTGATGCGCGACAAGGCCTGGAACGGCGAGCTCGCGCGCAAGACCTATGTCGCCATCCTCGAGGTGATGAGCAAGCCTCCCGCCGCCAAGGCCGAGCCCGCGGCACCCAAGGGCACGCTCGAGATCGCCGGCAAGGTCAACACCACACCGGCAGACCCCGTGGTCGACCAGTACCGCCGCAAGCTGAGCATGGCGCTGTTCTGAGCTGACGCGCCCGCCGGCGCCGCTTTATCAGGCGGTCGTCGGGGTCAGTGCGCGGTGGAGCAACTCGATCACCGAGCGCTGCATCGCGTGTTCCTGTGCCCAGTGGTCGTTCGCCAGCGAGCGGTACTGCCGAGCGGCGACGTCATCGGACAGCGCCTCGTACACCTGGGCCAGACGGCCGCAAGCCACGGCGGCATCTTCAACGTACATGCCGGGGATGATGAGCGCGGCCGCTGCTGCGGCATCCAGCCGCGCGCCGTCCACATCGCCCACGTGAAAGCGGCACCAGGCCTGATCGGCCACATAGGCCGCGCGCATGTGTTCGAGGCCCTGGGCGCAGGCCTCGTCGAGATAGGCGGCGTACTGCGCCTGCGCCTTGGCGTGCTCGTGCTGCGCGGAAAACACCTGAGCGCGAAACATCTCCATGAACGCGGTCTGCGACACCGTGCCCACCCAGCGGTCGAAATTGACCGACGCATCGATCCAGGCCTGGGTGCGGCGGGCCTCTTCGGTGTCGGGATCGCCCAGGATGGACGCATGAAAGACATGGTTGCTGCGGTGGCCGGCCATGGTGAAGGTGATGACGCCCATGGTCGCGTCGTCGGTCTCGGCCATGGCGTGCTCGCGCGCGCGGGCGTACCAAGGCTGTGCCAGATCGAGCCGGTTGGCCCAGTGATAGGCGCTGGCCGCCACCAGCGAGGCACGCGCGCGGGCGGTGTGGTGATCAGGCTCGGCGAGCTGCAGGGCCTGAACCAGATGACGGGCCATGTCTTCCATGTCGTCCTGGCTGAAGCACACATGCGCCAGCCACGCGGCGCTGAGTGCCTGCATGGGCCGCAAGCCGGCAGCCGCAGCCAGCGCGTGCGCGCGCAGCATCTTGTCGCGACCGGCCGTGACCCGGCCGCTGTAATGCTCTACCCAGGCCTCTACGACGCAGATCCACACGGTGACCAGCGCCACCGGCCGCTGAGCGAACTCGCTGCGCAGGCGGGTCAACGCCTGCGTGGCCTCGTCGAAGACGCCCTGACGGGCCTGAAAGCCGGCCAGCTCGGCGCGGGCGCAAGCCCTGTCGACCGGGTGCACCGCAGCCGCCAACGCGGCTTCAAGGCGCGCGAGCATGGGCGACGGTGGCAGCTTCATGCGGTCAGGCGCTCAAGCGCCTCGCGGTAGCGCTCGGCGGTGTAGGCCACCACCGCATCGGGCAGCGCGGGCGATGGTGCCTTCTTGTTCCAGGGCGCACCATCCACCACCGCGTGCTCCAGCCAGTCGCGCACGAACTGCTTGTCGTAGCTCGGTGGATTGCGGCCGTCAGCGAAGGCGGCTTGGTAGTCTTCCTGGGGCCAAAAGCGTGAGGAATCGGGCGTGAGCACCTCGTCCATCAACGTCAGCGTGCCGTGCTCATCGAGGCCAAACTCGAACTTGGTGTCGGCAATGATGATGCCTTTGGTGAGCGCAAATTCGGCCGCCGTGCGGTACAGCTCGATGGCCACATCACGCACCTGCACCGCCAGCTGCTCGCCAATGATCTCGACCATGCGATCGAACGAAATGTTCTCGTCGTGGTCGCCCATCTCGGCCTTGGTGGCAGGGGTGAAGATGGGATGCGCAAGCTTGGCCGCGTTGGTCAAGCCTTCGGGCAAGGCCACGCCGCACACCGTGCCATCGTGCTGGTATTCCTTCCAGCCGCTGCCCGCCAGATAGCCGCGCACCACCGCCTCAACGGGCAAAGGCTTGAGCCGCTTGACCAGCATCGAGCGCCCCGTCACCTGAGCGCGCTCATCGGGCGCCACCACGCTTTCGGGCGACTCGCCCGTCAGGTGATTGGGCACGATGGATCTCAGGCGCTCGAACCAGAACAGCGCCATCTCGGTGAGCAGCCGGCCCTTGCCCGGAATGGGCTCGCCCATCACCACATCAAATGCGCTCAGGCGGTCGCTGGCGATCATCAGAAGCCGGTCATCGCCGACGGCGTAGTTGTCGCGAACCTTGCCGCGCGCCAGCAGCGGCAGCGAATGCAAGCGGCTTTCGAGCAGGGAGGATGTCATCGCGCGCAGTCCCGGATGGTGTCAATCAAACGACCGTCTGCGCCAGCTCGCCTTGGGCATAGCGCTGAGCCACCACCGACAGCGGCTGCGGCTTGATCTTGGCGGCCTGACCTTCGCAGTTGAACTCGACATAGCGCTGCTTGCAGATCTGCTTGGCCGCCTCGCGAGCCGGCTTGAGGTAGTCGCGCGGGTCGAACTTGTCGGGGTTTTGAAACATGAACTTGCGGATGGCCGCGGTCATGGCCAGACGCACGTCGGTGTCGATGTTGATCTTGCGCACACCGAACTTGATGGCTTCTTGGATCTCGCTCACAGGCACGCCATAGGTCTCGCGCATGTCGCCACCAAATTCGCGGATGGTGGCCAGCAGGTCCTGCGGCACGCTAGAGCTGCCGTGCATCACCAGGTGCGTGTTGGGGATGCGCTTGTTGATTTCCTTGATGCGGCCGATGGCCAGGATGTCGCCCGTGGGCTTGCGGGTGAACTTGTAGGCGCCGTGGCTGGTGCCAATCGCGATGGCCAGCGCATCGAGCTGGGTGCGCTTGACAAAGTGAGCGGCCTGCTCGGGGTCGGTGAGCAGTTGCTCCATCGTCATGGTGGCGTCGGTGCCGTGGCCGTCTTCCTTGTCGCCCTTCATGGTCTCGAGCGAGCCCAAGCAGCCAAGTTCGCCCTCGACCGTGACACCCAGCGCGTGCGCCATGTCGACCACCTTGCGGGTGACCTCGATGTTGTAGTCGTAGCTGGCGATCGTTTTGCCATCGGCCTGCAAGGAGCCGTCCATCATCACCGAGCTGAAGCCCAAATTGATGGCGCCCTGACAAACATCGGGGCTTTGACCATGGTCTTGATGCATCACCAGCGGGATGTGCGGCCAGCTCTCGAGCGCGGCCTGGATCAGGTGCTTGATGAAGGGCTCGCCAGCGTACTTGCGCGCACCGGCACTGGCCTGCAGGATCACCGGCGAGCCGACTTCATCGGCCGCCGACATCACCGCTTGCACCTGCTCGAGGTTATTCACGTTGAACGCCGGAATGCCATAGGCATGTTCGGCGGCGTGGTCGAGCAACTGGCGCATCGAAACGAGTGGCATGGTCTTTTTTCCTGGAGTTTCAAAAAGAAGGGCCGCGCTCGAACATCAGGCGACGCGGCAGATCTTCAGCATGTTGGTGCCGCCGGGGTGACCCATGGGCTCGCCCACAGTGATCGCATAGGTGTCGCCCGACTTGAGCACGCCGCGATCCACCAGCAGCGACTCGGCCTTGGCCAAGGCCTGATCGCGGTCCGTGAAGCTGGGGATCAACAGCGGTCGCACATTGCGGTAAAGGCACATCTTGCGCTGGCTGTTGACCTGCGAAGTCAGGCCGTAGATGGGCACGTGAATGCGGTGACGACTCATCCACAAGGCCGTGGAACCCGATTCGGTGAGCGCCAGGATTGCCTTGCAGCCGAGGTGGTGAGCCGCGAACAAAGCGGCCATCGCGATCGACTGATCGATGCGCCCCACAAACTTGTTGGTGAAGTCTGCGTCGAGCGAGACCTCTTCGGCACGCTCGGCCTCGATGCAGATGGTGGACATCATCTCGACGGTTTCCACCGGGTACTTGCCGGCAGCCGTCTCGGCGCTGAGCATCACCGCGTCGGTGCCGTCGAGCACCGCGTTGGCCACGTCGCTGACCTCGGCGCGTGTGGGCACCGGGTTGACGATCATCGACTCCATCATCTGCGTGGCGGTGATGACGATGCGGTCGAGCTCGCGCGCCATCTTGATCATCTTCTTTTGCAACGCCGGCACAGTGGCGTTGCCGACTTCCACCGCGAGGTCGCCGCGTGCCACCATGATGCCGTCGCTGGCGCGCAGGATGCTTTCGAGCACGGGAATGGCTTCGCTGCGTTCGATCTTGGCAATCAGTGCTGCCCGATGCTTGGTGGGTTCGCCGGCCACGTTGGCCAGCTGGCGCGCCATTTCCATGTCGGTGGCGTTCTTCGGAAAGCTCACCGCGAGGTACTCGCACTGGAAGCTCATCGCGGTCTTGATGTCTTCCATGTCCTTGGCAGTCAACGCGGGCGCGGTCAGGCCGCCACCGGCCTTGTTGATGCCCTTGTTGTTGGACAACTCGCCGCCAACCACCACGGTGGTGTGGATCTCGGCACCACGCACCGCATCGACGGTGAGCTTGAGCAGACCGTCATTGAGCAGCAAAGTGTCGCCGGGGCGCAAATCGCGCGGCAGTTCCTTGTAGTCCAGGCCCACACGCTCATTGGTGCCCAGCTCGGTGGTCGCGCCGTCGAGGATGAACGACTGCCCGGGCTCGAGCATGGTCTTGCCGCCTTCGAACTTGCCCACGCGAATTTTCGGGCCCTGCAGGTCGGCCATGATGGCGACCTCCTTACCCACGCGGCGGGCCACTTCGCGCACCAAGGCGGCTCGGTCGATGTGGTCTTGCGCCGTGCCGTGAGAGAAGTTGAGCCGAACCACATCGACGCCGGCGCGGATCAACCGCTCGAGGACCTCGGGCGAGCTCGATGCCGGGCCGAGGGTGGCGACGATCTTGGTGGCACGGGTCATGGACGAAATCTCCGGTGGGTCTGTCAGGTAAGAGGATGGGTCAGCAGACTCGGCCGCTCGGCGGGTCAGCTCACCATTTCCAGGGCTCGACGCTCGAGCACGTCAATGGCGGGCAGCACGCGCCCTTCCAGCATTTCAAGGAAGGCGCCGCCGCCGGTGCAGATGTAGCTCACGCCGGACTCGACCCCGAATTTCGAGATGGCGGCCAGCGTGTCGCCGCCCCCGGCGATGCTGAAGGCGTCCGATGCGGCGATGGCGTGGGCGATGGCTTCGGTGCCATGGGAAAACGCTTCGAACTCGAACACACCCACCGGCCCGTTCCACACAATGGTGCCGGCCGACTTGAGCTGCTGCGCGAGCAAGGCCGCGGTCTGCGGTCCGATGTCAAGAATCAGGTCATCAGCCGCCACGTCCACGGCGGCCTTGGTGGTCGCCGGTGCATCGGCCGCAAACGATTTGGCGGTCACCACATCCACGGGAATCGGCACATCGGCGCCGCGTGCCTTCATCGCGGTGATCACCGCACGGGCCTTGTCCACCAGATCGGCCTCGACCAGCGATTTGCCGATCGGCAACCCAGCGGCCAGCATGAAGGTGTTGGCAATGCCGCCGCCCACGATGAGGCGATCGACCTTGGACGACAGCGAATCAAGGATGGTGAGCTTGGTGCTGACCTTGCTGCCCGCGACGATGGCCACCAGCGGGCGCCGCGGATGGGCCATCGCACGCGTGATGGCATCGACCTCGGCAGCCAGCAGCGGACCGGCGCAAGCCACGGGCGCAAACCGTGCCACGCCATGCGTGGACGCCTGAGCGCGATGCGCCGCGCCAAAAGCATCGTTGACGAAGATGTCGCACAACGCGGCCATCTTGCGGCTGAGGGCTTCATCGTTCTTGCTTTCGCCCACGTTCAGGCGGCAGTTCTCGAGCATGACCAGATCGCCTGCGGCAAGCGCGCGGCCATCGATGCTCACGCCGTCAACCCAGTCGCTGATCAGCGGCACTTTGCGGCCGAGCAACTCGCCAAAATGGCGTGCGATGGGCGCGAGCGAGTCTTGTGCCGTCATGCGGCCCTCAACAGGGCGGCCGAGGTGCGAAGTCACCATCACGGCGGCACCCGCCTTGAGCGCGGCTTCAATGCACGGCAATGAAGCCCGGATGCGCGTGTCCTCGGTGACACGCCCGTCGGCGTCTTGCGGCACGTTGAAATCGACGCGGATCAGCACGCGTTTGTCAGCCACTTGCTTACTGGCGATCAGATCGGTGAAAAGAATGGCGTTCATGCTGTGGGAAAACTGGTCTGAAGGAAGTTTAAAGGGGCAAGGTTTCACCTTGAACACCGCGCCTTGAGACAGGCGCGGGCCATGCGGATCAGCTTGGGTAACGCGACTCGGCCAGGCCGTCGGCCGGCCGGACAGACGCTCAATGAGCCTTGGCGTCCTTGGCCGACTTGGTCGGCGCGGGCTCGGCATCGGCAGCCTCGGCATCGACGGCCTTTAAGCTGGCGCCCTGAGCATTCAACTGCGGCGGCACCGGTTCGATCTTGTTTTCGCGCATGTAGTCGTTCATGTCGCGCCAGCCGGCGAAGATCGCCGCCTTGTCGGCGCGCTTGTTGAGCGTGTAGCAGTCCTCGATCGCGCGGCCGGACTGGCGGCAGGCGGCCCCGATCGCGCGACCGTCCGCGTCCTTGGCAGCCGCGATCTTTTCGGGCGATTCGA
>Ga0164294_10005624_pt1 | contig 10772 bp, 12 predicted proteins | sample GEODES005metaG_FD_111479 | JGI IMG/M metagenome (GOLD analysis project Ga0164294, IMG submission 111479) | Oligotrophic lake water microbial communities from Sparkling Lake, Wisconsin, USA - GEODES005 metaG | ecosystem: Environmental > Aquatic > Freshwater > Lake | place: USA: Sparkling Lake...
CTACTTCTCCCTCGGCTCTCTGGTCACCCTGCTCGCCCGACACGACCTCGCGATTGTCCGCGTAGAACGCCTCGCGCTCCATGGAGGATCGCTCCTCGTCCACGTCGGCATCCCGCCTGTCACCCCGGACGCCTCGGTCGATGCGCTGCTCTCAGAAGAGCAGGCCTTTGGGCTTGATCAGCGGGAACGGTACCGCATGTTTTCGGACGCCGTGTCTGCGCTCCGAGCCGAGGTGCGCCGATTCGCCGAGGGCCTGAAGGCGGACGGGCGCACGCTCGCCGGCTACGGCGCAGCAGCAAAGGGCACTGTCCTCATGCAAGCCTGTGGCCTCGATGAACGTCATCTTGACTTTGTCGTTGACCGCAACCCACACAAGCAGGGACGTTGGATGCCCGGGTCCCGGGTCCCGATCCGCGCGCCCGAGGCCCTCCTCGAGGATCTCCCCGACGCGACGCTGATGTTCGCCTGGAACTTCGCCGACGAGATCATGGAGCAACAGCGGCCCTACCGAGAAAGAGGGGGCCGATTCTGGCGCCCCATCCCCTCCCCGACTTGGCTTCCGTGAATCTCACGGCTGGACGTCTCCCGGGCGTCTTCCGGGCGTCGGGCACCCCAAGCCGCGATGCACGTGGCAGCTTCGTCCGCACTTGGACCGCCGAGCTCAGCGCGCGCCTCGGGCTGTCGGGGTTCGATCACGAGGCGGTAGCGCACAACCCGGTCCTCCATACCCTCCGCGGCCTCCACTACCAGGCGCCGCCATATTCTGAGGGGAAGCGGATTTGCTGCCTCCGCGGAGCCCTCTGGGACGTTGCCGTCGACCTCCGCGCGCGCTCCCCCAGCTACCTTCAGTGGGAGGTGTTCGAGCTCTCGGAGGAGTCACCCGAGTCGATCTACCTACCGCCTGGGATCGCGCACGGCTACCTCACGCTCCGTGCCGACACGCTGGTCGCCTATGCGATCGAGACCCCGCACCGCCCCGAGGCGGCCAGGGGGATCCGGTGGGACGACCCTCGGCTCGCAATTCCCTGGCCGCACGCCCCCGCTCTGATCGGAGAGCGCGACCTCGCGCTGCCTGTGCTCGGGGACCACTTCGCGGGACTCCCGGGCTGAACGCGGTCAGCCACCTCCGACCGCAGCGGTGAGCCGGCAGGCGTCGAGGATGTTGCGCAGACCAGCCAATTCGCCGTCGATCCCGAGCATCATTGGCTTCCCGTGCGTGTCGGAGAAGAGGCCGTTGGTCATGATGGGGTCCGGCGTGGGGGCGCGCGCCGGGACAAGGTCTGGCGGTAGGGCCACGCCATGATGCTCCGCAAGGCGCATCGCCGCATCCACCGAGGCGTCGAAGTCGATGCCAGGAGCGTTTGCCTGCGCGAGCAAATTGTGGAGAAGTTGGGCAACGGGGAGGGCGTAGTCCGGGCGCTCATCATGGAGCAGGATGTGCGCCATACATTGCTCGTTCGCCAACAGGATCTGGGTGTGGTCGGAGTCGATGAGCGAACGGTGCATCGGCCGGCCCGCGACCGACTCGCTGGTGAAGCGTTGGGCGACCGCCGGCGCGAGCTTTGGGTAGAGGTACGCCACGCCAATGCTGTGCCGCGACGTACCGCGAACGCTCAGGGCCGCGCCCGCACGCACGAAGCGCTCCACGGCCCACAGATTGGCCATTCCGCTAAAGATATCCGGCGCCATGGTCGGAAAATAGGCGCCCGCCTTCTTCCGCACGCGCTCGATCACGGAACGACGAACGAACGCGTTGTAGATCATCGGTAGCGCGTCCCACCCGACGCGCTGGCCGAAGTAGGCCTGCTCGATGCTTCGTGCGCTTTGCCATCCGGTCACTCCAGGCAAACGCACGTACAACCGGTTTCGGTTGTAGCCGACCACGCAGTCAGGCCACCAGTAGGTGTGCGGCGTCCAGCTCACAACCTCGGCCTCGGGCACCTGTGTGAGCAGCATGTCCATGAAGGTGCATGCCCCGGGCATCATGCCATCGTCATCACCGATGACGTGGATCCACTCGCCGCTGCACCGGTCGAGCGCCTGTTCCCAATTCTCAGACATGGGAAGCGGCACATCTGTCCGGCTCCAGACGAGCCGAGGGTCGTCGAAGGCGTGGATCACGGCGCGGGTGTCCGCACCACCCGCGTTGTCCTGGACCACCACCTCGAAGTCCCCCTGCATCGCCAGGGCGGTCTGGATGCTCCACCGAAGTGTGTCAGGCCGGTCGCGGGTGGGGATGATCACCGAATAGCGCGGCACGTGAACTCCGTTTGACTACTTCCCTCCGCGTAACACAGTGCGTTACCTGCCCTCAGGTCGCCGGGCACGCGACCGGTTCGGCTACGAACACCACCTGGGCTTTCTCCGATACCCCGCGCTGACGCGCCCCTCCGACGCCCGCGAACGCGAACTCCCACCAGCGGCACCCGCCACCGACAGGTTATCATCCACTCGACCGGGTCGCCCTGCGCGGGAACCGGGAGAGGAGACCCCATGCACAAGTTCATCCTGACCGCCCTGTTGGTCCTCGCGGCCTGCGACGGCGGCTCGTCCGACGGCGGCACCGACACCACCTCCGGTGAGACCGGCACCACCACGACCACCACCACCACCACCGACACGATGACCTACACCGCCGACTGGGCCGGCATGGAGGCCTTCTTCGCCGACCACTGCGAAGTCTGTCATGTGGCGGGCGGGGCGGGCGGCTTCGACCTGAGCGCGGCGGTCTCCGCCGGCCAGTACATCGTGCCGGGCGACGCGGCCGCGTCCGACCTCTGGCTGGTCCTATCCGGCGGGGCGTTCCCGGCCATGCCCCCGTCCGGCCAGCTGCCGGCCGCTGACATCGCGCATGTCGAGGCGTGGATCAACGCCGGCGCGCCGCTGTAAGACCCACCCGCGGGCGGGCCGCGCCGTTGGCCCGTCCGCTCGCTGACCGACACGGAGGACAGATGACCCGAATCGCTTCCCTGTGCGGCGCCGCGCTCGCCTTGAGCGGCTGCGACGACCACCTGTTCGCCGGCCACGGCGGCGGAGACGGTACCTGCGAGCCCACCTGGACCTCAGTGCAGACCGTGCTGGACGAGGGCTGCGCCACCTGCCATGGCGGTCCCAGCGCACCGGCCGGGGTCGGCATTGTCCTGCCCGACGCCGTGGTCGAAGACATGAACGACCCCGCGACGCCGCTCTTCCCCACCTACGGAGAGCTGGTCGTGCCGGGCGACAGCGCGGCATCGGTGCTGTGGCAGGCCATCGGCCACACGGGCGAGGTCACGCCGATGCCCATCGGCGCCTCCGAGCCCATCGCCAACGCCGACTGCGTCCGCCAGTGGATCGACGACGGCGCCCCCCTCGACTGACCTGCGACCGACCCGAGACCGAGGTACCCCCATGTTGCGTTCCCTCCTGACCCTCGCCGCAGGGGTCGCCGCCACGCCCGCCTTCGCCCAGATCGCGCCCGAGTGCGCCGACATCCCCATGCCGGACGACTACGACGAGCAGGCGCAGGCCGACTTCATGGCGAACTCGGTCGCGCTGGCGACGTCCTGGTCGCCCGTCCACGGGCCGATCCCCCACCAGCCCGGACATGGCGCCATCGGCGTGAATGTCGGCGTCATCCCACCGCTCTCTTGCGAGCGGCGCTTTGTGCTGAGCCACACCAAGACCGAGGACACGAACAAGTCGCCCGCCGTCCCGCGCCTGTTCGCGTCGGCGGCGCTGCCGGCCGTGGGCAAGGTCGTGCCGTACCTCTCGTTCGGCTACATCCCGCCCGTTCCGCTGCTCGGGACCACCAATGTCATCGTCTCGGGCGAGCTCGGCGCGGGCCTGCCGCTCGGCCCCCACGCGCAGGTCGGCGCGCGCTTCCACGCCACCCTGCAGAAGACCATTGGCGAGATCGCCACGCCCTTCACCGCGGACGAGCCGGCCTACGACGACCTGTACCTCGCGTCGACCTACGGGGCGGACGGGCTGTTCGGCTGGTCGTTCGGTGCGGTGACGCCCTATGTCGCGCTCGGCTGGATGGACGCGTCGACCTTCTTCTACATCGGCGACGACGCGGTGGTGGCCAACAACCTGCACCCCTACAACGGACCGACCACCTCGCTCGGCGTGGACGCCCTCGGCTGGAAGCACCTGCGGGTCGGCGGCGAGCTGTACGCGGCCTGGGGCGGCTACAGCACCCCCGACGACACCGTCGACAGCATCACGCCTGCCAGCCGCTATGGGCGGATGTACACGGGCCGCCTGCGCTTCGGCTACGAGTTCTGATCAGCCGGCGCCGACCACCAGCCGGCCCACCTCGGCGGCGAGCGCGTCGCTGACGAAGACCGGCCGCGCGCCGATCGCGCGGCGCTCGGGCGGGAGCGCATCCAGGGCGTCCCGCGCGTGCTGACGGGCCTCGGCGAGGGTGGCCACCGGCTGGCGGCCGCCGTCCCAGGTCCACACGGGCGCCAACAACGGCGCGCCGACGTCGGGCTCGCCGCGCAGGCCCACCACGTCGCGCTCCGGGGTCCGCCAGACCTGCAGCCAACCCGGGAGGGTGGCCTTTCCCGACCCGCGCGACAGCTTCATCGTCGGCCGGCCGCCGACCAGCGCGAGCTTCGCCACCGCGCCGACGCCGACCGGGCTGTCGGGGCTGGTCACGATGCGCTCGCCCACGCCGTAGGCGTCGACCGGGGCGGCGGCGAGCGACCGAGCGCTGTCCTCGTCGAGCCCACCCGACACGGTGATCCGGGTGTGGGCCGCGCCCAGCTCGTCGAGCAAGGCCCGGGCGCGCTGGACGGTGTCGGCCGACACATTGCTGTCGATGCGGATCGCGCGCGGCCCGCGGCCGCCCGTCGCGGCGACCGCGTTGCGGATGCCGGTGTGGGCGCCAAAGGTGTCGTAGGTGTCGACGAGCAGGGTGTCGTCATCGGGGTACATCTCGTGGAACGCTTGGAAGAAGGCGAACTCGGACGAGTGGCGGGCGACGCCCGGCTGCTCCCAGGCCTGGACGGCGAAGTGGTCCATCGTCCCCGCGACCGGCACGCCGTGCGCGACATGCGCCGCCACATTGGAGGTCGCCGCGCAGCCCCCGATGTACGCCGCCACCGACGCGTCGATCGCCGCGACCGGGTGCGTCCGGCGCTGGCCGAACTCGAGCACCGGGCGCTCCGGGCCCGCTGCGCGGATGGCGGCGACCAGGTGGCTGGCCTTGGTCGCGACCATCGTCATGTGGTTGATCACGCTGAGCAGCGGCGTCTCGATCAACTTCGCCGACAGCAGGTCCGTCTCGATCACGAGGTAGGGGCAGTAGGCCGAGGGCGCCACCCCGTCCACCGACAGCCGCTCCCCGTCCAGGCGGGTGGCCGGGCCGGCGAACAGCGGCGTGCCCTCGCGCGGCGCCCAGACCTCGCCCCGAAAGCGCCAGTCCGCCAGCTGGTCGACCAGCGCAGGGTGCTTCGCCAACGCGGGCCCGAGCATCGGGTGGGCGCGCAGGGCGGCGAGGTCCGCCGCAGTGAACGACGCCGACGACAGGTGGTCCAGGCAGCGCGCGAGGCCGGCGAAGGTCAACCAGCCGCGCGCGGGCGCCCCCGTGCAGACATGCTTCGGCAACGACCGCGAGAAGAACGCCATCACCACCCGATCGCCCGCGCGCCCGGCGGCGTGGTGGGTGACAAGCGAGGTCAGCTGGTACAGATCGAGCTGCGCGGCACCGCTCACGACACACCTCCAAGATCGTCCAGGAGCGCCGCGAGCTGCGCGAACGCCCGCCCGCGGTGGCTGATGCGGTTCTTCTCGTCGAGGGACAGCTCGGCCATCGCACGCCCGGGCGTCTCATCTGGCCAGAACAGGGGATCGTAGCCGAATCCCTGGGTCCCCTGGAGCGCGGTCCCGATCCGGCCGTCGCACCGACCCGACGCCGTGCGCTCGCCCTGGGGCCCGACCACCGCGATCACGCAGCGAAAGGCGGCGCGGCGATCCGACACGCCCGCGAGCCGAGACAGCAGCAGCGAATTGTTCGCTTCGGCGGTTTGTTCTGGCGAAAACCGGCGGCTGTGCACGCCCGGCGCCCCGCCGAGCGCCGCGACCTCGAGCCCCGAATCGTCGGCGACACACAGGCGGCCGGTCCGGGCGAAGACGTCGCGCGCCTTCTGGAGCGCGTTGCCGGCGAAGGTGTCGGAGGTCTCCGGCGGATCGTCGTCGTACCCGACCTCGTCGAGGGTGAGGACGGGGAGCTGCGCGCCGAGGAGGGCGCGGACCTCGACCGCCTTGTGCGCGTTGCGGGTGGCGAACAGGATGGGCATGCGCCATCCTAGCCGCGTTAGGAGACGCGCGGGAGGTGGCCGTGGAAGAACCCGTCGAGACGCGGAGCGAGCTCGAGGTGCTGCTGGAGCAGCTCGACGAGCTGTTGACCGAGGGCGCGGTGGACGCCGAAGACGCCCTGGAGATCGCCGTGGTCGCCGGGCTCGCCCACCGTCTGGGGGCACCCGCGGCGGCGCTGGTCGACGCCGAGGCGTGGCGCGCCGCGGCAGGACGCGACCTGCTGGCCGAGGTGTGGGAGGAGCTCGACGTGGACGCGCTGCTCGAGGCGATCGACGCCGCCGCGACCAATGAGCTGCCCGAAGAAGAGGTGGAAGAGGCCCTCTACGACGTCGACGAGGTGATCGCCGCCGCGGTGTGGGCTGGGCGGCCGGCCGCCGTGCGCCGCCTCGCCGCCGAGACCGCCAAGACCCTCCGCGACGTCCCCGAGCGGTTCGCCCCGCTGGCCGACGTGGGGATCGCGATGGCGCGCCTCCCCGCGGTCGGCCGGGACGCCGATGTCTACGACTACTGGTTCGCCTTGGCCGACGCAGGCAAGTGGGCCTAGCCGTCCGCATGCGGTAGTGTCCCGTCGAGGTGCCCATGTTCGCCCTGCTCGTCGCCGCGGCTTGCTCCGACTACGAGATCACGCCCAAAGGCACCACCGAGGCCGTCCCGGTCGAGGAGACCGAGCCGCCGACCACCACGCCGGGCCCCACCACCCCGCCGACCGTCCCGACCACCCCGACCGAGGCCTGCCTGTGCCCGGACGGCTACACCGCGCTGCCGGCCGACGATGGCTGCGCCGCGCGCACCGAGGTCCCCGCCGTCTTCGCGGGGTCGACCTTGGATGTGTGTCCGTTGATCGCCCATCCCGACTATTCGCGGCTCGGTGCTCGCTACCCAGGCGGCCTGGTCGTCGCCGACGCCTTCTTCGGGCTCGACAACCAGCTCGCCGACGGGCGGATGAACGCGACCGGGGTCTGGGCCTGCGACCCGAGCACCGGACTCGCAGGCGCCAACCCGGCGAATGAGTGGATCGGCTTCTCGGTGTGCGTCGACATCGCGACCCCCGGCGACTACCTCCTCGGCCTCGGGGCCGACAACCGCACCCGCTTCGCGGTCGACGGCGTGCTCCTCCGCGAAGATCCGTCGGACGATGTCCTGAACTTCCAGTACTGGTGGGTCACGCCGGTCCAGCTGACCAGCGGCACGCACATCGTCTCGTTCGAGGGGTTCAACGCCGGCGGACCGGCAGGCCTCGGCGCCGAGATCGCCGGGCCCTTCCCCGTAGGCTCCCTCGTCGACGACGCCGCGATGGCCACCGCGGACTACGCCGGCAACCTTGTGTGGACCGCCGCCGATGCGGTCGGGTCGACCTTCGCGCTCGGCGAGACGAACGGCTGGTCTTGCCCCGACGGCATGGCGCTCGACCTGTGCGCCGCTGAGCCGGTCTGCTACGCCGAGGACGTGGTGCCGTGCCTCTAGCGCTGCTCGCCGCGCTCGCCGCGGCGGCCCCCGCCCCACCCGACCCGCTGCTGTTCGTCGGCAACTCCTACACCGCGACCCAGGACGTCGACGCCCTCACCGCGTCGGTCCGCGCGTCGCTCCCCGGTCAGCCGCCGACCACCGGCGCCGCCTTGACCGCCGACGGCTACCGCTGGGTCGACCACGTCGCCCGGGCCGCCGAGCCGGGCGGTTGGCGCGAGGCGCTCGTCGACCCCGGCTACGACGCGACGGTGGTCGTATTTCAAGAGCAGAGCCAAATCCCTGGCTTTCCTCAAGACGATCCTGAGTGGGTCGCCAGCCGCGACGCCCTCCTCACCCTGGACGGCTACGCGACCGCGCTGGGCGCCGACACCGTCGTCGCGCTCACCTGGGGTCGACGCGACGGCGACGCCCAAAACCCCGACCTGTATCCCGACTTCTCGACGATGCAGGCCCATCTGCTCGAGGGGGCCCTCGCCTACGCCGCCGCCCTGCCGCGCCCCGCGAGCGTGGCGCCGGTGGGCCTCGCCTTCCAGCAGATCCACGACACCTACGGCGGGGACGATCCCGCCTTCGTCGGCCTCTACGCCGCCGACGGCAGCCACCCGAGCGCGCTCGGCGGCTACCTCGCGGCGGCCGTGCTCACCGCCACCCTCACCGGCCTCCCGACCGCCGGGGCCGACCCGGCGCAGCTGACCGCCGACGACGCCGCCTGGCTGCAGTCGGTCGCCGACGCGACCGTGGTCGACGACCCGTTTGGACGGGTGCCGTACACCTGGGCGGTGCCGTGGTCGGCCTGGACCGGTCCCGTCGCCGGTGCACCGACGCGGCCGACCGTGGGGCTGCTCACACCCTTCGACGAGCCCGGACCCATCACGGTGGGCGGCGCGGCGCCCGGCCGCCTGTGGGTGGCGGCGAGCGGCACCCTCGGCGCGGTGTCGGTCGACGCGGACGGCGCGCTGGTCGTGGCCAGCGGCGAGCTGACCCTCGACAGCCTGCGCGGGGTGGGGGCGCTGCTGCTCCGCCCGGGCGCCGCGCTGCGTCTGGGCGATGGCGCGGTCGACGTCGGCACCGCCACCCTGGCCGGGGCGCTGCTGCTGGACGGGTGCGGCACCGTGCGCCCGGTGGTCGCCGACGCCCTCGACGCGTCCGCGCTGGGCGGCGACTGGCGCGTCGAAGAGACGGCTGACGGCCGCTTTGCCCTGGTGGGCGAGGGGCCGACCTGCCCCGTCGCCACCGCCGCATCCCCCCCGCCGTGTGGGTGCGCTGCCCCACCCCGCCCCCCTGCCGCCGCCCTCGCCGTCGCCGCGTGGTGGCTCCGCCGCCGGCGGATGTCCCGCTAGAGACGGGCTCCCCCTGGCCGCGTGGCCTTGGCCGTGTCACAGATTTGCCACGTGTTCGTCACATCCCGCCCGCTTCCCCGGAGCCCCCGCATGAAGGCGCTGCACCTCGATCAGCAGTACCAGGCCGAGCTCGACGCGCTGCACGACGCCGTGGTCGCGATGGGTCACCACGCGCTGGCCATGGTGCGCGACGCCGCCCGCGCCGTGCTCGACGGCGACCAGGAGCTCGCGCGCAGCGTGATCGCACGCGACGACGCGCTCGATCGCATGGAGGTCGACACCGACGCCCGGTCCGTCGCCCTGCTCGCGAGGCGGGCGCCGGTGGGCGAAGACCTGCGCCTCGTCACCTGTGCGCTGAAGGTGGTGACCGACCTCGAACGGATCGGCGACCTCGCGGTCAGCCTCGCCGAGCGGACGGAAGACCTCTCGCGGGTCGACGCCCTGCCGGTCCCACCGCAGGTGCGCGAGCTCGTGGAACACGCGGTCGGCGAGCTCGCGCAGGCCGTGGCGATCTTGCGCGACCGCGACGCCACCCGGGCGCGCCAGTTGAAGGCCGACGACCGCCTGGTGGACGCCGCCAACCGAAGGGCCTTCGACCACCTCATCCAGCTGGCCAAGGACGATCCGCTGCACTTCGAGCACGCGCTCACCATGACCAATGTCTGCCGGCACCTGGAGCGCATCGGCGACCACGCCGTGAACATCGGCGAGATGGTGGTGTACCTTGCGGACGGCGCCGTCGTGAAGCACATCGACGCGCCATGAGCCGACCGGGCGCCGCCGAACGGCCCCCGCGCGACCACGCCGGGTTATGATCTCCGGCCACCGGGCGCGCCTGCGCCCGTCCGCGCACACCCGTGCCCCGTGAGGAGCCTCACCATGCTGGCCCAGTACCGCCAACACGTCGCCGAACGCGCCGCTTTGGGCATCCCGCCCCTGCCGCTCACCGCCCAGCAGACCGCCGAGGTCATCGAGCTGCTGAAGGCACCGCCGCCCGGTGAGGCCGACGCCCTGCTCGACCTGCTGACGCACCGGGTCCCGCCGGGGGTCGACGACGCGGCGAAGGTGAAGGCCTCCTTCCTGTCGGCGGTGGCCCACGGTGACCTGTCCGTCGGCGGCATCTCGCGCGACCACGCCACCACGCTGCTCGGCACGATGGTCGGCGGCTACAACGTCAAGCCGCTGATCGACCTGCTCGACGACGACGCCGTGGCCCCCGCTGCCGCCGCTGCGCTGAAGAAGACCCTGCTCATGTTCGACTACTTCCACGACGTCGCCGAGAAGGCACGCCGCGGAAACGCACTCGCCTCCTCGGTGATCGACAGCTGGGCCGCCGCAGAGTGGTTCACCAGCCGCGACGAGGTCCCGCGGGCGATCACGATGACGGTCTTCAAGGTCGCCGGCGAGACCAACACCGACGACCTGTCCCCCGCGCCGGACGCCTGGAGCCGGCCCGACATCCCGCTGCACGCGCTCGCGATGCTGAAGAACGCGCGCCCCGGCATCACCCCCGAGGAGGATGGCAAGCGCGGTCCGATCGCCTACATCGACAGCTTGAAGGCCAAGGGCCACCTGGTCGCCTATGTGGGCGACGTGGTGGGCACCGGCTCGAGCCGCAAGTCGGCCACCAACAGCGTGATCTGGCACACCGGCGAAGAC
>Ga0164294_10005626_pt1 | contig 10767 bp, 9 predicted proteins | sample GEODES005metaG_FD_111479 | JGI IMG/M metagenome (GOLD analysis project Ga0164294, IMG submission 111479) | Oligotrophic lake water microbial communities from Sparkling Lake, Wisconsin, USA - GEODES005 metaG | ecosystem: Environmental > Aquatic > Freshwater > Lake | place: USA: Sparkling Lake...
GATGAAATACTTTTAGCTACTTCCCTTTTAGTTTCTCTATTATTTCTGGGATACGCTTGATATTAGCTAGTTGTTTTAATTTTTCGCGAGATTCCTCAATTGGTGTTCCAAAATAGGATTTTCCACCTTCAACAGATTTTGTTACTCCAGTTTGGCCCATAATCACAGCTTTTGTACCAATAGTTATACCACTGGTGGTACCTACTTGTCCCCAAAGTGTTACCTCATCTTCAATTATTACACAACCTGCAATACCGGTTTGGGAAGCAATTAAACATTTTTTTCCAATAATGGTGTCATGTCCTACATGAACCTGATTGTCAATTTTAGTACCTTCACCAATAGTAGTATCACCTGTTACGCCTTTATCAATAGTACAAAGTGCCCCAATTCCTACATTGTTTTCTATAACAACTCGTCCACCTGATAGCAATTGATCAAAACCTTCCGTACGTTTTTTGTAGTAAAAAGCATCGGCTCCTAAAATAGTACCTGCATGAATAATTACATTGTCACCAATTATAGTATTATCGTATATGGAAACATTGGAATGAATCAAACAATTTTTACCAATTTGAACCTGATGTCCTATAAAACAATTTGGTTGAATTATTGTGCCTTCGCCGATTGATGCCGTTTCTGAAATAGAAACATTTGAAAATTGAAATGGTCTAAAATATTTTGTCAATATATTAAAATCTCTAAAAGGGTCATCTGAAATTAACAATGTTTTACCTTCCGGACATGGTACTTCTTTGTTTATAAGTACAATTGTAGCCGCTGATTGCAACGCTTTATCGTAATATTTTGGATGGTCTACAAAAACAATATCGCCTGGTGTTACCACATGAATTTCATTCATACCATAAACTGGAAAATCATCTGATCCAACATAAGTAGAATTGATAATTTCAGCAATTTGTTTTAATGTATAGGTTTTGTTGAATTTCATTTTATAAAATAAAAATAGTCAATAAAAAAAGTGAAAAGTCTATACTTCTCACTTTTCACATAATACTATGTTAAACTCTTTCCATGTATTTACCAGATGCGGTATCAATTTTAATTTTATCACCCTCATTAATAAATAAAGGTACATTAATGCTAGCACCCGTTTCTACTGTTGCTGGTTTGGTAGCATTTGTAGCCGTATTTCCTTTTAAACCTGGTTCGGTATAAGTTACTTCTAAAATTACAGAAGCTGCCATATCTACAGAAAGAGGCAAATCAGTTTCTGTATTGATTTGAATCATTACATTTTCACCTTCTTTTAATAAATCTGGTGCATCTAAAATATTTCTATTTAAAGTAATTTGTTCAAAAGATTCGATATTCATAAAGTGAAATTCATTTCCTTCGGGATATAAAAACTGATACGTTTGTGTTTCTACACGCACTACATCTATTTTATGACCTGCAGAAAACGTATTGTCTAATACTTTTCCGTTAGTTAACGATTTTAATTTTGTTCTAACAAAAGCTGGACCTTTACCTGGTTTCACGTGTAAGAATTCGATGATTTTATAAATGTCGTGGTTAAATTTAATACATAAACCATTTCTAATATCTGATGTACTTGCCATTTTGTTTGTTTTTAATTATGTTCCTATTTTTTTAAACGCTTCCTGTATAGCCTTTCATGATTCCGCGAGAAGAGTTTCTAATAAAATCTAAAATTTCATCTCTTTCTGGTGTTGCTTCCATTTCTGCTTCAATAATACTTAATGCTTGAGAGGTATTATAATTTTTCTGATATAAAATACGGTATATATCTTGAATTTCTTTGATTTTTTCTGTGGTAAATCCTCTTCTTCTTAAGCCAACAGAATTAATACCTACATAAGATAAAGGTTCTTTTGCTGCTTTTGAAAAAGGTGGTACATCTTTTCTTACTAGACTTCCACCAGAAACCATTGCGTGGTCACCAATGGAGATAAACTGATGTACGGCAGCCAATCCACCAATAACTGCAAATTGTCCAACCGTAACATGACCTGCTAAAGCCACACCATTTACAATAATAGCATTGTCACCAATCATACAATCATGAGCAATATGTGCGGTTGCCATAATTAAACAATTTTTACCAATTACCGTTTTTCCTGCTGCAACAGTTCCTCGATTAATGGTTACACATTCTCTGATTGTAGTGTTATCGCCTATTATTGCTAAAGAATCTTCACCGCCAAACTTTAAATCTTGTGGTACGGCAGATATAACAGCTCCTGGGAAAATATTACAATTTTTACCAATTCTTGCGCCTTCCATAATGGTTACGTTAGAGCCTATCCAAGTTCCTTCACCAATTTCTACATTGTTATGAATGGTAGTAAACGGATCAATAACTACATTTCTTGCAATTTTTGCCCCTGGATGAACGTATGCTAAAGGTTGATTCATATATTTTTATTATTTTATTTCCGAATGTTTTTTAATGATAAAACAAATTTAAACAATGGATTTTATATTTAATCGTTTTTTACTTTTACAATTTGTGCCATTAATTCGGCTTCAGAAACCAATTTACCGTTGGCATATGCATACGCTTGCATGTGGCAAATTCCTCTTCTAATAGGTGTAATTAATTCGCATTTAAAAACGATGGTATCACCTGGTAACACTTTTTGTTTGAATTTTACATTATCTATTTTCATAAAGAATGTAAGATAATTTTCTGGATCTGGTACCGTGCTTAAAATTAAAATACCACCCGTTTGTGCCATAGCTTCTACTTGCAACACACCAGGCATTACTGGTGCACCTGGAAAATGTCCTATAAAGAAAGGTTCATTCATAGTTACGTTTTTTAGGCCTACTACATGCGTTTCAGATAATTCTAAAATTTTATCTACTAATAAAAACGGTGGTCTATGAGGTAGTAAATCCATAATTCCATGAATATCTAATACCGGATCTTTATGTAAATCGTAAACTGGAATTTGATTTTTCTCTTCCAATTTAATAATTTTTGAAACTTTTTTAGCAAACTGTGTGTTTACAAAATGTCCTGGTTTAGTGGCAATTACCTTTCCTTGAATTCTTCTTCCAATTAAAGATAAATCGCCCACTATATCTAATAATTTATGACGAGCCGCTTCGTTTGGATGATGCAACGTTAAATTATCTAAAATTCCGTTTTCTTTTACAGAAATATGTTCTTTGTTAAAGGCCTTTTTTAAATTAGCCATTGTTTCGTCAGAAATTTCTTTATCTACGTATACTATGGCATTATTTAAATCGCCACCTTTAATTAATCCGTTATTTAATAGTGCTTCTAATTCATGTAAGAAACTAAATGTTCTACATTCTGCAATTTCCGTTTTAAAATCAGAAATGTTTTTCATGTTTGCATTTTGTGTTCCTAATACTTTTGTACCAAAATCAACCATTGCAGTAACACAATAACTATCACTTGGTATTATTGTAATTTCGCTACCTGTAGCTTCATCTAAATATGAAATGACATCTTTTACAACATATATTTTTCGTTCGGCTTCTTGCTCAACACAACCTACTTTTTCTAATGCTTCTACAAAATATTTGGAAGAACCATCCATAATAGGTAATTCTGATGAATTTAATTCTATTATCACATTATCTAAATCACAACCTACTAAAGCTGCCAAAACATGTTCAGGAGTTTGAATCATTACTCCTAATTTCTCTAAATTAGTACCACGTTGCGTGTTTACTACATAATTTGCATCGGCTTCAATTATTGGGCTTCCTTCTAAATCGACACGCACAAATGTAAAACCATTATTAATTGGTGCAGGTTTGAAAGTAATTGTAACTTCCTGACCTGTATGTAGTCCTACACCTTTTAAAGAAATTTCGCTTTTAAGAGTTGTTTGTTTTAACATGATTTTATTTATTATTCTTTTTTAATTCTTCAATTTCATTAACGATTTTAGGTAAGTTTTTAAAATGGACAAATGACTTCGCAAAATCGCCATAATTAAATGCTGGACTTCCTTGTACAACTTCTCCGTCCTTCAAACTTTTTCCTATACCCGATTGGGCTTGTATTTTTACATAATTCCCAATGGTAATATGTCCTGCAATACCTACTTGGCCTCCAATCATACAATTTTTACCAATTTTGGTAGAACCTGCAATGCCGGTTTGAGCTGCAATTACGGTATTTTCCCCAATTTCCACATTATGTGCTACTTGAATTTGGTTGTCTAACTTTACACCTTTTCGGATATACGTTGTACCTAATGTAGCTCTATCTACTGTAGAACACGAACCAATTTCTACGTAATCTTCAATTACAACATTTCCAATTTGTGGAATTTTTGTAAACGAACCATCTTCTTGTGGTGCAAAACCAAATCCATCTGAACCAATAATGGATCCGGAATGAATAGTTACATGATTACCTATTTCTGTTTCAGAATATACCCTAACTCCTGCAAAAAAGACACAATTATCGCCAATTGTTACATTATCGCCAATAAAACTATTTGGATATATTTTTACATTATTTCCAATTCGTACGTTTTTACCAATGTAGCAAAAACTACCTAAATATAAATTGTCTCCATAAGTTACACCTTCCGAAATTATAGAAGGTTGCTCTATACCCGATTTCATTAGTTTAATTTGATTGTAATATTCTAATAATTTTGAAAAAGAACTGTATGCATCATCGACTTTAATCAATGTGGCTCTTACTTCATTTTCAAGTTCATATGATTTATTTACAATAACTATTGTGGCGTTTGTACTGTATAAATAATTGGAATACTTAGTGTTAGCTAAAAAAGTTAGCGAACCTTCTGTTCCTTCCTCTATTTTAGCTAATTTATATACTTCAGCATCTGGATTTCCAAAAACTTCTCCATCTAAAATGCCTGCTATTTGTTCTGCTGTAAATTTCATCTTTGCAAAAATATAAAAATTAACCTTAATCTACCGCTTTAGGATAACAAATAAAATATTTAACGATGGTTTTAGACAATGCTTTTAAATGCATTTGATCGGAAGCGGCTACCACATTTTCAATTGTTTTATCCTTTTTTAAAATCCTAATTGGCTCCGAAGATTTGCTATAGGCCTCATTTTTTATTTTTCCTTTGAACACAAAATACTCCACATCTTTGTCGGAAAGATTATATAGTTTTGTGTACTTTTCTTTCAATTCTAACAACTTGATTTTGTTTATTTTATCTTCTGTTAATTCAATCTTTAATAGATTTCTATTAATAACCATTTTACTTAAAGAACTCAGCACAAAATCATCGTGAAATTGCCATTGTTTTATAGCTCCTAACACATCGTAATCATCTAAATTAGAAAACGTATCTAAGATGGTTTTATCTATTTGTTTTAATTCAATTTTATGATTTAAAAAGAACAATAAAAACGGACTTCCAAATAACACCTCACCTCTTGATGTAAGTTCTTTTGCTCGTTTTAATATCTTTGTCAATGTTAATTCGGCTACAACGCTGGTTTTATGCAAATACGCTTGCCAATACATCAATCGGCGCGCCATTAGAAACTTTTCTATAGAATAAATTCCTTTTTCTTCCATTACCAGCACGTCATCTTGTACGTTTAGCATTTGAATTAATCGTTCGCTATTTACGTTTCCTTCATTCACACCGGTATAAAAACTATCGCGTTTCAAGTAATCCATACGATCCATGTCTAACTGACTGGAAATCAATTGCAACATAAATTTTCTATGGTATTCACCTTTAAAAACTTGGATAGCTAACGCTAGTTTACCGTCAAATTCCTTATTTAATTGTTCCATGAATAACAACGACAATTCTTCATGATGTACTTCTTCCAATACACTATTTTCTAGAGCATGACTAAAAGGTCCGTGACCAATATCGTGTAATAATATCGCTATATATAATGCATTTTCTTCTTCATCAGAAATGGCTACACCTTTAAATTTTAAAGTTTGTACCGCCTTTTGCATAATATGCAAACACCCTAACGCGTGATGAAAACGGGTATGGTGCGCACCTGGATAGACCAAATAAGACATCCCCATTTGAGAAATTCGTCGCAATCGCTGAAAATACGGATGCTGAATTAAATCGTAGAGTAAAGTATTGGGGATGGTGATGAAACCATAAATTGGATCGTTGAGTATTTTTAATTTATTAATTTGGCTCACAAGATATGTTTTTGTGTAACAAATGTAAGAAAAAATAGAATAAGTTTTTTATTGTTTTATTATGAGTTTGTTGAACTTAAAAACAGAAGGCTTTGGAACATTTTACTTTTACGTTTTTTGAAAGTGTAGATTTGAATTTTCGAAAATTTCAAAATTTTACACAATTTTTAAGAAAATTTACGTTTAAGATATAGTAACTTGCACTTTTAAATCCAACATACGATGAACAATATAAAAATACTTTGGGTAGACGACGAAATTGACTTATTGAAGCCACATATCTTATTTTTAGAAAAGAAAAACTATACCGTTACTACTTGTAACAACGGACAAGACGCGATTGACTTATACAAAGAAACCGCTTTTGATGTGGTTTTTTTAGATGAAAATATGCCAGGGCTTTCAGGTTTAGAAACCCTTTCGGAAATGAAAGAATTTAAATCGTCTACACCCGTAATTATGATTACGAAAAGTGAAGAGGAGTACATTATGGAAGAAGCTATTGGTAGTAAAATTGCCGATTACTTAATTAAACCCGTAAATCCGAATCAGATTTTATTGAGTTTAAAGAAAAACTTAGACCATTCGCGTTTAATTTCTGAAAAAACTACGTTAGATTATCAGAAAGAATTTAGAAAAATTGCTATGGAAATGTCTATGGTAAATTCGTTTGATGAATGGGCAGAATTTTACAGAAAATTAGTGTATTGGGAAATAGAATTGGAAACCATTGAAGACCATAATTTAATTCAAATTTTAGAAAGTCAAAAAGCAGAAGCCAATTTGCAATTTGGAAAATTTATTGAACGCAATTACGAAGATTGGTTCGATGAAAAAGCAGACAAACCGATTTTATCGCATAAATTATTTGGTGAATTAGTAGCGCCTGAAATTCGTAAGAAAGACAAACCTATTCTGTTTGTAGTTATCGACAACTTGCGTTTAGATCAATGGAAAATTTTCGAAAGCATTGTATTCAATCATTACAAGCCTGAAAAGGAAGTGAACTACTACTCTATTTTACCAACCGCTACACAATACGCACGAAATGCTATTTTCGCAGGATTGTTGCCATTAGAAATGGAAAAGAAATATCCACAATATTGGAAAAACGATACCGATGATGGTGGAAAAAACATGCACGAAGCTGATTTTTTAAACGAACAACTAAAACGTTTGGGATTAAACATTAAAAGCGAATACTATAAAATTACGAATTTACGTGATGGTAAGAAGTTGGTAGATAATTTTAAATCGTGCAAAAACAACGATTTAACTACTATTGTGTACAATTTTGTAGATATGTTATCGCACGCAAAAACCGAAATGGATGTGGTAAAAGAACTGGCATCTAATGACAAAGCGTATCGTTCTTTAACCTTAAGTTGGTTTAAAAATTCGCCTTTGTTGGAAATGATTCAGCAAGCGCAACAAATGGGTTTTAAACTTATTATTACTACCGACCACGGTACCATTAACTGTAAAAATCCATCGAAAGTGATTGGCGATAAAAACACCAGTTTAAATTTACGATACAAAACCGGTAGAAGTTTAACGTATGAAGACAAAGATGTATACGCTGTAAAAGATCCGAAAAAAATAGGTTTGCCCACCATAAATATGACTAGTTCGTATATATTTGCCAAAAGCGATTTCTTTTTAGCCTATGTAAACAACTTTAATCATTATGTAAGTTATTATAGAAATACGTATCAGCACGGTGGTATTTCATTAGAAGAAATGATTATTCCGTGTATAGTTTTGAATCCTAAATAGAATAGGTAAAAGGTTTTGGGTATGAGGAAAAAGGTGAAAGCCAAACCTTAACCCATAACCCTTAACCCATAACCAAAAATAATGACTGCAACATTTACATTAGAAGATATAAATAAAGTAGCTAAAGAAATTCTTGCTACGCCGAGTTTAAAAAAAGTAATTACTTTTCATGCCACAATGGGCGTGGGTAAGACTACTTTAATTAAGGAAATAGTAAAAGAATTAGGCGTTACAGGAAATTCAAGCAGCCCAACATTTTCGTTAGTTAACGAATACGAATCGGAAACGGGTGAAACCATTTATCATTTCGATTTGTATCGATTAAACACTGAAATGGAAGCATATGATATGGGAATTGATGAGTATTTTTATTCTGGAAATTGGTGTTTTATTGAATGGCCAGAAAAAATACCGCACTTGTTACCATTCGACCATGCTTCAATTGTAATGAGAACGCTACCCAATGGCAAAAGAGAATTGTTTTTAAAAAATGATTAATTTTCATAAGTTATCTTAACCGTTTTTTATTATACTTATAAAATCTTTACGACTTTATGTCTCTACACTTGTAACTTAATAGAAAATTACTTAATTTGGCTACAAAATCAAAACACGTATGTCAATCTATACTCCATTTTCAGCCAAACAATTGCTTCCGCAAGAAGAAAAATTGGAAGTTGGCAAACACAAAAGTGAATTGTTTATAGGGATTCCTAAAGAAACTTCCTACCAAGAGCGTCGTATTTGTTTAACGCCCGATGCGGTGAGTTCATTGGTAAGTCACGGACACCGTGTGATGATTGAAAGTGATGCGGGTAAAAATGCCAGTTTTTCTGATAAAGAATATGCAAATGCAGGCGCAGAAATAACACAAGATACCAAAAAAGTATTTTCTTGTCCGATACTTTTAAAAGTAGAACCGCCTACTTTAGAAGAAATTGAAATGATGAATTTAGAAGCCATTCTGATTTCAGCCATTCAATTAAAAACGCAGAAAAAAGAATATTTTGAAGCCCTAACCAAAAAGAAAATCACCTCATTAGCATTCGAGTTTATTAAAGATAGCGACGGTTCGTATCCAGCAGTAAAATCGTTAAGTGAAATTGCAGGAACGGCTTCGGTTTTAATTGCCGCCGAATTAATGATTAATAATAATGATGGAAAAGGATTGCTTTTTGGAAACATAACGGGCGTACCTCCTACTGAAGTTGTTATTTTAGGTGCAGGAACGGTTGCCGAATATGCCGTGCGAACCGCATTAAGCTTAGGCGCTAACGTAAAAGTATTTGATAATTCTATTACGAAATTACGACGATTACAAAACACATTAAATCAAAGAATATTTACTTCTACCATTCACGATAAAGCGCTTTTAAAAGCGTTGCGAAGATGTGATGTGGCTATTGGGGCCTTAAAAGGGGAAAACAGAACCCCCATTGTAGTTACAGAAACAATGGTAGAACATATGAAAAAAGGTGCCGTAATTGTTGATGTAAGTATTGATACCGGCGGTTGTTTTGAAACTTCAGAAATTACCACACACGAACACCCTACCTTTATAAAAAACAATGTCATTCATTATTGTGTACCGAATATTCCTTCACGCTATTCTAAAACCGCAAGTATATCAATTAGTAATATTATCACGCCAACGTTAATAAACATTGCTGAAGATGGTGGTATTGAAACGGCTATTCGTTGCAATAAAGGATTGAAAAATGGTATCTATTTTTACCACGGAATTTTAACCAATAAATCCATCGCCGATTGGTTTCAATTGGAACATAGAGACATCAATTTAATTGTTTTTTAATTCAATTACCAATTACAAAATGACATCTAAAAACATTTCTAATGCTTTACTTCGCACGCTTTTTATTCTTGCGGGCATAGTGTTTTTGGGCTATATTATTGGAGTAATTTCGTCGGTATTAATTTATGTTATTGTAGCGATTTTATTAAGTTTTGTGGCGCAACCCATTTCTGATTTTTTGCAAAAAAAGTTACGCTTTCCTCCTATTTTAGCTATTATTGTGTCTTTAACGCTTTTTATTGTTTTAGCGTTTGGCATCTTGTTATTGTTTGTACCTTTAATAGTTAGTCAGAGTAAAAATTTAGCGTTGCTTGATATGGTGGCGTTAGAAAAAAATTCTATTTTATTTATCAATCAAGTAGATGTTTGGTTGCAAACCTATGACATTCAGTATAAAAAATTAATAGACATTCAGAAGATTACACAATCGTTCAATTTTAATTTTATTACCGATATCTTGAATTCGATAATTGGTTCTATAGGAAATTTTGGAATGGCTATTTTTTCGATTTTTTTTATATGTTTCTTCTTATTGAAAGATCAAAAACTTATTACAACAAATTTACGAGCTGTATTACCTGCAAGCCAAAGATGGCGTATTTTAGCTTCGCTTTTGCGTATAAAAAATATGCTATCTAAATATACCATTGGCTTATTAATACAGCTATTATTAGTATTTGTAATGTACTTAATTGTATTATTGATTTTTGGTGTAGAAAATGCGTTTATTATTGCGTTTTTAGGCGCTATTTTAAACATTATACCTTATATCGGACCCATAATTGCTTTAGTAATGACGGCGTTTTTAACCATATTGGGGCACATTCACGAAGATTTTCAATTGGTAGTAATGCCGACCACATTATATGTTATCATTGGTTATTTCATTGTGCAACTTATAGATAATAATGTTAGCCAACCTATTATTTTTTCTAAAAGCACGAATTCGCATCCTTTAGAAATATTTTTGGTAACATTAATTTCTGGTACGCTATTAGGAATATTGGGAATGATTATTGCCATTCCATTTTATACA
>Ga0164294_10005627_pt1 | contig 10766 bp, 11 predicted proteins | sample GEODES005metaG_FD_111479 | JGI IMG/M metagenome (GOLD analysis project Ga0164294, IMG submission 111479) | Oligotrophic lake water microbial communities from Sparkling Lake, Wisconsin, USA - GEODES005 metaG | ecosystem: Environmental > Aquatic > Freshwater > Lake | place: USA: Sparkling Lake...
ACCGCGCCAAGAATGAGGAGGATGGTCAGAGTCAACTGGGCTTTTTCCAGATTGAACAGTTTGGTTGTGGATTGTGGACTCATGTGTTATGAAATTAGTGAGGAAAGAATTGCTTGGCTGACAACGGTGTATCCATCGGACGGGTATCGGCGAGACATTCGGATTTCAGATGCAGTTCCGTTGGTTGGCTGTCCACCTGTCCACGAACGAACAGTAGCAACTTTAGTTGTCCCGTTGTACTGAGTTACATAAGCCTCTTGATACGCAGGGGCAGTAGTGCTTCCGCCAACAAGGTCAACGGTTATGGTTGAACCAACCCACCAACCATCAGCAGGAACGGCTAGGTTTCCAGTCAACGTCATCGTTGTTGATGTTGTTACTGTCGCAACATTTGTTGCACTGTATGTCAAGCCTGTTGGCGTTCCAGCAGTTGTTACTACTCCTGATCCGCCATATGTTGTGGATAAGGTAAATGTCGTTGAACCATTGGTCGCTGTTATGTAATACTTTGTTCCACTCGTATATCCAGTAATCGTGCCAGTGCCGCCGAGAGTTCCAGATATAGTAATAGACATTCCAACAATCAACGTATATGGCGCAGCAGAGCAAGTGAATTGTCCGGCGGTTCCGGAAATTGCTACTCCAGTAATTGCCCACCCACCAACACCTTCAACTACACCACCAGACAGATGAACAACTATGTCTGATCCTTGGTTTGGCAAATTGTTTAGGCGTTGATAGTACGAAGCACTTCCAGTCCCGTAGGTCATTGCCGAGTATGGCATCAATGCCTTGACATCAACAACAGTCATATCTGGATTAGCCAATGCCATTTGATTTGCAGCAGCCCGAACGGCAATAAGATTTCCAGTTGTGCCAGAACCACTTGTGTCTGCTGAATCCTTTTGTACGCCGACAATTGAAACAATTGCCAAGTCTGTTTCTGGATATCCAAGTGATGACCATACTGCCTTGTACTTATTCCACAATGCAATGTGGGCAGCAGTAAAGGTTGCCCCGGTATCTGCACCATTAATTCCACTGTGGACAAACAACATAACCCGACCAGTTCCGCTCGCAGCAATCTGACGCTCGCGAATTTCTTGAAGTTGGTATTGAATCCACGTTGTCGATGTATCAGTTATTAATTGAGCAATTCGGGTACTGTCATCACCGGATTGATAAGCGTGTGCGTGTACTGCCCATCCCTTAGTTGATGGACGGTAAAGAGATTGACAGAAGAATGCTCCGGGACCAGCACTATACAAACTACCAGTAGTGTTGTAGCCAATTGCATTTGCTGTATGTCCCTTACCATTTGCGGTAAAGGCTGCTGATTCATACACAGTAAATGTTGGTGTTGTTGTTCCTGCTAATGAAATCGCTGATTCAGTAAGTAGTCTTGCAAGGTTATTTGCTGAACCGCCACTGTATACGTTTGGATAAAACGCTCCAGTACTTCCATTAACCGTTCCATACCGAACGCGGAGTTTCTGACTTACGCCATTAGTCGCAAGCGGATGAATTTCCGAAACGTTAACACCAGTACCTTTATAGAAACCGGACGCAGGAGCAGTTCCTGTTGGATCAAAATACAACCAGTCATTAAAGTCTGCTTGTGATGCATACGCCAATCCCGTTGGAGTTCCAGCGGTAGTAACAATTGCTGCACCGCTGTATGACTCTGACAACGTAAACGTGGTGCTACCATTCGTTGCAATGATGTAGTAGGTCTTCGGACTGGTGTACCCGGTGATCGAACCTGTACCGCCGAGGGTTCCAGAGATAACGACCTGTTGATTGACTTGCAAGAAAGCGGCAGTGCATCCAAATTGTCCAGCAGTTCCAGTAATTGTTACGCCACTCAAAGATCCTTGGACCGTTGATGCTCCGTAAGAAGTTAGAACAGTTCCAGTATTCCAAGGTGCATATGGAAGAGCGGCTGCATTGGTTGATGACCCAACGGTTGCTGAGAGTCCGGATTTAAAGTTCGCATCTTTAGCAATGGTTGAAATAGTTCCGCGCCATACGCCATAGAAACGAGATGCTCCACTATTACTTCTGTCAACAAATGGGGCAAGTGGAGTTCCGTAACAAACAGCATTCAAATTACTCAATGCTTCGCCCATACCTGCAAGGTATCCATACCCACCAGCAAGGGCTGATCCGGTATTGCTATCACCAAAGATGATGACATCAAGGCTATTTGTTCCTGCAATGAGATCCTTCAAGAATCGTCCTGCACGATTACTTCCATAAACCTGTGGTCCGCCAAATGGATTTCCACCACTATCAAACGTGTACTGAACTGGAATGTAGACGCGCTTGAGCGCGGTTCCATCAGCAACCGCAGCGTTATCCATGAGGGTGACTGAGTAACCACCGGGCGACAAGACACTCGATGAGTTTGTCAGCACACCAGCAGTGCTCGATACACCAAGAAGCGTTCCGGGAGTCACGGTAGAAGTAACAAGAACCTTGACAGAGCAGATACCACCAAACTGCACCTCAACCTCGCGACCGTTTCCGCCTGCGCCAGCCATCAGACCAGTGACTACGCCAAGGTAGCCCGTGTTGCCCGTCTCTGTAGACACAGCCTTGCGGATGCAGTTGAACACGTAGCCCGTGTTCGCAGCCTGCTGTGGGTCAACGACCGCGCCAGCGTGGATGAACGAGGTGATGACAAGATCACCAATAGCAACCGATGTACCAGACTTGTTGACGCAGGTAACAGTTGTTCCTACTGGTTGAACGCCAAGACGATTTTGAATCGGTGCAAATGTCATAGTCAAGATCCCGTATAAGTTTGAAGTTCAATGTCTGAAAGAAGGCGTGGATAGAACACCACGGAATGGACACCATTATTGAGGTGACCTTCAAAGTCTCCAATCCCCGTAATCGCGTCAGTACCAATATTCATCCATCCAATTGTCGATGGACTGACATCAGATGTTCCACTCGTCACCGTCCCGCCGTTCGTACACATTCGGATTTCAGCGTTAGACGACCCATTGATAGTAAACGCTGTGCAATTGCGCGAACTAGTCAATGACGTTGCTGTTATAGATCCGGTTGTCCAAAGCAAACTGCTAGTAGCCGAACCATTGGCGTGTTTCAAGTGCAAGTGCTTGTTTGCCGCAACATCAAACGCCAGCACTGATCGATCACCAGCACCAACGGCTCCACGGAAGTACCTGACAACAAACGTACCGGGCTGTGTAAACCACGAAGTGAAATTCGTTCCACTCATGGTCAAGCGATCATCACCACGGGTATCCGGTGTAAGTGTGACGGGAACATATGAAGATGCAACAGTCCCGTCTTCTAGTTGTGCGCCCCAAATCTCAACTGAGTCACCACTGTCAACAATTTGAAACGCAAGTTGTTGTTGACTAGCCGCTGTCAACCCTTGATATCGAACCCATTCACTAGTAATAGTTACCGTTGACCATACTGCACTACCAATCGAGGTAGAAACTTGGAATGCTCCAATACCACTTACACGCCGGACCCATGCCGACCAAACTCGCTGCGCATTTGGCTTTGGAGTTGATAAACCGTGAGTGATAGTTGCGTTGCCTGCACTTGCAGTAAACCGAACAGCGTTCGTAGTTCCATCTGGTGAAACTTGACCAGTGGCTCTGGTGATATTTACGTCAGTCCATTGAAAGTCTCCACCAACAGTGGAGAATGTTTGGCTGTGAGTCAGTTTATTTGTAACAGCAGCCTCGATTAAGACACCCTTGGACACATAGGTCGATCCAATGAGTTCGTAAGTGAATCTAGGATAGCCACTATCAACGTATCCAACTAAACCATTTGAACGAATGTACGTGGCTGCACCAGCACGTGCAAATGTCAATCCATAGGTAGATAGATCAACCTTTCCACCCATCGTGCTGAAATCAAACTTTCTTGTGCCAACCGTTTGACCGTCAAGAGACAGAGTTCGATTGCGCTCTTGACGCAATGTGGGTGGGGCAACAGACCATGTTCGATTTGATGACATCATTTAGATAAACGAAACGAGTGCGTTAGCAGCCGCTGCGGTTCCAGTGAAATACAACTCAATAAGTTCGCTACCGCAGGTATCAACAACAATAAAACCAGATGTGCAACTTGTGGTTCCATCAAATTTCTTGTAGTCACCAGCACCACTAGCCGAAAAAGTTATTGCTGGAAATAGGGCTGTTCCAGCAACAGTAATTGCACCACCAGTCGCAGCCGTTGCTGTGGTCTGCGCAAGATTGACTGGAATCCATCGACCAGCAACCTTTGAGAATGACCAACCAATGACGTTCAGAACGATTGCACCGCCGCTTGTGAGGTACAATGGACACACCTTGATGTAGTTCATTGAAGGAGTTACAACAATTGACCCACCGCCCGTAGCAGGTTGAGTAGATGTTTGTACTCGCGCAGTCAAACTACCAGTAGCAACGACAGTAATGTTTGCTAACGATGCAACTTCCATTGCATCTGGAATCGTTTGTAGTGCGGTGACAGTTCCAGCGCGTCCTGATAGGTCTACTAACATAGCGTTTCCTTATGATGGGCTTGGGACGGTGTTTGTCATTACAAACCCGCCGTTGTTTCGATAGTTGTTTATCCAAACGTTTGGTCGCAACTGACCAAAGTGTGCTTGCAGCATCCCGTCCTTGCGTTGCGCAGTACCAAAGAGTGTTCCAGCCTCAATCTCTGCAAGACGCTGCGACTGTTGCCCGTCTTCATACGACTCAGTAATCGCACGGACGTAGAGAACAAGCAATGTTTCTAGATACAGTGGGATTGAGATGACATCCGTGGGCAGGTTTGCAGTCGATACGCGCTGCCAGCCCGTGCGATACGTGATCTTGATCTTGTTTGCCTCCGAACTAGTCGGAGTTGGATAGATTTGCAACTGATACGTCTGTGTAGGAGCAGCATTTGTAGGCACAACCGCCTTCACGTACCCTCGCGTACCGTAACTATCAAAGTCAGACGAGCGGGTGTTCTCTACCTCGTCCTGATTAGTGATTAAGAGCGGCAGTGTTCCACACCACGCGGCAATCAGTTCAGAAAAGTCAGCAGGCAGCACCACATAGGGCAGGGCTGCAACCGTTGACAGCATTGCGGTGGCTTGCCTGAACGTCCACTGGTAGCCAAACAGATGCTCACCAGCCTGATTGATGATCTCAGCCTGTCGTTCTGCGACAGTCTGACCAGCAGCGGTCGATGGGCGACCACCAATGGCGAGCAACACATGGTTCGTCAGGTCTTTGTAGTAAAGCATTGAAATCCACTGGACGGGTTTCCCCGTCCAGTGGTGTAGGTTTAATCAATCATCAGATCGCAATACGGAACCAATACTGAAGCGGGATAAAGACCCGGCGAGCAACATCAGTTGTTACTCCTGAAATTGTTTCCATCAAGATTGCGCACGGGACAGTACCAGTAGCAGTACCGCCAGTATCAGTCAAGATCCCTGCTGTATCAGACGCAGTCAAGTTTGCACCAATAGCAAGTGCTGCTGAACTAGTAACGCGAGCGTTCGTAATTCCACCGAATTGAACAGTCACGATGGAACCAACTGCTCCAGAAGTTCCAGCCAAATCAGTCACAACGCCTACATAGCCGTTGTTATTCGTAAGGTCACCCTCAACAGGAGCAACGGAGTTGAACACATAGAGAGGGTCATAGCCCAAACTTGGATCAACAACAGGGGTACTGTGGAGGAATGAAGTGCAAACCACCGTGTTCACAGTGACAGTTGCAGTGCGGACTACGCACTTTGTCGTGTAGTTCACGGGGTGTGCGCCGAGAGGACCAGCCGATGGGGTAAAAATCATGTGATTTCCTTTGTGAGAGAAGGGGGTGGGATGACCCACCCCCCATTTGTGTTAGGAGATAGCAAGAGGAGCAACGATGCCGTGACGCTGACGGCTGTTGCAGAACACGTTCCACCAGCAGTCAACAGGCTGAACCCAAGTAAACGGCTGATTTGGGTGACGCATGACATCATGCTTCTTCATGTAGCGAGTCGAGTGATAGATAGGCGTAATGTACTGACCGTTGACGAAGAAGAATCGAGCACCCTTATCAATGGTGTTTGTTGCATTTTCAGTTCCGTTGGCAGCAACAGTGCGACCAGTAGTCGTATCGTTACGACCAGCCTTGCTATCAGGAACTGCCGTTCCAGAAGCAACAGCAGGATAAATCGCAGCCGTATCCATATTGGCGCAGTACTCAACAGGAATACCACTGAAGGTAGGCGTGTTGTACGCCGAATCCTGCTGACTGACCAACATATTGTTGCTAGCACGAAGTGTTCGCTTGTAGAAGTTCAGACCTTCCTTGGAGCACAAGATCATCTGTCGATTGAAGTTTGTCTCTTCAAAGTACTGCTTCTGGGTAAGCGGTGACTTGAATTGAACCTTCAAGAACATATCGTCAAATGCGCCAAACAGGCTGTAAACATTTCGCGCAATGTTGGTGTTGTTGTTGTGACCGTAGTACTGTCCCGCTGCTTGAAGATTCGGACCATCGGCGAGAGCAGCACTCTTGTTATAAAACGAAACCTGATTTGACCAGCGAGGATCATTTGCTGGGTTAATGCCCAAGATATTTGGAGCACTTGACTGTGTTGCAAGCCATGCCGAACCACCGCGTTCACCAAAGGTGAGATCAGTGTTTAAGGTTTCCGTGATGAAGGCAGGAATCGAGTACGGTTCCTTACCACCAGTTTCCACGTTGCCGTAGTTGTTGAATGGTGATGCCCACAGATCGTTTTCCATGCCGTTCAGCATGGAAGTCCACATACGCATTTCCTTGATGCGCTTCACGCGCTTGTACATGACCTTGGCATCGCCTTCGTTCAGTTCGATTTCCTGATCGGTCCACGACATATGGTCCATGCTGAAACGCCAAGGAGCGGACAGCGTGTCGGTCACCTGTGGGTTGCGCCAAGTGAACACTTCATTCGGCTCATACTTCTGGTAGGTGGACGAATCGTCAAAGACGATGACATCCTTGATGGAAGTACCACCCTGAACAGTCGTTTCGCTTGCCTTCTCCTTGAGGAGACGCGAGAGAACGTAGTTGTTCTTGACGGCTTCGTTGATAACGGCATCGGCACTCTTCAGATAAGAAGGTCCGGTTGACTGCATGAAGTCATTGAATTGTGTAATTGAAGGCATAGCCTATTCCTTTAACGTTTGGAGCGGGACGAACTCTTGTGCGTCCCAGAGAGGATTTGATCAAGAACATCATCGTCAGCATCGCGAACAGGAGCCTTCACAGGCGGACTTGACGCACGTGGCGCGGTTGGCTGTGAGTTCTTGATCGATGGTGCAGACGTTTTGGTTCCAACTAGTTCCGTGTAGGCGGCTCGCGTGAGTTCATCAATGCTCGCGTACCCACCCGGCTTTGCCGCACCCATTGCAGACATCTTCGCTACGACTACGTCAAAGGTTGGAGCCTTCGCCCCGTACTGAACACGTATCGAAGCATCCGATGCACGGGCTTCGGCAAGCAGCATTCTTTCCTGCATTTGCTGCTGTTGCATTTGAAAGGCTGAACGGACTGGCGCAACAACGTCTTCGCCATACATTTCCGCCATTTGCTCAAACGGATCAGCCGCCTTTGGAGCCGCATTCGTAGGCTTGTTAGCCTCGACAGCCGCATCCGCTGGTGACTTCCCTTGAGCAAGTTGCTCCTCCATCTGCTTCACTCGACCGCCGTATGAATCGACATCCTTCTGTCGCTTCTCAGCCTTTGCAGCCCATTCGGCTAGCACAGCATCGGAAGCAGAAGAAATGATTGCATCCGGTACGCCATCCCGTTTAAGGATCTTGGCGACCACTTCACGGTCAAAGGCGGGTGTGGATGGTTCAGACTCCGGAGCGGTCGTAGACGAATCTACATCGGCTTCATTGTCATCGGATTCCACACTTCCAAGCAATTCATCAAGTATCGAATCATCGTCATCTGGTTGTGATGAGTCAACTTCGATACCAGTGTCTTGCTCCGTTGTCCCGCTGGGCAACGTTTCGACATCAATGGGTTCAGCAGTGCTGTCCATAGTTAGTCCTCTGCTCGCATATAGCCGTGCTCTGACGCAACGTTGCGTTCGTGCCTGCGGCTTGAGATGATTGGTTGACCCTTCGCATTGCAAGGAACTCCCGGCATATTGCGCGGGAGTGTCACACTTACATAGGGGTATGTACCTGTAGTGAAGTTAGGCGACAGTTGCGCACTGCTTAGAATGCGTGTCAACGTGCCGCGTTCCGGATGCTGCACCACTGCGCCAACCGAAGGGACAGTGGACATGGGGTAATAAACCTCCACGACTTGCCCTGCTTGATTGGTAAATTCGTAGTTCGGCATTACATCCTCGAAGCAGCCGCTGCAATTGCGCCTTGTGATCGCGCCGATATTGCAGGTTGCTCGCCAGTAGGAGACGGGGAAGGAGGACTTTGTGGAACACCCCCTACCCCCCCTTGTGGTGCTTGCTGTGGTTGGGTTGCTTGTTTCAGGATCGACTCGTCAATGAAGTCAGCCATCTGCGGGACGTTCTGGGCATCGCCAAGGAAGGACATCAGGTCGCGCCAGCGGATCCACGGCATGGCTGGCATTGCCTGTGCAGCCTGAGTTACAACCGTAAATGTCTCCACAGCACGCTTTTGCGCCAGCATTTCGCTGGTTCGCTCCATTGAATAGGCATCCACATCGATCTGCATATCCTCCCAAGCACCCACCTTTAGACCGCCTTGGAAGATCGGATCCTCCATCGGCAGACCCTTGGTGTCCTCGCCGCCGACCGGGATGATGATGCGCTGGTCGTGCCAGAGATACCACCCGACATTGCGCATGATCGTGTCTACCGACTCTTGGAACCCGCGCTTGAGGTGGGCAATGCGCATCGTGGAGGCACTTTCAGCAACCGCCACCTCAGTAGCCGATGCTCCACCTGAGATGTTCCCGCGCATCGCATCGGACATCCCCAGTGCTCGATCCAAACGCTCCTTGGCGGTTTCGACCGACTGGATATGTTGATTTGTAGTGCCACCAACTTCGATGGGGATAATGCTTTGCGCCGTGATTCCTGCTTCTGCAAAGACGTAAAGATCCGGCGCACTGACAATGTCTTGTAGCAACTTGGGGTTCTTGGCATCGCCGACCAGAATTCTCTTGTACCGCTTGGTGTTCTCTTGCTGACGAACAGCCAGTTCGTTTGCATAGTTGATCTGATCGCGGCAAGCCACAATCGGACTCAGCGGGTATGGGTCATTGGGAACAGTGAATGCACCGAACATGATGTACGGACCATTCGGAGCACCATAGTAGGGGCGCGGAGCGCGGACGTATTCGTATCGCGGTGCTGGTGCGCCAGAGTTGCCTTGATACTTGGCAATGGTGTAGATCGTCCCATTGAACAGTGCCTGATCAGTTGCCTCATCGATCAGTTCGGCAGCAGCCTCATCCAACTCTGGAACCCACACCTCGTAGATGGCGAGTTCCCAACGCTCTGGGATGTCTCGATAGTCACGTAATTCATCAACACCGTTGTTGCAGGCGAGGCTTTCAATGACCTCCTTGTTCCAAGTCTCATCGATCTCAGCCAAGCGCAACAGGTCTTCCTTGTCACTGATCCACACGTGACCCATGAAGCGAGCCTCTTCCCAGTGCTGCGCTGCCGGATCAATGAAGAACCGCTCTGGATCAATGCGGTACAGGCGCGGAAGATACGGACCGTCAGCATCCCACTTGCGCTCCGCCCCCTTTGGCTCGTTGACAACCATGCCAACTCCCCAGCCCAACAACATATCGGTGGCAATGCGCTCCAACGTCCCGCGCACCCGGGTCATCTTCGACCAACGATTGATACCAGCCTTCATCGCTACGCAGGCTGTCTTCTGAATGCCTGGGCGCGAACTGGTCACTCGCACCTTCGGGTTGTCATGCACGATGCGGGGGAGCACCATCGAAATATACGCATGGACTGCGTTCTCCGGCTGCTCCGTCCCCCGACCGCTTCGGTACGCCGCACCTGAGAACGCCTCGCGGAGTTCCTTCGGGGTTTCCATGTGCTCATTGCGAAAGTACTCAGCGCGTTCGATCTCGTCACGAATGGCGTTGATATTACTAAAGTCGATCACGTGGATACCTTCTGCTTGGCTTTACCTTCTAATTCAATCGCTGCCAACTTCGCCTTCATATTTGAAAGCGTGTTCTCAAGCGAAGACAATCGATTCACAAGAATCGCAATCGATGAGTTGTCAAATCCCTTGGCTTGAGTCAGACCATGATCCTCCAATTGCTTGGCGATCTTCTCACCCTCAATGGGGTCAAGGTCTAACTTCAGACCAGTGGACAGCATGACACGCATACGACCACCGAGATCGTCAATCTGTAGTACCTCGTCAGCGTGATACCACGTAGCACGGATCTTGATGAATCGATGTCCAAGCATTTAGTAACCCTTCATCTTCGTGACCTTCTTACCAGTCTTCTTTGCCGCGACTGCCGCAGCAGCCTTGCCCTTAGCGGTGTATGGGAACGTTTTCTTTCCTACCTTTGGCATTAGGACTTCCCACCCTTTCGCATTTCCTTCATCTTCATTGCCATGCTTTCCTTCTTCTCATGCTTCTTCTTCGCCATTGGAGACTTGTAAGTCTCCTTCTTTGCTGCCTTCTTCATTTACTCTTCTTCTTCCAGCCGCTCTTCATGGCGGCAAATGACTTCGCGCTGACAGTAGATGCAGACTTGGGGCGCGAGATCCCAAGACG
>Ga0164294_10005628_pt1 | contig 10766 bp, 13 predicted proteins | sample GEODES005metaG_FD_111479 | JGI IMG/M metagenome (GOLD analysis project Ga0164294, IMG submission 111479) | Oligotrophic lake water microbial communities from Sparkling Lake, Wisconsin, USA - GEODES005 metaG | ecosystem: Environmental > Aquatic > Freshwater > Lake | place: USA: Sparkling Lake...
CCCATCACTCCATTCCGCGTGGTAGAAAATGGGGCCGAAAGGCACGCGCCCGTAGCTCAGGTGGATAGAGCATGGGATTTCTAATCCCAGGGTCGCTGGTTCGAGTCCAGCCGGGCGTATTGAAAAGCACTGGGAAACCAGTGCTTTTCGCATTTCAGGTGCTGAGTGAGTTTCGTCGATCCGGCATCTGTCCTCAAAAATCCTCAAATCTGTACCGGGCGAAGGGGCCATGGTGTCTGGGCTGGAGTGATCTTCGGCACCAGGCACGAGGCGGCTGAAACCGACTACGAGGCCCTGCGGCCCGACGTCCGGAAGCTGACGCCTCCAGAAGAAGTGCGGTATCTATCGGGTCGAGGAGCGGCAGACCAGAGCCGTCAAGCGGGCCCGGTGGTGGAACGCCAAAAGTAGGGACTGACTCGGTATCCGATCGCCTTCATTCACTCCACAAGACCATCCGAGCCCGGCCTGTCCGCCTCAGCCCACTTGGCGGTCCTGCTTGGCCAGTTTCTTGGTGATCTCCCCGACCAGCGGCCAGTTCCGGGATCCAATCGCTTCTCTTAACCGCTGCTCAAGAATGGCGGTGGCGGAGTGCTCATGACCAAAGGCTCTGGCGACCTCCGGCGTCATGGAGAGGGAGAGTCGCTGGTACATGGAATTACTCGCAGCCCGAAGCTGAAGATCCTCCTCCTTGACGTAGTGGGCCATCATGACCCCCTCGCTCAAACGAGCATCCTTTGCCAAGGCTTGGGTTGCGTCCTGCCCCGCACGGGCGTACTGAAGCGAGGTTTTCCGAAACATGTGGACGTATGCCTCGCTGTCCCACTTTTTCACCTGCTCGTAGAACCAACGTCCTGCATTGTAGACCGTGAATTCCTTGACCATTCTTGCCGCAGACTTCCTTCCCTCGGTGGAGTGGAAATGACGGATCTGGTCGCTAAGTCTGGCGAATACAAAGGGGCTTGTCGTTCGGATAGACAGCAACTCGTCATAAAGCGACTTGGGTATACGGAACCACCACTCCTTCTCCCGTTTCCCAACGGTATCGAAGTGGACCTCATCTTCGACGACCCGCAGGTCGTCCCACTTTAGGCCAGCGACCTCCTCTCGCCTCGCCCACGACCAGACGAACACCTTCAACATAGCCTCAGCAGCAGTGACACCCGGCCACGCCTTCCTGAAGTGGTGCAACAGCTTCAACAGTTCATCCGCCTTGAACTGCTCGATCTTTTTTTTCGTGGGCTCGATCCAAGTGAATTTCTGCCAGGGATTAGATTTCAACAGCCGCTCCGGTGGCACGACGCCTCGAACGCATTTGCGTCCCGCATTGTCGTTGACCCGCTCAAATGCCCCATGAAGAGAGACAAGCCATTTATGGACGGTGGCGGCCGTGATCGTCCGAGTCTCCGACTTGCTCTTGGGATGCTGAGACCGCCAGTTTCGGAGCAACTTCAAAGCCTCGGTCTGAAATCGCTCGCAATCGTCTGGCGTTGCACGACAGATCGGCGTCACGCCAGACACCCGCTGGAAGGCATCAACGGCTTGGAGAACACTCGTGAGTGATGCCCCCTTTCCGCTTCGATCCCGCTTCTTATTGAAATGACGTCGCTGGATCTCGATGAACTCGTCATCTGTCGGCCATAGATTCCCAGCACCTGTTCCTTTCGGTCGGCCTTGCACCATTGCAGTGGCTGCTTCAATCGCTTCCAACAACGTCTTCTTACCGGTGGAACGCCGTGTTTTCTGGCCCTTCCAATAGGCATTCCAAGATTTCTCCCGGCTCCCCGGTCGTGGCGGAAACAACGTGATCTTTACCGTCGTCCCGTTATGGAGAACATGTATCTCGTGCGGCTCTTCTTTTGGCTTTCTTGGCATCGGAACACCCCTTACCGCTTTCCTTCAAGCCAAGCATCGATCTTGTCTCGATAGAACTTCCAAACCCTGCCGCCGCTGACCTTAGGGGCGATGCAGTTCTTGGGAATGGTTCCTTTTTCAGCCATCTTTCCGACCCACTGCTTAGACGCACCAATTTTTGATGCGATGTATTCCGTCCCCACAAGCTCGGTTGTTTTCGGCACCAACACGTCAATGAGCCGCTCTATGCCCGCAGCGATTCGCTCAAACGGCTCAATCGTTTCATTGAACTCAATCACGTTGCCCTCCTTCTGTTCTTCATAGAAGGACCACTGATCCACATTCAGAGGACGACGCCGAACCATGCCGATTACGGCGTCGGCGTCTTCTTCGAGGTATTTCGCATCGTCGCCAGATCCGAAAAGTGGATTGAGTTGTGAAAACACCAAATTGCTTTCGGCTTCTTCGAGTTCGTTGTCGTCGATGATGTTCTGGCGGCTCATGTAGCGATTCAGATGAAGCATCGATTCTCCTTTTTCTTTTTTATTTCTGAACATGACAGCGACGTTGCTGCCCCGAGTAGGAGAAGCAGGTCCCGTGCCATTTCATCAAACCGTACCGGGAAGAAACCGCTGATATTTCTTGGTATTTAAAAGACACGCCATCATTCCCGGATTAACCACGGTCCTCATTCACCGTGTTTATTCCTCCGTTTATTTCTCCCCAAGCTGTTGGCAGCACAAGGGGTTCCGGAGTGGGCTCAACACAACATCATTTGCGGAGCCGTTGTCGTTCGGGGACGCACTGCATCACCCCGACGTTATTCGTTTTCAATTTGTAATCGCTGAATATGTAGGAACCGTTTCTAAGACGCACATATTTATCGGCTGCCACTCTTGGCAGCCATGCAACCCAAGGTGCCATTCAGCGCTGCCAGATGGGCAGTAAATCTCTACCCTGCAGAGTCCTCACCAAGATCCTTATTGTTCATCGCTTCTCTATTCAGCTCCTCCATTTTCTTCATGAATTCATCGCTTTCTTTCTTGTCTCTATCGAGAAGTGTCTGAATCAATGGATTTGCATTGTCGATTGCGTGTGCAAATCCGTTGACCACTAGGGCAAAAGACTCGGTGTCAATTCTTCTGCCCATCAAAGGCACGATCACCCTTGCCTTCACTTCCGCCGTCTCTCTGCTGTATGTGTAGGCGATCCCGTTAGAGTTCGACTGCTCGCAGAGAATCTGAAGAATACGGCCCGAAACCAGCCCCGCCGTGAAATAAAGCTCCCTCACCTCCAGAACGATGCTGTAGAGGTCGGGGTATGGCGATTCAATCCAGATCCGCATGCTGATCATCCTGTCGCCATCGAAATCCCTATAGTTCTCCATTTCGAACCCAAGCAGGAGAAACTCGTCTTCCTCGAGGCTGTACGAGATGCCCGCTTCGGTAAGAGCCTGCTCCACGATTTCCAAAGATGGTTTGTCCATGTTTAGATTGACCTCGGGGGTGCGGTGAGAGGGTGAATGTCCATGCCACCCTCAAGCTGCCAGTACGGCAGTCGTTGGGATCAGGACTGAACCGGCAATGAACCAATTCAGACCAGCGGGCCAGGTCCATTCATGCTGTACGGACTCTGGTCAGCAAAACGGATACGGCTCGGATTGGCAGCACAAAACGCCAAAAACCGAAAACACATCGCTTGGTCCATAACTTTTGCAAAGTTGAAACGGGAAAAACTAATCATGGTTTCCTCTGCAGTTGGGTTCCCTAAGACCTGGGTGCCTGTCACCAGTACGCCCCTAATTTGCAAGTAGCTAATGTGGGAGAAGCTGGCACTACGTTCTGCCCACCCCTGGATTAACTGCGGCTAACAGCCAGTTACGCCCAACCCAACACCGCACGCCACCCTCCAGCAAGCTATTAGCGTTGATTTCTGACCAACACGACGCTTCACCCAGCCCACAGACGCTGTTTAGCCTACAGAGCAAATACGGGCCGTCAGCTGACATTGCTCACTTTGTCTGGTGATATCACGACTGACTACTCTGTATTGACAGCCAGTCCAGTGTTTACCACTCCAGCGTTTCTAGCCCTAGGCGTCTCGTCTCGTTACTAGACTATTTCTTGTTCTTAATTCCTATTTCTTTTCCTAGTTTATATTTCTATTTGTATCCCTTTTTCGATTTTTTCTAAGTCCATACTCCTATATACGGAAGGGAGAATCCGATGCAGGTAGGGAAAACCCCATGCATGGACATCCCAAACCCCATTTTTAAGGAGTCGCAAATGAAGCACACGAATCTATCGCAGTTCCCCAGTCTAAAAATACCGGTACTCAACCATCAGTCGCTGGATATTCCGCTGAATACCCATGATCTGATGATCTATGGCTACCTGCTGTTTCGAGCCAGAAAAAACACCGGCAGCACGCAAGATCAGATCCGACGATCGCTTCTTGCGGATACGGTGACCACCAGAACCCATCTTTCTAATCTTGAAAGACATCAGCTAGCTGAAAAAAGGGGCCGCCTATGGTTTGCCTTGGAGCCAAACGATGAGACCACGGCATGGTTTAAGAAGATCCGAAATCAAAGGAAGCCAAGCACCACGGGTTTTTGGGACCGGCTGGTCTACACCACGGTCTTCCTTCCCACAAAAGAAGCTCGAAGACGTGGGATTACCGCTGTCACCAACCTGATCTACTGGAAGCTGGTGCAGTGGAGCTGTGAGGTGGCCGGTACAAACGGTGTTGGCGTCATTAACCCCGGAAGTGGCAGCAAACCAGAGCGGCTGACCAATCAGTATCTAGTCAGGGCGGTCCGTGCAGACCCGAAAACGGTTCGCCGCTGCGTAGAGACCCTTGTCCAGCTCCAACTTATCAAGAAGGTGTCCCTACCTGACGGTTACTTTGCCGTGAGCGTTTTCCCTCTTGGCGAGGCTGTCCGGAACCAGCTGTGGCGCAATAGGTGGGCTCACAAGAAGCCGACCGTCGCTGCGAACCTCGAACAGCTCTTGGGCGTAGGGACGAAAGCGGTCGCTCTACCAGAGAAGGACTACCCGTACCTTGAGATTCTGATGAGATACCAGGTGCCAAAAGCCATTTCGGACGAGATCATGGCCTTGACCAAGACCTCCGGTTTGGAGTTTTTTGAGTGGTGCAGCAAGTTCGAAAAATGTCAGAAGGACAATGCCACAAACTTGGCTATGGGCAAAACCGACGTTCCTCATCCTGGCCGATTATTTCTGTATGAGCTCAGAACACTCGCAAGCACCGAGGGGGTCCGGAATCTCTGCGAGAGGGAATCGAATCCACCCGATAGCCAGGAGCTCGCAGCACGAGAGGCCTTGAAAAGGGTTCCAGGCAGGTCCCGCACCATGGTGAAGCTGCTTGAGAGAGTGATCGCAAACAAGAGCCTCCAGACCCCCGACGGTCGCAGCTTCCCCGTCTCCCTGACCTGGAACGAGGTTCGTGACCTGGCCAGCCTCCAAGGGATCACCTTCGAGCAGTTTCAGAAGGATCTCGGCGACAAGCTATTCGCCGATCCCCGTCCAGGCATCTGCGACTGGCTTGATCGGTGGCTGGCTCTAAGTCCGCTACCCGAGATTTGCTCCAGCGGTCTCGCCGTCTTAATGACCGGAGGTACAAGCAGGGTGACAGAGACGATCATGGAATGGACATCGGCTCTTCCACTCAAGGAGGCGGCCCAGTCCCGCTATACCCAGCTCGTAATCGATGCGACCGTGAACCATTGCAGAACACAGGGATTGAAGCTGTGCGCCCAGAAACAGATCCTCTGCATCTGTAGAGATTACTGGGACAAATTGCATACGTCTCGGCGGTCAGGCTCCAAGCCGACCGAAGCTCAGCTAGATCTGCTGAGGATCGAGCTCGAGCCAGATCAGGACTACGACGACCTTGAAATCTGCTCTTGGGACCCTGAGGCTGACTCTTGGGAGCCAAGCGAATCCATGCTTGTCGGGCAGCTTTCTTGATTTGACCGTCTATAGATGGAGAGGCCCGCTGGACAACCGCCGGCGGGCTCTTCTTCTATATGACCCTCTGAAGCCCGCACGGTATCGCTCGACCCCGGTTCGTCGCCGTCAACGGTTTGATGCCGGTCATTAAAGTTGTGTGGCGGCTGTCTCTGGTCTAGAGCCCAACAACCGCCCGACTCGCTGGCCGGCCCCTTCTTCAGCTCGACAGCCTCGATCACCTGCCTGGCTAAAGCGTGAGAAGCTGGGTCGATCAGGTACCGCCTTGAATTCGACTGGGCGAGGATGGCTCCCGGCTGTTGATCTCTTCCAGCCAGCTTGTTCGGATTACCCGCTACTTTTACAGTTCATCGACCGGTAATTCTTTTATATTAAGAAAACACGGGATTCCTCAGCTCGCCAATTCTTTTTTGCTTGCATCACCCGATACTATTTATTATAATAGTCTCGTAGTAACAACTTAAAAGAAACAAAAATGACAAGCGACGACCTTGTAACTGAGTTGGTGTTTCTGCCGGGCGTACGAAGAATAATCTTCGGAGGCGGAACCGCCCGCCAGGAGTGTCGGCTCGGCAGCGGACCTGGCGATATTTACGGCCCCGACCTCCCGACTCTGCGATTCCTGACGATGCAGCTTGAAGATGCCCTCTCTGACAAGGGCCCCGTCACAGTTCTCCACGCACCCGAACCCGATCAACAAATTGACGACGGGGTTTTTCTTGTCCTTGACCAGCTTGCCTATCAATTCGAGCCGGTTGGTGGGGAGTGGGTGCAAGTGGACCCAAAGAAGGTTAGGCGACGATTTCGATTAGCGGGCGTTCCCCGCAAGTATCTCTACGAGACGTTGCGAAGGTGAATCGTTGAGAGTTTGGCATTCACATCCGGGGGCAGTCGCTGCGTATACGGCTGAAGTCGGATGGACAGAGAGGATATTATCACGTTTAAAGGACGCTACAAATGAATATGACTGACCAAAATGACCGTAAGGCCGAGATTAGACGGCTTATAGATGAGGAGATTCGAGAGGCTCAAGCATCTGCTGGCAGGAAGGCCGGAGCTTTCCTCAGAAGAGTATTTCCCGATCTTGAGAAGCAAGTTGTGGAATACCCGCACGAAGCACTTCATTATGCGGAGGACGTCCTGTACGACCGATTCCCAGCCGGGGAGGCGACCATAGCACTTAATGCGGGTTGCGCCTTGGAGTATGCAAAGAACGTGCTTAAGAGACCTTGGCAGCAAATTGAGCCACTGATGCTCCAGGACTCATACTACGCTTATTACTACGCCAGAGATGTGATACGAGGCCGTTGGAGTAAGGCAGAGCCACTTATTCTAAGGGAGGAGCGCTATGTCGTAGACTACGCCCGGGACATTGTGCTGGGTCGTTGGAGAGAAGCAGAGGGGGTAGTTCTTCAGAATCCGAAGCTAGCATTGAGGTACGCAGTCGATATTGTCGGTGGTCGATGGGAGGCAGCGGAATCGATATTGCGCAGGAGCGCAGAGTGTTCGGTTTCGTACGCACGAGATGTCATCGGCGGACGCTGGCCGGCTGGAGAACCGACAATCCTGAAGTGTCCTAAGGCAGCGTTTTCCTATGCTGAGGAAGTAATTAAGGGCTGCTGGAAACAGGCAGAGCCCGTTATATGCACAGACGAGATGGTGGCATCGAAGTACTTGTCGCTCTTCCCGAAGTGGAGTGTGGACATTGGTATGGCTGGGCTCTGCCCGTTATGGGCGTACACGTATGCGAAGGATGTGCTTAGGGGCAGGCTTCCTCCGGCTCTCCATCAGAAAATGGTGTCGTGGGCTGAAACAGAAGAGCACCAACACAACAGGCATGTGCGCCGTTATTTGCACAGCGAGAAGTACCAATAGCGTCAGGCTTAGGTGACGTGGTTACGCCCTGGTCCGGGAAGCCTCACTAGCAGCGAGGAGGGCAGCAAAGCAGCACGGGTCCAAGGTGTTGTTGTGATGGACGCCAAATGCCACCAGATCCATAGGCGGGCGAGACAAATTACTCCGGATCACTGAACCGCTGCGTCGGCGGGAAGGTGCGGAGCTTGGAAAGTGTGCAAACCAATTAGTTTATGAGGTGCAGAATGACAGATTCTGAGTTTGAGTATGAGGATGTCTTAGAGGAATTGTTGAGGAGGGCCTTAGCATGGGAGTCACATGTGCGGGTTTGCGTGCGTGACTACGACGAAATCACTCTTTTCGACTCCCGGCAAGACTCCAAGGATAGCAAATTGAAAGGGTCGTGCGTGTTTGAACACCTTGTATGCATGGGCCGTACCAACGCATCATTCATTATCTATTTAGTCGCACATGTGGCAGACCACGATTACGTCTGGAGGTTGTGTGGCTCTAGCGGGGGGTGGGAGCCGACGGATCCAGAGTTTTCCGCATACCCCATGTTTCGGAAGCTCTACTGGCATGAGGTGCCGATGGCAGGCTGAGGGGGCCATGGTGATTGGCCGCCTGTCGTTTCAGCTACTTACCTGGCGCTGGAGCAGTGCGGGCAGATCTTCTCTTTCTCGCCATGAGCGAGCAGCACACAGACAGGCCGGTATTTTCAACGAGGCCCGTGCTGTAAGCCGCTTCGCTCGCATGGTATAAAGAGCACAGCCTACGGGGACGACGATATGGAACTAAAGAAGGCAATTAGCAGCTCAATCAAGGCACGCTATGCTTGTCACCATGCTGCCACAGTGATCGGGGGCCGGGTACCTGAGTCGGAGCCGATGATTCTCCGTGACCCCAGCACGGCCTACCGGTACGCTAGAGACGTCATCAAGAGCCGCTGGCCAGAGCTAGAGTCAGTGATACTCGAGACCGATAATCCGACGATCGCATTCGAATATGCAGCCAACGTAGTTCAGGGACGGTGGCTTGAGGCGGAGCCGTTGATCCTCCGTGACCCCAGCACGGCCTACCGGTACGCTAGAGACGTCATCAAGAGCCGCTGGCCAGAGCTAGAGTCGGTACTATCGCAATCTGATAAGCCGGAAGTCGTATGTCATTATGCTGCCGTTGTGGTTAGGGGGCGATTACCCGAGGTAGAGGCAATAATCCTCCGTGAGCCGTTTGAAGCGTACCGGTACGCCAGAGATGTCATCAAGAGCCGCTGGCCAGAGCTAGAGCCGGCGATACTTGAATATGCTGATTCGGAGCTTGCATTTATTTATGCGAAAGATGTAGTCCAGGGGCGGTGGACTGAGGCTGAGCCGCTGATCCGCCGTGAGCCCTACGAAGCTTACCGTTACGCTAAAGATGTCATCGGTAGCCGTTGGTTAGAGGCAGAGTCAGTGATACTCGAGAGTGCGGAGCCGAGGCTCGTGTTTACTTATGCGAATGATGTAGTCCAGGGGCGGTGGACTGAGGCGGAGGAGGCCATAGCCGTTGACGAGGATGCGTCTGCGGAGTACTTAACCAACATTCTCCGACACAATTGGAGTGAAGACGCAGCGGGCCTGTGCCCTTTGTGGGCTTACACGTACGCCAAGGACGTTGTGGGCGGAAAGCTACCAGCACAACTTCACCAAAAAATGATGTTGTGGTGCGTGGACAAGCAACACAAGCACAACAAGTATCTTAAGCGATACGTGACGAGTAAGAAATACAAGTAACCCCTCACTCCTCAAGTCGCTTCAGGGCCTCGATAGCCTGCATCGCACGGTCCGTCCCGTCCAGCTGCTGGACGACCTTCTTCACGGCCAGCAGATCGTCCACGGTGACGGCATCCGCTGTCCCGCCCGTGGATGAAGCGTGGGCAGCGGATCGGGCTCTAGAAGCTCTAACGGTCGCCACAGAGTTCGTTAGTTCGTTCGTTCTTGGGCTCGATCGCACGAGGCTAGCAGCACACCCCGCCGCTACGCTAAGCTACCCTCTAACACGGGGGTCCTATGAACAGCGGTTTGCTTGAACACCTTTCCGAAAAACAGCGGGAGTCGGTGGCTTCAGGTGAGCCGTTATCGCTCGCCGGATTTGGCCTGAAATCCCTGCCTGTTGCCGCCGGCATCGCTCTCGGTACGTGTTTGTTCGAGTTTCGCACGATGTATGCGATCGCTGCACTCACGCTACTTGCGATTGGTTTGATCGGCGCAGGGTGGTGGTTGTGGCGTCTACGATCACAAAGAGCACTGAAGACTGACAGTGACTCGGGTCCTGACTCGGAAGCCTAGTGGGCCCGAGCTTCCACGCCGAGTTTATGCGTCAAAGGTCGGCGGCGTTTCCACCTTGCCTCATACCCGTGGGAAGTCCACGTTGTGAAGGGACAGCATTCGTGGCTGGCTACTTCGTGTTCCTACCCTTCTTAACCTGTCGCCATCCCCTCGGCGGAAACGGACCATCTGCACGAACTAGGAACGTAGGGTCGATAAGCAGTAGCGTCGGACATGTGGTCGGCGTGACTTGTTGGCGTCTATGGTTCCCGGGACGACATTGAACGGCAGCCGATTGCAGCGGCTTGCTACATGCGAACCCCAAGTTCACTTAGTGGTCTGACAGCATCTGCGATTTATCGGACTCCATATCCACCTTCCGAGCAGAAGTTAGTATGCTGGGAACTCCCCTTCGGAGTCGGGTGATGCCATCTTCAACAACCCTAGTTGTCATTCACCCAAGGGAATTGCTCTGCCTTGGATTGTTGAGCGTCTTCAAGAGCGAAGCTGGCGTCAGTGTTGTTGCTCATGGATCAACTGGAAAGGATGCCGGCGGGCTCATCAAACAGCACCGCCCAGACGTACTGCTGCTGTTCGATCAAATGGATGACCAAGACAGCTTTGATCTCGCTAAGCAGCTCAAAGAGTCCAATCCTGACCTGAAGATCGTGATGTTGGGGGTGCAGGAAAACGAAACCTACATGGCAAGGGCGGCTGCTGCAGGTGTTCAGGACTATTTATTCGAGGGATCCACTGGGCGGCA
>Ga0164294_10005629_pt1 | contig 10766 bp, 9 predicted proteins | sample GEODES005metaG_FD_111479 | JGI IMG/M metagenome (GOLD analysis project Ga0164294, IMG submission 111479) | Oligotrophic lake water microbial communities from Sparkling Lake, Wisconsin, USA - GEODES005 metaG | ecosystem: Environmental > Aquatic > Freshwater > Lake | place: USA: Sparkling Lake...
ATCGAACGCCCGTCTGAGTTGCCCCATGTCGCTTGAGAAGTCAGAGACCGACAACAAATTGCGCTCGCCGCTGATCACCACTTCGTCTTGCGACTGGCTCATCGCCTCTGAACTCACTTGCACTGCCGCTTGCATGAGCGCGGCGATTTCACTGCGCAGACTCTCCACCTCGTTTTGCAGGCGTTCGCGCACCTGCTCGATGGCCATGCCAACGAAATGCATGTTCAGGTAGTTGGAGGCCTCAATGAGTTGTGCTTGAGGGATGTCGGTGTCGGTGAAGATGACCCGGTTTTGCACGTCGCCATCAGGCGACACAATGATGACCAACACGCGTTTTTCGGACAAGCGCAGAAATTCGATATGCCGAAAAACCGAACCACGTCGTGGCGCCATGACGACGCCAACAAAGTTCGACAAGTTCGACAGCAAATTGGCAGCGCTGGCAATCACCTTCTGCGGTTGCTCGGGGGCCAAACTCGGGGCATGGAACTCCTCGCGGTTGACGCTGAGCATGGTGTCCACAAACAGCCGATAGCCTTTGGCGGTGGGGATGCGACCGGCCGAAGTATGCGGACTCACAATCAGACCCAGCTCTTCAAGATCGGCCATGACATTGCGCACGGTCGCGGGGGACAACTCGATGCCATTGGCGCGCGACAAGGTGCGCGAACCCACCGGTTGACCGTCAGCGATGTAGCGCTCCACCAGGGTCTTCATCAACAACTTGGCACGGTCATCCATCATGGTCATCCTTTCGGCAGATTTTAGTGATGTAATTTGCCCATGAACCCGACGTTTCAACATATCGCCCTGATTGGCAAGCACCACCCCAGTAGCCTGAGCCCTGCCCATCAAACTGCCGCACAAGTTATTTTGAAATCGCTGGCCGATTTTTTAAGCCAGCAAGGCAGCCAGGTGTCGATCGAACAAGAAACCGCTGCCCATGTGGGCTTGCAAGGTTTACCGACCCTGGACGTGGCAGGCATTGCCGCGCATTGCAACTTGGCCATTGTGCTCGGCGGTGACGGCACCATGTTGGGCTTTGGCCGCCAGTTGGCACCGCACGGTGTGCCGCTGATTGGCATCAACCAAGGTCGCTTGGGGTTCATCACCGACATCGCTTTGGATCAAATTGAAGCCACCTTGCAACCCATGTTGCACGGCGCATTTGAGGAAGACCACCGGGTGCTGATGCACGGCCAGGTCTGGCGCGGTGCGGAATGTGTGTTTGACGCCCTGGCCTTGAATGACGTGGTGGTCAACCGCGGGGCCACCTCCGGCATGGTGGAGCTTCGGGTGTCGGTGGATGGTCACTTTGTCGCCAACCAGCGCGCCGACGGTCTGATCATCGCCACACCCACCGGCTCCACGGCCTACGCCTTGTCGGCTGGCGGGCCCATGTTGCAGCCCTCCTTGGCGGGCTTGGTGATGGTGCCGATCGCCCCACACACCTTGTCGAACCGCCCTTTGGTGCTGGCCGATCCGGCTGAAATCGTCATTGAACTGGTGGCTGGGCGCGACGCCAGCGCCAATTTCGACATGCAGTCGCTGTCTTCCCTGCTGATCGGGGATCAGGTGAAGGTGCGTAAATCACCACACCATGCCGTGTTTCTCCACCCCCGTGGTTGGAGTTACTTTGACACACTGCGACAAAAACTGCATTGGAACGAGGGTGGCTCATGAGTTTGCTTCGCATCAGCTTGCGCGACTTTGTCATCGTGCGGCAACTGGATTTGGATTTCAGCACTGGCTTTGGCGTCCTGAGTGGCGAAACCGGCGCGGGCAAGTCCATCTTGGTCGACGCCTTGCAGTTGGTGCTGGGGGCACGGGCCGATGCCAGTGTGGTGCGCGAAGGCGCGAGCCGCACCGAAATCGCAGCTGAATTCGGCTTGAACCCGGGTTTGCGCGCTTGGCTGGACGACAACGGCTTTGAGGCCCAAGACGAACTCCTCTTGAAGCGCAGCATCGACGCGCAAGGCAAAAGCCGTGCTTGGATCAATGGCAGCGCAGCCACCGCCACCCAATTGCGCGAATTGGGCGATAGCTTGGTCGACATCCACGGCCAACACGCTTGGCAAAGCCTGACCCGCCCCGCCGCTGTGCGTGGCTTGCTGGACGCTTATGCCGGGCTGGACACGCAGCCTTTGCAGGCGCTTTGGGCCGCCTGGCGACAAGCCCTGCAAACCGTGACCAACGCCCGTTTGGCACAAGACCATTTGAGCCAAGAGCGCGAGCGCCTGAGTTGGCAAATCAGTGAGGTCGACAAGCTGTCACCGCAGGCCAACGAATGGGAAGAACTGAATGCGCAACACAGTCGCTTGTCCAACGCCCAGTCGCTCATGGACGCTGCCCAATCCGCCTTACACAGCCTGCAAGATGACAGCAGTGGTGCCACCGCCAGCTTGGTGCAAGCGCAAAACGCCTTGATGGACCAGGCCGCCATTGCGCCTGAATTTCAAGCGCTGGCCGACCAATTGGCTTCGGCCTTGGCGCAAGCCGAGGATGTCGCCCACAGTGTGCAAACCTGGCTGCGCCGCGCCGACCTCGACCCCCAAGGTTTGGCTGATCTCGATGCACGCTTGAGTCTCTGGGTGTCCTTGGCGCGCCGCTACAAACGCACACCGGTCGAATTGCCCGCGCTTTACGCAGGATGGCAAACCGAGTTGCAACGCTTGGACGCGGCCGCCGATTTGGCGGCACTGCAAGCCACCGAGCAAGCCGCCCTGAAGGTGTTCATGACGGAGGCCCGCAAACTGAGCAAAGCCCGTGGCGCAGCCGCACCCAAGTTGGCCGCCAGCATCACCCAGGCCATGCAGGCGCTGGGCATGCAAGGCGGTTGCTTTGATGTGACACTGGCCAGCCTGCCAGAGCCGGCCAGCCATGGTTTGGAAGAGGTCCAATTTTTGGTGGCCGGTCATGCCGGCAGCACGCCCCGGCCCGTGGGCAAGGTGGCCTCGGGCGGTGAGTTGTCGCGCATCGCCTTGGCCATTGCCGTCACCACCAGCCAATTGGGCGAAGCCCAAACCCTGATCTTCGACGAGGTGGATTCGGGTGTGGGCGGCGCGGTGGCTGAAACCGTCGGACGCCTCATGAAACAACTCGGCCGCGACCGCCAAGTCTTGGCCGTCACACATTTGCCGCAAGTCGCTGCCTGTGCCGACCACCACTGGGTGGTATCCAAACAAAGCGATCAAACCGGCAGTTTCAGTGCCGTGCAGGCGGTCCAAGGCGAACAACGCGTGAGCGAAATCGCCCGCATGTTGGGAGGCGAACGCCTCTCAGACACCACCCATGCCCATGCCCGTGAAATGCTCACCAGCATGGCCGTCGCCGCGCCAAAAACCAAAGTCAAAGACAGCAAAGCATGAAACGCGAACTCGTGCTCATCACTGGCATGGCCGGTTCGGGTAAATCCATCGCCATCCATGCGCTGGAAGACGCCGGTTACTACTGCGTAGACAACCTGCCCCCCGAGTTGCTGCTGCCGTTTGTGCAACTTGAAGACCAAAAAGAAGTGTCCAAAGTCGCCATCGCCATGGACGTGCGCAGTGCCAACGCTTTGCACATGGTCCCCGCCCAGTTGGCGCAGCTGCGAGCCCAAGACGTGCATGTGCGTCTGCTGTTTTTGGATGCCAGCACCGACACCTTGGTGCACCGTTTTTCAGAAACGCGGCGCAACCACCCGCTGTCGCACGGTTCAACGGATGGCGCGCATTCGGCCCGCGACTTGGTGGCCGCGATTGAGCTCGAGCGCCAGTTGTTGGCCGATTTGCGCGAAGAGTCCCACATCATCGACACCAGTTTGTTGCGCGCCAGCAAGCTGCAAAGCTACATCCACGCCTTGGTGTCTGCACCCAGCGCCCAACTGACGCTGATGTTTGAATCCTTTGCATTCAAGCGCGGAATTCCGGTGCATGCCGACTTTGTGTTCGATGTGCGCATGTTGCCCAATCCGCACTATGAAACCGACTTGCGGCCCCAAACCGGGCGCGACCCGGGGGTGGCTGCTTGGCTGAAAACCCATACCGAAGTCAATGCCATGGAGCAGCAGATTGCGGACTTTCTCGGCCAGTGGCTGCCTTCGCTGAACCATGACCACCGCAGCTATGTGACCGTGGCGATTGGTTGCACAGGCGGGCAGCACCGCTCGGTGTATTTGGTGGAATCTCTGCACCAGCGCTTCAGCGCCGACTGGGTGTCTTTGAAGCGCCACCGCGAGCTGGATCTGTAAGCAATCTGCGCACCGGCGCAGGCAAGCCCATGGCCGGCCAGGCCGAAGCGGCAAACCAAGCCCCCAAGCCCAGCGGAACCGGTTTTTCAAGCGTCCAATGAACAGGATGCAGGTGCAAGTCTTTGTGGGTCAGCACATGCACAAAGGCGGGCGCGGCCTGCAACTGGTGGTGGCATGCACTTGGCACCGCCTCAAACAATGCCGCCTCAGATTCAAACAATACTTGGGTGTACAAACCAGCCCACACGCCTTTGTCCGGGCGTTGCTGCAACCACACCTCACCCGCCTGGGTCACCGCGCACAACAGCCACAAAGACTGGGCCGATCTTTTCAGCTTGCGCGTTTTGACAGGATAGTGCTCGGGTCGCTGTTCAGCCTGCGCCACGCAGTCTGCTTGCATCGGACAGCGCCCACAGTCGGGGCGACGATGGGTGCACAAGGTGGCACCCAAGTCCATCAAGCCTTGGGTGTAGCTGGGCATATCGGACTCCTGCTCAGGCAAGGCCTGTTGCGCCAGTTGCCAAAGTTTTTTTTCATGCGCTGACAAAGACAGATCGTGGTCAAAGCCATGGAATCGCGTCAGCACCCGCTTCACATTGCCATCCAAAATGGCCACCCGTTGCGCGAAACACAAAGACGCAATGGCCGCGGCAGTGGACGGCCCAATGCCTGGCAAACTCTGCAAAGCCTGCACATCTGCGGGAAACACGCCGCCAAATTCAGCGACCACCCGCTGTGCACAACGGTGCAAATACCGGGCACGGCTGTAATAGCCCAGACCACTCCACAGCCCCAGCACCTCGTCTTGATGGGCTTGCGCCAGCGCCTTGACATTGGGGAATCGCTCCAAGAATCGCTGGTAATAGCCGACGACTGTTTGCACCTGCGTTTGCTGCAACATGATTTCGGACAACCAGACGCGATAGGGGTCGCGGTTTTGTTGCCAAGGCAGGTGGTGGCGGCCATGACTGCGCTGCCAATCCACCAAGCGGTGGGCGAAGCCCTCAGGCTGAGCTGATCCTGCTTTCGAAGCGATGGCCTGCTGGGGCAAAAGCGCGGCGGGTTTCACGGTTTTTGGCATGCCGGGCAGAAAAAGCTGGAGCGCTGTCCTTGAACGATGCGCTTGACCGTGCTGGCGCAGACCCGACAGGGTTCACCAGCACGGTCATAGACCATGGCTTCCAATTGAAAGTAACCGTTTTGTCCTTGGGCATTCGAGAAGTCACGCAAACTGCTGCCGCCTTGCGCCACGGCCCGCGCAAGCACTTGGCGAATGGCTTGATGCAAACGCAGCGCACGGGCTTGGCTGATCTTGGCCGCACGCGTGGTCGGGCGAATGCCGGCCAGAAACAAAGCCTCGCTGGCGTAAATATTGCCCACGCCCACCACCAACTCGCCAGCCAACAGCACCTGCTTGATCGGCGCTTGACGCTTTTTCAATCCCCGCCAAAACACATCAGGTTCAAAACTGTCTTCCAGCGGCTCCACGCCCAAATGCCCTAAGAGTTTTTGCGCTATCGGGTCTTGTTCACTGTTGGCATAGACCACCGCACCAAAGCGGCGTGGGTCGTGCAAACGCAGCAAGCCCTGCGATGTTTGCAGATCAAAGTGATCGTGAACCCCAGGCAATCCCCCCGGGGCACCAAAGGATAAGGAGCCCGACATGCCCAGGTGCAACAACAACAGGCCTTGGTCCAAGTCCATCAATAAATACTTGCCACGTCGACGTACACCCAGCACGGTGCGGCCTGCCAACGCCTGCACCGCCAGCCCCAAGGGCCAGCGCAGGGGCTTGCCTGAACGCGCCGATAAAACCCGTGCGCCCGCTATGGCCGAGGCAAAACTCAGCCGGGTGACTTCAACTTCGGGTAATTCAGGCATGAGGACTGCTTTCAAGAGAGGCTGCGATTATCATCTCGCGATGACCTACCGCCCCCACCCATTGCTCTGCTCCGCTGCCCGTTTGGGCCTCGCCCCTTGGTTGTCGCTGTTGTTGCTGGGCGGGCATGCCTTTGCGCAAACCAGGCCGGCTGCGCCGGTGGCGTCGCCCGAGGCCATCAACAACTCACAGTTGAACGCCGAGTCCATGTTGATGATCTTGCTGGGTGAACTCAAACTCAGCCAAGGCGAACCAGGCGCGGCCTATTCGCTGATGCTGGAGGCGGCCAAGAAAAACGTCGACCATCAGTTGTTTCACCGCGCGGTTGAAATTGCCTTGAATGCCCGCTCGGGACCGCCGGCCCTGGAAGCGGCCAAAGCATGGAAACAGGCGTTCCCTAAGTCGCGCGAGGCCAACCGATTTGTGTTGCAAATCAATGTGGCTTTGAACAAACTGCCCGACAGCCTGATGCCCTTGCGTCAAGAAATTTTGCTGGCCCCCGACGATGAATTGGTGAAAACCATCAACAGCATCGTGCAAATTTACGCCCAAGCACAGGACAAAGAACTCGCCAGTGCGGTGGTTGAACAGGCCCTCGTGCCCTTTGTCGACAAACCCAAAACAGCAGCAGCCAGTTGGACCACGATTGGCCGAATGAAAGTGGCTGCCAAGAAACTGCCAGAAGCCTTGGAAGCGGCGAAAAAGGCGGCGAGCCTGGACAAACAAGCCATTGAACCGGGCATGTTGGCATTGGAGTTGTATGCGTTGGGTATCGCTGATGCAGAAGCGCTCATGCAACAAGTGCTGCAAACCGCCGACAACAGCATGCCCCTGCGCCTGTCGTATGCGCGCATCTTGATGGACAACCAGCGCAACAACGATGCATTGGCCCAGCTCGCCATCATCACTGAGAAAACGCCCGCCATGACTGAAGCCTGGTTGCTCCAAGCGGCGCTCTTGATCGACACCAATAAAGACAGCGAAGCGCAAGCCGTGTTGTTGCGCTTGGTGGACTTGGAAAAAGACAAAGACAACAGCCGAGGCTTGTCACAGGCCTACCTCATGCTGTCCCAAATCACCATGCGGCAGAAAAAAAACAGCGAGTCGGAAGCCTGGCTGAACAAAATCGACGACCCGGATGCCTTGGCACAAGTGCAGGTGCAGCGCGCCAACTTGTTGGCCAGCCGCGGCGACATGGGCAAGGCACGCGCCTTGATTCAGCAACTGCCCAACAACACGCCCCAAGCCAAACGCACCCGCTTGCAGGCCGAGGTCAAACTGCTGCGCGACTACAAGATGTTTGAGCAAACCTATCAGGTCCTGTTGAGCGCCAGCAAAGAGTCACCCGATGATTTGGAACTGCGTTATGAAGTGGCCATGATGGCCGAAAAGCTCAACCGCATCGATGAAATGGAACGCTTGTTGAAAAGCGTGATCGAGGTCAAGCCTGATTTCTTTCATGCCTACAACGCACTTGGTTTTGCCCTCGCCGATCGCAACATCCGCTTGAAAGAAGCGCGCGAATTGATCGTGACCGCCTTGGAATATGCACCAGATGACGCAATGATCACTGACAGTCTGGGTTGGGTCGAATACCGAATGGGCAACAAAGTAGCCGCCTTGGCGATATTGGAACGCGCCTATGAGACCAAAAACGATCCTGAGATCGGCGCGCACTTGGGTGAGATTTATTGGGTTTTAGGCAAAAAAGACCAAGCCCTGAAAGTCTGGCGCGACGCGAAAAAAGCGGCACCCACCAATGAAATCTTGCTCGAAACCCTCAAACGCTTGAAGGCCAAACTTTGAATCTGCAGGGTGGTCGGTCTTTCGTGCGCCATGTCGGCGGCTTCGTGCTGCTAGGTGCCTTGGCCTCATGTGCCATGTTCAGACCCCCTCAGGCCACCCCCCAGCAAAAAGCACTTCAACAAGTTGGCCACTGGCAAGGTCGTCTGAGCTTGCGGGTGTTGCAACCCACGCCCGAGCAATTCAGCGCCAGTTTTGAGATCAATGGGAGTGCCGACAACGGTGAACTGTCGCTTTATTCACCCTTGGGTACGACGCTGGCACGAGCCCGCTGGACACCCGACAACGCCCAACTCCTGCAAGCTGACAAAGTGCAAAACTTTGCTTCGATAGAGGCGCTGACCCAGCAACTCACCGGTGCCGCCCTCCCGTTACCCGCACTGCTGGCTTGGTTGGACAGCGATGGTCCAGCCTTACCGGGATGGCAGCTTAATTCGGAAAGCCCGGCCAGCGGACGGCGCGTGTTTGCCAAGCGCGAAACACCCCTGCCCGCCTTGCAACTCACCTTGCTGCTTGAGCCGAAGTAATTCAACCGCATGCCGTGCTTCACTCTGGCCCCAACGCACGTGGCTTTGCATCAAGCGGTGTCGTTATGAAGTCCTTGCACAACGTGCCGGCACCGGCCAAATTGAATTTGTTTTTGCACGTCACCGGCCGGCGACCCGACGGCTTCCACCTGTTGCAATCGGTGTTCATGCTGATCGATTGGTGGGATGTCTTGCACTTTGACCTGCGTGAAGACGGGCAAATCCTGCGCGAAGATTTAAGCACGGCCTTGCCAGACCACGACCTGTGTTTGCGGGCTGCCAGGGCATTGCAAACCGCATCGGGTACACCCCAGGGAGCGCTGATCCGTATCGACAAACGCCTGCCAAGCCAAGCCGGTATGGGCGGCGGCTCCTCGGATGCAGCCACCTGTTTATTGGCGCTGAACCGGCTGTGGAACCTGCACTGGCCGCTATCGCGCTTGTTGCCCATCGGCTTGTCCTTGGGCGCAGATGTGCCATTTTTTTTGCAGGGACGCAACGCCTGGGTGCAAGGGATTGGCGAAGACATCACCCCGATCGACTTGCCGCCAGCACGTTTTGCCGTCCTCAAACCCACCCAGGGATTGGATACCGCTGGCATTTTCAAAAGCGCGGGCTTAAAAAGGGACAGTTCTACTGCTACAATTTCAGACTTTGCTGCACAGCCCTATGCCTTCGGGCAGAACGACTTGCAAGCAGTTGCCCAAGGGCTGTGCCCCGAGGTGTCTCAAGCACTTGCCTGGCTTGAATACCAAGGTTTACAAGCCCGGATGACTGGTTCAGGCAGTGCGGTATTTGCCCCTGTTGGTGCGGATGCGGTTTTACCCAAACCGCCTCATGGCTGGCAGTTGCAAATGTGCAGCAATTTGGAAATTCACCCCCTGGCTGGGTGGGTCTCCAGCGACGATTAGCAGGAAGCTTGTTGAAAAACAGGTTTCCCGTGTAGGGGAGTCGCCAAGTTGGTTAAGGCACTGGATTTTGATTCCAGCATGCGAAGGTTCGAATCCTTCTTCCCCTGCCACCCTTTTGCTTTGAACGAAAGCGGCAAGGGTTTGCGGCAACAACCGCGAACCGTTGCCCTTTGTTTTTTTAACCTCAGGTCGTCAGCATGTCGAACCCCCAACCAGATTTCATGGTCTTTACCGGCAACGCCAACCCTGAGTTGGCCGCTGATATTGCCGGGCATTTGGGCATTGGTTTGGGTGCTGCCGAGGTCGGCCGGTTTTCCGACGGTGAAGTCACCGTTGAAATCAAACAAAACGTCCGTGCGCGCGATGTCTTCGTGGTGCAGTCCACCTGCAACCCCACCAACGAAAACCTGATGGAACTGCTGATCATGGTGGACGCGCTCAAGCGTGCTTCCGCCGAGCGCATCAGCGCCGTCATTCCCTACTTTGGATACGCCCGCCAAGACCGTCGTCCGCGCTCATCGCGCGTGCCTATTTCGGCCAAATTGGTGGCCGATTTATTGCAAACCGTGGGCGTTGACCGCGTTCTCACCATGGATTTGCACGCCGATCAAATTCAAGGCTTCTTCAATATTCCCGTCGACAACATCTATGCCTCACCCGTGCTGCTGGGCGATTTACGCCTGAAAAACTATGACGACTTGATCGTGGTGTCGCCCGATGTGGGCGGTGTGGTGCGCGCCCGCGCTTTGGCCAAGCAACTTGGTTGCGACTTGGCCATCATCGACAAGCGTCGCCACAAAGCGAATGTCAGCGAAGTCATGCACGTCATCGGCGAAATCGATGCCCGCAACTGCGTCATCATGGACGACATGATCGACACCGCAGGCACCTTGGTTAAAGCGGCCGAAGTTTTAAAAGAACGCGGCGCAAAAAAAGTTTACGCCTACTGCACGCATCCTATTTTTTCCGGACCGGCCATCAACCGCATCGCCCAAGGCGACGCGCTCGACGAAGTGGTGGTGACCAACACCATCCCTTTGACCGACCTGGCAGCGCGATGCAAAAAAATTCGCCAACTCTCTGTGGCACCGTTGATCGCTGAAACCATTCAGCGCATCTCCAAAGGAGAGTCGGTCATGAGTTTGTTCTCCGACCAAGACCAGCTTTTTTAAGCGGGACGACGTGGGAGAGCAATGTTGTGGGGCGGTTTTCGCCCCGTTTTGAAACCGAAGTCACACTGGTCGCGGTGGACTTCTTCAGGAGATAGTTATGAAATTCGTCGCTTTTGAGCGCTCAAAGCAGGGTACGGGTGCGAGCCGCCGTCTGCGCATCACCGGTCGCACGCCCGGTATCGTTTACGGTGGCAAAGCCCACGAACCCCAATCCATTGAACTCGACCACAACGCACTGTGGCA
>Ga0164294_10005630_pt1 | contig 10763 bp, 5 predicted proteins | sample GEODES005metaG_FD_111479 | JGI IMG/M metagenome (GOLD analysis project Ga0164294, IMG submission 111479) | Oligotrophic lake water microbial communities from Sparkling Lake, Wisconsin, USA - GEODES005 metaG | ecosystem: Environmental > Aquatic > Freshwater > Lake | place: USA: Sparkling Lake...
GCGTGCCTTCCGTTCACGCTTGCCACCGCGGCGCCGCATGGCCTCTGCTCCACCATCGTGCCCATCGAGCAGCTCGACAGCACCGGACCACCAAAGATGACCATCCCTGCGCCGGACCCAGTCAGTCATGACTTCGTGAACACCCCCATCGCCCCCATTGAGCAGTACACGCCGCCGCAGCTCACCGTACGCGCGCCGCCGCCCGCCGACGTACTCGATCTGGTCGCCCTGGAGCGTGGGGTCGAGCGGATTACATCGCACTCGAGCGCACCGGCGCCACGGAAGCCAGCGGAGGCCGCGTCGATGTCCACACGCGATGAAAAGGCCGTCAAGGCGGCGGTTTCGGCAGCAAAGGCGGCGACAAAGGCGGTCAAGCACCAGACGATCGATAATGCCGCCCGGGCCGCCGCACTTATGGCCGCGAGCTCGAAATTGGTCGCCGCAGCCAACATGCTCGTCACGTCATCCGAAGCTTCGGATGCGCGTTCAGCAGCTGTGCGCCACCAAGGGCACCCATTGCTTCTGCCCTGTAACGAAGACGGTGATCCGCCCACAGTGTCCACGAACGCGGCTGCCGCCGCCGGCGCAGCCGTCGCTGCCGCCGCCGCCGCAAACGCGGCAAACGCAGCGATGGCGGCAGTGTCAGGTGATGCCACAAGCACTGCCACTTCCGCGGCAGCGGAGGCCGCTGCCTCGTGCGAAGGTAACGCGGCGGAAGACGGCAAGGCGGCCAGCAAGCCAGCACACCCCACCTCGCAGGTGGCGAGAACAGGCAAGCTTCCGCATCTACCGTCGACGGCTGGCGCTGCCGCCGCTCGCGGCTCTGCGGCAGCCAAGCCTCGCCCATCGTCCAGGAAGGCCATTGCCGCCTTCCCGAGTGTGGGCCTCGAGCCGAGCCATAGCAGCACCCCATCACAGCCGCAGGCCAAGCCTATGGGTTCGTCACAGCCGCAGGCTAAGCCTTTGGGTTCGTCACAGCCGCAGGTCAAGCCTTTGGGTTCGTCACAGCCGCAGGTCAAGACTCTGGGTTCGTCACAGCCGCAGGCTAAGCCTTTGGGTTCGTCACAGCCGCAGGTCAAGCCTCTGGGTTCGTCACAGCCGCAGGCTAAGCCTTTGGGTTCGCTCAAGCCCAAGTACGCACCTCCGACGGTTGCACCGGTGGCATCAGCGGCGCCGACGCCAGCGGCCACGAGGGAGGATCAAGGTGCAACAGCAGCTGCGGCGCCTCCACCCAAGCGCCGGCGCACGTCACAGTCGGCCTTCTGCGGCCCGACGTGCAGGCGATGTGGCATGCCCTCGGCAGACGTGCAGCTCCAGATGGGCATGTGCCCCGAATGTGCCCTCGAGTACGTGCTCGCGGGGATGCCAACCTCCGACCGCCAGATCGCCGCCGCACAAGCGGCCTCGAGCCAAGGGGCGGGGCGTTCGGAGGCGCGTGCGATCGCGGCCGCGGAGGCGCCGAGGCGCGCGGCCCGCGGCCGACGACTCCAGCCAGCCGCGTTAGCCGAAGACGAGCTCGAAGGTGCCTTCGAGGGCTCGGCGGGCTCCTCAGGACGAGAGGACGAGGAGGACGAGGAGGACGAGGGCGCCGTCGAGGGTGGTGCTGTCGAGGACGGGTCTTGGTCGCCCAGGAATGCGCGGGGCAGCGGGCAGCTCGGCCGTCGTCGAGGCCGTTACGGCAAGCGGCGCCCGACTTCGGAGGACGTGCTCGAGGCTGAGGCCCTCGGTCTGCATCGCTCGACGATCTGGAGACGTAAGCAGAAGCTGCTCCAGCTCGAGCGGCAGGCGCTGCAGGCGGCCTCTCGTCACTCCCTCGTGCAGCGCCGCCGCGGTGAGCACCGCGGCTCGAGCGGTGAGGCGGCCGACGACACTGGCAGCGAGAGCGCCGGATGCGGCGGCGAGAGCGGCAGAGACGGCGCCGACGCCGGAGGCGGCGGCGAGAGCGGCAGAGACGGCGCCAACGCTGGAGGCGGCGGCGAGAGCGGCAGAGACGGCGCCGACACCGCCGAAAGTGAGGCTGGCAGCAGCAGCGACGCAAAGGTGCTCACCGAGGAGGCCACTTTCGTGGCAGCGGCAGCCGCAGCCACGGTTCAGGGACGCGGGCGCGGGCGAGCACGTGGGCGTGGGCGTGGACGTGGGCGCAGCCAGACTGTGAGCCGTGGGCTGCCCGGCCGACCACGCATGCTTTTGCGCCCCGAGCTCGAGCTTGAGGGCGAAGAGGACGTGACGCAGCAGGTGCGCGTGAGCGGCTCCGTCGGGGGTCTGCTGCACTTCCTGCACTGCGCCGTGTGCTTGCAGGTGCTCGAGCGCACCGTGGTCGCGCCTTGCATGCATCGCTTCTGCCAAGAGTGCGTTGAGAAGTGGCTACGCGTGGGCCGGCATGATTGCCCTGAGTGCAAGCTCCACACGCACACGCGGCGCGCGTTCAAGCGTGATGTACGCATCGACAGCCTCATCCAGAATCTTATCGAAGAGGGCACGATCGATGACACGCAGGCCGCACACGACCCGGAGGCCGTGCTTGTGCGCATGCCTGCCCTCGAGAGCGTGCAGCTGGCCCTCGCGAAGAAGAAGAAGAGCGCACGGCGTGTCGCGTATTACGCCCGCCGCGGCCGGGATGCCAATGGCGCGTTCGCTGCGGGCATGCCGACGCCTGATGAGGTGGCGACGGGCGGTGCGGCCGAGGCGGCGACGAGTGAGGCGGGCTCGAGCTCACGGCAGTTGCCTTGTGCGCGCGCGACTACGCCGCCGTGCGTCTTTGTGGCGGAGGACGAAGGCGAGGAGGGGATGGAAGACGAGGAGGGCGAGAGCGAGGACGAAGATGGCGAGGATGGCGAGGAGGACGGGGAGGAGGGCGAGGGCGAGGGCAAGGGCGGGGACGAGGACACGGCGATGGACGAGGCCAAGGTGAAGCGGTCCTTCGTGCCTCTCACTGGTGGCGCGCCCGTCGCCGCGCCCGTCGCCAAGCGCCCGCAGCCTGAGGCCGCCGCGCAGGTGAAGGGGGAGGGGGAGAAAGAGGTGGTGAAGGGGATGGTGGAGAAAGAGATGGAGGAGGAGGAGGAGGAGGAGGAGGAGGAGGCTGCGGGCGAGGCCTTGTATGAGGCAGAGGCAACTCGGCTCTCGCAGCACTCAGGGCCGCCGACCGAGGAGAGGGAGGGAGACGCTGAGAATGCTCTCCTCGACGACGAGGAGGAGGGCGTCAGCTATGAGGAGGAGGGTGTCAGCGACGAGGAGGAGGACGTCAGTGACGAGGACGAGGACGAGGACGCGGACGGTGAGGAGGAGGACGCGCGGGAGGATGCAGAGCTGGCAGAGGGGCTGGTAGAAGAGATGGTTGAGGAGCTGGTTGAGGATGAGCAGCAACCCCAGCTTGACGCAGGCCCTGCTGTCGAGGAGAACGGCATGCAGAGCGGCGACGATACGGTGCTGCTCATGCACATGGAGCAGGACGCCCAATAGGACGCCCAATAGGCCCTGCGAATAGGACGCGAGGCCGTGGAGAGCAAGCAGACGTCCGCCTAACATGAGGAGGCGGAGGTTTCTCCACGAAGTGCACGTGGTGTCCGCGCACGAGGATGCAGAAGAAAGAGGGTGGACTGATACGGACTGAAGGGTTGCATGTGCGGCGCGCTGTGATAGCCTCTATGGATGGCGCGCTGAGCGTGTGGCTATCATGAGCCCATGGAGGACGTTCACATTTGCATGGAAAGGCTGGCGTCTTGCGCGGCTCATGTAAAGAGATGTGGTTTTGGCTCATGAGGGGACAGGCGATGTAAGAGAGGGAGAGAGGGCTGTATGGGCGTACCCGCCGTGCCACGCTTGTTTGGCGGCGCGCGTGGCTGTGACGATGGCGCCCAAGGTGACGGACATGGCGCCCAATGTGACGGACAGGCCCGCCATACAAGGGCTTCTTGCCCTCTGCTTGTGCCTTGTGCGTTGGCGGGATGAGCAGGTTCGTCTGGGGCGCCGCACCGGACGAAAATAGGCGCGAGTCGTTCGGTTGTGTTTACATCGTCACGCTGTGCTGTGACCCGTGCGTGTCGAACGCCTACCGAACGGGAACGGAATGTGAATCGCATGGCCATGGGCATGCCTGAAGAGATGCTGACATCGTTCCCGTCGATCACGATCTCTAACCGCGCAAGCGGTACCGATGAAGCGCTCAGCGATCATGCTACTAGGATGCGGGCGCCGAGTTTCTACTCAATATATAGAGTACCAACTCACGTCACGTTAGACATAGCTCCACACTGCTCCCCACAGTCCGCTCCGCGCTCTCTGGGTCATCCGCGTGTTGAGATTGCACGCCCCGATCTGCCGCATGATCTTGGTCAGCAGGAACAGCAAGCCAGTGTCAGCTGCATGCGCTGCAAGGGCCTCGCCCGAGAGAAAGACGCTCGCCGACGGCGGGGGGGTCGCTTTTGGCATTCGCAGTGTGGAACTGAGTTGGTACGACGAGGTCGCGGCTCGACCCGCTGAACCCCTGAGCATCACGCCCCCAAGAGTGCCCTCCGCAGCCATGGCCACGCCACGGCCGCAAGCACGCACGTGGCAATCGCCTGAAGTCTTCGCGTCGTCTGCTGCGCCGTCTGCCACACTGCCTGATAGCTCAGGTGCGGCCGTTGCACCAGCACGATTGCCGCGGGTGCAAAGATGCGCGGCGCGAGCTTCGCAAGGACAAAGGTGCGCAACAGAAAGTTTGCAAACCAGAGTGGGCGTGCCAGGGGGTTGCGCTCGCGCGTGAGAGGGTACTGGTACGGAAAGCCGATCTGGGCAATGCGGGCTACGGCCTCAGCCTCCGGCGCGCATGCCTTGCCATATGCGGGTAGAGCTCGCTCGATAAGGCGCGCGGCTGCGCTCGGCGTGAGCAGCGGCGTGAGCGGCGTGCGCGGCGGCAGCGGCACAGCGGCGGCAGTTGCGTCGTCGAGGGCGCGCGCGAGCAGCATCACGTCGCTCAGCGCGGCGTTGACGCCCTGTCCTATATCGGGCGGGAAGGAATGAATCGCGTCGCCCACGAGGACAATGCCGGCACGCGGGAGGAGCAGCTGCTGGCAGGGGGAGTAGCAAGGGGCGGGGAAGGCGCCCGGCCGGCCGGTGGCAAAGGCCGCGGCCTCGGAGGCGTCCACGATCTCATCCATCGGCAGCGCGGGGAAGGTCGCCCGAAGCCACGAGCGCACGTCCTCAGCGCTCTTGAGTCCCCACACAGGGTGCTCGGGCGGCAAGATGACGTTCGCGGTCCGTGGAAACCTCGGATCAGCGACCGGTAATAATCCGAGACGTGTCGGGCCAAGAGGCGCGCGCGCTGCCGGCCGGATACTGTAGGCCTTGCGCGGCTCCGCCGTCACGCTCGCGTCGGTCGCGTCGAGCCGGAACGAGGGCGGAAGCCGAATCATCTTGTAACGCAGTCCGCTGGAGGGCGATGGCAGCACGACCGGTGTGAAAGCGTCCGCAGTATCCGCCCAGGCCGCGCAGCGCTCGCGCACGATTGAGCTGAGGCCGTCGGCACCCACAAGCAGCGACGGTCGCAGGCGCACTTCGGTGCCATCAGCCACTGTCGCCACAATCTCGATCGCGCCGTCGTCGGTGTGCACCACATCGTTCAGCTCCGCGCCAAATAGCGTGTCTACGTCCTTCGGAAGGTTGCGCAGAAGCAGACCAAGGAAGGCTGCGCGTGAGATCCAGTATGATGGCCGCGTGCTCGATGGGTCAAGAATGGGCGGCACAGCCTCGACGCGATCTCCCTCGGGCATGATACGGGTCACCGTGTAGTTGAGGCTGGACACCGAGATGGCCGGCGACGCGAGCTCGGCGGTGAGGCCGGCAGCGTCAGTAAAAGCCTGGCCACGCCCATCCACAAGGTAGAGGTAAGCGCGCTGAGGCTCATACGGATTGGGCTCGGCCCGTCGCTCGAGGATGGTGACGTGGAAGCCTCGCTTGGCGAGTACGTAAGCTGTCGCCAGGCCAGAAGGGCCGCCGCCCACGACGACGGCGCTTGCGGCGCTCGCGGTGCCTAGCTGTGTAGGGTGAGCGCGAAGCTGCACATCATTCAGCTGTGGAGGGCCGGCACCGGCACGAAGGGCGAGCGCGAAGCAGCAAACGAGGAGTCCAAGCATCCCCGAGCTCCTTTAAAGGATCCTTTTAAAGGACGAGTGGGCCGTTGTGCGGCATTCATTCGTTCAGCGTACAGCGTTGTCGCCGTGTTCACGGATGCGCTTCTCGCTATGAATAGTTTTCGTGTGGACGCTTCCGACTTCTCTGAGCCCTCTTCTTGCCGCTGGACTTGCTTGGTCGTGCGTTTCAACTCCTCAGCCGCGAATTGATGGCCGACCGGACGCGCGAGTCGGGCTACACATACCAGGAAACCTATGCGCTGTACGACGAGCAGCTGCACTACGCGCGAGCCATGTACACGCTTGAGAAGCTCGACAGGTGGCAGCAGGACTGGAACAGGTATTTCGTGCAGCACGGCATGGAGATCCCGGCGTACGCGCACAAGCTGAGCAGGTCCACCGTGCCGGGGTCCCGCCAGGCGCCTTCGCCCGGCGGCGACTCCTTGAAAGCATGACGAGACACGACGGCATCTGCATCAAACGTGAAATAGCACGTGCACATTGCACTCACCGTCTTCCTGCTCGCTCGACTCTGCGGAAGATGCCAAATGCCGATGCACAATGGGCAAAGGCCAATGCGTAATAGGCAGTGGCCAATGCGCAATGACGCGGCTGATGGTAATGTGGGTCGCGTCATGCACATCACGGTGGCAGCTCCTCTCGATCGTTCCGATCGTTGTAAGTGTAGGTAGATCTAGGACTCCTAGAGGAAGTGCACGAGCCTGTGAATCATAATCTCACGACTCAGAGATTTCACCCCTGAAACCTTTCAAGGACGTACCCATGGGTAGAGGGTGCCCGGGCCCCGTTTTCATAGGCCCGCGACCGCGCACGCACCTGTGGCGCTCACGCGCTCTGCCGCGCTCTCACAGCCTGTGAAGCGTGGGCGTCATGGTGGGCGTGCTCCTGCCGAAGGCTGAGGTGGACCCTAGGCGAGGGATCCCAACCGAAGACGATAGCCCAAGCACCGCAGCCGTGCTAGGCTCGGGTCTGGACTGCTCATCGCTCCTCGGTGTCGTCCAGGGTAGCCACTGGAGGAGCGCCCCCCACCAGCCTGTGCTCACCTGCTGTGAGTCGCGCAGGCTTCCCTCGATCACCTTCTGATAGCTCACGCCCGCCGCGAGCGCGCGCAGCAACGCATTGGTGGCCGCGTCCGTAGCCGACCGAGTGCCCGCAAAGGCCAGCACCAGCACGACGCGCTCGTCGAGCGGCAGCAACCAGAAAGAGTGTGTGGTGCCGCCGGGCGTCGGGCGTGGCGTCACGTAGAGGGGGGCGGTGCTTGCGCGCAGCCCCCCCTTGCGATTCTCATGCTCGCGCAGCTCGAGCTCGATAGTCGGCCAGAGCGCGAGCAGCTGCTGCTGCCCCGTGCCCGGCGGCGAAGTGAAGAGGCTGGGCCACGGCGGCTGGCGCGGCTGGCGCGGCTGCGGCTGCGGCTGCGGCTGCGGCTGCGGCTGCGGCTGCGGCTGCGGCTGCGGCTCCTGCTGCTCCTGCTGCTCCTGCTGCTGCTGCGCGGCGGCGGCAGTGAGCGAAGCGCGCTCGGCGGGACCGTTGGCGCCGCCGCCGACGACGACGCCCGCGCGGCTGGCCGTCGCGGATTCGTCAGTCGGCAGGCGCTCGTCAGAGACCAGTCGCTCCTCAGTACGGCGGGCGTACGTGGCGCCTACGCGGCTCGTGACGAGGTGCAGGCCATCGGGGCGGAGCAGTAGTGCAGCGAGCACCGCACGCTCGCGCGACACGAAACTATGAAGCATCGCGCCATAATCACAAGTGAGCCCGGCGGCAAGCGCGCCGCCCAGGCTGCCGCCGCCTGCCGACGCCATCGACGCTGCCGACGGGCTCGGCTCCACACCGACGCTCGGTCGCGGCAATTCTGGAGACGCGCCCGCGCCTGCCACGACGCTGGTCTCGCCGGTCGCAGCAGCAGCAGCGGCGGCGGCCTGAGCGGCGGCCTGGGCGGCGGCCTGGGCGGCGGCTGGGGCGGTGGCCCCCGTGTAGATAAGCCCGCCGCCGCCGTCGGCAAGCGCGGGCAGCCCACCCAGCAGTGGCGCATGCGCAGCAAGGCTCGCATGCAAATAGAGTGCCGCTTTATCACCGAGCCGCGCCGTCAGGGAGCGCAAAAAGTAGTGCAGGTTCGGCTCGACACGATCTGGTGGAGTGAGACCGAGGCGCGGCCCGGGTAGTTTGCCGACTACAAAGGGGAGGGAAAGGCCGGTTGGGGCTGCCGAGAATGGGCCGCGCCCGCCCGGCACAGAGCGACGTGCCGCGCCCGACACGAGCGCGCCCAGCTTGTGCAGCTCACAGCGCGCCGCCGCGAGAGCGAGAAGAGCATCTCGTAGCTGCACCTCGGGCAGCGAGGCATGCGCGCGTAACAGACTTTCGAGAGCTCCCATCTCTGAGATCGTGAGCTCGCGCAGCTCGGCGAGCAACGGCGCTCCGAGCGCTGCCGCGCGAGACGAGCGCAGCTCGGCCACGCGGTCCGCCAAGCCCGTCGCACGCGCCGGCGGCCCGCCCACGCCCGCTGCGCCGGCGGCGCCGCCCGTGAGCAATTCACAGTAGATGGGCAGCATGGCGCGTCGCAGTCGAAGGAGCTCGACAGTGTCACTGAGCGCGCCGCGCTGTGCGGCGCTCAAAGTGCTCTCCTCGTCCAGAGGTGGCCGCGTCGCCTCCGCCGCCTCCGCCGTCCGCCCGGGCGCCGCCAGTGCGGTGGACGGCGAGCGCGAGGTGGAAGGCAATGCTACGTTGCCGGCGCCGCTCTTGTCGACGTTTTTGAGGGCAAGCCACGGCGGAGGCCACGGAAGCGGCTGGCAGGTGAGGATGGACATGACCACGGACTCGACGACCATGCCCACCATATCCAAACACGAGGTCGACTGGCCCACTTGCACCTGTTGCGCGCTGCTGTCAAAGCGGGGTGCCCAAGGCGTGCCAGTTCGTTGCGCGCCGTCAAAGCGGGGTGCCCAAGGCGTTGCCGTTCGGAGCGGCAGCGCCACATCGTGCGAAAGGCACGCCTCGAGCTCCCGTGCGGTTCTGTCCAGACGCCGTTCCAGCGACGAGCGGCGAGTCGCGAACGAGAACATCGACAAGTACAGGGCCTCACAGGTTACCAGTTGCTGCAAGGCGAGCTGCAGCGAGCGTGCGCACGGGAGCTTCTGGGCTGCCCGTGACGCCTGCTCATGGTGCAAGCCGCTGAGGAGCGAGAAGAACTCCTCGAACGCCGACGACGTGTTCTCTGCTCCCATCGCGGACAACGCAAAAATAGGCGCACGACAAGCAAGGTCCAAGGTGTGAACTGCTCCGAGTTCGACTCCAAGTTCGGGGGTAGTCTTTTCTTACCCCCTTACCAAGTGACCTCACTCTTAAATTGATGCATCTCTCTAAACATGAGCGCCGCGGGCTCTCTCAGACTCGAGAATCAAGAGAGCTCCGGCGCGACCACATGCACACAGACGCGCAGCCTCGCCTCTGCGACGCAGCACCGGCATCCGACCGCACAACAGCAGGGAGCAGGCAGCACGCTTAGAACGGCAGCTTGTACGTGATCATCTCCTTGACGAAAGGCAGCGACGAGTCGATGGCCGAGAAGGGGGCCATGCACTCACCAGAGTAAGCGGCGATCTTGCCGGAGAGAAGCGGCACGGAGCCCGGCACCCTGGACTCCGACACGAAGGCCATGATGCCGAGCTGCGCGAGGCGGCCGTTGTTGATCTCGGCAAGCAGGCCCTTCGCCTTCTTCTCCGGCGACGCGTTCTTGCTCAGCTTGAACGGGTCAAAGAGGTCGAAGGGCACCGGGTGGGGGAAGATGCCCTGGAAGGACGGGTAGAAGCCCGCCTTGCCACCCTTCATGTAGTGCTTCTGGCCCGACTGCTCAAGGATGTACGAGTTCTCGCCCATGATCTCGAGGAAGCCTGAGAGCGCAGCAAAGAGCAGAGGCGCCTCAGCGAAGTGCACGCATGGCGCCAAAGAGGGCGGAGCGGACGAGGAATCGAGTGCTGAGGCCGTGCAGGTGATGCTGCTGCTGCTGCGGCGGCTGCGGCCCCCACGGTATAATGGCCGATGCCGCCAGTGCCGCCGCCGTGATTGGGTGCGTCAGTGTGTGGGTAGCACGCACCGATGAAGAGGAGGATCTGCACCTTCGCGGAAGTCGGGAGCGCATCCCACTGCGCCGCCGGGGCGCCGGCCGCCGAGATCTGGGCGTGCGTCACGCCGTCGCCGTTCAGCGCCCACGGCCAGTAGATGCCGTTGGACTGGACGCAGAAGCCGACGAAGGCGGCCATCGCGACGCGGCCGTGCTTGATCTCGGCCTGGCGGAGGAAGCCAATCGAGGCCTCCTGGCCCACCGAGAACTGCGAGGCGCAGAGCGGCACCAGCCAGCTGTGAGCGCAGGCGATTGGGTGTGTTTCTGTCTGCTGAGAGGCGGTGCGACTGGGCGGCGCACCTGATCATAGTCGGCGAGGTTCATCGGGTCCCAGTAGCCAACGACCGGGTTGAGCTTGAGGGCGAGCGCCTCGAGCTCAGCCTTGGACTCCATCTTCACGACGGCACGGGCACCCGACGAGAGCGGCACGGCCGGCGCGTTGAACGAGGCAGCAGCGGAGTAGAGCGAAAGCATTTTGCAAAGAGCGACGATGGGTTGTCTGTGCGCGCAGGCGAGCA
>Ga0164294_10005631_pt1 | contig 10763 bp, 14 predicted proteins | sample GEODES005metaG_FD_111479 | JGI IMG/M metagenome (GOLD analysis project Ga0164294, IMG submission 111479) | Oligotrophic lake water microbial communities from Sparkling Lake, Wisconsin, USA - GEODES005 metaG | ecosystem: Environmental > Aquatic > Freshwater > Lake | place: USA: Sparkling Lake...
CCGTTAAGCGCGTTCGCACAGTCGCCGCGCCAGCTGCAACAGCTGACGGCAAAGGAGAATAACCATGTTGCAACCCGCTCGTCGCAAATACCGCAAAGAGCAGAAGGGCCGTAACACCGGCATCGCGACCCGAGGAAGCTCGGTCGCGTTCGGTGACTTCGGTCTGAAATGTACTGACCGCGGCCGTCTGACGGCACGCCAGATCGAAGCTGCACGCCGTGCAATTTCCCGTCACGTCAAACGTGGCGGCCGTATTTGGATCCGCGTGTTCCCCGACAAGCCGATTTCCCAAAAGCCTGCTGAAGTGCGTATGGGTAACGGTAAAGGCAATCCCGAGTACTACGTGGCTGAGATTCAGCCCGGAAAAATCGTCTTTGAAATCGTCGGCGTGCCAGAAGCCCTCGCTCGTGAAGCGTTTCGTTTAGCTGCGGCCAAACTGCCTTTGCGTACGACCTTCGTCACCCGCATGATTGGCCAGTAATCAGGAGAATATTGAAAAATGAAAACGACTGAACTGCGCAAAAAAGACGTGGCTGGCCTGCAAACTGAGATCAAAGAGCTGCAACGCGCTCACTTTGGTCTGCGCATGCAAAAAGCGACGCAGCAAATTTCCAACACCGCTACGCTGCGCATTGCGCGCCGCGACATTGCCCGCGCCAAGACTATTCTTGTCGAGAAGCAAAGCGCTGACTCGTCCGCCACCTAAGGAGCACACTATGACGGAAGCTAAAAAATCCCTCAAGCGCACCTTGATTGGCAAGGTGGTCAGCGACAAACGGTCCAAGACCGTGACTGTGCTTATTGAGCGCCGCGTCAAGCATGCGCTTTATGGAAAAATTGTTGGTAAATCCAGTAAGTATCATGCCCACGATGAAAACGGAGTCTACAAAATGGGCGATGTAATCGAAATCACCGAAAGCCGTCCTATATCCAAGACCAAGAACTGGGTTGCGACCCGTTTGGTGGAAAAGGCAGCGACGGTATAAGCCCATGTAGCGTTTTCGCTGCGCAGCTCGCGAAAACGGCCCACAATGGGCCGTTTTTCATTTTCTCACCCTCACCCATAAACAGGAGACAACATGATCCAAGTAGGCGATACCCTTCCCGCAAGCACCTTGATGGAATATTCAGAAGTCGAGGGCGAAGGCTGCAGCATCGGCCCCAACGCCGTGGACGTGGCCAAAGCCACGGCCGGCAAGACGATTGCGCTGTTTGCACTTCCTGGCGCTTTTACGCCCACTTGTTCGGCTAAGCATGTGCCGGGCTATGTGCAGCACTTTGACGACCTCAAGGCCGCTGGAGTGGACGAAATTTGGTGCGTTAGCGTGAACGACGCGTTTGTGATGGGCGCTTGGGCGCGGGACCTGAAGACGGGGGCCAAGGTGCGCATGTTGGCCGACGGCAGCGCAAATTTCACCGTCGCCACCGGTCTGACGCTGGACCTGACCAAGGGCGGATTGGGTTTGCGCGGCAATCGCTATTCCATGTTGGTGAAAGACGGTAAGGTTGCAACGCTCAATGTCGAAGGCCCCGGCAAGTTTGAAGTGAGTGACGCGGCGACTTTGCTGGCGCAAGCCAAGGCCTAATTCCTGGCCGTTGCGCTGGGCCCTGGTGATCGCCAGGGTTCAAGCCATGCCCGCAAACATGTGCTGGGTTTCTCGTCGGTGGTTGAGAGTAGAGCCTGCTCAAGGCCATCGTCAGGGTAAAAACCAAGCTACCGTGCAAGCACAAGCGGTCAACACCATCGCAGCGAATAGCCGTGTGCCCAGCGTATCGACGGTAGCGCGCACCTCCTCGCGCAAAATTTTGTAGCCGTGGAGCATCGGGCGTACAAGGTCGTGCTTGTGTTTGACGCGGTACCAAACCACTGTGCCCACGTGCAATGCGATCAGGCCGAACAGGGTGAACTTCCCCAGTCCGGTGTGGTATTGCGTTGCCAACTCCACCCACTGGTTGCTTGCAAATCGCGCTAGCGGGCCATAAGCGGCAATGTCGTCGTCGCTGAACAGGCCCGCACCCACTTGCAGCAAAGTGGCCAGCAACATGGCCAGTACTGACCAAGCGCCCAAAGGGTTGTGCCCGACACTGCCAGGCCGCTCGGAAAACGGGGTGCGCGCATAGGCCAGCGCGGCACTTGGGGAAGACAAAAAAACCGAAAAGCGGGACCAGTAACCGCCCACGAAGCCCCATATCAACCGGAACATCACCAGCACCAGCACCGCGTAGCCAAAGCGAAAATGCCACTGCATTGCGTTACCGCCTATTTGTGCCGTGACCAGCATGCAGCAGATGCACACCACCAAACTCCAATGGAAAAGGCGGGTTGGCAAATCCCAAACTCGTTTAGGCGTCATGGGTCTTACCTCTGGCTAAAAGATGTCATGGCCTTCAAGTTTATCGAAAGCGGGTGGAGCCGCGGGCATCGACAAGAAGACCCCGAAGAACACCAAGCCATTGGGTGCCCACTGAGCCAAACGCGCTAAGTGGAGCGAAAATCAACTCCCTACAACACCACTATAAGGAAACCCTATGAGAAGTTTTTCCAAGCTGCTCGCGCTTGCCATTGCCGTTTGCGCCCTTGCATCACCGGCGCAGGCCCAGTTTGCCAAATCAGAGGATGCGGTCAAGTACCGTAAAAGTGCCTTTTTTGTGATGGGTCAGCATTTTGGTCGGGTCGCAGCTATGGCCACTGGCAAAGTGCCGTTTGACGCCAAAGCCGTGGCAGACAATGCAGCAAGTGCGGAAATGTTGTCGAAGCTGCCCTGGACGGCATTTGGCGAAGGGACCGACAAGGGTGACACTAAGGCCAAGCCGGAAATCTGGAGCGACCGTGCTAAGTTCAATGACTACGCGGAAAAAATGCAGTCGGAGATGGCCAAGCTCAGCGTGGTTGCCAAAACTGGAAATCAGGAAAACATCAAAGCAGCCGTGGCTGCGGTAGGCAGCAACTGCAAAGGCTGCCACGACGCATTCCGCCAATAAGCCTGGGTAATACGGGCTGTCGAGATAATTTTTCGTACACCCTCTGGAGAGGGACCGGCTTGGGTCGGCAAGCCGCTACCATCGTGCCCTTCAACGTTTGGTTTCATGCATAAAGGTCTCGCTATGGCGCGTTGGGTGCGGATTCAACTCCATAGCGTTCGCTTGGGCGTGTTCTTGGGAGCATGCGTGTGCATGGGCCTGTTGAACGGCTGCAGCCCCAGTTTGAATTGGCGCACCCTCGCAATGGGGCGCCTCACCATTTTGCTGCCGTGCAAACCCGACCAAGCGCAGCGCAATGTTGTATTGGCCAAGCAATTGCTCGCCATGGACATGGTGGGTTGCGAGGCCGGGGGTGCCATGTTTGCCATCAGCCATGTGCGGGCCCAGAACGCCCAGGCCCTAGACGCCCTGCTGGCAGATTGGCAGGCCAGCGCATTAGCGCAAATGCGGGCGGACCCGGCCGCGCCCTCACCCGCTCGGACCTTGGGCCAGCATCCCTTGCCCATGCTCCTGATGAGCGCCCAAGGCCATGACACCAGTGGCAGAGCCGTGCAAGCGCGCTTGGCTTGGGTACGAGATGGCTTGGACCTGTTCCACCTGGCGCTCTACGCGCCACATATTTATGAAGACATGGCCAAGCCCTTTTTCAGCGAAATACAAGCACCGTGAGCGATACCCCGTTAGATACCCTGTCCCGCTCGCGTGCCGTCGCCTTGTTTTTGGCGTTTGCGTTTGCCTATTTTTTGTCGACGCTCATCCGTGCCATTACCGCCACTCTGGCGCCCACACTGGTGGAGGAGTTCGCGCTCACGGCCGGGGACCTGGGCTTGTTGGCGGGGGGATACTTTTTTGGTTTTGCATTGACCCAATTGCCTTTGGGGCGTTGGCTTGACGCTCTGGGCCCCAAGCAGGTGCTCTTGGGCTTTTTGGCCGTGGCCGTGCTCGCCAGTGTGGCCTTTGCCAGTGCCACGAGCTTTGTGGGCTTGCTCGCCGCGCGCACCCTGATTGGTGTGGGGGTTAGTGCCTGCTTGATGGCGCCATTGACCAGCTACCGCCGCTGGTATGCACCTGGGGCGCAAATGCGCGCTAATTCCTGGATGCTGATGACCGGCGCGCTGGGCATGGTGGCCTCCACCTTGCCGGTGCAATGGCTGATTCCGCTGACTGGCTGGCGTCTTCTGTTTTTGGTGCTCGGTGGGTTGTTCGCACTGTCCATGCTGCTCATCGCCTGGCAGGTGCCGCCCTCACCGCATAGAGCGAGCCCTGCCGCCCAAGGCGCAGCTGCAACGCCGGGCTATGCAGAGGTGTGGCGCAATCCGTTTTTTCGCAGTTTGGTGCCCTATGCTTTTGTCAGTTATGGCGGCTTGGTTGCTATGCAGACCTTATGGGCTGCGCCCTGGCTGGTGAAGGTGGCCGGTTATACCCAGGACCAAGCCGCTGCGGGGATGTTCTGGCTCAATGTAGCGATGATGTTTGCATTCTTGCTGTGGGGTTTGGCCAACCCCTGGTTGACCCGCAAGGGTCTGACGGCCACGCGCCTGATGAAAATCGGTCTCCCTGTTAACTTGGTACTGATTGCGGTAATTACCCTCTCGGGCAGTGCCCTGGGCGGTGCGACCGCGCTGGTTTGGACCTTGTACTGCGTAACCTGTACCGTCGGCAGCTTGGCACAGCCTGCCGTTGGTATGGCGTTTGACCCGCAGTTTGCCGGGCGGGCGCTGTCGGCGTACAACCTGATGGTCTTCGCCGGCGTATTTGCCGTGCAGTGGGGCGTGGGCCTGATGATCGACGGCTTTCGGGCCGGTGGGTGGAGCGAACCCGCCGCCTACCAAGGCGCCATGGGTGTCTACGGGCTGTGCTGCCTGTGGGCCTATGTGCATTTGCTTCGGGCAAAGGCGCCATAATCGTTTGCTCATTCACAGACCCTGAACCCATGAACGTCGGCATCCTGATCATCGCCCATGCACCGCTGGCAAGCGCCTTGCGCTCCTGCGTGTTGCATGTCTACCCCGACGCGGAGCGCAGCCTGGTTGCCTTGGACGTGCAAGCCAACGATCCGCCCGAAGGCACGGTCGCGGCCGCGCAGATCATATTCAAGCAGTTCAACGGCGCCTCGGTGCTGGTGCTGACCGATGTGTTTGGCGCCACGCCGTGCAACGTCGCGCAGAAGGTGATCGATGGCGTGCAATCCAAATTGGTGGCGGGAGTGAATTTGCCCATGCTGCTGCGCACCATCAACTACCGCCACGAGTCGTTGGACCTGCTGGTGGCGCGCGCCCTGGCTGGAGGCTCCCAGTGCATCATGCAAGTAGCCGTCTCGGCGCCAGTGAACTAAACGAGAAACCCCCATGATCCAAGCCACAACGACCATCAGCAATAAGCTGGGTTTGCATGCCCGTGCTTCGGCCAAACTCACCAAGCTGGCGGGTAGTTTCCCCTGCGAGGTATGGATTAGTCGAGGCGAGCGCCGTGTCAACGCCAAAAGCATCATGGGCGTAATGATGCTCGCCGCGGGCTTGGGTGCCGAGGTGACGCTAGAGACGCAGGGAGAGCGCGCCCAAGAGGCCCTTGACGCCTTGCTGGCCCTGATGGCCGACCGTTTCGGCGAAGGCGAATAAAACACATGGCGGCTCGGGTATGACGTTTTCCATCCACGGCCTTGCGGTTTCGAGTGGTGTGGCCATCGGGCGCGCCGTGTTGGTGGCGTCTAGTCGCATGGACGTGGCCCACTATTTCATCCAAGCCAGCGAGGTGGATGCCGAAATAGCCCGTGTGGGGGCAGGTCGCGACTTGGTGGTCGAAGAGCTGCATCGCTTGCAACTCAGCATCACCCAAATGGGGCCCAAGGAGGCGCCCCACGAGCTCAGCGCATTGCTCGATGTGCACTTGATGCTTTTGCAAGACGTAGAGCTCATCAACGGCGTCAAAGCTTGGATTGTTGACCGCCTGTACAACGCCGAGTGGGCCCTGACTACCCAGCTCGACATCATCGCGCGCCATTTTGACGAGATGGAGGATGCCTATTTGCGGGAGCGCAAGGCCGACCTAGAACAAATTGTTGAGCGGATTTTGCGGGCCATGCGCGGCGCGGCGTCGCCCGTTGTCGTGCCCAAAGCGCGTGCGGGCCGCAAATCGGGCCAGCAAGACTTGCTTTTGGGCGACACGGTGGACGTACCCTTGGTGTTGGTGGCGCACGACCTGTCGCCTGCCGACATGCTGCAGTTCAAGCAAAGCGTGTTTGCCGGATTTATCACCGACGTGGGCGGAAAGACATCGCACACCGCCATCGTTGCCCGCAGCATGGACATACCTGCCGTAGTGGGTGCGCGCACCTGCAGCCAGCTGGTGCGCCAGGACGACTGGATCATTATTGACGGTGACGCCGGCGTCGTGATCGTTGACCCCTCGCCCATCATTCTGGCCGAATACGGGTTTAAAAAGCGCCACCTAGAGCTCGAACGCGGACGACTGTCGCGCCTGCTCAACACCCCGGCCGTGACCATGGACGGCGAAAAAGTGCAGTTGCTCGCCAACATCGAAATGCCCGAAGACGCCCAAAGCGCGCTCCAAGCGGGTGCGGTGGGCGTGGGCTTGTTTCGCAGCGAGTTTTTGTTTATGGGTCGGCGCGGCCATTTACCTGACGAAGAAGAGCAATTCCAGGCTTACAAACGGGCGGTCGAAGGCATGAAAGGCCTGCCCGTGACTATCCGCACGGTCGACGTAGGCGCCGACAAACCCCTGGACAGCAGCGTCTACGATGACGCGCACTTGAACCCGGCCCTGGGATTGCGCGCCATACGCTGGAGCTTGGCCGATCCGGCCATGTTCCTGACCCAGTTGCGCGCCATTTTGCGAGCAGCTGCGTTTGGCCAAGTGCATTTGCTGGTGCCCATGCTCGCCCATGCCAGTGAGATCCACCAAACCCTGGCCCATATTGCGCAGGCCCGCGCCATGCTCGACAAGCGTGGCATGGCCCACGGGCCGGTGCAAATTGGCGCCATGATCGAAATCCCCGCAGCCGCGCTGACAGTGAAGCTGTTTTTGAAGCACTTTGACTTCTTGTCCATTGGCACCAATGACCTGATCCAGTACACCTTGGCCATCGACCGGGCCGATGAGTCCGTTGCCCATCTGTACGACCCGCTGCACCCGGCCGTGCTCCAGCTGGTGGCTGCCACCATTGCCGAATGCCGCAAACAGGCCAAAGGCGTGAGCGTTTGCGGTGAGATGGCCGGTGACGTGATGCTCACCCGGCTGCTGCTGGGTCTGGGCTTGCGCAGTTTTTCCATGCACCCGGCGCAAATACTGGCCGTCAAGCAAGAAATTTTGCGCTCCGACACCAAACGTCTGGAGCCTTGGGCGCAGCGCGTGCTCGCCGCTGAAGACCCGACGCTGGAAATGACCGGCGTAGCCATATAGAGGCCTTACTTTTGTGGCGTGGTCTCTTGTACCTCGTCCGGCGGCGCAGCACAAGCTTGCAAGCATTGCACATATATGTGCTTACACCGGTCTACTTGCTCTTGCTTAGCCGATTTGGCGGCGGCAGTAGCACGCTGACGGTCGGAAAGCACATCGCGCATATCTCGCTTGGCATCGACCGCTTCGGTGCCTGCGAAGGTGTTTGGTTGTCCAATCATGAGGCTCAGCAGTCCAATGGCCCCTACGGTGGATGCCGCATCCAACGCTCCGTGGCCAGTGCGACATTGATGTTTGTCGTTGTCGCACAGGCGTCCGCATCCATTGCCGTCTTGCGCCGTCGCAGGCTGGACAAACACGCCGGGCAGCACCAGCGCCATGAACAGCACACTGGGGATAAGTAGCAGTCGCATGGTCAAACACCCCACGTGGGCGGGCTCTGGATCGCTAGTTGACAAACGCGGCTATGCCTGTCATAGCCCGGCCCAAAATCAGCGCGTGGATGTCGTGTGTGCCTTCGTAAGTGTTTACCACTTCCAGGTTCACCAGGTGGCGCGCCACGCCAAACTCGTCGCTAATGCCGTTGCCACCCATCATGTCGCGCGCCAGTCGAGCAATGTCAAGCGCCTTGCCGCAGGAGTTGCGTTTGAGGATGGAAGTGATCTCCACGCTGGCGATTCCCTCGTCCTTCATGCGACCCAGGCGCAGGCAGCCTTGCAGGCCCAGCGCGATCTCAGTCTGCATGTCGGCCAGTTTTTTCTGGATCAGCTGGTTGGCGGCCAGGGCGCGGCCAAATTGCTTGCGATCCAGCGTGTACTGGCGCGCGCGCAGCCAGCAGTCTTCGGCTGCGCCCAGGGCGCCCCAGGCGATACCAAAGCGCGCGCTATTGAGGCAGGTAAACGGCCCTTTGAGGCCGCGCACCTCGGGAAAGGCGTTTTCCTCCGGGCAAAACACGCCATCCATCACAATTTCACCGGTAATACTGGCGCGCAGCCCCACCTTGCCATGGATGGCCGGGGTGCTCAGGCCGGCCATGCCTTTTTCCAGCACAAAGCCACGGATCGGCCCAACTGCACCGCCCTCGCTCACCTCTTTGGCCCAGACCACAAATACGTCGGCTATCGGGCTGTTGCTGATCCACATCTTGGCGCCGCTGAGCTTGTAGCCGCCGGGCACCTTTTGCGCGCGAGTGACCATGCTTTGCGGGTCGGAGCCATGGTCGGGTTCGGTCAGGCCAAAGCAGCCGATCCACTCGCCTGTAGCCAGTTTGGGCAGGTACTTTTGCCGCTGCGCCTCGGTGCCAAACTCAAAAATCGGCAGCATGACCAGCGAGCTTTGCACGCTCATCATGGAGCGGTAGCCGCTGTCGACGCGCTCCACTTCACGCGCAATCAGACCGTAGGCCACGTAGTTGAGCGCCGGGCCGCCATAGGCCTCAGGGATGGTGGGGCCCAGTAGGCCAAGCTCGCCCATTTCCCGAAAAACAGCCACGTCCGTCGTGCCCTCGCGAAACGCCTGGGTGACGCGGGGCAGCAGGCGGTCCTGGCAATAAGCGGCGGCAGCGTCACGTACCATGCGCTCGTCGTCGCTGAGCTGGGTGTCCAGTAAAAAAGGGTCTTGCCAGTTGAAAGCGGCGTTGGCCATGGGGTAGTTCTCCGGTGTGGGGGCGGTAATAAGGCCCCAATGGTAGCCCGTGGGCTAGCGCTATTGGGCAAGGCGGCGCAGCGGGTGCAGGTGGTCGTGGAGTGAATGCCCGCAGCGCAAGGTTTAGAGCGGTGCAGAAACAGCGATGCCGAGCATCCAGTTGCGGGGAAGGCAGGGTTCGTCAAACTGCTTGCTGCTTTGGTTGACGATGACAGAGCCCACACAGCGTTCGTCGCTGGCATTGTTCAGGCGTGCGTAAAGCGTGACCGCTGCCTTGTCTACCGCCCAGCGCTGGCTGGCGCTTAGGTTGAAAATGGTGCGACCGTCGGCCGGCGTTAAATCGTTCGAGTCGTTCACGTAAATTCGGCCTGCCTGAATCACTTCGAACCCCAGTCGGGTTCCCAATGGAGGGGACTTGGACCCGAGCTGAGAGCGACTGCTGGACCAAGCCAGTTCAGAGAAAAAAGTGGTCTCGGGAATTCCGGGGATCTTGTTGCCTGAAGGAATCTTCGCCTTACCGCCGCAAAGCAACTCAACACAATCAAATTCACGGGTGTACTGCGCATTTATCGCAGATGCCGACAGCGTTGCCGAAACCTGGGGCGACAGCAAGGTTTGGGCCGCCAGCTCCCACCCGGTGCGCGAGGTGCCTGGCGCATTGGTGTACGCAGTGGCACCCCTGAAGCTTTGAGCGACTACGAGTTCGTCGGCCGTGTCTATCTGGTAGACGGAAAAATCTGCCCGCGTCTGGCGGCTTGGTGCCCACTTACCACCGATTTCATAGTGGTGGCTGTTGGCGGCATTGAGCGTTGGGTTGAATGAAGCGGCAGGACTGTTGGCATTAGCTTTAGTGCTGTAAGCCATCTCTGCCAGCGTTGGCGATTCGAAGCCTTGCCCGTAGTTTGCATAGCCATTGAGATTCTCGGTAGCGTAGTCCGTGATCCCTAAAACGGGGGTTGTAGCGGTGTAATCCCGATTACCTGAACCATTAGGGTTTTTTTCTGAGCCATCGTTGTTTTTGCTCAGATCAATCAGATAGTCGTTGCAGATGAAGCGCACCGAGCTGTAACGCACGCCTCCAACCACTGAAAACTGGTCAGAGGCACGCGCAGTGGCTTGGACAAAGAAGTCGCTGTTCTCCGCTTGGTTATCCTCATTGCGCGTAATTGGATCGGTACTTTTCTCGCCATAGAGCGTTCCACCACCTTGGCGGTATTCGCGCGAGCGGTCGAATTCATAGCCACTGACCCACTGCACGGGCGTTTCGCCCCAGCGCGTGTTTTCGTTGTATTGCAGGCCCGCTCCGTAGTACTTTCGGTTTAGGCTGACCCAAGTGGCAGCGGGAGGATTGGTCGCACTGGTCGCGCTTTGGAATTGCAAATTGTCAGGGGTGCCGTAACAGGCACGTCCGGTAAACGAACGGTCGCGGTCGAAGGCGTAGGTTGCAGAGCCGCCCAATTGGCTTTGCAATACAGCCTTGCGCGTTTGGTATAGGTTGGCGAAACTACCAGATCCAGCTGGATTAACCAGCTGTTCAGCCTTCAAGCCCAGCGGATCCTGCGCCAGCGGCATATCAAACTGGCAAGCCCTGGCCCTGCCCGTCAGGCGTGGAGGCCGGAATGCCGTCGATCAGTAGCCGAATGCCGCGGATGCCAAAGGCCGCGCGCGCACCAAAACCGCGAATCGAGAGTTGTAAGTCCTGCGCATAGTTGCTGCGGTCC
>Ga0164294_10005635_pt1 | contig 10759 bp, 10 predicted proteins | sample GEODES005metaG_FD_111479 | JGI IMG/M metagenome (GOLD analysis project Ga0164294, IMG submission 111479) | Oligotrophic lake water microbial communities from Sparkling Lake, Wisconsin, USA - GEODES005 metaG | ecosystem: Environmental > Aquatic > Freshwater > Lake | place: USA: Sparkling Lake...
CGCAAGTTAACTTGCTTCCGCGTGGGGATCGCACAACCCTTGGTCCGCTCATGACCTATATTCTCGCCGATTTCACATGCACCTTCACAATTCAGAGTTTAAGTGAGGCGAGATTGGTTTAGGTGAGAGTGATGTGGGCGAGGGTGCCTGAGATGAGTTTGATTTGATTGTTGCTGGCGTCAAGAAACGCATCTTGATGATGCAAAGTCACGGGTTGATCGTCAACAGTTATTTCGGCAGTTTCAGAAACACAAACGAGCATCTCAGCGTTTGCAAGCAATCCGGGCCGAGTGATGTGAGTCATGACCCCCGAAGCTTTGCCCCGAACAGTCATCAAGTTGAGGTCGACGATCGGTCCGTCAACAAGTTTCGCAGTTGTTGCAATGTCACCAGCAAATACCGCGACTTCGCCAGGCTTGCAAATAACTATGTCTCCGCCAACATCCAAAACCATGTCTCCGCCAGAAATAATTAACAATTGTCGATGAACGTTTTCAAAATGTGAAAAGTCGCAATCTTCAACGACGGGCGCAATCGCGACACGCCATGTCCAGCCGGAAACTCCAGGCGTTTGACTGGCGATTTCATAACTCATGCCACGCCCGTTCGGCCACGGAGCCTTTAGATGTTCAGAAAATCTTTGAATTGACATAATTTTGAATAAGTTAAAACTAGTGCATCACAAATAGCGACGGCAGTCCGCCAGTGTGAATAAAAACAATATTTGAGTCCACGCCAAAATTGCCATTCGCATCGAGCCCGAGAAGCCCTGAAAAACCTTTGGCACTATAAACAGGGTCGAGCACCCACGCACCGCGATGCGCTGCCCAAGTTGTTGCATCTGCAGCAGCCTGAGTCGGTATTGCATAGTCGGCACCCATGTAGCTGGGGTCGATTATCACGTCCGCAATTGTTGCATGCACACTCTCGCCGAGCAAGGCGAGTGTTTCGTTTGCTAATTTAATAACTCGATTTGTGTTTAAAGCAAATCCCTTGGCAACGCCTATGCCGATAATTTTTGGCAAAACTTTTTGTGGATCATTTGCACGGGCGCGAATTAATCCCGCGACAAGTCCAGCATGTGTGCCGCCGCTTGAAGTTGTAAACACAATTGCATCCGCAACAAAATTTTGCAGAAAACATTGCGAAATAATTTCGTCAAATGCAACCGCGTAGCCAATTGCACCAACAGCAGTGCTACCACCAATCGGGATTGAGTGCGGTCGCTGACCATCACGAATCAATTTTTCGGTTAGCTCGGCGCGTGCAAGTTCAAGTTTTGACCAATCACTGGCGTCAAGGCCAGTGTGATGCAGGTGCGCACCAAACATGCTAGAGAGCATTTGATTGCCTTCAAGATTTTTTGGTTTCTCGCCTGATAAAACAAGATGAGTTGGCAGATTAAGTCGGGCGCCTGCGGCTGCAGTCATTCGACAATGATTTGATTGCGCGGCGCCAACTGTGACCAGACAAGTTGCATCGTTGTCGATTGCTTCAGCGCATAGAAATTCAAGTTTGCGGGCTTTATTGCCACCGACGCCAAGACCAGTTAAGTCATCACGCTTGACCCACAAGTTTGCGCCGCTTGGTAACTTTCCGCCTGCTTCAAGCGGTGTTGGCAAAGTTGCGAGTGTGATGCGGCTCATTCTCGGTTGCGCCACGCGACACCTTCTGGCCATCGACCAACTCCACCGTCTTCGAGCAACATTCCGGTCAAAGTGCGTTCAGTGTGATGTGAACGCCACAGCAGCATTTCTTGTGCGAGCGGCAAGATTTTTGCAGGATCATCAATGGTTGTTCGCCAAGTTGGATCTGATTTCAAATCAAAGGCCAACCAGCTGCCATCGCCGAATTGCACATAGGCGCAGTCGTTATTGCGTCGAACGGCTAAATGTTGTCGCTCAAGCCGGCGATCATGCGGCCAATTTTTTGCAGCACCGTTTGGTGAGTCATCTATATATATGTGACGCCAATCAAACTCATATGACGCACCGTTGCGCCAGTACTTAGGAGTTTCGCCGCGCAGAAACGAGCCAAGAGGTAAACCGTCACATTGCAATGGCACCGGGGCGTCAATCGCTTCAGCGATAGTCGGCATTATGTCGACGTTTTCTGTGAATTCGTTTATAACACTGCCATGTGCTTGTGGATTTTTTGGATCTCGAACGATTCCGACGATGTGATAACTGCTCTCAAAAAAACCGAGTTTGTCTATGAGTCCGTGATCTCCGAGTTGGTCGCCGTGATCAGCAGTGATGATTATCAGCGTGTTATCCCACTCACCGCGTTCGCGAAGTTTTTCACAGATTCGACCGACTTGAAAATCAACTTCACCGATCATTCCGTAATATTGCGCGCGCAACTCACGTAGTTCAGATTCTAATTTTGGAGCCGCATTATGTCCAGAATGCATCACAGCTTCTTGAAATGGATGTCGCGTGGCAGACGGAGCGATTGGTAAATCAACTTCATTAGGAGAGTACTCTCGTGCCCATTTGCCAGCAGCCGCATATGGCGGATGCGGTCGTAAATAGCTCAAATGCGAAAACCAAGGTGAGTTCGTCTTTGAATCGTGTTTTTCAAGCCACGCGAAAAACTCATCGGTGAGAAAATTTGAAATACTTAAATCTTCGTGGCGATCTGGTTCGGTGCTCAGAGCACCGTTGTAGTCATCGCCCATGTCATAGCCGTGCTGTTTTAAGTGCTCAAGCCACGGCGGGTACGGCTCAGAAAGATTTAGGATGCGATCAAAACCAGGCAAGACATGTTGATAACTAGAGAGTCGGTCATCATCGGGCGAAGCCGTTGTTCGCGGGTCAATGCCTTGATCTGTGTAACCAAAAATTACAGGAGAGTAATCGTGACGAGTTGCAAGTCGTGCGACATTGTCGAATCGGTCATCAAGTGGCGTTCCATTTGCGCACACGCGATGATTCATTTGGTAGAGACCTGTATACAAACTTGCACGCCCCGGTGAACACGGCGCTGCTTGGCTGTAATGATTTGCGAACCGCACCCCGTTGCGGGCGAGTTCATCTAGATGTGGCGTGCGAACGACTTTGTGTCCTGCGCTTGATAAGCAGTCTCCACGAAACTGATCCAGCGTTATTAATAGTACGTTTGGTTTCATTCTTGGCAGATTACTACTCACTTCTTGGTTTGATGATTAACTCTGGGCTGCTGCAAGTTCGCAAGCAGCGGGCGACTCTTTGATGACACGATTCTTTGCAGCGACCGGCGATTTATTGATGCCACTTCGCCACGCATCCAAAAATCTCCACGGCCAAATTTCACCTTGCAAAACTTTGTATTCACTTTGCGGACAGATTCGAGATATTCCAAAATGCGTATGACATCTTGTAACGCGAGCATTGCCTGAAGAACCCATTACCCCTATCCATTGACCTGGTTCAACTCGATCGCCGACAGTTACCTTCACTCTTCCAAGATGCGAAAAGAAATATCGCACTCGGTCGTCACCGTGAATTGTGACAGTTAATCCACCGCGAGTACCAGGAACATCAAGTTTTTCATCCCACTTATCTTTAGTCTCAGCGTCAATGACGATGCCAGAAGTTGGCGCGAGTACGTGCGCAAAACAGCCTTCTACATCGGTAGCAGGGTAGTCAATGTGATCTCGCGGATAAGTAACGCGTACTTTCGAAAACGGAAAGACATATTGAAACCCAGACTTAGTGTTTTGCGAGTTGGTGTCACCTGATGACGCAAAGACACTTGAACTTAAAATGACTGAAAACATCACTACGGCAAAAATTAGCCGTTTGAACATTTTCTATTTTTCACTTGTCTTTAGACAAGACCTCAGATGCGCGTTGTACGAGCAACTCTCGTTCATGACTTGTGAGTGGCCGTGAAGTTCGTACATTTAGTTCAACTCTGTCACCTTCGCCTGCGGCTTCAATATCGTCAACGAATAAAACTGTAGTTAAACCTTTGGTTCCTGCCAAATCACGCATTGTATTTGAAACCGTATTTGCGCTTGCATTGCTCGGTGAAATAGTCATTTCAAGTCTTGTAGAAACAGGTTCTTGGCTTAAATTGCGCACGCTTGCCATTTGACTATGTGGAATATGAACTGTGCTGACGCCATCGCGCAGGCGAGTCGTGACCATACCAACATGTTCAACAAAACCGTGAACTGGCTTTTGCCAACCAAGTTCCGCTTCAATTTCATCACCTACTCCGTATCGATCTTCAAGAAGTACAGCAAGGCCCGTGAGATAGTCGTTTACTCGGTGCTGACCGCCAACAGCGAACCCGGCGCCTAAAAACCCGGCACTTGATAAAAAGAATGCAGCGTTCAAATCGAGCACGTTGAATATCGCAATTATCGAAATAATCCAAGCTGCACGACTCATGAAGTGGTGCAACATTCGTGTTGCAGCATCGATGCGTTGCCGGCGTCGTTGTTCGCCGCTCTCAATTGTTTCGGCGCCAATTCGTCGCACACTGTTCTTCCACCAATTGGCGGCATTGGATGGGCCTCGATCGGCGATGCGTCGCACGACAATACTTAAAATTGCATACGAAATTCGCGTAAAGATAAAACATCCAACGACGATTGCGATTGCGATCACTGGTTTGGTCATGAACCTTGTGAAACCAGTTTCTTCAACAGGTTTTTTTGCTGTGACAAAAGTGGTGACAAAAGCCACGATATTTAGAGAAAACATGTTGATATAGAGTTTGCCTGAGTTTTTAGTGAAATGTGCGCATTCGGTAGCGTTAGCACCATCAGCGTGCTGTGACATTAAATCGTCTCTGAGTAATAGAATTGCGTGTGCTTAAAAACAAAGTTGTGTCTATCTCGATCCTTGTATTAGTTGTAGTTATCGCACTTGTGGTGATGGTGATTCGGCTGTACCAAGCGGATAACGCAACTGTCGTTAGCGCCTTATCAAAAGTTGGTATTTCAAAAACTCTTGCACCTGTTATTCCTGATACGACCATTGCATTAGATCCGGCAAGCCCAGCCAGCACAGACAGCACGAATAATGCGATTAGTGAGACGAGTACGACAACTACGACCAGTACGACAACTACAACTAGCACGACGGTTGCACCTACTGCGGCGGCAGGTAACGACGCATCGTGCATCAGACTTGCGCAATGCCAGTTCGCGAGCCTTAATGAAGTTGACTTCTCGCGATTGCAACTTGAATCGATTGATTTCAGCGCCGCAACACTAATTTATTCGAATTTTACGAGTGCAAATCTCTCGAGTTCACAATTTATCCGTGCAGATTTAAGGCGAGTTAATTTCTCTGGAGCAGACCTGAGTGGTGTTGACTTCACGGCAGCAGTGATGACGGATACAAATCTTGAAGGTGCGAACTTAACTGGCGCGATTTTTTGTGATGTTGATTTGACAACTGTTACCGGCACAAACGAAGCTCAAATGTCAAAAATAAAGAAGTTCAAATCAAAAGTCAATACTTATTGCCCATAAGTCTTGTGTTTGTTAGCGCCACCTAACAAATTTTTTTAGTAAGTCGTACCTAACATGGTGCCAAACATTCCATTGGTTTGTTTCTGCTTTTAAGCATTTGTAACTTTTCAAGTACTAAGTTTTTCTTAGACAATTTGAAAGGTATTCATGACCGTAGTGTCACAAGAAAATCAGAAGCAAATAGCTATGAAAAACGAAAGCGGATGGACAAGAGGCATCACGACAATGATGCTTGCGGTAACTGCGATTCCAACGTTTGTTATTGGTGTAGTAGCAGTTGTTGCATTATTGAACAATAACTCTGCAACTTCGGCAGTGTCTGTTCAAGTTGAACTCTCAGAATTTAATATTGCGATGTCGTCAAGTGCAGTACAACCCGGTGATGTGACTTTTCAAATAAAAAATAGTGGAACCGTTGCACACAACTTTGTAATACCTAAATTAAATATTCGCTCAGAAATGATCAACCCAGGTGAATCAACCTCAGTAGTGGCGCCTAGTGTCGTTGCTGGTGATTATGAAATTAATTGTGAAGTTTCAGGACACCTCGCCGCTGGAATGAAAACTATGTTTATTGTCTCTGCAGACGCACCGAGTTCTGACTCTCATATAATGGCTGACGGCGAAGCAATGAACTCGATGACGTCAATGACTTCAATGTCGTGGCAAGAGATGGATGCCAAAATGGCTGAAGTCGCTTTGAAGTTTCCTGCAAAGACCGAAGGTTTGGGCAATAGCGAGCTTTCTCCAATAATCAGTGACGACGGATACAAGGTTTTTAATCTCACTGCATCAATAATCAAATGGGAAGTCGAGCAAGGAAAGTTCGTTGAGGGTTGGGCGTATAACGGACAAATCCCTGGGCCAATTCTGCGAGCAAATATTGGCGACAAGATTCGCATTGTTTTAAAAAATGAATTACCAGAATCCACTTCTTTGCATTTGCATGGGGTGCGAGTGCCAAATGCGATGGATGGTGTTGATCCGTATACGCAATCGCCAATTGAACCAGGCCAGAGTTTTAGCTATGAGTTCACAGCGCTCGAACCCGCGGTCGGTATGTATCACTCGCATCACAATGCACAGGTTCAAGTGCCAAATGGTTTGGCAGGCGCATTGCTAATTGGTGATTGGAAAGATCTTGGAATGAAATCTGCGAGCGGTCGTTTGCCAGACACGGACGGTAAGGCCGATCAAGAAGTTGTGATGGTGCTGAACGATTCGGGCACAATCGGTTTATCGCTTAACGGTAAGTCGTTTCCCGCAACTGCGCCATACACACTGAAGGTTGGCGAGACGATGCTTGTGCATTATTTCAACGAAGGCAGTTTGACTCACCCAATGCATTTACATCAACCATCAGGACTGGTTGTCGCTCATGACGGCGTACCTCTCGAGTATCCATTTTGGGCTGACACATTAAATGTGGCACCAGGAGAACGCTGGACTGTTGCGTACACCGCGAAAGATGCCGGGGTTTGGGCCTGGCACTGTCATATTTTGACGCATGCCGAAACCCCTACCGGCATGCGCTACATGGTTACGGCATTAATTGTTTCTGCGAAATAGATCGCAAGTTTTTGCACGATGTGACATTTTGGTGTTTACCGAGTTAAATTTGGGCAACATAACTGTTTGGGGGACAAAATGGTTGCCGCAATACCTGGCTCGATTAATGAAGTCAATGCTGAATGGTTGGCTGAGGCCACTGGCCTAAAGATTAAGACAGCCGAAATCGGAATCATCGGAGTAGGTGTTGGCGTTGCCAGTGCGGTTTATCGCGCAAAACTGACAGGCGAAAACTGTCCAGCCAGCGTGATCATAAAAATGCCGGCGCTCGATGAAGCCGCAGTTTTCACTTCTTCAATTCTGCGCATGTATATTCGCGAAGTTCGATTTTTTAAATCTTTAGCTCGAGAGTGTCCAGTAATCACACCAAAATCGTTATACGGCGAAATTAATGAAGAGACGAGTCACTTCGCGATGGTGCTTGAAGATTTAGTCGGCCACCGAATTATTGACCAAACACTCGGAATCGGTATTGAAGATGCTCGACGCGCGGTGGACGCACTCGCAAAAATTCATGCCAAGTGGTGGGGCAAAGCTGACGGCCTTGCCGCCGACGGTACAACGATTGCGTTTAGCGACCCGATTTATCCTGCTGTGTTGCCATTTGTATTCGCTGAAGGATGGGAGAAAGTTAAGAAAGAGCTTGATCTCTCTGAGTCGATGCTAAAAATTGGTGAAAAATTTGCACCTGAAATTGGCAATTTAATGTCATCTTTAATGGCTGGACCAACAACTTTGGCTCACGGTGACTTTCGCGCCGACAATATGATGTTCACAAAAGATAACGATTTCATTTTGTATGACTTTCAATTAATTGGCACTGGGTCTGGCGCATATGACCTTGCCTATTTTGTAACACAAAGTTTGACTGCGCAAGATGCAAGCAAATACGAGGGCGAACTATTTGAGCGATGGCTTGAAGGTTTGCGTTCAAACGGCGTCACCGAGATAGATCGAGATCGATTGTGGTTGCAATATCGGGGCACAGCATTGTTCTGTCTCGTATACCCAGTTATCGCAAGTCGTGGGATGGATCTCAACGAGCCGCGCTCACGTGCTCTCGTAGAAACAATGAATTCTCGCTTTGAGAGAGCATTTAACGAACTGGATCTTGCTAAATTGATCTAGTAAATGGAATTAATACTTGTTCGGCACGGTTTGCCGGTGCGCCGAGAAGTAGTTGAAGGACCAGCTGACCCTGAACTCTCGGTCGAAGGCAACGATCAATCTGCACGTTTAGCAAATTATTTGGCAGCTGAATCAATAGCTGCAATTTATTCAAGCCCAATGAAGCGGGCATTTCAAACTGCTGAGCCGTTGGCTACAAAAATTGGTTTGCCGATCTCAATTGTTGATGATGTTGCAGAATACGACCGGCTTTCGAACGAATACATCCCAATTGAAGAGTTACGCGCCGCGAACGACGAACGGTGGCACAAACTAGTGGCGGGCGGTTGGCAATCTGACTCAGACACGCTCGAAAGTTTTCGCCATCGCGTCGTATCAAGTCTTGAACAACTAATTAGCCAGCATGCTTCGCAGCGCATCGTCGTGACCTGTCACGGTGGGGTAATTAATCAATACATCGCCCACATTTTAGGAATCTCAACTGAGCGCGGTTTTTTCTATCCGCAATACACATCAATTCACCGCGTTGTCGCCGCACAAAACGGTCTACGATCAATTTCTTCGTTAAACGAAATCGCGCATCTGCGCTAATTCGCGCGTTAATTTATGCGCGATATTGGTGCAGTCAAACAAGTTGGCCCGCCATCGCCTTTAACGGCAACGTTGGCGCCATTAAAAACATGAACGACAACGCCAGACTCACGTAACTTCCCTTCAATATCTGGATTGCCGGCTGCCAAAACAACAACATTTGGTGCCACAGCCAAAATATTTGCGCCCTGAGTATGAACTTCTTTGTCGTTCACAGTTAGCCAACTGATGTTGCGCGCTTTGAGAAATTCGAGCAAGCGCACTGGTGCCAGCGGTTCATAGACAACTGCTCGTGTATGACTGATTGGGGAGAGTACCGACATCAAGTGCAGTACAGCATCTGGTCCTTGAAAGTGTGGCAAGTCAAAGGCGTGCACTTCAACGCCGAACGGTGAGAGCATATTTCTGATTTGTGAGATACCTTCACCGTTTGTTCGATAGCCATGACCAATCAGTAAAGTTTTTGAGTCAATCCAAACTTTGTCACCACCATCAGCGATTGCCGAACCCCTAAGTTCTCCTAAGATCGGCACACCGATGCGCTCGAGGTCTTTGCGAATTTGAGCCGGTTCGGCACGACGGATCGGTTTTCCCATTTGTAACAAAATTGCACCATGTGGTGACATGATCATCGGATCATGCATGTAGACCGCATCAACTAATCCGTCGACTGCTGGTGCGGTGTGAACGGTGCAGCCAAGAGTGCTCAACAGATCTACAAATTCGCAATGCTCAGGCACAAGTGCATCACGATCTGGTTCGCGCCATTGCGCATCTGCGACAAAGTTACCAATCGTTGTTGGCGTGCGAACAAGCACATGTTCAAGTTTCGAGACCATGTCTGGTGTTCCCCACATAGGGTCTTACGATACGGCGAAACTGTTAGCATTTTTGCGTATGACGAATGCTTCGGAGTTACGAATTTCGAGTAATCCATTTTTGTCGGGCAACTTAGCGCCAGTAGATGTTGAAACTACGGCGTTTGATTTGCGTGTGACAGGCAAACTGCCAAATGAGTTGACGGGTCGTTACTTGCGCATCGGGCCTAATCCAATAGGTGCAGTGAATCCAGATTCATATCATTGGTTTCTCGGTTCTGGGATGGTTCACGGCATTCGTATTAACGACGGCAAAGCAGAGTGGTATCGCAATCGTTGGGTGCGTGATCGCAATGTTGCAAAAACTCTCGGCGAGCAAGCCCCGCCATCAGACTGGCCAGCCGATCACGCTCAATTCGCTTCGAATACAAATGTGATTGGTCATGCTGGTGCAACTTGGGCATTGGTTGAAGGTGGTTCGCCGCCAATTGAGATGAATTACGAACTTGAAACGGTACGTGTTTCAAATTTTGCCGGCACATTGCCGCAAGCATTTTCTGCGCACCCAAAACGCGACCCGCGCACAGGTGAATTGCATGTGATGACATATTGGTGGGGTTGGGGAAATCAAGTGCAATACGTCGTTGTTGGTGTTGACGGCAAAGTTCGTCGCACTGTTGATATTCCATTGCCGGGTGGTCCGATGATGCATGATTGCGCAATTACCGAGAAATATGTTTTGGTTTTTGATTTGCCATGCGTGTTTAATCTTGAGTCTGCAATGTCAGGTAATTCGTTTCCATATATTTGGGATGCAAACTATACGGCGAGAGTTGGATTACTGCCGCGCGAAGGCTCAGCGGCTGATATCAAATGGGTTGAAATTAACAGTTGCTATATTTTTCATCCGCTGAATGCATATGACGCGGCAGATGGCACCGTGGTTTTAGATGCTGTACGCCATGACAAAATGTTTGATGTTGAACGACGGGGACCAAATGAGGGGTTACCGACTCTTGACCGCTGGGTTCTTAATCTGCAAACCGGCAAAGCAATCCAAGAACGTCTAGATGATCGCCCGCAGGAGTTTCCGCGAATGAACGAATCACTTATTGGGTTCAAGAACGAATTCGGTTACTTTGCTGGCATCGCAAATGTTTTTACTCAGGCAGATTTGATCAAG
>Ga0164294_10005636_pt1 | contig 10758 bp, 9 predicted proteins | sample GEODES005metaG_FD_111479 | JGI IMG/M metagenome (GOLD analysis project Ga0164294, IMG submission 111479) | Oligotrophic lake water microbial communities from Sparkling Lake, Wisconsin, USA - GEODES005 metaG | ecosystem: Environmental > Aquatic > Freshwater > Lake | place: USA: Sparkling Lake...
ACGGCGAGGGCACCGCGATCGCGGTCGCGGCGAATATCTCCGACAAGGCCGCGCTGCAGAACTTGGTCGACCAAACCCGCACCGCGTTCGGCCGGATCGACGTGCTGGTCTGCAACGCCGCATCGAACCCCTATTACGGCCCGCAGGCCGACATCAGCGACGATCAGTTCCGCAAGATACTCGACAACAATATCGTGTCGAACCACTGGCTGATCGGGATGGTCGTGCCGGAGATGCGCGCGCGGCGTGACGGATCGATCGTCATCATCTCGTCGATCGGCGGCCTGCGCGGATCGACCGCGATCGGCGCCTATTGCATCTCCAAAGCGGCCGACATGCAGCTCGCGCGCAACCTCGCGCACGAATACGGGCCCGACAACGTGCGCGTGAACTGCATCGCGCCGGGGCTGGTGAAGACCGACTTCGCCCGGGCGCTGTGGGAGGATCCGGAGCGGCAGAAGGCCGCGAACCGCAGCGTGCCGCTTCGCCGCATCGGCGACCCGGAAGACATTGCCGGGGGCGTCGTCTTCCTCGCGTCGAAGGCGGCGGCGTTCACCACCGGGCAGACTATCGTGATGGATGGAGGAGTGACGATCTGATGGCACGTTTTACCGACAAGTCGATCATCGTCACCGGCGCGGGCTCCGGCATCGGCCGCGCCACCGCGTTGTTGTTTGCGCGGGAAGGCGGGAAGGTCGTGGTCGCCGACAAGACCGACGGCGCCGACGCCACCGCCAAACTGATCACCGATGCCGGCGGCACCGCAGTCGCGATCCAGATGGATGCCGGGTTGGAGGAGGACGTGATCCGCACCGTCCAGCTCGCGGTCGACCGCTTCGGCGGGCTCGACATCCTTTTCGCCAATGCCGGGATTTCCGGCGGGATGGCGAACATCTTCGACACGGACGTCGCGTTGATCACCGAGGTGCTGCGTGTGAACCTGATCGGCCCGTACCTGGCGATCAAGCATGCCGCGCCGAAGATCGCCGAGCGTGCCCAGGAAACGGGGAAGGGCGGGGCGATCGTGCTGACCGCCAGCGTCGCAGGCATTCGCTCGGGCGCCGGGTCGCCAGCCTATTCCGCATCGAAGGCCGGCGTCATCAACCTGGCCCAGACGTCCGCCCAACAGCTCTCCGGCGCCAACGTCCGCGTCAATGCGGTCTGCCCGGGCCTGACCGAGACCGGCATGACCAAGCCGACCTTCGATTATGCACGCGATGCGGGCAAGATGGACCGCGTCGGCCGGCTCAACCCCTTGCGGCGTGGCGCACAGCCCGAGGAGTTGGCCGAAGTCGCCGCCTTTCTGGCCAGCGATGCCGCGAGCTACGTCAACGGACAGGCGATCGCGGTCGATGGCGGGCTGTCGTCGAGCCATCCGGTGACCAAGCAGGAATATGGGCGGACCGCGGTCTGATGCTGGTCATCATGGGCACGGTGCGCATCCCGGCTGGCGCGCTCGATGTGGCGCGACCGGCGATGGCGGCGATGCTGACCGCCAGCCGCGCCGAGGACGGTTGCCTTGTCTACAATTACGCGCAGGACGTGCTCGACCCCTGCGTCATCCACGTCAGCGAGCGGTGGCGCGACCGCGCCGCGCTCGACGCGCATTTCGCGACGCCACACATGGCCGCCTGGCGCGCGCAATTCGGCGCGATCGGCATCACCGACCGTGACCTGACGCTCTACGACAGCGACGACGGCCAGCCGATCTGACTCGCTTGCCCGCACGGTGCGGGGGGTGCATCATCATCACCATGAAGACGCTGGCGATTTTGACCGTTGCGGTCGTTTCCCTTCCGTGCGTTGCCGTCGCCCAGCGTACGGTGCCGGACCGCCGCGTCGTGCCAATCCCGCCGGCACCACCGATGCCGACCAACCAAGCGCTGGTCGCCTGGCAGGTCGATAGCGTCCAATGCTCTGATGGCGACCTGCCCAAGCAGGCGGTGATGCTGCCGAGACCAGCGTTCGGCTGGATTCAGACCGGCGCACCGCCGCGGCTGGCGCTGGCGTTCGCCGTCGATGCGGCGGGCCGGCCGATCGAGATTCGCCGCGGCGACACGATGTACGTCCCGAACGCCGACGATTTGGCGCCGGCGCTTGCGGCCAGCAGCTTCGCGTCCGGCACGCCGCATCGCGATTGCGAGATACGTTACGCCGCGACGCGCACACCGATCGCCGCCGCTGCCGTCCCCGACCTGATCGCCGCAACGATCGACGCGCGTCCGTCACCCGAGGCGGTCGCGCGGATCAAGCCCGAAGGGTCGGACTGTGTCGACCGTCCGCTCGCGCCGCTGCTCCGCGGATATCCGGATTTCCACAAGCTGCCGGGCAGTGTCGGGCGGCAGCAGTGGAGCATGGTGCAGTTCGACGTGGATGACGCCGGCAAACCGATCGCTATCCGCACCAACGCCGGCTCCAACGATGTCGGGCTGGATGCCGCGGCGCGCGATGCCGTGGCGAAGTCGCGCTTTTCGGGCGGCCGCCGCACCGGCTGCCTCTATCCCTATTGGAAGAGCGCCTTGCCGCGCCCCGCACCCGACGCGCCCGACAAGGACACCTTTCGTCCAGACAATGCGACATGCCCGGCCGAACTGGACTGGGCGGTCAAGCCGGTGCTGCGATACCCCGACAATTATCGAAAGCGCGCGATCGAGGGTTGGGCGATCGTCGGGTTCGACGCTGCGCCATGGGGGGCGACGGGCAATGTACGCGTGCTGGCGGCGGCGCCATCCGCCGACTTCGGAGCGGCCGCGGTCAATATTGTCAGCGCCGCGCGTCTGGCCTCGTCGAACCAGGGCTATGTCGGATGCGTCGAGCGCGTGCGCTACGTTATGACTCCGCCCGATGGCGCGGAACCGTCGGACCGCTGAGCTAGGCGCCGCGAGCGCGGGGCACTCGTCCCGGTGATGCTGTCATTCGTCGCGCCGCGTCGCCATTCGCCGCATCGCATGGAACGATGTGGCATCGGCCCCGTTGACGCGCGACCGACCCCAAAGAATATCAAGGAGTTAGTAATGCGCTTCAAAGACCTGGCCATCGCCGCCGCGGCTCTGTCGATGACGGCCGCGCCGGCCCTCGCTGCGCCGGCCAACCCCGCCGCCTCGCTGTCGGTGTCGAAGTCGGTACGTGCGGCGAGCCCGAGCGGCAAGTCGAACAAGCTGGCCGGCAGCTCGCTCATCCCCGCCGTCCTGGCGCTGGCGATCGTGGCCGGCGGCATTTACATCGCGGTCGACGACAACAACAAGTCGAAGAGCCCGTAAGCTCCTAACTCGGTCAAGCGCGCGGTTCGCGCTTCCTTATTAACCCTTCTTGCGCGACGCTCGCCACCAAGCGGCCGTCGCGCGTGAAAATTCTGCCGCGGTTCATGCCGCGGCCATGCCCTGCCCAGGGGCTGTCCATCGCATATAGCAGCCATTCGTCCGCGCGGAGATCCTCGTGGAACCACATCGAATGGTCGAGACTCGCCGTCTGCATCCCCGGTGTCATCCAGTTGACGCCGTGCGGCATCATGCTCGTCGCCATCAGCCCCATGTCGCTGGCATAGGCCACGATCGCACGGTGCATTGCGGGATCGTCGCCAAGCGGAGCGAGCGCCTTCATCCAACTATACGTCACCGGCTCGCGCTTGTTGGGCGAAAACCAATTGCGCGGATGGAGCGGGCGCAGGTCGATCGGGCTCTTCCAGTTCAGGAAACGCTTGCGATGTTCCTCCGGCAAGCCGTGCGCCGCTTCGACGCGCAACTCGGTTTCGGACTTGAGCTCCTCGGGCGGCGGGATGTCGGCGGGGAAGGCGTCCTGATGGTGCAAGCCATCCTCGGCGACCTGAAAGCTGGCCGCTAGGTTCAGGATCGGCTGGCCGTTCTGCGTCGCGATCACGCGCCGCGTCGCAAAGCTCTTGCCGTCGAAATCGCGGACCACGCGGTAGATGATCGGCAGGGCATCGTCGCCCGCGCGCATGAAATAGGCGTGGAGCGAGTGGGCGCCTTTATCCTCCACGGACCGCTGGGCGGCCTGGAGCGCCTGGCCGATCACTTGGCCGCCGAACACGCGCCCGCGGCCGCCGGGCAGCCTCATCCCGCGGTAGAGGTCGGTGTCGAGTTCCTCGACGTCAAGCAGCGTCACGAGGCCGGCGACCAGCTCTTGGGGCGTGCGCGGCGTGCGGGGTGATTGATCTTCTTCGGCCATCTTCAGTCCCTAGCAGCGCTTCGGCGAAAGCAGGAGCCCAGAGTCACGGGCGACAAGGCTGCTGGCGATGGGCCCCTGCGTTCGCAGGGGCCCATCGCTCAATATCCCGCCCCCCGCGCCAATTTGTCGGCGTGGAAGTTCGCGTCGCCGAACATTTCGGCGAGCACGCGCTGGCGCTTCATGTAGAAGCCAATGTCGAATTCGTCGGTCATGCCGATCCCGCCGAACATCTGCACGCCCTCCTGCACCGCGAGCATCGTCGCGAGGCCAGTCTGCGCCTTGGCGACCGAGACCGCTTCGTCGGCGCGGTCGGCGCCGCTGTCGAGCATCTGTTGCGCGCGCAGCGTTGCGGCGCGAGCGACTTCCATTTCCGCATAGAGGTGTGCGGCGCGGTGCTGGAGCGCCTGGAATGTGCCGATCAGCACGCCGAACTGCTTGCGCTGTTTGAGGTACTCGACCGTCATGTCCATCGCGCCGCCGCCGACCCCGAGCAGTTCGGACGCGGCACCTGTCCGCCCGGCGCGGAGCAAGCGGTCGAGCGGATCGCGGCCGCCGTCGACCTCGCCGATCACCGCGTCGGCGGTGACTTCGACGCCGTCGAAGTCGAGCCGCGCGGCAAGGGACGAATCGGCGAGACGCTCGGCTTCGGCGGTGAGCCCCGCGGCGCCCTTGTCGACCGCAAACAAGGTCACGCCGTCGGCCTCGTCGGGCGACCCGGCGGTGCGCGCGGCGACGATGATCAGGTCGGCGACATGGCCGTGGCTGACGAATTGCTTCCGGCCGCTCAGCTTGAAGCCGTTGCCGGAGCGTTCGGCCTTGAGCGCAACCGTATCGAGGAATTTCGCCTGTTCGTCGATCGCCAGCGCCGCGACGGTGTCGCCCGCGATGATGCCGGGGAAGTATTTCGCGGCTTGCGCCGTGCCCTTGAGCGCTTCGACCGCCGCGACCGCGGTGGCGAGGAAGGGGGAGGGCGACAGGTTGCGGCCGATTTCCTCCAGCACGACGCCAGCCTCGACATGGCCGAGCCCCAGCCCGCCCTGATCCTCGCCGATCAGGATGCCGGTAAAGCCCATTTCCGCGAACGATTTCCACAAGTCACGGCTGAACCCGGTCTGGTCGTTGGCGTCGCGCAAGGCGCGCATATGTTTGACGGGCGCATGTTCGGCGACGAAATCCTTCGCCGTGTCGCGCAGCATCGCCTGTTCGTCGTTCAAATACAGCGGCATATCATACCTTCTTAACGTCATCCTCGCGAAGGCGGGGACCCAGCTCCTGCCGTTTCAACGTGTGGAGCCGGTGGGAGATGGGCCCCCGATTTCGCGGGGGTGACGGGATTTTACTTGTCGGGCAGTTCCAGGATCCGCTTCGAGATGATGTTGAGCTGGACCTCGCTGGTCCCGCCCTCGATCGAATTGGCCTTGGTGCGCAGCCAGGCGCGCGGGCCGCTGCCCTTGTTCGACCGCTCACTTTCCCACTCCAGCGCGTCCGACCCGCCGGCGGCCATCATCAGTTCGTGGCGCGACTTGTTCAGCTCGGTGCCGTAATATTTCATCATGCTGGGCTGGGCAGGGTGTGCCTTGCCGGCCTTGAGGTCGTCGATGAACTTCTCCGACATGGCGTTGAACGCCTTGGCGCGCACTTCGAACAGCGCGATCTGCGCGCGGAGCAGCGGATCGGCGAGGCTGCCGTCGTCGGTCGTCCCGATCGTCTTCTTCGCGCCGTCGAGCAACGGATTGCCGCCCGCCGAACCCAGCCCCATGCCGCTGATCATCTCACGCTCGTGCCCGAGCAGATATTTCGCGACGTCCCAGCCCTTATTCTCTTCGTGGACAAGATTTTGCTTGGGGACCTTCACATTGTCGAAGAAGGTCTCGCAGAACGGCGAATAGCCCGAGATCAGCAGGATCGGCTTGGTCGAGACACCTTCGCTCGCCATGTCGAACAGCACGAAGCTGATCCCGGCCTGCTTGACCGACTTGTCGGTGCGCACGAGGCAGAAGATCCAGTCGGCCTGATCGGCGTAGCTCGTCCATACCTTCTGGCCGTTGACCAGATAATGGTCGCCCTTGTCCTCCGCCGACGTCTGCAGGCCGGCAAGGTCGGAGCCGGCGCCCGGTTCCGAATAGCCCTGGCACCAGCGGATTTCGCCGCGCGCGATCTTGGGCAGGTGTTCAAGCTTCTGCTCCTCCGTGCCGTACTTCAGCAGCGCTGGGCCGAGCATCGAAATACCAAACGAATTGAGCGGGTTGCGGGCGCGAATTCGCTGCATTTCTTCGCGCAGGATCTTGGTCTCGGCGGGGGTCAGGCCGCCGCCGCCATATTCCTTCGGCCAATCGGGTACGGTCCAGCCGCGCGCACCCATCTTGTTCATCCAGTCCTTTTGCGCCGGGGTCAGCATCGTCTGGTCGCGCCCGCCCCACACGGCATCCTTGTCGCTGCGCACCGGTTCGCGCATCTCGGCCGGGCAATTCGCCTCCAGCCAGGCGCGCGTGTCGGCGCGGAAGGTATCGAGATCGGTCATGGCATCACTCCGTGTGCCAGCCGCGCGACGGCGATGGCAGTGTGGTCGTTGAGGGTGTCGGCGATCGCCTGGACGCCGATCGGCAGGCCGTCGGGATCGGTGCCGATCGGGAAGCTCGTCGCCGGCAGCATCGGGAAGGTCGCGAGGCCGGGAAAAGCGAATTGCAGCCCGAACGGCGTCGCGTCGCCATCGATGTCGAGCATCCGTTTCGGCAGAGGCGTGTTGTCGTGCGCGAAGGCGGTGACGCCCAGGGTCGGCGCGATCACCGCGTCGTAGCTCTTGAACAGCGCATTCCACGCCCGCTTGTTGCGCGCCTGTTCGTCGCGCAGGTCGAACCATTCGATCAGGGTCGTCGGTGTCGATCCGTCCTGGGGCACGCCGCGCGCGATCGTGATGTTGAGCATCTTCATGTAATGGCGCTGCTGCGCGTCGAGATCGGGGATCAGGTCGCTGGTGCGGTCGACCGTCACGCCGGCGTCGTGCAGCGCGTCGGCTAGCCGGTCGAGCGCGGCGGCAATCGGCGCGGCGACCCTGGCGCCGGGATGTTCGCTCAGCACGAGAATGCGATAGCCGCTCGCCGGGCGGTTATCGGATCGGGCCAGCGGATGGTCGGCCAGCACATCGAGCGCAAGCGCCAGGTCGTCCGGATTGCGCGCCAGCGGTCCGATCACCGACAGTTCGCCCGGTGCGCCGTCGGTGCCGGGGAAGTGATGGCCGACGCGGCTCAGCGCGGCGAAGGTCGGCTTGTGCCCCCACACGCCGTTGAAGGCGGCGGGCACACGGATCGACCCGCCGATGTCGCTGCCCATCTCCAGCGGCACCATGCCGGCCGCCAGCGCCGCGGCAGACCCACCCGACGATCCACCGGCGACGCGGCCGGGATGATGCGGATTGTTGGTGCGGCCATAGACCGGGTTGTTCGATTGCAGGTCGGCGAGCAGCGGGGGCACGTTGGTCTTGCCCAGGATCACCGCGCCGGCGGCCTTCAGCCGCTTGACCGCCACGGCGTCGTCGGCGGGCACGAAATCGCGTGCGGCTTCCAGACCCCAGGTGGTCGGCAGGCCGGCGACATCGAAGCTTTCCTTCACCGTCATCGGCACGCCGAGCAGCGGCGCGGTCTCGCCCGCCGCCAGCCGCTGGTCGGCCGCGCGCGCCTGCGCTCGCGCCCGGTCGAAATCGCGCACCACGACGGCGTTGATCGGCCCATCGCGCGCTTCGATCCGCGCGATCGCGGCCTCGCATTCGAGCAAGGCGCTGGTTTCGCCCGATCGGATCGCCGCGGCGGTTTCGATTGCGGAACGTTCAGTCACGCGACCATCCTCCCCGATACGGGGAGGGGGACCGCGACGCGAAGCGGCGTGGTGGAGGGGGCGGGCCGCAAGCGAGTCGAGGGAGGCGAACCCCCTCCGTCGCGCTGCGCGCGCCACCTCCCGGTCTCGGGGAGGATTACCGTCGCCGTCATCAGAACTTCTCGCCCGCCTCGGCCTTGCGCTTCAGCAGCGGGGCGACCGGCACGCCGTTCTTCTCCAGCCCGGCGACGACCTTGTCCAACCCGACGGTGTTCGCCCAGAACATCGGTCCGCCGCGATAGACCGGCCAGCCGTAGCCGTAGATCCACACGACATCGACGTCCGACGCGCGCTGCGCCATGCCTTCGTCCAGGATCTTCGCGCCTTCGTTGACCATCGGATAGAGCAACGCGCCGATGATCTCCTCATCGGTATAGTCGCGCCGCGCCTGGTTCGATTTGGAGCGGAATTCCTCGATGATCTCGGCCACTTCGGGCGAGGGGGAAGGGTTGCGGTTCTCGTCGTAGTCGTACCAGCCCTTCTTGGTCTTCTGACCCCAGCGTCCCTTGGCGGCCAGTGCGTCGCGGATGCTCTCGATCCGCGTCGGGTCGCGGTGCCAGCCGATGTCGACGCCGGCCAGGTCGCTCATCTGATAGACGCCCATCGGCATGCCGAAATCGGTCAGCGCCTTGTCGATCCGCTCGGGCGGGACGCCTTGCATCAACATCGTGTTGGCGGGCGCGCCGCGTTGCGACAGCATGCGGTTGCCGATGAAGCCGGGGCACACGCCCGACACCACCGCGACCTTGCCGATCGGCTTGGCCAGCGCCATCACCGTCGCCAGCACGTCGGGCGCGGTCTTGGCTCCACGCACGACCTCAAGCAGCTTCATGACGTTGGCCGGCGAGAAGAAATGCATGCCGATCACGTCCTCGGGCCGCTTGGTCGCGCCCGCGATCTCGTCGACGTTGAGGTAGGACGTGTTCGACGCCAGGATCGCGCCCGGCTTGGCGATCGCGTCGAGCTTGCCGAACAGCTCCTTCTTGACGTCCATATTCTCGTAGATCGCCTCGATGACGAGGTCGCAGTCGGCGAGGTCGTCGAGGCTGAGCGTGGGGGTCAGGATCCCCATCATCGCCTCGACCTTGTCCTGGGTAAAGCGGCCCTTTTTGGCGGAGTTCTCGTAATTCCGGCGAATCACCCCGACGCCCCGGTCGAGCGCATCCTGCGCGGTCTCGACGATCGTCACCGGGATGCCGGCCGACAGGAAGTTCATGCTGATCCCGCCGCCCATCGTGCCGGCGCCGACGACGCCGACCTTCGCGATCTTGCGGAGCGCGGTGCCGGCGGGGATGTCGTCGACCTTGGCGGCCTGGCGCTCGGCGAAGAACATGTAGCGCTGGGCGGCGGACTGCGTGCCCATCATCAGCTTCATGAACTCGTCGCGTTCGAACTTCACGCCGTCGGCAAACGGCGTGCCGTCGGTCGCCTTCACGACACAGGCGATGTTCGCGGCGGGCGCGTCGAAGCCGCGGAACTTGCGCGCGTTGGCCTTCTTGAATTCCTCGACCGCCTGCGGGTCGGCGGTCGCGGTCTTTTCCGACGCGCGGGGCAGGGGACGCTTGTCGGCGACCTCGCGCGCGAAGGCGATCGCGTCGGCCTCCAGCGAATCCTCGCCGACGATCCGGTCGATCAGCCCCGCCTCGTGCGCGGCCTTGGCGGAAATCGGGTCGCCCACCGCGGTCATCTGCAGCGCCAGCTTCACGCCCGCGATGCGCGGGATTCGCTGCGTGCCGCCCGCGCCGGGGAGCAGGCCCAGCTTGACCTCCGGCGTGCCGATCTTCGCCGAGGGTACGGCGACGCGGTAATGACAGCCGAGCGTCACTTCGCATCCGCCGCCCAGCGCGGTGCCGTGGATCGCGGCGACGACCGGCTTGTCCGATGCTTCGATCATGTCGATCACCGTGCCCAGGCCCGGCCCCTGCATCGGCTTGCCGAATTCGGTGATGTCGGCGCCGGCGAAGAACGTCCGCCCGTCGCAGCGGATGACCATCGCCTTGATGCTCGCGTCGGCGACACCTTCCTTGATCCCGGCCTCCAGGCCCATCCGCACCGCCGCGCCCAGCGCGTTGACCGGCGGGTTGTCGGAAATGATGACGAGCACGTCGTCATGGCGTTCGGTGCGGATGGGGGAAGCGTCAGGCATCATTCTCTCCTGCAGCGCTCCTGCGACAGCAGGAGCCTAGGGCCACCAGCGTGGCGTTCGTGACTCTGGGCTCCTGCTATCGGGCACCCATCAAGCTACTGCTTTGATGGGACCCTCGCAGGAGCACGATTAGCTAAGCGCGCTGTAGATCAGCGTCTTCAATTCGCGGCGGATCGGATAGGTGCTCGACGGGCTCATCTGCGTCATGAACACCATGCTGAGCTTCTCTACGGGATCGATGAAGAAGGCGGTCGAGAACATGCCGCCCCAATAATATTCGCCGACCGAGCCCTGGACCATGCCGGGCGCCAGGTCCTTCATCACCGCGAAGCCGAGCCCGAAGCCGGTGCCCGCCAGCGACGCTTCGCTGAACAGCGACCGCGACATGGTGGCGAGGTCGGAATCGCCGGGCAGATGGTTGATCGTCATCAGCTCGATCGTCTTGCGCCCGACGATGCGGACGCCGTCCAATTCGCCGCCGTTCAAGCACATCTGGCAGAACCGGTTATAGTCGAGCGCGGTCGACACCAGCCCGCCGCCGCCCGACAGGAACGGCG
>Ga0164294_10005637_pt1 | contig 10757 bp, 10 predicted proteins | sample GEODES005metaG_FD_111479 | JGI IMG/M metagenome (GOLD analysis project Ga0164294, IMG submission 111479) | Oligotrophic lake water microbial communities from Sparkling Lake, Wisconsin, USA - GEODES005 metaG | ecosystem: Environmental > Aquatic > Freshwater > Lake | place: USA: Sparkling Lake...
GACGGCATGCCCCACGGCATGGCGATCAACGAGCCGGTGGAGGTGGTGGGCTCCTTCTTCAAACGCTGGGCCTACGCCGCCACCGATACCGTGCGGATCGCGCCCGTGGTGCTCGCCCTCGAGCCGATCTGGAAGCCTCGGCCAACGGGCTCCCGGATGGGCGACTCGATCGGCAGCATCGGTCTGCTGACCATGGCAGCGGTTGTCCTGCTCACCGTGGTGGGCATCCGTGTGGCCGGCCATGGCCCAGGCCGTGGGCAGCCGCCGGCACCGACCGATCTCACCATCTCGCTCGCCGCCAGTGAGCGATTTTCACCCGAGGAAGGCCTGCAACGGCTGGAGGAGGCGGCCCGCGTGCCCACCTCGAGCGCCACCGAGGAACCCCTGCCATGAAACTCGTGTCTGGCTCCACGCGAAGGCAACGCGACGGCGTGCTTTGCACCGGCCCGCTGGTAACCAAACGATGCCTGTGGGCCGCCTGCTTTCTGATGGCGGCAGGGCCGTCTGCCGCGGTGCAGACAGATACCCCGGCAAAGACGGAGGCCAGATCGGCGGCGGCCACGTCGTTTGTCGACTACCTTGCCACCTGGGGCATCGACCGTGGCTCCCGCGCTCTGCTCGAGGAGCCCTCTGCCTGGAGCCTGGCGAAGCAGGAGGTCGCCCTGCGGGTGCTCGCCCGGCTGACGAGGGTGCCGGCCAACCTCGCCCTCCAATGGAATACCGACGCCGTCGACATCCGGTCCCTCCCCGCCACGCAGCGGGTGCAGGATCGGCTCGTGCATGTTGTCGGGCGGGCCACGTTCGTCGCGACGCTGCCGCTCCTCGCGGAGCAGGCAGACGCGGCTGGCCGCCGGCAGTTGGAACTGGTCCGGATCGTGACGGACGACGCGACAGTCGTCGACGTCCTCGCCGACCATGTGCCAAAGGCCTGGCAGCGGGACGCCAGGATTGACGAGCCCGCTGCCGTCATTGGGCTGCCGCTCTCGGAGTTGTCGGAACCCGCGGTGATGTCCACCGGCGCTGGCCTGCCGCCCGCGGCCCCCGCGCTGCTGATGGCGGCCACGAACGTGGGCTGGTTTCCGCCGACGCCACTGGGCAGCCTCGGCATGGACTACGGCCTCTTCGATTCCATTGGTGACGGACAGAAGCTCGGGGCTGGCGACACGGAGGCCTTCTACGCGGTGCTGGCCGCCGTCGGGCGGGCGACACCTGCGGGCATCGTGTCGGCCGCCGGTCCGCCGGGCGACATCGTGCCACTCATCAGCCCCGCGAGCGGCTGGTTTCCGAGCCACAGGGGCGGGCCGTTCACGGTGGACGGCGTGGCCCGCCGGGCGATCCGCATCGAGGTCGATGATCCGCTGCGACAGCGGCAACTCGGCACCGACCATTACTGGGAGCTGTTCGTCTTCGTGCCGACCCCACTGCTCAAGGTGAACGGACGACTGCAGGAGAATTATCCGGTCGTCTGCTGTGTCCGGACGCTGCCGGAGGGCATGCCGACGGGCCACCAGATCGGCGAACGCGTGCGGGTGTCCGGTTTTGCGTTCAAACGCTACGGCTATCCGCTGCCGGAGGTGAACATCTCCGCGTCGCAGGGAGACAAGGAGCAGAGGGGATCCCGGCAGGAGACGGCCCTGCTGATTGGAAGAGAGGCAGCCTGGCAGCCAGCGCCGAGCCCGACCAGGGAAGTCAACGCCATGGGCTGGGTCTTCCTGTCGATCGCCGCGGCGATCGGCTTGGCGGTCGCGCTGGCGGCCTGGTCGTCTGCCCGCGACTCCCGCCGCCGCGCCAGACAGGCCCGCGACACCCTGCCCGACAGGATCGAGCTGCCCTGACGGCCCCGTCGTTTTTGGGCAGGTCTTGCCGCGGCGGGAGCCGGTCGCGACAACGTGTGAACGATCCGTGCAACCGTTTTCCTCTGTTTTGTTTCCTTGTGTCCCAGGAATCCTGAATCATGCGACGCGCAAAAATCTCGATCATCGGCGCCGGCAACGTTGGCGCGACCACGGCCCATTGGTGCGCCAGCGCCGAACTCGGCGACATCGTGCTGCTCGATATTCCGGCCACCGAAGGGATGCCCGCCGGCAAGGCGCTCGACCTCTTTCAGGCCTCGCCAATCGTGGGCTTTGATTCGCGGCTTACGGGCACCACGAATTGGGCCGACACCGCAGGGAGCGATGTGGTCGTGGTCACGGCGGGCATCGCCCGCAAGCCGGGCATGAGCCGTGACGACCTGCTCTCGACCAATGCGAAGATCGTCGGCGACGTGGCAGCCCAGATTCGTGAGTCGAGCCCGCAGGCTGTGGTCATCGTCGTCAGCAACCCGCTCGATGCCATGGTGCAGCGGACCTTGCAGGTGACCGGCTTTCCATCGTCCCGCGTGATCGGGCAGGCGGGCATTCTCGACACGGCCCGCTATCGCGCCTTCCTCGCGATGGAACTCGGCGTGAGCGTGGAGGATATCTCTGCCATGCTGCTGGGTGGCCACGGCGACACGATGGTGCCGATCCCCAGCTGCACGAGCGTGGGTGGCATTCCAGTCACGCAACTGATCACCCCAGACCGGCTGGAGGCGATCGTCACCCGCGCCCGCAACGGCGGTGCCGAGATCGTCGGCCTACTCAAGACCGGCAGTGCCTACTACGCCCCTGCGGCGGCCACGACGCAGATGGTGGAGGCCATTGTCCGAGACAAGAAGCGGCTCGTGCCCTGTGCAGCCTTCTGCGACAAGGAATACGGCGTCGGCGGCTACTTCGTGGGTGTGCCGGTCGTGCTCGGCAGCGGCGGTGTGGAGCGGATCATCGAGCTCACGTTGCTGCCTGCTGAACGGGCCGCGCTCGATAAGAGCATCGCCGCGGTCAAGGAACTCGTCGGCGTGATGGACCGTCTCACCGGCCACAGGTCGGTCTGATCACCGTTGGATACCGTGCCCGAGGGGATGGCGACAGAGCTGGCAGACCGCATCGGTGCGCCAGCCTGCGGCATGCTCGTTGCCGGCAAGCAGCGGGCCGGGCGGGAGTGCAAGAGGCTGTGTTTTTCTGCGAACACAGCCACTCCGGCTTGCCTGTCTTGCCCCGTCTGCGCTGGCCGTGGCGGGGAACGATCCTGACGTTGCTGGGGGGTGTGCGTTCGGCTACAAACCGCTGGGCTGGAGCGTCCAGCGGGTCAGCAGGCTTTTTTCGCTCTGCTGGCACGAGCCCGATCACGAGTTGCCGAGGTGCCCGATGAGCAGTCGCCTTCCGAAACAATCCGTCCGGGGTGGCTCCGATCGCCGTGGATCGGCTGGCGTTGGCACGGGCTCCGGCCTTTTCTCGACGGCCTCCGCATGGCTGGGCGACGACCGACTGTTCACACCGCTGGGGCATGAGCCTGGCTACGACTATCCGTTGCTGGTCTGGCTGCCCGATGCCGCACCGGCTTCCGCCCGCAAAAAACCCTTCGATCTGGGGCGGGTGATGAAACGGGTCAGCCTCCGCAACTTTGTCGCCGTGGAGCCGGTCATCGCTGCGGCTGAGTCACCGGCCATGGGGCTCGACGATGCCGTCTGGCGGTCGATCGAACGGGTTCGGGATCGCATCGCGATCCATTCGCAACGCATTTTTCTGGTGGGGCAGGGCGAAGGCGGCTCCGACGCGTTTCGCATCGCCTGCCGTCATCCGCGGGAATTCGCCGGCGTGATTTCGCTCGGCGGGCAGTTTCCGCTGGAGGAGTCGCTCTTTTCGCAGCTCGCCGCCATCCGCCGTCTTCCCATGCTCTCCTGCTGTCAGCGGTCGAGCGTGCTGAAACAGGCATCCCACACCGATCGCACGCTCCGTCTCTTTCACGCCGCCGGGGCGGCGCTGGCCATGCGGATCTACCCCGGCAGCAACGACCTCTCCAAGTCGGTGCTCGCCGACGTCAACCGCTGGATCATGGACGAGGTCTGCGGAACGCCTGCCGTCGTCCATTCGCTCTCCGCGTCGTAATGATCGGCCCCTCATCATGTCTTCATCCCGCCACCGCCGTGCTGACACTTCAGGCCGCTGTCTGCCGCAGCAGATCGCCCTGCCTCACCAGCATCCCCAGCAGAGCCTGTTCGCGGCCATCCTGACGGATTGTGCCCGTGGCCGCCGCGATCAGGGCCGACCGCCGCTGGCAGCCACGCTCGACGTCGTCTGGCACCATGAGCAGTCGCTCCTCGCCGATCCAGCGCTCGTCCGCCGGGCACTCGAACCGCTCATCCGCCGGGCCTTTGAGTCGGCCTCAGAGACCGTTGCCGGCCGCGAGTCGCCAGTGTTCCGCGAGGTGATCATCACCAGCGTCGACGTTGGTGACGCGATCGAGATCGAGGTCGCCGACTCCGGGCCGTCGCTTTCCGAGGGCGTGCGGAGGTGGCTGAATCAGTCCACGCAGTCCTCGGCCGAAACGGGGTTCACGCCGGAAGGCGCCGGCCTGGCATTGGCGGCTGTCAGAGCGGCCGTGGCTCGGATCAACGGCACGCTCCATGCCGCCAATTGCCCGGAAGGTGGCGTGGCGATCACGCTGCGGTTGCCGAGGTTGCAGTCCCAGCGATTGGCTGCCTGACGGAGCCTTTGCCCTCGACCGATTCCTGCGCCGACACGACCGTCGCGTTGTCCTCTCTGGTCCCTCATCTGCTTTTCTCACCATCCGTTCAACCAACCGTCACGAAGGGCAGTGCATGGACGCACAGCAACCCTCGACATCGCCTCGCGACCGCTCGCCGCTGGTCATCACGCCGGCGCAGGTGATCGCCCTGGGCCTCGTTGCCGCGTCGATCGGTTGGGCGGTCTGGCTGCTCCGCGATCGGCCGACGACCGAGGAGGTCGAGCTACTCGCCGGCATGGCGCTCCCGTCGTCTGAAATGGCCATCATGGAAGCTGCATTCGACCGGGCGCAACTCACCGACCACCGCACCGACGGCGGCCGTGTCTGGGTGCCGCGGAGCCGGCAGAGCGCCTACATGCGGGCACTGGTCGATGCCGAGGCCCTGCCACGCGAGTTTGGCGGCAGCCTCCGTCGTGCCCTCGAGAAGAACAGCCCGTGGCAGAGCAGGGCGGCTCAGGGCGAAATGCTCCGCGTGGCCACGCAGGAGGAATTGTCTCTCGTCATCTGCTCGATGCCCGGCATCGAGCGGGCCGCGGTGCTCTACGACACAGAAAGCCACCACAGTCTCGAGGGCAACGGTCCGGCCAAGACGGCCAGCGTGAATGTCCGCACCCAGCCCGACATGGAACTCGATCCCGCCCGCGTGCAGGCCATCCGCGTGCTCGTCAGCGCGTCGATTGCAGGACTGTCGCCGGAACGCGTCGCGGTCACCGACCTGCGGGGCGGCCGTGTCTACGTCGGGCCGCTCGAGGCTGAAGCGGACCGCGATGCGACGGCACTGGCCGCCTCCGATCCGGCACTGGCGCGAAAGATCGTGCACGAGCACCACCTGGCGACGAAGGTGCGACAGTCACTGGCCTTTCTCAAGGGTGCCACGGTGGACGTGACGGTGGAGTTTGCCTCGGCGGCAACGCTGCCACTGCCCCCGGGACCGGACGAGCCGCAGGACGATCGATCCATCGCCGCGGAGGCAGGCCCGCCCGCTCCCGGACAAAAACGTGCCGCCGCCAACGCCCCGGCCGAGATCCGGCCGCGTTCGGCCATCATCGTGGCCGAGGCTCCGCCCGCCGCCCCGCCGCCGACCCCTGCGACCACGACCGATATCCCTGAGTCGATTCTCGTCTCGATCGCCGTGCCCGACAGCTACTTCCAGGCCGCGTGCCGGGCGGCAGCGGAGCGGGCGGGCCAACCCATGCTGCAACCGGTCGCCGTCGAGGCGCAGGAGACGGAACGGATCCGTCGTCATGTGCAGAGCCTGCTGCCGGCGACCAGCAACCCGGCCCTGCGGCGTGTGGTCGTCACCAGTTTTCCCGCGTACTCACCGTCGCAGGCCCGTCGCGAGCAGTCCGTCCGCGGGACGGTAGCCAACCAGCCTTCCTCCGCTCTGGCGGCTCCGTCGACGGTCGGTCAACAGGCCGACGTGGCTCCAGGTATCGAAGGTATCGTCACCCTGCTCTCCGCCGGACGCTTCAACGAAGTGCCGCGGCAGGTCTGGCTGGCGGCGATGAGCATCTGCGTCGGACTTCTGGCAGGATTTCTCTGGTGGGCCGGGAGCCGCCGTGATCCGTACCCTGCCGGCCGTCTGCCGGCCTCCGGCAGGCTCCAGCCCCGGATTGACTGGGCTGGCGGCGGCGACACGCACGACACCGAGCAGACGCAGGACCCCGGCAGCTCAAGACAATCGAGCAACGGCCTCGGGCTCGGCCGGGCCGCGGCGGTGCTCGTCGCCCTCTGCGCCTGCGCAGCCCCGGTCGGAGCGGCCGAACCGGAGCCGACGGCCGCCATCGCGCCGCTGCCAGACACGCTCGTGCCCGCTGCTCCATCTGCCGCGGCATCCCTTCAGCCAGCCTCACTGAAGACCGCTTCGGAGCCGCCGACAGGCCGTGCTGTGCACGCCTCGGGAGGAAGTGTTCCCCAGGTTCTGCCCGCCCTGCCACTCACCGCCCGCGGCGGCTCTGTGCCGATCGCTCTGCCGACCGATCTGCCGAGCAATCCGAGCGAGGCTGCCGGCAGACCTGGCCAGTTGACCGACTGGAAGCTGCTGGCCGCGATCGCCGCCACCCTCGTGGTGGTCGCGGCGGCAACGGCATTCACCAAGCGGCGGACAACGCTGCTGCCTCCCGATGTGTTCGAAGTGTTGGGAGAGGGATCGCTCGGCGGACAGCATGCCGTACGGATCGTGCGATTCGGCCCCAAAACGCTGCTTGTCGGCGTGTCGGCGGCGGGCTGTCAGACGCTCGCCGAACTCTCCGATCCGCAGGCCACCGCCTGCATTGCTGCCGCCTGCCGGGGCGTGCATCCACCGCTGCGTCCGTCGGCGGCCGCGCGGAGCCTCGCGTCGGGCCAGCCATCCGCTCCCGCCCGCGCGGATAGGGAGGCGGCATGATCTTTTGCATGCGAGTCGGGAGGCCGGCGCGGTCGCTTCTACCGCTGGTCCTTGTGGTGGCGGCGCTCGCCGCGCTCGCTGGCCGGGCTGAGGCCGGCGAGGAGCAGGCCCAGCGAGTGCAGCCGGCGAGCGTTGCCTTCGAGCCGGCTACCCTCTCTCCCGCCGCAGCGGCTCCGCCAGCGGCCGCCGCCGAGCCATCCCTCCTGCCTGCGATCCCACAGCCTCCCCTGCCGGAACAGGCCCCGGCCCAGGCGCAGCCACGCGGCTCGCGGACCGAGAGCGGCGACGTGTCGGCAGTCTCCACGCTCCTTTCCAAGCTGGTCGGCGGCCGTTCGCTTGATGCCACACTCTCTGCCGCGGTCATGTTTGGCGTGGCCAGCCTCGCTCCGGCGGTGCTCCTGATGACCACCTGTTTCGTGCGGATGTCGATCGTGTTGACGCTCGTGCGTCAGGGGTTGGGCACGCCGCAACTTCCCTCCAACCAGATATTATCGTAGTTGGCCCTGTTACTGTCGGCGCTCGTGATGTGGCCGGTCTGGACTGCCGCCTACCGCGACGGCGTCGAGCCCTACCAGCAGGGAAGGATCGAACTGGCCGCGGCCTACGAACAGGGCACGCTGCCGGTCCGCCGGTGGATGGCCACGCAGATTGAGGAGTCGGGCAACCGTGACACGATGCTCTATTTTCTCTCCCGGCATCCGTCCGCGCCCAAACGAGTGGCCACCTACGACGATGTGCCGGTGGAGACGCTCCTGCCGGCATTCCTCGTCAGCGAACTGAAGACGGCCTTCGCGATCGGTTTTCGGCTGCTGCTGCCCTTTCTCGTGCTCGACGTGCTCGTGGCGACGCTCGTGGTCTCGACGGGCCTCGTGATGTTGCCGCCGACGCTCGTGTCATTACCGCTCAAGCTGATGGTGTTCGTGGCCGCTGATGGCTGGTCGCTGGTGGTCAGGTCGTTGCTCGACGGCGTTCGACACTCGGCCACGTAGGAGGCGGCAGGATGACCGACGGCGACCTCGTGGAACTGGTACGGCAGGCGATCCTCTCCGGATTGCTCGTCATCGCGCCGGTGCTGCTCGCCGGTTTTGTGGTGGCACTGCTCACGGGCCTGGTGCAGGCAGCCACCGGCATCCACGAGCCGCTGGTGGGGCTCGCTCCGCGACTCGTGGCGATGGCGGCGATGCTGGTGCTTGTGATGCCGTGGATGGTGGAGCAATTCGTCGAGATGTTTCGGACGGCTGCGTCGCCGTAGGAAGAGGCTTGTCGTGGACGCTTTCGTGATCTCGGGAGCACTGTCGCCGGAGATCGTCGTCGCGGCGGGGGTCTGCTGCCGCATCGTCGCGGCCGTGGCCACCGGTACGCTCCCGATCCTGCCGAGCGGCTCGTTCCAGATCCGGCTGACGCTGGCCTTCGCGCTGGCGGTCGTGGCGGTGCCGATGGCCTGGGCTGTCGAGAACACTTCCACAGCGGGGCCGGTCGGCCCGCTGCTTCCCGTGTTGGTGGGTGAACTGCTCGTCGGCCTCTTGATGGGCACTGCGGCGGCGGCGGTGCTGGCGGCAACGGCGTGGGCTGGCGGTATCCTCGGCAGCGTCTCGGGCCTCTCCTGGTCTGACGACTTTGATCCGGCCGCCGCCGGTGAATCGGCGGGAATTTCGCGGCTGGCCTGGTGGGTGGGGCTCGCCGCCTTCTTCACCGCGGGTGGGCAATTGGCCGTGGTGGGGGGGCTGATCGACAGTGTGCGGCACATTCCCGTGGGCACCGCGTTTGGGGCGTCGCCACAGGAATGGCTGGTGACGCTTGCCGTCACCACGCCCGGGGTGGCGATTTCGCTGGCCGCCATGCTCGCCATGCCGGCGCTCGTGGCGGTCATGGCGTTTCACCTCGCCAGTGCCATCTGCCTTCGGTCGATTCCCTTCTCACCGGGTCACGGTCTCCTGCAGGGGCTCGGCTCGCTCGTGCTCCTGGCCAGCCTCTGGCTGGGGGCCGAGGCCTGGGCCGGTGGCAGTGCCATCATGATGCTGCGTTCGATCGACGCCTGCTTTGGCGGGAGATGAATCGATGAGCGACGCTGACGATCGCACCATCCCTGCCACGCCGCGCCGCCGCGAATTGGCCCGTCGGCAGGGATTCATGCCGATGTCGAGTCTGCCGGCGTGGGTGGCCACCGTGGCGACCACACTCCTGCTCCTGCCCGCATGGGCGCAGGCCACCTTCTCGGCAGCCACGGCGATGATGGAGCAGGCACTCTCCTCGGCGGCAAGCCACACAGCCACGCACGGCGCCGTGGCAGATGCCCGGCTCGACATCCTGCTGCCAGCACAGCTCGTGCTGCCGACGCTGGCGGTGGTGGGCGCCGCGGCCGTCGTCGGACTGATGGTGAGAATGCTGCTCGACGGCCCCACCTGGCAGCCGGGGCGGTTGGTACCCTCGCTTGGTCGCATCAGCCTGCTGGCGGGCCTGGCCCGGATCTGTTCGTTGTCCACACTCACATCGATCGCGGGACACGCGTGTGGACTGGCCCTGCTCCTAGCGGTCGCCGGCCTCTCGGCCGGGCCGCTGGTCACGGTGCTTGGCTCGGGCGAGTTGGCCCACGAGCCAGTGAGAATGCTCTTCGCCGCGCAGCGGGCGATCCTGCCGCTGGTGGCCGCCGCCGCCGCGGTGGCGTTCTGCTCGTGGGTGGTTGCGCGGCTGCGGTTCGAGCGGCGGATTCGCATGACTCCCCAGGAATACGCCGACGAGGCCCGCAGCATGCAGGCCAACCCGCAGGTGCGATTGATGCGGCAACAGCGCAGGACGTCATCCCGCTAGGGTGCATGTTCGAGCGACTCTCGGATCGTTGGAACGATGACGTGGTAGGCCGATGGACGTAGGCGAGGGGGTCGGCGGAAGCTCGAGGAGCGTTGGGCCGCCGCGGCCCCCGCGACGAGACTTTTGCCGCCCCCGAAGCCGGTGCACTGCCAGGCACACGCAGATATGTTCGAGGCGTTACCGCGCGGTGGTGGCGGCGTCATCGACAGCGGTAGCCATTCGTGCTGTCGGCAGCGCGTCGGTCATGGCTGACACGAGTTCATCGGCGGATGGGCAGCCTGTCCAGCGACGGCATTCGCTTCCCTCCGGTGTGAGCACGACCACCGTCGGAAACTCCTTCACGCCACATCTGCGGCAGTCGGCCGCGTGCCGATCGGCATCGACCATGACACAGATAAACTCCCTGGAGATCCCGACGAGCCGGCGGTCGATCAGCGTGCCCTGCGCGAATTCCTCGCACCAGTGGCACCACGCGGCGCGGAAGATGACCAGGAGCGGCCGGTTTTCGACGGCTGACCGCCGTAGCCCGGCCTCGTAGCCCTCCACGTATTCAATGCTGTTTCCCGGTTCCTGCGCCGCCGTGGTGAGCCGCACCGGTCGTGGTGGGAATGACTCGACCGCCTCGTCGCGGATTTCGAATCCTGCCCAGACGATCAGCACCAGCAGCAGCCCAGCCGCCCCCGCCATCCAGCGGCCGATCAGGTTGGAGAATGTGGACTGTGGCATCGTGCGGGAGCCCGCAGACGCGGCGGGCCAATTCTGGGAAGGATTCGCAAGCTGCACTAGTAGGGCGACCGGTAGCGGACGGCAAGACCGGTCGGTTCCGCCCACCCCATGGGAATCAATGGGGGAAAGGGGTAATCCACGACGACAGGGCATGCGTGGCAGGGCAGGGCGGGAATGCTCGAGTCGAGAACCGTTGTGTCTGCGGGGCGAAAACCATACTGTCTCACCTCCA
>Ga0164294_10005638_pt1 | contig 10757 bp, 9 predicted proteins | sample GEODES005metaG_FD_111479 | JGI IMG/M metagenome (GOLD analysis project Ga0164294, IMG submission 111479) | Oligotrophic lake water microbial communities from Sparkling Lake, Wisconsin, USA - GEODES005 metaG | ecosystem: Environmental > Aquatic > Freshwater > Lake | place: USA: Sparkling Lake...
AATCTCCTATGGGAAATCAACGGCACCAAGGGCGATCTTCAGATCACCTCCAATTCCGGCCACGGCCAGCTTGCCGATCTCGTGCTGATGGGCGGGCAGGGTGCCGACACCGCGCTGGCGGTCATGGACATTCCGGCGCAATACCGCACCGTTGCTGCCGAAACGCCGGGCTACGCGGTCAATGTCGGCGAGGCCTATGCCCGCTTCGCACTCGGACCCGATGCACCCGATCCGGTCCCCGATTTCGCGCACGCGGTCGTGCGCCACCGCCTGCTCGATGCGATCGAGCGCTCCGCCGCCAGCGGCGAGCGGATCAGGCTTTAGCCCGGCTGGCGAATGCCCCGCGCTTCCAGAATGGGCAGAACGTTGTCGCGGAAATAGGGGAATTCCTTGGTGTAATCGACAAACGACAATGTCGTGCCGCCAAGGCCCAGTTCGTGCAGCTGGCAAATCCCGTCTGCCACTTGCTCGGGCGTGCCGATCAGCGGAATCCCGCCGTGGCCCATGGCAAAGCGGTCGCGGATCAGCATCAGCAGGTCGTGCGGAAAGCTGTGCGCATGCGCGATCTGGAGCCGCACCAGATTGTCCACCGCCACCCAGTCGGCGTTGTCCTTGGCGAAGTGCTGGAGATAGTCCTGCGCCTCTTGCTCGGTCGGGCGGCAGACGACATGGCTGAAGGTCAGCACGTCGACATGGCGGCCCTTGGCGGCGGCTTGGGCTTTCAGCTCGGCGATCTCCCCGCGCGAGCGCTCGAAGTCGATCACCGAGGTGAACAGGAAATCGGCGTTGTCCGTGGCGAATTCGCGCCCCAGCTCCGATCCCGCGGCATTCATGATCGGCGGGCGCCCGTTCAACGGCTTGGGCTCGGACTCGACGCCCTTCAGATCGAAATGCGCCGTCTTCATGTCGAACGCGCCGGGCTTGCTCCACAGCGCCTCGATGATATCGAACCATTCCTGGGCATAGGCATAGCGGGTTTCGTGGTCATCGGGCAGCGTCAGGCCCAGCGCTTCGTACTCGGGCTTGTTCCACCCGGCCACGATATTGAGCCCGGCGCGGCCCCGGCCGATGGCATCGATCGTGGCGATCTGCTTGGCCACGACTACCGGATGATTGGCGGTGGAGTGGATCGTGGCAATCACCGAGATGCGCTTGGTCGATGCCAGCAGCCCGGCAGCCCATGTCATCGTTTCCAGCACCGACCCGTGAAAATTGGTTTCTCCGCCGTAGCCGATCCAGCGCGCAATCGGCAGCATGAAATCGATCCCGGCGTCGTCGAGCAATTGTGCGATCGCTAGGTTGCTCTCCCAACTCGCATCCCACCGCTCGGGGATCTTGGTCACCGACATTCCGCCAGAGCAGTTGGTGGAAAACGTTCCGAGCTTGAAGTGATTGGCCCGTCGCATCCGATTTTCCACATGCGCCATTCGTCGGTCCTTTTTGAAAATTTCCCTGACCGCATCTTTGCGGTAATCTTCGATCAAGATGGCGACCCGCCCGGAGTCGAGTCAACCGGTGATCGGCCAAGTGTGATCGAATATCAATTGATTTTCTATAGAAAGGTGTCACATTGACCTCGGACGGCGCGAGGTCACGAGACTCGGGCTGCGGGAGAATGGCCAATGACGATTCACGTCGATCTGCTCGGTACCGAGACCCGGTTTATCGACACTGGCAAGTACGCGACCCGCGCCATTTCCGCGCCGGGGACAGGCGAGCATGTGTTCCTGCTTCATGGCGGCGGCGGCCATGCCGAGACGTACTCGCGCAATCTGATGCGGCTGAGCAAGGTGTGTCAGCCCCATGCTATCGATTTCATCTGGCATGGCATGTCTTCGCGCCCGGCGTTCTCCGATGGCGCACCGCGCGCCGCCGAAAACTGGCTGACCCAGTTCACCGATCAGCTGCTCGATCTGATGGATCATCTCGGCATCGAGAAGGCGGTGGTCGAGGGGGAATCGCTCGGCGGCTGGATCGCCTTCGACATGGCGATCAACCATCCGGATCGCACGTCCAAGGTGATCCTCAACACCAGTTGGGGGATGCATCTCGATCCGGCCCATGTGCATGAGGGCGGGTCAGATCTTAACGCGTTGCGCGAAACCTCGATGAACGCGCTGCTTAACCCGACGCCCGAGCTGCTGCGCAAGCGGCTCGATTGGCTGATGCCGCTGGGCGGCGTGACCGATGAACTGGTTCAATTGCGCCGGGCGCTGTGGTCGATCCCGGAAACGCGCACCGCGCTGATCGAGTATTACGAACGCCTGTTCGCGCCCGATATCGCCGCGTACTATTGGCAGGAAGACGATATCCGCAAGATCACCTGCCCCGCGCTGGTGCTGTGGACCGACAAGAACCCGATCCACGGCGAAGACGCTGCCGACCGGCTCGAAGCGATCATCCCCGGTGCCAAAAAGCATATCATGCGCGGCTGCGCGCACTGGCCGCAATGGGAACGCCCGGAGGAGCATGACGATGTCGTCGCACGCTTCCTGCTCGGCACCTTGTAAGACTTTACCTTAATGACTTGGCCTGTTTCCTTGAAAGGATTTGCGCGATGAACGAAGCCACACCCATTCGCCGCCGCACTACCGTGCGGATGCCCACCAGCGACAAGCGTCTGAACGACAGCGCCTCGCAAAGCCAGTACCAGCCTTACAAGGACGCGGCCTGGGGCTTCGTCAATCACTGGTATCCCGCGCTGTTCAGCGAGGAATTGCCCGAGGACAAAGTCGAGGGCATCCAGATTTGCGGCATCCCCATCCTGCTGCGCCGCGTCGATGGCAAAATTTTCGCGCTCAAGGACCAGTGTCTTCACCGCGGCGTGCGCCTCTCGGCCAAGCCGACTTGCTTCAACAAAAGCTCGATCACGTGCTGGTATCATGGCTTCACATTCGATCTGGCCGACGGCCTGCTGTCCACGATCGTCGCCAATCCCGATGATCCGCTGGTCGGCACGACAGGCATTACCTCCTACCCGGTCGAGGAAGTGGCCGGCATGATCTTCGTGTTTGTGCGCGAGGACGATTTCCCGCTCGAAGACGTGCCGCCGCTTTCGGCTGACCTGCCGATCCGCTTCCCCGAAAACAGCGAGAAGTTTCCCCATCCGCTGTGGCCGGCAGCGCCCAGCCTGTATGATGAAGGGGCGGTCGCGCTCGGCCTGCATCGCACCGGGCAAAGCAACTGGCGCATCGCCTGCGAAAACGGCTTCGACAACGCCCACATCCTTGTCCACATGGACAACACCATCGTCCACGCGCTGAACTGGGTGCTGCCGCTCGGCATCCTGCCCGATCACGAGGAGCCGATCACGCTGATCGAGGACGAGGACGGCCCCAAGGGAATGATGCAGTGGCTGTTCACCGACCGCTGGAAGCCAGTGCTGGAAAACGAGGCTCTTGGCCTCAAGATCGACAGCCTGAATGGCCGCTTCTATCGCACTTCGGTGGTCATGCCGGGCGTCCTTCTGGTGGAAAACTGGCCCGAGGAGCACATCGCCCAGTACGAATGGTACGTCCCGATCACCGATGACACCTATGAATATTGGGAAGTCATGGTGAAGGTCTGCCCTACCGACAAGGACAAGGCCGCCTTCAAGCACCGCTTCGACCGGGTGTTCATGCCGCTGTGCCTGCGCGGCTTCAACGATTGCGATCTCTATGCGCGTGAGGCGATGGAGGAATTCTACGCCGACGGCACGGGCTGGGATGCCGAACAGTTGGTTTCCACTGACATCTCGCCGATCACCTGGCGCAAGCTCGCCTCGCGCTGGAACCGTGGCATCGCCAAGCCGGGCAAGGGCGTACCCGGTGCTACCAAGACCTCGAGCATCCGCATGCGGCGGCTCGCAGAAGGCAAGGCGCCGGGCTACTTTGTCGAAAAGATCGAAGATGTTAACAACTACTGAGGTCAGTCCTGAAGCGGCACTTGGCGCGTCTACCGTCACCTTCGCGTTCAGCGATGGCGCCGAGCACAGCTTGAGCATTCCGGCCGGCAGCAGCATTCTTGCTGCCGGGCTGGAAGCAGGGTTGCCGCTGCTCCATCAATGCCGTTCGGGCACCTGTTCCAGCTGTCTGGCGACATTGGTGGAGGGCGAGGCGGGCACGTTGCCCGGCAACAATTCCTCGCTATTCGCCTCGGAAATGGCGGCGGGGAAGCGGCTGCTGTGCGTCACGCAAGCGCGCGGCGATTGCCGCTTCACGCTCGATTATGCCAGCACCGGCGGGCAGCAGGTGAGCGCGGCGCAGACCTTCGTCAATGCGGTCGAGCGCGTGGCTGCCGATGTCGTGCGGCTGGAGCTTGAGCTCGCGGAGGGCAGCTGGATCGACTTTCGCCCCGGCCAGTTCATTCAGGTCAAGGTGCCCGGCACCGACCAGACGCGCAGCTATTCGATTGCCTCCACGCCGGCGCAATTGCCCAAGATCGAGCTGCTCGTGCGCCTGCTCCCGGGCGGGGTCATGTCGGAATGGCTGCTCAATCGCGCAGCCCCCGATGCAGTGGTCGAGATTGAAGGACCCCACGGCGCATTCTTCCTGCGCGAAGGCGAGAAAGCGCCGCATATCATGATTGCGGGCGGCACCGGCCTTGCGCCGATGATGGCGATGATCGATCAGATTCGGGCCCGGCCCGGTCGAAAACCTCCCATTGTGCTAAGCTTCGGTTGTCAGTCCAACGATGGCTTGTTCCACCGCGAGGCGCTGGAATTGCGTCAGTATTGGCTTCCCGGTCTTTCGGTTCACGTTTCGGTCGATCGCGGTCCGGCATCCGAAGGCGTGCGCGTGGGCAACCCGGTCGAGGCAGTGGGGCAGGGTGGATCGATCGATCCTGCGTCGGTGGCCTACCTTTGCGGTCCCCCGGGGATGATCGAGGCCGCGCGCATCCATCTCGAAGCACTGGGTCTGGCGCCTGAGAACATTCATTCGGAACGATTTGTAGCCAGCTGAAATCCAATAGAAGGTTGTGGAAATGGGCGTCGACAGTCTGGGGTATGTCGCATTCAATGTCAGCAAGCTCGATGCATGGCGCGCGCTGCTCGAAAAGGTCTTCGGCATGGAGCCGCGCCTCAGGGGCGATGGCGCGATCGACTACCGGATCGACAGCTACCACCACCGCCTGACGCTGATCCCCGCCGAGACCGACAGTGTGGCGGCGATCGGCTGGGAAGTATCGACCGTGGCCAAGCTCGAGGCGACCGTCGCTGCTTTGCGCGAGCGCCAGATCGTCGTGACCGCCGAGACCGCTGACCTGTGCGCGACACGCAAGGTCAAGCAGCTCTACAGCTTCACCTGCCCGATGATCGGCAACCGGCAGGAGCTCTACTTCGGTCCGCTCGTGTCGAACATGCCGTTCACGCCCAGCCGCGGGATCAGCGGCTACAAGACCGGCACGCTCGGCCTTGGCCATGTCGTCTATTGGGTCCACGATCTCCCCGCCTCGGTCAAATTCTATGAAGAGGTCATGGGCTTTGCCGTCTCGGACTACATCGCATGGGATGATAACGACGCGGTGTTTCTCCACTGCAATCCGCGCCACCACACGCTGGCCTTGATGAAGGCCGATCCCGGGCCAGCGGGCGAGCTGATGCACTTGCTGGTCGAGGCGCAGTCGCTGGACGACGTCGGCTATGGCTATGATCTGGTGCGCGACATGGGCATTCCGGTGATGATCGAGCCGGGCAAGCATTCGAACGACCATATGCAAAGCTTCTATCTCCAGACCCCGTCGGGCTTCTGGATGGAATATGGCTATGGCGGGCGCGAGATCGGGCCGGACTGGGAAATCCGCAACTATGACGCGCCGATGCTCTGGGGTCACCGGTTCGTTGGCGCTTGAGGGGATGGCGCTGAGCGATTGCCTTGCCCGGTTCGACGCGCGCGATGCGGCCGTGCGCGGCTGGGCTTACATTGACCGTTCGGCGCAAGGCGGCGCAGGCCCGCTCGCCGGGCTCGTGCTCGGCGTCAAGGATGTGATCGACGTCGCGGGCATGCCCACCACGCATGGCTCGCCGATCTTCGCTGGCAACTTCGCGCAAGCCGATGCGGAGAGCGTGGCTCTCCTGCGCGCAGCAGGCGCGGTGGTACTGGGCAAGACCGTCACTGCCGAATTCGCCACCTATCATCCCGGTCCCACCGCCAATCCGCACAATCTGGCGCACACGCCCGGTGGCTCGTCCAGCGGCTCGGCCGCCGTCGTCGCCGACGGACAGGCCGACTTCGCGCTCGGCACCCAGACTGCAGGCTCGGTCATCCGCCCCGCCAGCTTCTGCGGCACGCTGGGCTTCAAGCCCACTTTCGGCCGCTATCCGCTTGCCGGCGTGCTCGAAACCGCGCCCAGCCTTGATACGCTTGGCCTTTTCGCGCGCAATCTCGCCATACTGAGCGCGGCGGACGCGGTTCTGGCACAGGACGACAATAACCCGCCCGCTGCCGCCACCCTCACCATCGGCCTGTGCCGCAGCCCGCTTTGGCCGCTTGCCACTGCGCCTATGCAGGAGACCTTTGCCCGCTTCGCAGCAGCGCTGGCTGACGCCGGCCACACGGTGATCGACATCGAACTCGCCGCACCGTTCGACCGGTTGGCTGAGGCGCAGACGCTTCTTCACCGCCATGAAGCCGCGCTGATGCTCGGTTACTTGCGCCGCGAGCATCCCGCGCAAGTGAGCGAGGCTTTCATCCGCATGATCGATGCAGGCGAGGCGGACTGCGAAGCAGACTATCAGGCCGCCCTCGCGGTCCAGCGCGAATGCAAGGTGCTCGCGCCGGCAGTCTTCGCGCAGGCCGACATGTTGCTCGCCCCCGGCGCTCCTGGTGCAGCCCCCGCAGGGCTCGGCGCCACCGGCGATCCCGCGTTCCAGCGCATCTGGACCGCGCTCGGCGTGCCGTGCCTCGGTTTCCCGGCGGCATGGGGCGAAGGCGGTCTCCCCCTCGGTCTCCAGATCATCGCCGCGCCCGGCACCGATCGCCAGCTTCTTGCCAATGCGCCCGCCATCCTTGCCCATGCCGCCTTCCGGGAGTTCTGACATGCAACCCACCGCCGCCGCGCCCTTTACCCCCGCAATGGAGGCTGCCTACGCCAAGGCCCGCGCCAAACTCGATCCGGCGCGCCTCAAGCGGCTGTTGTTCGACATCACCGACATTCACTCCCCAACCGGAGCCACCCGCGCTGCGTCCGAGTTCGTCGCGCAGCACATGGCGCGCATCGGGCTCAAACCGACGCTCGACCCGATGTCACCGATCTCGGCCAATGTGCTTGGCGAAAAGCGCGGCACCGGCGGCGGCGCAACGCTGCTGCTCTATGCGCCGATTGACACACATCTGGAGGGAGACGAGAGCGATTTCCCCTGGGCCGGCCCCGAACAGTTCGCCGATCTGCGTCCATCGGCCAAGATGGTCGGCGACTGGATCTACGGCCTCGGTTCGTCAAACCCCAAGGCCATGGTCGCCAGCCTGCTTGAAGTCGCCACCACCCTGATCGAGAGCGACACGCCGCTGATCGGCAATCTCAATGTCGGGTTCGCCGATGGCGGCATGCCCGTCACGATACCACAGCGCGACAACGCGGGGATGAGCCACGGTGTGTTCCACCTGCTCAATCGCGGCATGGCCCCCGATTTCGCGATCATCATGAAACCGTGGAATTGGGTCTATCATGAAGAGCCCGGCATGGGCTGGTTCAAGGTGCAGGTCAAAGGGACGCTCGGCTATGCCGGGGTGCCGCGCGGACTGCCGGCCTTTCGCAGCTCGGTGGTTCCGGCTGCGACCGTGATCCTCGAGCTGGAACAATGGCTGATCGCCTATGCCGAGAAAAACCGCTCGGGCGATATCTATCCCCATGGCTGGATCGCGGGCGTGCGCGGCGGCTGGCCGGAGCGCCCGGCGTTCCCCAGCGCCGTTACCGAGATCTTCTTCGACGTGCGGATCAGCCCGCGGACCACGCCCGGCGAGGTCAAGGCGCAGTTCGAGGCGTTCATGCTTGATCTCGCGCACCGCTTTCCCGATATCGATTGCGACTGGGAGATGTACGGCTCGACTCCGGGCGGCACCACCGATCCCGCCAACTGGATCATCCAGTCCTGCCGCCGCGGCTGGGAACAGATCGAGGGCAAGGCCTATAGCACCCCCGATCCGCTCGGCGGGCAGACCGACGGCGCGGCGCTGCGCCGCCTTGGCGTGCCCACGGCGCGCATCGGCTGGCCGTGGCCCGCCGAAGGATCGCCCGAACCGATCGCCGAAGGGCTTGGCGGCATGGGCGCGACGTATGTGCCCGATCTCATGCCGTGCCTTGAAAAGATCCTTTACGCTTGCATCGACACGCTGATGCGGCCGCGCGCGGAACTCGGCTTATAGGGCAGGGCGCTCGCTCACTCCTCCTCGGTCACATGATTGAGCGAGACGGATGACCGCGCCGATTCCTCGTAAATCCCGGTGATGATCGCAAGCAGTTCGGTCGCGTCCTCAACTCGGTCTTCGAAATCGGTAATGCTGCGGAATTTCTTGATCAGGATTTCGCTGCGCATCCGCGAGTATTCGTTGGTCAGGTCCTCGCCCAGCTTGTTGATCGAATAGGTGTGATTCTTGCTGCCGGGCTCCTTGATTTTCTGAATCAAGCCGATGCTTTCCAGTTTGCGCAGACTGTATTGAATATTGGGCAGATCGTCGCGATTGAGCAGGCGCGCGATTGTCGCGCCGCTTTTAGGGCGGTTCTGCATCCGGATGACGTGAAGAATGATGTGTTCGGCATGTTTCAGTTCGGAAAGCCCGACCATCTCGTCTGCCGCCGCGACCCAGCGCGCAAACGCTTCGATCACCCGCATCAGCGCAAACTCGAGTTCGGTCACCTTGAACTCGGTTTCATCGTTGGCAAGGTGCCAGTTGCGGTAATATTTCGATTTCATGGTCGCGCGTCAGTTCCCGCTGCTACTGTAACGATCCCCTATCGTTCAAAGCATCTGTTCCGGCAAGGTGCGGCAGGCGCTCGTACCAACTCCCTTCGTCCGTCACCCCGGGCTTGACCCGGGGTGACGATGGAAGTGAGGTGGATGATCCCGGCGGCGGTGTTCGAGGTCCTTTGTTGGAAGAGCGCAGCGCATCCCTTCCCCCTCGATGGGGGAAGGATACGAAGGCTTGGCAGCTTGTCTGCCTAGCCGGAGTTGGATGGGGGTGTTTTGGCGGGGGCGTGCATTCATTCACCCCCATCCAGCCTGCGCTAACGGACTGCGTCCGTAAGCTGCGGCATCCTTCCCCCATCAAGGGGGAAGGACAGCTTTTGCCATCTTGGGGCCGAAAGCTGCCTGTCTAGAGGTGCACGCGCGAACGCTGGCGTGCTGGGCACTGGAAAAGCTGAACGACCGCTAACCACCACTTCCTGCCGTTCGCTGCTCACACAAAGCTAACGCAATGCGGACACTCAGCCAGCGCAATGTGTCCACGCTGCTTAGCCAAACAGCGTCGAAACCGGGTTCAGCAGATCATCTTGCGCCATTTCTGGCGCGAAATAGGTTTTCTTCGAGTGCGCCAGACCCAGATCGATCAGCGTCTCGCACAGCTTGAACGCGACAAGGCCCGGATTGAGCACCGGCACTTCGAGCCGTGAGGCGAGCCACGTCGCCGATTGGTGCATCGTGGTCGAGCCCAGGATGATCACGTCGGCCCCGTCCTCGTCGATCGCGCGGCGCGCCTGCTCCTCCAGCTTGGCAAAGACCACGTCTTCTTTTCCTGCCAGCAGTTCGGCGGTGTCGGGCCGGGTGTCGATGTCGCGGATCGAGGCGAGGCGGCCGCCAAGACCCGTTTCCAGCGCCAGCTTCTCGTAAAGCGGATGCCAGCGCTTCCACATCGTCAGCACCGAGAACTTTTTTCCGAGGTCGGCAGCGAGAAAGAACGAGGCGCGCCCCGGGCCGACCACCGGGATGGAGAGGCGTGAGCGCAGCGCAGCCAGCCCGCTGTCGCTCATCGAGTTGACGCAGACCGCCGCATAGCCCTGCTCTTCGGCGCGCGCGCCCGCTTCGAGCACCCAGGCATCGGCCAGTGTCTGCTCATAGGGCGAATCGAGCAGTTTCGCGCCATTGCGGCAGCCGATGAAATCGATACCGATATCCGGACGCACCAGTTCCAGCGGGATCTGCGCCGCAAAGCTGGGCAGGGCAACGTCGGGAACCGGCACGGGCACGATCATCAAAATGCGCTTGGAAGCGGCCACGGCAGGGTAATCCTTCAAATGGAAAGAAGGGCCGCCGCTACCCGACGCCGGGTAGGGGCGGCCTCTCTTGCTTCTTTAGAAGCTGACGCGCGTGCGAACCGCGAAGGTCCGGGCCAGCTTGTAAGACACTTCGTTGCACCCGCAAAGACCGGCAAGATCGAAGCCTTGCAGGCCGATGCGGCGGTTGGTGGCGTTGTCGACCATCAGCCCGATTTCGTACTTCTTGCTCGGCGAAGTCCAGCCAAGGCCAAGATCGACGTTGGCGTAAGCGCCGAACTTGTCAGCATCGAAGTTGCGCAGATTGTAGAAGAACGACGAGGAGTACGAGATGTTGGCATTCGCCGCCATTTCGCCGCCGAACATGTCCCAGGCATAACGCACGATCCCCGAAGCTTGCGTTTCAGGCGCATACGTCGGCTTCAGATCCTTGCGAATCGGACCACCCACGCGCAGCGGCACATTCTTGACCTTGGCGTCGAACTTCGAGAACGTCAGCGCCAGATCGAGCCCGCTGATCGGGTTGGTGATCAGCGAGATTTCGCCGCCGAAAGTCCGCGCGTCTG
>Ga0164294_10005640_pt1 | contig 10756 bp, 8 predicted proteins | sample GEODES005metaG_FD_111479 | JGI IMG/M metagenome (GOLD analysis project Ga0164294, IMG submission 111479) | Oligotrophic lake water microbial communities from Sparkling Lake, Wisconsin, USA - GEODES005 metaG | ecosystem: Environmental > Aquatic > Freshwater > Lake | place: USA: Sparkling Lake...
CCCCCGCCGACGCGGCCCCTGCCTCCCCAGACGCTGAGCGACCTGCGCCTCGTGAAGCGGCTCGATGGGTCGCTGGCAGCGGGGTCTTGCGCGGCGCCCGCTTCACACTCACCGGAACGGTCGGACCAGCGCCGCAAGGCGCCGGCCCCCTCGAAGGCGCGCGCTTTCACCTGCGCGCCGGTGTCTTGCTCGGAGAAACACCGCGATGAAGACCTTGAGTCGCTTGCTCTCTGCTGCGGCCCTCGCGCTCACGCCCGCCGTGGCCGATGCGGTCCCCGCCCGACTGACCCACCAAGGCGCGCTCTTTGATGCGGCGGGCGCGCCCGTGAATGGCGGGCTGCGCTTCGTGTTTCGCCTCTACGACCGGGTCGAGGGGGGCGTGCCGCTGTGGGTCGAGGTGAGCGAGGTGCCTGTGGAGGGGGGGCACTACACGGCCACGCTCGGCGAGAGCGCGGCGCTGCCTGCCGACCTCTTCGCGGCGGACGATCTCTACCTTGAGGTCGAGGTCGACGGCGACCTGCTCGCCGGGCGCTTGGCGCTCACGAGCGTGCCGTTCGCGCTGCGAGCGGGTGTCGCGGACGACGTGCGCGGCGACATCGCCCCGCGCAGCGTCGTGGTCGCGGGGCGCACGGTCATCGATCCTCAGGGACGCTGGACGGGCGATCCGGGTGGGCTTCAGGGCCCGGTGGGTCCACAGGGGCTCGTCGGGCCGCAGGGGCCCCGGGGCGAGCCGGGCTTCTCGCCGAACCCGGACGCCATCCGGGACGGGCTCGCCGCCGACGCATCGTTCTTGGACAGCCTCGCGACGTTGCTTTCGACGGCCTTTGGGGACGCGCTGCGCGGTGACGAGGGACTCCGCGGGCCGCAAGGTGAGCGGGGCGAGGTGGGGCCCGCCGGTCCTGCGGGGCGGGACGGCACCGACGCTCAGCTCCCGACCGGGGCCGTCGTTCCCTTTGCGCTCGTCGCGTGCCCCGCGGGCTGGAGTCCAGCGGACGGCGCGGCCGGTCGGCCTGACCTGCGCGGCCGATTGCCGCTCGGCGTCGGTCCCCGTCCTCAAGGGGGTAACCCGATCGGGCTCGGCGAGGGGGGTGGCTCGCACCGCTACCGCATTGGCGCGCGCTCGAATGAATTCAACTGCTGCGCGGGCGACCAAGGCATGAGCGGCGTCGTCTTCGAGTGGGTGGGCGAGAACGTCCCGGCGACAGCGGTCCCGAGCGGCGATGGGAACCAAGTCCAGTACAGTGACGCTGTCGACCATCTGCCGCCGTATCGCGGGCTGCTGTACTGCATTAAGGACTAGAGTGGGGAAACCATGCCAGGCACGTCACAGACCCGCGACTCTCAAGTCACCGCGGCACAGGCGAGTCGAGCTCGGACCACGCCCGGTCACGAGGCCCCCGCTCAGGTGGGTCAAGCGGCCTCAGCGTTCAAAGGCTACGTCGCTGGCTTGACAGGCGGCAAGACCAAGGCCGTCGGCCCCGCGGGGGGACCGACAGGTCGAGGCGGCCCTGAGACCCAGAGCGTGCTGGCCGAGGACGCCCTAGCGCCCGTCGACGCCCGTGTTACAGGGCCCGACATGTTCATCAACGACAACCCGGAGACGTTCCGCAAGCCGGGCGTCCTCGGGTCGACGATGGCGCCGATTCCCGGCCGGGGTGACACCACCCACACTTTCACGGGGAGCGCACGATTCTTCGCGCTCGCGCAGAACGGGACGGGCAAAGCGCTGACCCAGCAGCTTCTGCTCAAGAACACGGGCAAGGCCGCGCAGACCTTCAAGGTCAAGGGCACCGTCTTCGTCAACAAGGGCGTCACCAAGACGGACGGCCGCATCGAGCAGGGGTACAAGCGGGACGGCAAGTTCCAAGGCCCACAGGCCATCGCCGCCACGAGCTATCTCGACGCCCAGCCGGGCAAGAACGGCTTCATGGACAAGTCCGTCACCGTGCAGGCGGGCCGCATCGAGTCTCTCAACGCGCAGTACCACGAGCGCGGCTCCGAGGTTTTCATCCTCCTTGAGATCACCTCGAGCGACCCGAAGGGCACGTTTCAGCTCGCGAACGTGGCCACCGAAAAGGCGCTCGACGAGAAGGGCCGAAACGAGGTCGCCAGCGGCAAGTACCAAGCCGCCGGTGACCTGACATCCGACAAGGACTTCGCGAGCGCCGACGGCGTCAAGATGGGTCGCCCGAACGGCGTCATCTCGGCGGGCAGCATCGTCCAAGGCGGCCGCGAGATCGCGCTAAAGCCCGGCGCGCGCGTGGGTGACCTGGTGATGGCGACGGACACCCGCAACAGCGGCGGAGACCGTTCGGAAATCGCGCCCATCGACAAGGCCATGCCCAACCCGAAGGGTCGCGGGTCTGCGGCGACGCAGAACGATGGCAATTACGGGATGGAGTACCAGCTCGCCTACACGCTGGTGAACCCGACGTCTCAGAAGCTCAAGGTCGAGGTCTTCCTGACCGCGCCGAAGCAGCACGCGAAGGATGCGCTGCGCCCCGACGGTGGCGTGATTACGATGCCCGTTGAGGTCAACGGCAAGCGCGTCGAGGTCCGCGTCAACGCGCGCGGCGTAGGCGTGCGGCTCGTCGAGCTCGACGTCGCGCCCGGCGCGCGTCAGGGCGTCCAGTTGCGCTGGGTCCACATGGGCAATACCTTTCCGCCCGCGGGCGTCGAGTTCCGCGCCAAGTAGCCGGAGGTCCCATGTCATTCGAGGTCATTCGTCAGTTCAAGGCAACGCTCAGCAACCTAGATGCCCTGCTCGACAAGGCGCAGGCGTACGCTGAGGCCCACAAGTTCTCGGTAGATAACTTCATGACCGAGCGGCTCGCGCCCGACATGTTGCCGTTCGCCGTGCAGGTCCGCATCGCCTGCGACATGGCGAAGGGCACCGCGGCGACGCTCGCGGGCGTCGAAGCGCCCCGCCACGCGGACGACGAGACGACCGTCGCGGACCTGCGCGGCCGCATCGGCAAGTGCGTTGCGTACCTCGAGACGTTCAAGGCCGAGGACTTTGCTGGCAAGGCCCCGGAGCGCGTTGTCAAGGTCACCTACCCGCCCGGCAAGGGCATGTACGCGTCCGAGTACCTGTACGCGCGCCAGATCCCCAACTTCTTCTTCCACGTCACCACGGCGTACGCTCTCTTGCGGCGTGGCGGGGTGCCGATTGGCAAGGGCGACTACTTGGGCGCGCTGACGATCCTCGACCTCTGAGAAGCCGGGCGGCGGCGCCTCAGACCGTCCAGGTCTCGCCGCCGTCGAGCAACGCCTGCACGCCGCCCCCTTTGCCGCGCGCGACCGCCGCGTCGACCTGCTCGGCGACGAGGCCATCGTACGTCGGGCGCTCAACCGCGCGAAAGACACCCACCGGCGTCGGGAAGTCGGGGTGCACCAGTCGGCTCAAGAAGAACGCCATCGCCTCGTTCGTCTCGTCGTGGACGAGCAAGCGGTCCTCGCCATAGGTCGCGACGTCAACGACAACCGGCCGCATGCTCGCGTCGAGCGCGACGCCCCGCTCGCCGTTCGGCCCGAAGCGCACGGGCTTGCCGTGCTCGAGGCGCAGCTCGTGGTCCGCCTTCGTCGCGCGGTCCGTAAGATACTCAAACGCACCGTCGTTGAAGATGTTGCAGTTCTGGTAAATCTCGACGAAGGCGCTGCCCTTGTGACGCGCCGCACGCTCGAGCACCGCGCCGAGGTGCTTCGCGTCCACGTCGACCGAGCGCGCCACGAAGGTCGCCTCGGCCGACAGCGCGAGGCTGATCGGGTTGAACGGGTAGTCGACTGAGCCCATCGGCGTTGACTTCGTCTTCTTGCCCTTCTCGCTTGTCGGGCTGTACTGGCCCTTCGTCAGGCCATAGATCCGGTTGTTGAACATCAGGATCTTCAGATCGACGTTGCGGCGGAGCGCGTGAATCAGGTGGTTGCCGCCGATCGACAGCGCGTCGCCGTCGCCGGTGACGACCCAGACGGACAGGTCGGGACGCAGCGTCTTGACGCCCGTCGCGATGCTCGGTGCGCGCCCGTGAATCGAGTGCATGCCGAAGGTGTTCGTGTAGTACGGGAAGCGGCTTGAACAGCCGATGCCGCTGATGAACACGAAGTTCTCTCGCGGGATGCCGAGCTCGGGCAGCGTCTTGTGGACCTGCGCGAGGATCGCGTAGTCGCCGCAGCCGGGGCACCACCGGACGTCTTGGTCGGTCTGAAAGTCCTTGCGCGTCAGCGCCGAGGCATCGGTCGAAGGCAGCTTGGGGTAGAGGGACATGGCTCAGGCCTCCAGCCGCGCGAGGATCGCGCGCACGATTTCGGACTCCTTGAAGGGCTTGCCCTGCACCTTGTTCAGGCCATGCGCGTTCACCAGGTACCGCGCGCGCAGCATCATCAAGAGCTGGCCCAGATTGAGCTCGGGGACGAGCACCTGCTCGTAGCGGCCCAAGATCTCGCCCAGATCGTTCGGGAACGGGTTGAGGTGACGGAGGTGCACATGCCCGACCCGGTGGCCCAGGGCGCGGACCTTCTCAACGCCCGCTCGGAGCGCGCCGAACGTCCCGCCCCACCCCACGACCAGCACCTTGCCGTCCGGGTCGCCGTGAATGGTCGTCGGCGGCAGGCGGTCCGCGATGCGCCGCACCTTCTCCGCGCGGAGCCGAACCATGGCGTCGTGGTTGTTCGGGTCGTAGCTGATGTTGCCGGTGATGTTCTGCTTCTCAAGGCCGCCGATGCGGTGCTCAAGGCCCGGCGTGCCCGGGACAGCCCACGGTCGGGAGAGCTTCTCATCGCGGTCATAGGGCTTGAAGCCCTCGGCTTGCGTGTGGAACACAACCGGGATCTTGGGCAGGTCGCTCATCTGGGGGATGCGCCACGGCTCCGCGCCATTCGCGACGTAGCCGTCCGACAAGAAGACCACCGGTGTCATCGACTCGATGGCGATCCGGCAGGCTTCGATGGCGGCGTAGAAGCAGTCACCCGGACCCGCTGCAGCGACGACGGGGATCGGCGACTCGCCGTTGCGGCCATACATGACCTGGAGCAGGTCAGACTGCTCGGTCTTCGTCGGCAGGCCCGTCGAGGGACCGCCGCGCTGCACGTCCGCGATGACGAACGGCAGCTCGAGCATGATGCCCAAGTTCATCGCCTCGGACTTGAGGGCGACGCCCGGGCCCGAGGTCGTCGTAAGCCCCAGACCGCCGGCGTACGCGGCGCCAATGACCGCGCCAATCGCGGCGATCTCGTCCTCGGCCTGGAACGTCTTGACGCCCAGGTGCTTCTGCCGCGAGAGCGCGTGCAGAATATCGCTCGCGGGCGTGATCGGGTACGAGCCCAAAAAAAGCTCTAGGCCGCTCAGCTCCGCCGCGGCCAGGAAGCCGAGAGCGGTCGCCTCGTTGCCCGTGATGTTCTTGTATCGCCCCGGCTCGATGGGCGCTTTCGGGATGTCGTACCGATGCGCGAAGGCCTCGGTCGTCTCACCGTAGTTCCAACCCGCTCGCAGCGCTCGGCGGTTCGCCTCGGCGACCGTCGGGTCCTTCTTCTCCATCGTCTGGTCGATCCAGTCGAGGGTGTGCTGCATGTCGCGGCTGAACAGCCAGTAGACGAGCCCGAGCGCGAAGAAGTTCTTCGAGCGAACCGCCGCGCGCTGGTTGAGGCCGAGCTCCTGAATGGCGCGCAGCGTAATGCCGGTCACGTCCACCTGAATGACGTGGTAGTTCGCGAGCGAGCCATCCTCGATGGGGTTGGACGCATAGCCGACCCGCTCAAGGTTCTTCGTCGTGAACTGCTCCGAGTTCAAGATCAGGATGCCGCCCTTCTTCAGGTCGGCCAAGTTGACCTTGAGCGCCGCAGGGTTCATCGCGATGAGCACGTCCGGCTCGTCGCCGGGCGTAAAGACCTCTTGCGACGAGAAGTGCACTTGAAAACCCGACACGCCCGCGAGTGAGCCTGCGGGGGCTCGAATCTCGGCGGGGAAGTCAGGGAACGTGGCCAGGTCGTTGCCGGCGATGGCCGTCGTCTCGGTGAACTGCGTGCCGGTGAGCTGCATGCCATCGCCCGAGTCGCCCGCGAAGCGGACGGCGACGGCATCGAGGATTTCGGTGGAGCGCTCGATCATGCGCGAGCGTGTACCTAAGGTGCCCGGAATTCTCAAGGTGAAGCGGCGCAGCACCGACCCAAAGTGCGGGGCGCTTGACGCACGCGGCCCGGGTCGCGCAGCGTCCCGCCCATGGAGACGTGGAACGAGATCGGGACGCTGCTCGGGATTCACCTCGCGGACGTCCTCCGAACGGGCTTGCGGTTCTTGGCGATCTGGCTGTGCGTCTGGTTCGGTGTGCGTCTGCTGAACTTGGGCGCGCGCCAGATTGAGCGCTCGGTCGACGACGGCGATGACACCGTGACCTCCCACCGCGAGAAGCGCGGGCGCACGCTCGCCCAGCTCGTCCGTACCTTTGGGCGCGCGCTCGTGATCACGCTGGGCGTGCTGCTCACGCTCAACCTCTTCATTGACATCGGGCCACTCCTGGCGGGCGCGGGCGTGGTCGGCCTCGCGTTCTCATTCGGCGCGCAGAGCCTCGTCAAGGACCTGATCTCCGGCTTCTTTCTGCTGCTCGAGGACCAACTCGTGGTCGGCGATGTCGTGCAGATCAACGACCGCACCGGCGTCGTCGAGAACATGACGCTCCGCGTTGTACAGATTCGCAGCCCAGACGGGACGCTGCACATCATCCCCTGCGGCAGCATCGCCATGGTCAGCAACATGACGCGCGGCTTCTCCAAAGCGGTCGTCGAGGTCGGCGTCGCCTATGCCGTGGGCGTGGACCGCGCCCTCGCCGTGCTGCGCGACGAGGCTGAGAAGTTCGCCGCGGATCCGACGTTCGGCCCGCGCCTCGATGGCCCGCCCGAGGTCTTGGGCGTCGAGGCCCTCGCAGACAACGCGCTGACCATCCGGACAATCCTGCGCACCCTGCCCGGCTTACAGTTCGACGTTGGCCGCGAGTTTCGCCGCCGCGCCAAGAACCGCCTAGACGCGGAAGGGATCGAGATCCCCTTCCCGCAGCGCACCGTCTGGCTTCGCGTCGACGACCCGAAGGCGGTCAGCCAACTCGCCTCCAAGCCTCAGGTGGGCGCGTCGTAGACCTCAATGCCCTCGAGGCGCAGGACGTCCAGCGCGTTCGTCGTCGTCGCCACGCCCGGCCTCAGCGTGTAGTCGAAGTGCAGCGCCTCACCGTCGAAGCGGTCCGTGAAGTGCCACGTCTCCACCCGACCGGGAAAGTCGCGCTCGAGCGCGACGAGGCTCAGGTCGTGCGTCGTCACGAGGCCGAACGCGCGCGGCTGCTCGAGGAGTTGACGTGCAACGCTCACGCTCGCGACATGGCGCTCACGGCTGTTTGTCCCGCTCAGCATCTCATCGACCAGGAAGAGGCGCAGCGGCAGCGCCGGAGACGCCGCCGCGGCGCGGCACGCGTCGAGGATGCGCCGGATGCGCTTGACCTCAGCGAAGAATCTGCTCAAACCCAGTTCCGGCGCGTCCGTGACCTGGATGCTGGTGCTCAGGGCGCAGGGCCGCATAGTCAGGGAGCGCGCGCACACGGGCGCGCCCGCCCCGGCGAGCAGCGCGTTTAAGCCGAGCGTGCGCAGAAAGCTGCTCTTGCCCGCCATGTTGCTGCCCGTAATCAAGACCAAGTGCCCCTCGCCCGGGTGCGTGAAGTCGTTCACGCGCCGACGCTCGGCGGGGATCAGGGGGTGCCCGAGCCCTTCGCCCGAGAGCGGGCTCTTCGCGTCCTCGGTCACGGCCGGCCACGCGAAGTCGGGGTGGTCTGCGGAGAAGCCCCCGATGCTCGATAAAACCTCAAGCTCGGCGAGCCGCTCTAGGTCCTCACGCACAGCGGCGCCGTGCTCGGTGCGCCACGCCTCAAGCGCGGCGACGACCTGAACCTCCCAGAGCAGCAGCGCGTTCGCGATGAGCGCGGAGAGCGGGTTCGCGCGCACGCCCAGACACTCGACCAGGGTCTCGAGCCGCGCAATCCGGCGGGCGGGTGATCCACGCCGCGTGAGGTCAGCCCGAATCGCCGCGAGGCCGGCGGCACGAAAGCGTCGCCGCTCGACGCGCTCGAACATTCGCCGCAGAGCGATAAAGGGCCCGGCTTGCTCCCGATCGACGAGGCCAAGGTAGGCACCCGAGAGGCGACCGGTGGTCACCATGAAGACCACGACGTTGACCCCGAGCGCGAGCTTCCATGGCGCGTCGACGCCGAACGCCGCAGCCGCCACGATGCAGGCCCAGGCCACAACGACCAGCGCGCGCGCCGGCCACAGGAGGCGTCGAGCCAGAGGCGCAGGCTCGACCTGTGCCGCCCAAGCCACGAAGGCATCCAGGCGCTCGGCGGAGATGTCGACGAGCCGTCCTTCGGCCTCGAGGCGCGCCCGGAAGGCACGCGCTGCCGAGAGCTCGCGTGCGCTCTCTTGAGCCACGCTGACCTCAGTCGGCGTCAGGCCGCTCTTGAGGCGAGCCGCGAGGCGCGCGCGGGACCACGGGAGCGCGCATCGCTCAATGAGTTGGTAGAGTGATCCGCGCCCGAAGACTTGGAGTTCGGCCAGGTGCGGCGCGTCAGCATCCAAGAATCGCGCGCCGTCATCGGCCAGCTCACCCCAGGTGCCGGTCGCACGCGCCGCACGACGCGCATGGACGGCCCTGAGCGCCTCGATGCGCGGCGCCGCAGCGTAGGGCCGCCGATGGAGCGCCGCCGCGATGACGAAACCAAGACCACCGAGCGCAGCGAGCGCGCCGTAGGTCGTCCAAGCATCGTCCTGCCAGGCCGCGAAACCAAACGCGGCGAAGACTAGGAATGACCCAAGACGGACCGCTGCGACCACACCGATGCGGCGACGAACGCGCTCCAAACGGCGAGCGTAACGCGCGGCTTGGCGGCGCCCATAGTCGGCGGGACCACGCGCGGACGTTACCAATGCAGCCGGCTCTTCAGGTTACGGAAGAATGAGTCACGCTCGAAGAAGACCAGGCGCGCGGGAATCGGGTGGCGTTCCACGCGGATTTCGTCCCCGGGCGCGACCTGCACGACGTCGCCGCCGTCGGCCACGAGGAGCGCTTCGCCCGACGCGGGGTCCCGCTCGGACGGCACGAGGCGCAGGTCGACGCGCGCAGCGCTCGGCAGGATGATCGAGCGGCTTGAGAAGCTGTATTCGTTCAACGGCTTGACGATGATCGCGTCCACGCTCGGCACCATGAGCGGCGCGCCGGTCGAGAGCAAATAGGCGGTCGAGCCAGTCGGCGTGCCGACGATGATGCCATCGCCGCGCGGAGAGGTGACCGCCCGCCCGTCGACGGCCAGGTCGATCGTGATCATGCGCGTCGTGCCCTTGACCACGACCTCATTCACGCAGCGGTGTGTCACGCCGCGATGCATGACCGCGAGCGTGAGGCGCTCCTCGACGAAGTAGTCGTCGGCCAAGAGGCGCACGAGGACACGATCGAGCTCGGACCGGTCGCTCGCGGTCAAGAACCCGAGGTGCCCATAATTCACCGCGAGCACAGGCACACCCGGCCAGGCGTTGAGGGCGCGCAGGACCGTACCGTCGCCGCCGAGCGCGACGATCAGGTCGAGCGCGCCCGATCCGCTCTCTTCGGGCAGCATTACGACGTCGATGTTGGCGCGCCCGAAGACCTTGCGCAGGCTGTCGAGCGGGTAGTCGCCGTGCGAGTCTCGGCGAAAAACGCCCACTCGCTGGAGCTGGAGCCCATGACCGTGCGGAGAGTCTGTCATCGTCGCCACCTTGCCCGATTTTCGCGGCGCGCTTCATCTTTTTGAGCGTGGAGCGCGACGAACCTCAGATCAAGGTCGCGCCGTACGCCGGGTTTGCGTACTCTGCGCACCGCTTTAAGGGCGGTGCTGCGCCGGTCATCGTCGGCGCGCTCATTCACCCCCCTCCACGGTGTTTGCAAAGGATCTCCGTATGCTCGTCGATGTACACGTCAGCCCCCGTGAACTCTCCCCGAAGGCGCTCGCTCAGGCGGCCCGCAGCGCCGGGCTGCACGGGGTCGTGATCGCGGACACCCACCGCACCGACCGCCTCGACGCTTACGCTGAGGCCCTGCGCGAGGCGGGCCTCGCCGCGTTCGCGGGCGTCGAGCTGCTGCTGGAGCGCGGCTCGCTTGTGTACTTGCCGGCGTCCGTCGACAAGGCGTTCCGCAGCTACAGCTTCGCGCCCGCAGGCGGCCGATTCGACTGGCGGGACGCGATGGACCGACTCAAGGACCTCGACGGCGTGGTGATCGCGGGGCACCCCTACTGCCGCGACCTGGAGTCTGTGCTCGCGGACGCCGTGTACTTTCTGGGCCGGCTCGACGGCATCGAGACGCGCGTCGGCAAGGGCCGCGCGCTCTGGGACCAGCTCGCGGACGAGGCCGTCGACCGCCGCAAGGTCGCCCGTGTGGGCTCCTGTGGCGGTGACCCGAAGTCCATCGGCAAGGCGATGACTTTCTTCCACGGCGAACGCCTGATGCAGGCGGACCTGGTCGCCGCGCTCCGTGAAGGCCGCTGCTGGCCCGTTGAGCTCGAGGCGCCGGGTCAGGCCCGCGAGCGTGAAGAGGCCACGTTCGACGGCCCGCCCCCGCGCCGAGACGATGACGGTGATGGCGAGCGCCGCCCGCGCCGGGACCGCGACGGCGACCGCGGCCCGCGTCGGGACCGCGACGGCGACCGCGGCCCTCGGCGCGAGCGCGACGGTGACCGCGGCCCGCGCCGCGAGC
>Ga0164294_10005641_pt1 | contig 10755 bp, 7 predicted proteins | sample GEODES005metaG_FD_111479 | JGI IMG/M metagenome (GOLD analysis project Ga0164294, IMG submission 111479) | Oligotrophic lake water microbial communities from Sparkling Lake, Wisconsin, USA - GEODES005 metaG | ecosystem: Environmental > Aquatic > Freshwater > Lake | place: USA: Sparkling Lake...
GGAATGAATACCTTTTATGAAAATCGCTATAAAGCGTTGCGCTACCCAGACAATGCAAAAAGAATAGGCATTGATGGATTAATTAGTGATGCTAGATTTCCTGAGTTATTGGCTATAAACCAAGTGGCTACACACCAAGATTACCCTATTGATTCCCCTTCAGACCAATTTACTGCCTCTAATTATAGTATGATGGTGTATACAAAAGCGTCATCGTGGATGAAATACTTGGAAACATTTATGGGTATCTCTACTTTTGATAGTGCTATGAAAGCATATTATCAACAATGGAAATTTAAACACCCCCAACCCCTAGATTTTAAACATTCACTAGAAACATCTTCAGGAATAAAATTAGACCAAGCGTTTACACTTTTATCCAAAAAAGGAAAATTACCTCAATGGAACAACAAACCCTATAAAATCATTCCTTTTTTTGGGTTTAAAGCCATGTATGATTATAAGCCAATTTTTGTGATGCCCGTTGCGGCATACAACAGTTTCAATGGCTTTATGGTAGGGATTGCCTTCCATAATTTTGCTTTACCCGTTCCTAAGTTAACCTTTGCTGCAATTCCATTAGTTGGATTAAAAAGCAAAGAACTCAACGGTGCTGGAAGATTGGCTTACCGCTGGAACCCTACTGGAATATTTGACAAAATTGAACTAGCAGTTTCTGGAACTTCCATTGTACAATCTGAATATAAAGATTCTACACGCCATTTTTCACTCGGCAACAGAAGATTTTCGCCTTCAATATTACTTCAATGGAAAGAAAATAATCCATTAAGCACCGTAAGTAAATTTATTCAATTGAAGTATTTTGCCATTGAAGAAGATGCATTACGCTACAGAAGAGATAGTAGTATGCCAACCAATTATGACATAACCAAAAATACATCAGGTTATTCTTTATCACAATTAAGGTTGGTGTGGCAAAATACAAGGGTACTGTATCCATACAAATCAGAATGGTTAAGTGAATTCAATAAAGATTTTGTACGATTAAGTTATACAGGTAATTATTTTTTCAATTTTGTAAAAAAAGGTGGACTTAACGTAAGGCTTTTTGCGGGTAAATTTATATATACCGCACCCAAAACATTATCAACATCATTCCAAACTGATCGATTCCACCTCAATATGTCTGGACCAAAGGGTTACGAAGATTACACCTACAGCAACTACTTTACAGGTAGAAGGGCATTTGAAGGCATTTCATCGCAACAGATGATGATTCGTGATGGTGGATTCAAGGTGAGAACAGATTTACTGAGTGAAAAAGTGGGTAAAACAGATAATTGGTTGGCTGCATTGAATTTTACAATGGATGTGCCTGACCGCTTGAATCCATTACAAGCTTTACCCATAAAAATACCGCTCAAATTATTTGCAGATATTGGCACCAATAACAAAGGTTTTGCCAATGTAAATGAAGGTCAACCCAAGTTTTTATTTGATGGCGGCTTGCAAATTTCCCTTTTAAACAACTTGGTCAATTTTTATTTTCCGTTAGTGTATAGCAGTGTGTATGGGGATTATTACAAATCTGTACCTGGCAATAAGTTTTTGCAACGCATGTCTTTTAGCATTAATATCCAAGATTTCAATATTCAAGAAATAAAAAAATCATTGGGTTTATGAAAAATCTTCAACTCCTGAAGCGTGTGGAGATTGATGATCAACGTTGGGACAAATGTGTTTATAGTGCTCCCAATGGTTTAATATATGCTACTACTAGGTATTTAGATAGTGTATCTAGCAGTTGGAAAGGTTTGGTTTACGGAGATTATGAACTGGTAATGCCCGTTCCATACAGTCGATTTCTGTGGTTTTCACTTGCCCAACAACCGTTTTTCATACAACAATTGGGGGTATTTGGTAAAAATATTTCTACGGAAGTTTTAATAGAGATGATTGAACTACTAAAAAAGCATTTTAATTATGGCAAACTTCATCTTAATTATGCTAATCAATTAAAAAATACCAAAGAAAAAACCAATTTAATTTTACCGCTATCTCAATCTTATCTAAACATTCGGGAGCGTTATACCAAGGATGTAAAAAATAATTTACAGGTTAGTCAACGCTTTCCGCTTCAATATACTTCATCAAATAATTATGCAAAAGCGCTTAATCTTTTTAAAGACTTATATCACTATCGTTTTAAAAAAGTAAAAAATCGTCATTTTGATGGGGTGTTGCAGTTTTTGAATAATTATCCAGATGCCGCTTTGGTTAGAGAAGTGCATCTTGGAGGGGTATTACAGGCGTCCTTATTAGCGATTAAAGATGATAAAAGAATGTATATATTATTTTCTGCTACAACGTTGGCAGGAAGAAAATCAAAAGCCAATCATTATTTGTTTGATCAATTGATCCAAGAGTTTTCAGGGAAAGCCATCATTTTAGACTTTGAGGGATCTGAGATTGACGGTGTTGCCTATTTTTATACAAACTTTGGGGCAGTATTGCAACCCTATTACGAAATACATTGGAACAATCTTCCCTGGTGGCTACAATTAATTAAGAAATAGCTGTACAAAGCTTATTAGCGAGACAACAACACTTGAGTAGCAAATTCAATATCAGCCGGTACAGTAATTTTGATGTTGGTTTCTTCGCCAGAAAAAAGCGTAACGGTATGTCCCATTTTCTCTACTACCGTTGCTTCATCTGTAAAAGAAGTTTCATACGACTGATTAAATGCAGGCAAAAGGATATCACTCTTGAAAACTTGTGGGGTTTGAACCGCACGTAAAATATCTCTATTAACAACGGTAGAATTTTCACCATCAATCATCCGAATACTATCTTTTATTGAAATGACGGGGATGGCAGCGCCATGTACTAAGGCTTTTTCATAACCTAATTGTATTAAATGAGAAGAAACCAAGCAACGTACCGCATCGTGTACAAATATAATGGCTTCTTCTTTAATAAATGATAATCCGGCTTTTACGGATTCAAACCGGGTAGCACCACCTACCACGCACTGAATAGTATTATTCGGGAAATATTCTGCCAATAGATTTTCTCCTTCAACAAGATAGGTTTCAGGCATCACCAAAATAATCTTTATGTCGTCCCAAGAAGCTAAGAAAGTTTCTATTGTATAAATAACGATGGGCTTATTATTGATTGTAAGCAATTGCTTGGGTATATTTGTTCCCATTCTAGTACCACTACCGCCTGCAACTATGACCGCAATTTTTTTCATCATTATTTTAGCAAAATTAACCATAACTTGCCAATATGTTGAGGTGTTTTATATGGTTTTTGGCTTTTTTACTATTGAATTCTTGTACTTCGTCTGAACAAAAAGTAAAGCAACTAATGCAACTTACATCAAAAAGTGACTGGCTAAATAGTCAAACATTGGTGAATTGTACTGTTCAATCCAATAATACTGCTAATATTTTAGTAATTAAACAGTATGCGGGGTTGGTCAATGCAGGCATTGATCTTTCTTTACTCACCCCATCTTCATTTGAAATTAATGGAAAGAAAATTAAAATGATTGTTCCAACAGCAAAAATTAATACGATATATCCTGATGTAATTCAACCAATTAGAGATAGCACAACTGAAGTAAAAAATCAAAAGGAAAGAAGAATACAGCCCGAGGAAATAGTAAATATCATTAAAATAAATATTGATTCCATAAGTATATTACATCAAACAGAACAAAAGGCTGTCATTTTGTTGCAACAATTGTTGAAAAATTATGGCTATACATCTATAAGCATCAGATTTACAAATAATAAAACACAAAACAAACTCTGATGAGAACATACAAAAAGCTTGTTTTATGGGGTTTAATCATTTTACTCTCCTACTTATTTTGGAGTAAGACAGGTGTTTTAACCTCAGATGTTACCATTTTTTCTTCTTTTGATATTTTACCAACAAAAGAAGAACTCATACAACAAACGAGGAATGTTTCAACCGCAGTAGCCGTTGATGCTTATGATACCTTTATCTTTGACACTACTTTAAATAAGATCATTGTACAAACGAATAGTCAAAAAGATAATAGCATACTTTCAAATGTCGTAAAAATCCATGCAAAAACAAGTGCGGCAGTTCCTTTAAAACAATTAAATATCTTCCAAGTAACTATAAATGAAGATTCTGTAGCAGTTAAACTACCTGAACCGCAGATAATAACTGTACAAATTGATTCTGCATTTTCAATACAAGAAAATTCTTTGAAAAGAAAGCATCTTCAACTTTCAAATAAAATAAATACTACATTAGAATTGGTTATTAGACAAAGAATCTTAGAAAGAGACATCTATAGTATAGCCAATAATCAATGTAAAAATATCTTAGGCAATTACTATAAATTACTTGGATTTAAGAAAGTGTATTTTAATTAAACCTTATTGGGCAAGCTCAAAAATTGTAAAATATTCATATATTATCATCAAAGAGATAATAATATTTTGCATTCTTCCAATAATTTTGATTTGTCGATTGAAACTGTTCCAACTTCTTCACACACCATTCCACCGGCAATATTGGCAATTTCTGCCATAAGCTCTACATTGTTAGTAATAGCATATACTACAGCAGCCACGGCAATTACAGTATCTCCTGCACCACTTACATCCGCAATTTTACGTCGATGAGATGGAATAATTCTTTGTACTAGACCATCGTTATAATAGGTACCATGCTCAGATAAAGTAACAAAGGAAATTTGATGTGCTAATTTTTGGGATAATTGTAGATGAATTTCATCCAATAATATTTTATGAACCCCATTATCAACGATATTTAATCCTTCTTTTACTTCTTTTAAATTAGGTTTAAAAATATCTACATTTCGATACGTAAAGAAATTCTTTCGCTTTGGATCTACAGCAGTCAATATGCCCTTTTGTTTACACAATGTAATAAGCGTAGTAATAATTGTTTCCGTCAATACGCCTTTATTGTAGTCTTCAAAAAGGATTACATTAGGATTTTCTTGGTCAATATATTTTATAGCCGCCTCGAGAAGCTGTTTTTCTTCAGAAGTTTGTAAATATGCAGTAGTTTCCGTATCTAACCGCATCATTTGTTGGTTTCTACTAATAACCCTCATTTTATTGGTTGTAATTCTTGAGGTACTAGTGATTAGATAATTGGTATTGATTCCAGCATTAGTAAACATGCTAGAAAGTTGTTTAGCATCTTCATCATTTCCGGTAACAGACAAAACAGTTGTTTTTGCACCTAAAGAAGACAAATTTAAAGCTACATTTCCTGCACCACCAATCCTATATTCTTTACTTTCTACTGCAACTACTGGAACTGGAGCTTCAGGTGATATTCTTTCTACATTTCCCCACAAATAGGTATCTAACATGACGTCACCAATGACACCAATTTTTATATCTTTAAACTGTTCAAAAAGATGATCTATGTTCATTTATATGATTGAATTATTGAAAAATTGGAAAAAAAATAGAATAACAATGTTTTTAAACATCGTTATTCTATTTTTTAAAACGCAATAAAGTTGTATTTATTATCTATTTTTCTTAGTAAACATATAAATAGGTATTCCTAATAATGCGATAATCATACCAGGCCAAGTATATTGTGGCTTAAACCAAATCAACAAACTACAAAACGAAATACCCATTACAATATAGATAATGGGGAGAACAGGATATCCAAATGCCTTATATGGACGATCAGCATTTGGTCGTTTTTTTCGAAGCAGGAAAATGCCAATAATGGTTAAGACATAAAATATTACAACTACAAACGACACCATATCAAGCAAATCGCCGTATTTTCCACTGAGGCAAAGTAAACAAGCCACCACACATTGAGCCCATAGTGCCCACTGTGGAACTGCATTCTTATTTAAAGATGCTGCTTTTTTAAAAAATAAGCCATCTTGTGCCATGGTGTAATAGACTCTTGCACCGGCTAAAACTAAACCGTTTATGCATCCAAATGTGGAAACCATAATTAATATAGCAATGATAGATTTCCCAGCAGGACCAAAAATTACATTAGCGGCTGCCACTGCTAATCTATCTTCATCAGGAAATGCTATTTGCTGTAATGGCAATACATTGAGGTACATCAAATTAGCCAATATATAAATTAAAGTAACAATACCCGTTCCCAAAAACAAACTCAAACCGATATTTCTTTGCGGATTTTTAATCTCTCCGGCAATAAAAGTTACATTATTCCATGCATCGCTACTAAAAACAGAACCCACCATAGACGCTGCAATAGCACCCATTATGGTTACTCCACTGATGGCAGTCCAAGAAACTGTTGTGGTTGTAGAAGATACAGATGCTTGCATTGCATTAAAACCACTAGCCCAGTTTACTGTCCAAAAACTATCTTTAACTAAGAAAAAACCAAAGAATATCAACCCAAATAAAGCGATTAACTTTGAAATGGTAAAACTGGTTTGAATAATTTTTCCTTCTTTAACGCCTCTTGTATTGATGTATGTTAGAACCATAATAAGTACAATGGCCAAGAATTGTGCTTTGTAAATATTAAAAGGTCCCACTACAAAAAGTAAATTCTCCGGTAACATACGCAATTCAGGGAAGAAATAACCACTAAATTTTGCAAATGCGACGGCTACTGCAGCGATAGTTCCTGTTTGTATTACGGAAAAAAAACTCCAACCATATACAAAACCAACCAATGGATTATAAGCTTCTTTTAAAAAAACATATTGGCCACCAGCTTTAGGAAACATCCCACTTAATTCGCCATAACTAATCGCAGCAATCATGGTCATCACACCAGTTATTGCCCAAACCATGATCAACCAACCAGCACTACCCACATTCCGCACAATGTCAGCACTCACAATAAATATTCCAGATCCAATCATGGAACCCGCTACCACCATAGTAGCATCTAATAACCCTAAGGTGGGCTTAAAGGAAGTTTGCTTATTGGAGTCATTCATCTCACAAAATGATTTACAGCGTTATTTCACTAAGACTGGTTGAAAAACCACATTTAAAAAACTATTTTTTACTCTTGTTGTAGGCATCGTTCAATCCAGCAGCAATCTCATTAGTAATGTTATATGTAGTATCCTTATAAAACATCACATTTAAACCACTACTGTATGAAAATATATATGAATATTGTGCTTTTTTGTTGAATTCAACCAAAAATTCATTCATTCGCTTTCTAAGATCATCCATTGTGCGAATCCCTTCTTCTTGAATTTGACTTTCCAATGATTTCTTTTGCTCTTCCAAATTTTGCATTTTTCGTGCATAATCACGTTGAAAAGCTTCACCTTCTGCCTGTGTTATACTATTTCCTCTTTGTTGAAAGGCTTTACCTTCATTTTGTATTTGTTGATAAGCATTGTTGAGATCACGATCAGCCAACTCTTTTTTTCTTTCAAACTCAAGCATTTTCGTTTTATAGTACTCAAACTTTTCTTGAATACTATCTAAATCAACATAAGCAACTTTTAACGATCTATAACCTAGAGAATCTTTTGCATTTGATTGTGAAACAGCAGTATTTGAACTATTACCATTCTTAAACTGAAGGACAAAAAGAATAATTACACAAACGGCCAATACAGCAACTGCGATAGATAAAGAATTTTTCATTCAACTGAAATTTTTAAAAAGTATTAAACTGAAATTAAAACAGCAGGGAAATGTTTGTTTCCCTGCTGTTTAAGATTATTAAATATAGTAACAATTATTCATCATCATCAAAACTCATCGCTTCACGCGTTGTTTGCAACAATTCATACTCCTCTTTACTACCTACAATCATGTTTTCAAACTCTCTTAGTCCAGTTCCTGCAGGTATATGATGTCCTGTAATAACGTTCTCTTTTAATCCAAGCATGTCATCCGTTTTGCCCTGTATAGCTGCAGAAGACAAAACTTTTGTAGTTTCTTGGAAGGATGCTGCAGAAATCCAACTTTGTGTACCCAATGATGCCTTAGTAATTCCCAACAACACTGGACGAGAAGTGGCAGAATTGGCATCTCTAAATTCAGCCATTTTGCGGTCAGCTCTTCTTAAAATTGAATTTTCTTCACGTATTTCACGCAAACTAGCAATCTGACCTGCTTTTAATTTTGCAGAATCACCTGGTTCTACAACAACTTTCTTATCATAAATCCAGTCGTTCTCTTCGTTAAACTCAAAACGGTCAACCAAATCTTCCTCAAGGAAACGGGTATCTCCAGGATCAACAATCTCCAACTTCTTCATCATCTGCCTTACAATGGCTTCGATATGCTTGTCGTTGATTCTTACCCCTTGTAAACGATACACCTCTTGTATCTCATTTACCACATATTCTTGCACTGCAAAAGGACCTTTGATTGACAAGATGTCGCTTGGCGCCATTTGTCCGTCTGATAATGGTGTACCTGCTTTTACGAAGTCGCCATCTTGTGCCAAAATTTGGCGTGTCAATGGAACAAGGTATTTTCTAGTTACGCCATCTTTTGCTTCAATAACAATTTCACGGTTTCCTCTTTTCACTGCTCCAAATGCCACAACACCATCAATTTCAGATACAATAGCTGGATTACCTGGGTTTCTTGCTTCAAACAATTCAGTTACCCTTGGCAAACCTCCCGTAATATCCCTTAGTTTACCTAAGATACGTGGAATTTTAACCAAAATTTGTCCTGCAGTTACCGCTTCTCCCTCATCAATAATTAAATGAGATCCAACCGGCATATTATAATTCTTAGAATCAGTATTGCTCTCAATGATAATGGAAGGAATCTTCGTTTTATCTTTAGTTTCAATAACCACTTTTTCTCTGTGACCCGTTTGTTCATCTGATTCTTCGCGGAATGTAACCCCTTCAATTACGTTTTCCAATACTACCGTACCGGCAATCTCTGCCATAATTACGTTATTGTATGGATCCCATGAACAAATCACATCTCCTTTGGCTACCTTCTGGCCATCTTTTACAAATAGTGTAGCACCATAAGGCAAGTTATTCGAAATTAATTGACGATCATTTTTCTTGTCTACAATTCTCACCTCACCTGTTCTACCAATCACAATCTCACGTTGGAAAACTTCACCTGACTCACTAACTGTTTTAGTTACGGTTCTGGTAAGTTCGTCTAATTCAATTGTACCATCAAATTTAGCTAATAGCTTAGAATCAACAGAAGCTGAACTCGCGGCACCACCCACGTGGAATGTTCTAAGTGTAAGCTGCGTTCCTGGCTCACCAATAGATTGCGCTGCAATGATACCTACGGCATCACCACGTTGAGCAATTGATCCTGTGGCAAGATTTAATCCATAACATTTTACACAAACACCACGCTTGCTTTCGCAAGTTAAAACTGATCTAATAGCCACAGTTTCAATACCGGCTTCTTCAATTTTACGAGCTACAGTATCATCAATATCCTCATCTGCCTTAACCAAAAGTTTATCAGTAATGGGATCATACACATTATGCAACGATGTTCTACCCCAAATTCTGTCGTACAAAGGCTCAACAACATCCTCATTATCTTTCAAGGCACTGATATCAATACCTCTTAAAGTTTTACAATCTTCTTCTGTAATAACTACATCCTGTGCAACGTCTACCAACCTACGTGTTAAATAACCCGCATCAGCCGTTTTCAATGCCGTATCAGCCAAACCTTTACGAGCACCGTGCGTAGAAATAAAATATTCCAATACACTCAATCCATCTTTAAAGTTGGAAAGAATCGGGTTTTCAATGATTTCAGATCCTGATGAACCACTTTTCCTTGGTTTGGCCATCAATCCCCTTAATCCTGCCAACTGCTTTACCTGCTGCTTGCTACCACGAGCCCCAGAATCCAACATCATAAATACAGAGTTGAATCCTTGGTTATCAATAGTCATCTCATTAATAAGGGTTGCAGTTACTTTAGTATCTAACCTAGACCAAATATCAATAATCTGGTTGTATCGCTCGTTATTGGTAATCAATCCCATATTGTAGTTATCCCACACCTCTTTAACTTCTGCAGTAGCAGTATCGATAAAGGTTTGCTTAGATAATGGAACTACTAAATCTTGGATATTGAAAGACAATCCACCACGGAAAGCCATACGGAATCCCAATTCTTTAATATTATCTAGGAACTTAGCGGTTGTTGGTACATCAGTAATCTTAATGATGTTACCAATAATTTCTCTAAGTGCTTTTTTAGTAAGCAATTGATCAATAAAACCTACTTTTTCAGGTACTTGTTGGTTAAACATTACCCTACCTACAGTGGTAGAAATAAGTTTTACGTGCAATCCACCTTCAATATCTCTTACGGTAGTTTTTACTTTAATATGTGCATGTAAATCGATTCGATTTTCATTATAGGCAATCATTACCTCTTCTGAAGAGTAGAAACTCATCCCTTCTCCCCTAACGGTTAATGTATCTGTACTTTTCTTACCCTTGGTGATGTAATACAATCCCAATACCATGTCCTGAGAAGGCAAGGTAATAGGCGTACCATTTTGAGGGTTAAGAATGTTGTGAGATGCCAACATCAACAATTGCGCTTCCAAAATAGCCGCATTGCTCAATGGAACGTGAACCGCCATCTGATCACCGTCAAAGTCAGCGTTAAACGCTGAAGTTACCAACGGGTGCAACTGAATGGCTTTACCTTCAACCAATTTAGGTTGGAAAGCTTGAATAGATAAACGGTGCAACGTTGGGGCACGGTTAAGCATTACTGGATGTTCAGTAATTACTTCTTCTAATACATCCCACACCAC
>Ga0164294_10005642_pt1 | contig 10754 bp, 12 predicted proteins | sample GEODES005metaG_FD_111479 | JGI IMG/M metagenome (GOLD analysis project Ga0164294, IMG submission 111479) | Oligotrophic lake water microbial communities from Sparkling Lake, Wisconsin, USA - GEODES005 metaG | ecosystem: Environmental > Aquatic > Freshwater > Lake | place: USA: Sparkling Lake...
AAGTCATTGACATCAAATCTTTAGTAATTGCAAATGGTGCCAAGGCTTTTAACTTTTCACTCCGGACATCTTCCGAATCGCCCATGGACATCCAAACATCCGTATAGACAACACTCGCATCTTTTGCTGCCGCATCTGGATCAGTAAGGACTTCAAGTTTTGCACCAGTCTTAATAGCAATTTTGTTAGCCATTTGAATCGCGGAATCCGAAGGTGCCCATTTACCCGGTGGTGTTGCTACGACTACATGGGCTCCCATAATTGCGCCCATTGTTAACCAGGCATGAGACATATTGTTTCCATCACCAACATATGTAAATTTACGGCCAGAAATATCAGAACCAAATACTTCACGAATTGTTAGCCAGTCTGCAAGCAACTGAGTTGGATGGTCGGTATCGGTCAGACCGTTTATCACCGGAATAGATGCATGCGCACCAAGTTCATCAACATCAGATTGCGAGAAAGTGCGAACTATTAAGGCGCTCGCGAATCCACTAATAATTTGTGCAGTATCAGAAATCGTTTCGCCCCGCCCGATTTGTAAATCATCGCCCCGCAAGAATATTGGCGTTCCACCAAGGTGAGCCACAGCGGTTTCTGATGCAAGTCTCGTACGAGTTGAAGATTTAGTCATGTAAATAGCAACCGTTTGATTTGCTAGTGCATCTTTTGAACGAAGCGGTTTACTCGCAAATTGCGAGGCAGTATCAAGGATTAACTCGACATCTTCGCGAGATAGATGTTCGGTGCGCAATAGGTCTTTCATCGCGATAAGTCTTTCATTGCCGAATAATACCCAATAAAGCAGGTCGCCTCGGTAGAATTTGCAGCATGGGAATCTTCACCCGAACACCGAAAATGACGCCAGGCTTGAATGATCTGCAGCCATTTACTGATGTCTTGGAAAAAGAAGATACTCGACTAACAAATGAAGATGGCGATCATGAAAAATTTGCGCATTATGTTCGCAAAGAAAAGATTGTTGAATCTGCCGTAACTGGCAAAGCGGTGCGCGCGCTCTGTGGGAAGAAATGGGTCCCAAGTCGCGATCCAGAAAAATTTCCGATCTGTCCTATGTGTAAGAAAATTTATGACGGCCTGAAGAAGGAATGAAGAAACCACGTTCTAGGCTTTTAGTATTTGGCCTCTTATTTTCACTTGTTGCTAACGCAGGTTTAATGCCAAATGCAACAGCGGCAGATCGACAGCTTCGCAAAATTTTTTCAGGGTGGATGACCGACTACAGCACTTATGGTGATACAACCAAGGGACAGATTCAGGCAATGGATTATGTCGTCGCGAATGCCGATATGTTTAGTCAAATTTTGCCATTCTGGTACACGATAACAAGTGCTACGACAATCAAAGATAAATATGTAACGCAGAATTCAATCGATAAGGCAATTCCAATTGCCACTCTCCAAAGTCTTGGAATCAAAGTCTTACCAACAATTACTGATAGCACCAAAGTGGGCGAACTTTCGAAAATCATGGGAACTGATGCGAGTCGCGCTAGTTTGATTAAAACTATAACCAATTTAGTTATGACTAATAAATTTGATGGAATTGATTTGAATTTTGAAGGATTTGCCTACGTTGACAAGATTGCAACCTGGCCAACGATTCAACCAAGGTGGGTAAAATTTGTCTCTGAATTATCAACTGCGTTACATGCGCAAAACAAATTATTGTCTGTTACAACACCATATCTTTTAGATCCAGCAACTGGCAAAAAAGGTTATTACCATTATGCGTGGCCAGAGATTTCGAGTTACATTGATCGATTAAATATTATGTTTTACGATTACCATAAATATGACACTAAGCCCGGCCCAATTGGACCGATTAGTTGGTTTGAACCCTCACTTATTTATGCTTTAAAAACTGTGGCGCCTTACAAAATTTATTTAGGCACGCCAAATTATGGATATAACTGGGTTACAAAAGTAACGGGAGTTTGTCCTACTAACACCCCAGCATCAGAGAAAACATCTTCAAATGCCGCAATTATTCATCAACGTAAAGCACAAGCAATTTTAGATAAACCAGGCGCGGTCGCTACGTACAATGAAAAGTTTGGTGAAACAAATGTGCTTTATACGGCTGAATTTAATGGCGTTAAGTCTGCAGGAACACCAACTAGTTGCAAGGTAAACCACTCGGCCTGGTATGTGGATTCTCGTGGATATTTTGCTCGAGCCAAACTTGTTGAAAAATATAAGCTAGGTGGAATTTCAGAATGGGAAATTGGATATGGCGATGATTTAGCGATTGCCGAAGTTAGAAAAGTTGCAATTGCAATGGGTCAGGACAAAGTGGTCGGGCTCGCTGAGGCAAGTTCAGAGAGTGCAAACTATGGCGAAGGTATTTCGTTTAGTGGATCTTTCAAATTAGTAGATGGTCGACCTGTTGCGAATGTGCCTGTGTTTATTGAAATTAAACGCGCTTCCGGCAATGTTCGAAAACCTATTGCACAGACCGGCACTGACGGAACTTTCCAGACCAAGGTGTTACTCGGCGAGACTTCTAACATCTTCTTCACAACGGATGAAACTTCGGATCGCACTTTGGGTATCACTCCAGAAAAAGCTATTGGGATATCAAGGCTTATTTCTTGGAATTTGCCAGCGTCAATGAAGCGAGGCGTTACCTATAAAGTAACTGGACAACTACAGCCAAGAGTTTCAGGCATCAATGTTTTATTGGATGATGGCAAAGACCAATCATCAACAAGTACGCTAGTTGACGGAAAGTTTGAATTTGAGATTACTCCGACAAAAATTGGAGTAAAGCAATTTAGAATTGTGACTGAAACAGAGGCCAGTTTTATCGGCTCCAAGAGCGCATTCACATCAGTATTGGTTAGGTAGAACAATGGTAAAGACACTCGCTAAAGAAGAAGTGAATTTTAGTGAACTCATTGATCGACCTTGGATAACCATCGTCTGGGATGATCCAGTAAATCTGATGAATTACGTAACCCATGTATTAATCAAACTTTTTGGATTTTCAAAAGAGAAGGCACATGAGTTAATGATGCAAGTTCATAATGAAGGCCGAGCAGTGGTTTCAACTGGAACTCGTGAAGAAATGGAGCGCGACGTTCAGCGGCTTCACGAACATGGACTTTGGGCGACTCTTCAACGTGATGACAAAATCTAATGTCTAACTTCGAAAAAGTTGGTTCTGGATATTCATTAGACCTGACACTTGATGAAGCACAAATCTTAATTAATCTAGTCGAACAGTTATTGGAATTACTAGGCGAAGGTGATTTCTTTCATCATTACGATTCCCATAATTTAGATGATCCGCTTGCACAATTGCTTGCAATGCCAGCCGAGATTGTCACACCGGATGATCCAGTTTTACTTAGGTTATTGCCAAATGCATATGCAGATCCAGAAGCGGCTTCAGATTTTCGCAGATATACCGAACCACAATTGCGTGGATCAAAACAGCGCAACTTAAGGTTGGTTAGAGAGCAGTTAACAGTTTTAGTAGATGAGAATCACGGCGGGGTGATCGAAGATTTAGATGCAGATATTTGGCTGAAAGCAATAAATGATTTGCGCATTGCACTCTCAATTCGGCTTGAAATAACGGAAGATAGTTTTGAAACCTTCGAATTGTTGCCAGATGAAGATCCCCAAAAACCGGTCTATGCCGTTTACTTTTGGTTAGGTTGGCTGCAGGAAAATTTGTTAGGGTTGCTCCTATGACACTTCGGATTAGCGCAGATCATGTCGCTAAAATTCTTGAACAATCACGCGTGGAATATCCAGATGAATGTTGTGGCGTAATTCTTGGCCCAGAGGGCAGTGACAAGGCGACGGTTCTAAAACCAATGATAAATGCAGCGCATTCACCGACATTTTACGAATTTGATTCTAAGGATTTGCTTGCTCTTTATCGCGAACTAGATGACAAGGCGCAAGAGATCGTTGTTGTTTATCACTCGCACACCGAGACCGAGGCTTATCCATCTCGCACAGATATTGCCTATGCCTCCGAGCCAAATGCGCACTACGTCTTAGTTTCTACCCGCAAAGAGATTGCACCTGAGAGTGAATTTCGCTCGTACCGAATTATTGATGGCGTAGTTACCGAAGAACCTGTTGAGATTCTCGATTGGTAAGTAACGGGCCCTTCTAGGATACTTAGCCTCATGTCCACGCCAGTATCCGCTCCAGCAATCGAAGTCCGTATCCCAACAATTCTTCGCCCGTATACAAATAGCGAAAAAGTTGTTTCAGCTGAAGCAAATAATCTAGGTGAGTTAATTGCTGCACTTAATTCTAAATATGTTGGACTTGGTGAACGTTTGCTTGAAAATAATGAGCTTCGCCGATTTATAAATATTTATATTAATGATGAAGATGTTCGATTTATGGGTTCACTTGCTGCAACTCTTAAAGCTGGTGATTCTGTAACAATCTTGCCTGCCGTCGCCGGTGGTTGCAAGTGACAAGATACGAATCTCTTGAAGCATCACTCGGCCATACACCGCTGATTGGTCTGCCAAAACTTTCACCAAAATCTCAACCAGGTAAACCTGCAGTGCGTCTCTGGGCAAAGATGGAAGATCGAAATCCAACTGGATCGATTAAAGATCGCACAGCGATGGCAATGATTGATGATGCGGAAAAAACTGGAAGATTAAAACCTGGTGCAACAATTCTTGAACCAACAAGTGGCAACACTGGTATTTCACTTGCCATGGTTGCAAAAGTTCGGGGCTATAACTTAATTTGTGTAATGCCAGAAAATACAAGTATCGAGCGCACACAAATTTTAGAGATGTGGGGCGCAAAAATTATTTATTCACCAGCTGCTGGTGGCTCAAATGAAGCGGTCCGAGTTGCTAAGGAAATTTCAGAACAGAATCCAGAGTGGGTTTTTCTTTATCAATATGGAAATCCAGCTAATACCTTGGCGCATTACAACACAACAGGTCCTGAAGTTTTTGAAGATTTACCAACTGTTACGCATTTTGTTGCAGGGCTCGGAACGACTGGAACGCTTATGGGCGCCGGAAAATTTTTACGCGAAAAAAATCCAAATATTGCAATCATTGCTGCTGAACCAAGATATGGCGAAGTTGTTTATGGCTTGCGCAATTTAGATGCAGGATTTGTTCCAGAACTTTATGATGCTTCAATAATTACACGCAGATTCTCTGTCGGTGCCGAGGATTCTGTTCGCAGAGTGCGTGAATTACTTGAAGTAGAAGGTATCTTCGCTGGAATTTCAACGGGCGCAATTCTCCATGCCGCCCTTGGTATTGCCAAGGAATGCGTTGATGCTGGGGTAGGTGCAGATATTGCATTCATCGTCTGTGATGCGGGCTGGAAGTATTTATCAACTGGCATATATGGAAAAGATAGCGACTCTGAAGTTCTCGACGGCCAACTTTGGGCTTAATTCTTTACTGAAGGTAGGCTTGGCTATATGTCGGCCACAAAGTTTTCTGCGACCTCACCAATCGGAATTTTCGATTCAGGTGTTGGCGGATTAACAGTTGCCAGATCCATTATTGATCAGTTGCCTGGTGAATCAATTCTTTACGTTGGCGATACTGCGCGCGGCCCATATGGTCCAAGACCGCTAGCCGAAGTTCGAACTTTTGCTTTAGAAATTCTCGATGAATTAGTTGAAGCAGGTGTAAAGGCAATTGTTATTGCTTGCAATACCGCTAGCGCTGCAATGTTGCGCGATGCGCGCGAACGTTATTCTGTTCCGGTTATTGAGGTAATTCAGCCTGCAGTTCGGCGCGCTGTTTCGGCCACCAGAAGTGGTCGTATCGGAGTAATTGGCACCAATGCAACAATTGAATCTGGCGCTTACCTAGATGCCTTTGCTGCAGCGCCGCAATTAGAAATTACGTCAGTAGCCTGTCCGCTATTTGTTGAATTTGTTGAACGAGGCGAAACCTCTGGAACAGCTATCACAAAAGTAGCTAATGATTATTTAAAGCCACTGATTGAAAAAGATATTGATACCTTGGTCTTAGGCTGCACGCACTACCCATTATTAACTGGCGTAATTTCCTATGTAATGGGCAATGAAGTCACGTTGGTATCTAGCGCTGAAGAGACTGCAAAAGATTTGTACCGAATACTTGTTGAAAAAGATATGTTGAATAGTTCTGGGAAGCCTTCCCATAAATTTGTTTCAACTGGAGAAGGTGAAATGTTTAGCAAACTTGCAAGACGTTTCCTTGGACCAGAAGTAACAAGAGTCGAAACGAGGATCTAAATGTCAGCAGCGAATAATCAGGGCAACTCGAGTGGTTCAAGAATTGACGGAAGAACTCCGGAAAACTTACGACCAATTAAATTCACTCGTAATTGGTTAAACAATGCCGAAGGCTCGGTATTAGTTGAATTTGGAAATACTCGCGTTCTCTGTGTTGCATCCTTCACTCCTGGAGTTCCACGTTGGTTGGTTGGTAAAGGAAGCGGTTGGGTAACAAGTGAATATGCAATGTTGCCACGAGCAACACACACCAGATCCGATCGCGAGAGTGTTAAAGGCAAACTTGATGGCCGCACTCAAGAAATTTCTCGACTTGTTGGTCGTTCACTTCGCGCTGTTGTGGATACCGCTGCGCTTGGTGAAAATACAATTGTTATAGATTGCGATGTACTGCAAGCAGATGGCGGAACAAGAACTGCAGCGATTACTGGAGCATATGTTGCGCTACAAGATGCAATTACTTGGGCAAAAGGCAAAGGCCACATTCCGGCTTCTCGTAATCCAATCACCCAAGGCGTTTCTGCTGTGAGCGTTGGAATCATTGGTGGAGTTCCAATGCTAGATCTCTGTTATGAAGAAGATGTAAATGCTGACACTGATATGAATATCGTCTGCACCGCTGATGGAAATTTCGTAGAAGTTCAAGGAACTGCAGAGGGAAAACCTTTCGATCGTGCGCTCCTAAACAGTCTGCTGGACCTTGGAGTTTCGGGTTGTAATCAACTTTCAAAATTGCAGCAAAGTGCGCTTAACTAATTAATAACAAACCAATTATGCGCAAGATAGTTTTAGCGACACAAAACAAAGGCAAGATTGCCGAATTTGAGAGATTACTTGCCGAATTTGTAAGTGATGTTCAAGTTTTAGGACTTCGGGATTTTCCAGATATGCCAGATATCGCCGAGACTGGTAAAACATTTATCGAAAATTCTTTATTAAAAGCGCGTGGAATTTGTGAGTTCACAAGCCTCCCAACTTTGGCGGATGACAGTGGTCTTTGTATTGATTTCCTAAATGGCGATCCTGGTATTTATTCTGCAAGATGGGCGGGAAGCCATGGGAACGATGGCGCGAATATTGCGAAGGTGTTGTTGCAATTAGAAGGTGTGGACATGGAAGATCGCAGCGCGCATTTCAGATGTGAAGTTGCGTTAGTTTTTCCAAATGGACATAAGCACCAAAACCAAGAGGTAATCGAGAGCGGCAGATTAGAAGGGTTTATCACCCATTCACCCCGCGGAGCGGCTGGTTTCGGGTATGACCCAATCTTTCAACCGGTTGGCGAAGAGTTAACGTTGGGTGAATTTGCGCATGGCGAGAAGGACAAAATCAGCCATCGTGGAATTGCAATGCGGGCCATTGCACCGCGAATTTCAGAATTGCTCTAAAAATCTAAATTTTGTTCGGCCCTAAGGTATCCTTTCGCTATTAAGTTTTAATTCTGGATTTCAATCTCAAACCAAGGAGCACAACCGTGGCAGTTAAGAAATCAGCAAAGAAGACAGCAAAGAAGACAGTTAAAAAAGCAGCAAAGAAAACTTCTGCTAAAAAAACCGTAAAGAAGAGCGCAGCGAAGAAGAGCACTGCGAAAAAAACTGTTAAGAAAGTTGCCAAACGCACAACAAAGAAAGTTGCAAAGAAAGCATCTTCGACTTTTGTTGTCGCTTCAGCGCCATCAAGTCGCTCTAACTTCCAGAGCCCTTCAGTTGTTAATCGCCCGGCAAAAACTCCAGGCGCAAGCCTTCCATCTTCAGTTAAGAATTCTTCAGCGGATTCTTCTTCAAAGCGCGTTGTGATTGCAGTAGTAGTCGCCGTTGTTTTGATAGCTTTAATCGTAGTTTCTCGTAACGGTTCAACAAGTACAGATAGCGCAGCACCAGAAGCCACTGCTACCGCACAGGCTTCAGAAGAAACTATGTCTGAGGAATCAGCGGAACCCACAACAGAGGCATCTGCCGAAGCAACTACTTCAGAAGTTGTTGATGGTGGCGGAAGCGAGCCAGTAGGAATCGTTGCCCAATACACAGCATCAGGTGCGACTATTTTCTGGAAGACCCCGCTTGATGGCACAGCTGTTGCAAACTACAACGTGGAAATTCGTGCAAACGGTGGAACTTGGAAATTAATTTCTACAGTTCCTGCTGATCAATATTCCATCGACATTGCAAAAGGCGAAGCCACAGGTTGGGCATCGTTTAGAGTTTCATCAGTTCTTGAAGATGGATCTGTTGTTGGCGGAAAAGTCTTCGGACTTCCTGGTCAATGGTCTTAATTTAAAGGTTCCAATATAAATTAATTTGTATTAAGCGCTTCAAGTATTGATGCAACATAAACATCACTACCAGCTTCAATTAAATGGACACCATCCGGAGCAAAAAACTCCGGGTGGTTTTCTGCTATCTCAGCCCAATTAACTAATTTGGCATTTGGATATCCTGCAACAACTTCACTAATTATTTTATTGTTTCCTTCGCGCCAAGTTCTTGGTACAGATGTGTTAACTACAACAACGCGTGGTTGATCCTTTAATAGTTCCATCAGTTTGACCATATCCTCGCGCGATACCGCATTATTATTTCCTACATTTAAAACGACGCTAGAACTGCCTACCTTTGGCTTATCCTCTTCAACGGCCTTAATTAGCTCAGGTATTTGGCGACCAACGCGGGCATTAATCAACGCAATATTCTCTTGCTGCGCTAATTTATTTCGAATGCCTAAAATCACCGAATCCCCAGTCACCCATAATCCAGTTTTATTCTCTGTCATGACGGTATCTGGCAATTCAAGTTCTGGCTTAATTTCAACAATTATTGATTGATCGCGCTGCCAAGCCAGAGCGACAGAACTTCCAGTAATCAAAACCAGAGATGCTGTCACTGTGGAAACGAAAATTCGCTGGCGCTTTCGCATTACTTTGGTGCGGTATTTCATTCCTCTAAACCAGTTCTGCACTACGCCCTTGCGAATTGGGATTTCAATAGCGCGCAGGGAAATATCAGCGAGGGCTAATACAACTAAGACTCGGGCTATATTTAATGCGGGAAGGTAACCAGTTAAATCTGCGCCTGGTCTGGTGACTTGGAAAACTACCCAGTGCCAGAGATAAATCCCGTAGGACCTTTGGCCAATCCAGAGAAATACTTTGTTACTTAATATTGGCGAGAATCTTGAGGCTGGATGAACAATTGAAATAATTGTTGCACAACCAAAAAGCCCAGCAAGTGGAAATGCAATTTGATAAAGCGTTGCGCTACTTTGATCAATAAATAAGAAGATGCAGAGCAGTCCAATAAATCCGAAGACGCCAATTCCATCAATGAAATCTTGAGCCCGTTGGGAAATATTGGGAGATAAGTTTCGTGGAATCCAGGAGACCGCTAGGGCAGAACCTAAAAATAATCCGAGGCTATGAGTATCTGTTCCAAAGTAGATATGGCTAATGCGCCCCGCTGTTGCATTATCTGCTTGCAATGAGAAGAGGAAGAGTGCAGTTCCAGAAAAAGTTGCGATGGCAAGTGCTGCTCGTCGAACTACACGTTTTCCAAAGCGGCGCCAGATTAATAGCAGGATAATTGGCCAGAGTAAGTAGAACTGAAATTCGACTGCAAGCGACCAGGTATGTTGCAGAAGCGGAGGGCGTCCGATTGCCTGAAAATAATCTTGATTAAGTGCCACTAAATGCCAATTATTTGTTCCGGTGAGCACAAATGGCACATCATTAATAAATCTGCGAATTGCATCGGGTGCAAATAGCGCGATAACAACTGAGGTTACGATTACGAGAACTACAAGTCCGGGGAAGAGTCTTCGGACTCGTGCCGCATAAAATTCCTTAATATCTAAGCCATTTGCACTTTCGATTGAATCTAAAATTAACCGGGTAATTACATATCCTGATATTACGAAGAATAGATCGACGCCAAGAAAGCCACCCGGAATCCAAGAAATACCTAAGTGATAAAGAACAACTGCGATTACTGCAAGCGCGCGCAATCCATCAATTGCTGGGATGTGAGTCGAAGAAATTGATGCGCGCTGCATCGAAGTTACTTACGTTTTTTGGTTGTGCTCTTCTTTACAACTCTTTTAGCTGGCTTAGCTGGATTAGTTGCTGACTTCTTAACTTCAGCAGTCGATGCAGAAGTTGCATCAACAGGTGGTCTGACATTTTGGCGAACAAAAGTTTTTTCAATAGGTCGGTTATCAGAATCAATGTTGGCATCAATATCGCCTTGAAGGGCAGCAAGTCGTTCAAATGCTTGCTTCAATCTGCTCCTAGTTTCACCTATTGCATGTTCTGCCGCAGTTAGTGATTGAGTTTGAATTCTGTACAGTCTTTCTGACTCTGATATTGCACTGGTTAACCAGGAACGAAATTCACCAACGGCGACAGTCGCTTCAGAGATGATTTTTTCTGCTTCGCGCTTTGCCGCACTTGAAAGTGCGTTTGCTTCCCGACGACTTTCAGTTAATAAATGTTCAGCGCTGCG
>Ga0164294_10005643_pt1 | contig 10754 bp, 9 predicted proteins | sample GEODES005metaG_FD_111479 | JGI IMG/M metagenome (GOLD analysis project Ga0164294, IMG submission 111479) | Oligotrophic lake water microbial communities from Sparkling Lake, Wisconsin, USA - GEODES005 metaG | ecosystem: Environmental > Aquatic > Freshwater > Lake | place: USA: Sparkling Lake...
CGGGGGGGGGTAGTGGGTAGTGGGGGCGTTGGCTAGTGGGGGTTGGGGGTTGAGGGTGGGGAGCGCGTAGCCTGCGGGCGCCGTGATTTCGCTCGATATCGCCACTTTCTTGTTGCAATGGTCCGTTGGTGGCCTGGCATTTCTTTGGGTGACCACTCGCCGACGCGAGGTCTCCTTGGGGTACGGATGGCTGCTGCGGGTGACCTACGGGCTAATGGCTGTCGGTGCTGTCATAACTGGCATTCGGTATGACCCATTCCTGATTCGTGAACTTTCGGCTGCTGGCGTTGCGATTGCCTGCGCCGTGGTCACCTGGATCTCGTGGCAGCGAAGGGCAGCCGGTGTTGCCCGACAGCGCGAACGAGTGCAGGTTCGGTCCGCTCGAGTGAGCGAGATGACAGGTATCGACCGCGCCGAGCAGCAATTCGACGACTCCGGGCCTGAGTTCCCGCCGGTCCTTGACCTCATCGCTCCGACGGTCGGGTTCATCGGCCTGCTTGCTGGCGGTATTCATGCGGGCTCACCGGCATGGCTCTCGGTGCTACGCGTTCTTGCCGGAGCGGCCTTCCTCGGAGCCGTGTCCGACGCGATGCTTCTTGGCCACTGGTATCTCACTCAGCCAGGACTTCCTCGAGCCCCACTGCTGGAATTGGTGCGATGGCTAGGTGTGGTGTGGCCGATTGAGGTGATTGCTCTGCTGATCCCGGTGGGGATGGTGAGCGTGTTCAACGGAACGATTGATGACGGGTACGGCGGAATGCTCGGCTGGTTCTGGATTGCGTGCGCTGTCACCACGATTGGGCTCGTGATCGTGACCCGAATGGCGTTGCGTGAGCGCTACTACTCCGCAGTCATGGCTGCCACGGGGTTGCTGTACCTCGCAATTCTCACGGCGTTTGGCACCGATCTCGTGGCGCGAGCAGTTCTCTCTTCGGCTTAGGCCACGAGGGCCGCGACTGTGGCGGCGACGACCTCTTCCGCTCAGACCACGAGGGCCGCGACTGCGGCGGCGAAGACTTCCGTGTGGCGATCAACATCGTCGGTGGTGTGCGCAGGACACAACAGCGCCATGTTGTGGAATGGCGTCATCAGGACACCACGGTTGATGCACCACAGGTGAAGGAACGCATCAAGCTCGTGGTCAACCGCAGCGGCAGCCTGACCGCCGTTGCGGGGCGGAGGGCAGAACCAGTACTCGGAGCGACAACCGAGTTGGTTGACTGTCCAGTCCAGCTTGTGGGCATCGATTGTGGACTGCACACCCGCTGCCCATCGCTCAGCGAGCGGCACAGCAATAGCGAAATCCTCTTCCCGAAGCGCAGCGCCAAGCGTGGCTCGGATTGCCGCGAGGGCAAGGGAATTAGCGGTGAGGGTGCCACCGATACCGGCTACGTCTGCATCATCGCCAGTGGTCATGTCCGAGATCCGTTCTGCGACCTCGGAAGTCATGCCATAGGCGGCCGCGGGCATACCGCCAGCGATCGGCTTGCCGATAACAAAGAAGTCAGGATCGAGGCCCCATTCACGGGTAGCCCCACCAGGACCGCAGCAGATGGTGTGGGTCTCGTCGATGACGAGCAAGGTGCCCGTGTCCCGAGTGATGCGGCGAAGAGCATCATGGAAGCCCGGCTGGGGCGGAACAATGCCGATGTTGGTCAGCGCGGGCTCGGCGAGCACTGCAGCAACGTCTCCCGGCCTGAGCGCTTCCTCGAGCGCAGCAACATCGTTGAACTCGATCACTTTGACGTACTCGTCAGGTTCAACGGCCCAGCCTGAACTACCGGGGCGCGGAATGACTGATCCGTCGGGACCAATGACGTTGAACGCTTCGTCAACGGTGCCGTGGTAGCACCAGTTGAATACCAGAACCTTCTTACGGCCAGTGGCGTGGCGTGCGAGGCGCAACACGAATCGATTGGCATCCGTGGCCGTCATGGCCAACTGCCACACCGGCATACCGAAACGCTCTCGTAGCGCATCTCCCACCGCTATGGCATCGGCGGACGGCAACATTGTGGTGATGCCATTGGGCGACTGCTCGTTGAGCGCGGCGACGGTTGCAGGCAGCGAGTGGCCGGTCATAGCTCCGGTGTCACCGAGGCACAGGTCAACGTAGGAGTTGCCGTCCACATCGGTGAAATGGCCGCCTCGTGCCTCGCTCACAAAGATGGGGTGAGTTCCTGGCCACCGTGTCATCCAGTTCATTGGAACTCCACCGAGCAGCGACCGACCCGCTTCGGCGTGAAGTGCCGCCGACTGAGGAGTGCGGCGCATGAACAGTTCCGTTTCCGCGGCCATCAGCGACGGCAGACGGGAGCGGTCAACTGCCGGCATCAGTTTGCATCTGCTTCGCTGGCTGCATCTGCCTCGCCGGCCACATCTGCTTCGCTGGCTGCAGCTGCTTCGGCCGCTTTGCGGAGGGCCTTTTCGTGTCGCGCGATTCCGGTCTCGACAATGGTGTTGAGTCCGGCACCTTTGGGCCAACCGGCGTAATGGCTAAGGAAAATGACGATCTCGCGCAGGTCGTGGGCAGACAGATCGCCTTTGGCGAGTGCTGACTCGACCTGGATACCGGTAACTCCGTCGAGACCCTCAGAGCACATGAGGCCGAGCAGGAGGAGTCGCCGATCTCGTAATGAAAGACCAGGGCGTTCCCAAATCTCGCCAAAGAGATGCTCCACGGTGTAGCCGAAGAAGTCGCCTGGACCATCGGAGACCTCAAAGGAATAGACCTCACCCATCCGTGCGAGTCCGATTGAGCGCTTGGATTCGCTGGCAGAATCTGAGCCGCTGTGGTCCTGATTGTTGGGGTGAGTTGTGTCGTCCACGAGTCAGTCCTTCGTATGTGAGGTGGTCGGTGTTGATTCGATGCCAAGAGCGGCACCAAGCAGGTCCATGGCGAGATCGGCCATTGGAGTTGCAACACCGAGTTCGGACCCTGCCGATGTCGCCAATTCGAGGTCCTTCTTTCCCAGGTGCAGCGCGTGGGCGAGAAATGGCTTGAGTGGGTCGTCATCGTCCATTACGCCAGCGGTCGGTCGGATGAGGATGGCGCCGGGGCCGCCGGTGATTCGATCGGTTCGTCGAACGATATCGCCGAGCAACGCAGGGTCGATACCGGCCGCCTCGGCGAGCCGTGCCGCTTCGCCCGCGGCAGCAAAAGCCACAAAGTGCAAAAGGTTGCGAGCGAGTTTGCAGCGGGTGCCCGATCCAACCTCACCGACGTGGGCAACTTTTCCAGCCCACGGGGCGAAAGCCTCGCTGCATCGAGCCGCAGCTTCATCGCTACCGCCCACCATGGCCACGAGTTCGCCTTTGGCTGCCCCGCCTGCTCCTCCAGAAACAGGAGCGTCCACGAGGTCCATTCCGCTAGATCGGAGAGCCTCTGCGAGCGACTCGGCTGTTGCGGGCGAAATCGTTGAATGCACTGCAACGACCAATCCCGGCACAGGTTGGGAGAGGAGTTCTTGCACCACAGCCTGCACTTGGGCGTCATCGACCACCATGATCGACAACACGTCAGCGCCCGCCGCAGTCTCTGTGACTGAATCTGCTCCGGTGGCCCCTCGTGCGACGAAATCCGCGACTACCTCGGGGCGGACGTCATAGACAGAAAGATCAATCCCGTCATCAACTAGGCGCCCTGCCATTGCCGCGCCCATCTGGCCGAGACCTACGAATCCAACCCGCATGTGTCCACTGCCTCTCTTGGGCTTTCGCCCTTCATGTCATGGGAGTTCCTGTCCGGTCGGAACGCTACCCGGTGACATCGGACCCGCGTTTCTGAGATCCAGCGCATCGGAATCGGAGTGGCGGTACCGTAAGAACTTGTTTACGCAACTATATTTATTAAGGCGGCAGATGAGTTCGTGGGGTTCGCAGAGGCACCGCTGGCGTCAGATTGCTTGTGCGATGTTGGTGTTGCTGGTCCCAGCGGCGTGTATTCCCATCCCGCCGAACACCTTTAACCCGCGTCAGTTCCGAGTCGGGGAGGGTCCCAATATCGTTCGGGCTGAGACCCTTATGGGTCTCGGCGCGTGGTGGGATGTGTATGACTGGTCGCCGACCTTTACTGGCGACCGTCAACGCTTGGGTCTCGCCGACGTTGATCGACTGGCTGCCGCCGGCGTGCAAACGATGTACGTGCAGAGTTCAACAACGCGCTCAAGTGCTGCTGTCTTGGACCCTGTGCTCCTGCGGAAGATCATTCTTCGAGCTCACTCCAAAAACATGCGCGTGGTGGGTTGGTACCTACCCAACTTTGTCGATTCCGGCACCGACGTCGCTCGGATGGTGGCGGCAGTGCGCCTCGGATTCGATGGCTTTGGCATCGATATTGAGTCACGGATTCAGGCTGATGTTGCCCGCCGCTCGCTGAATCTCATCAACGAATCTCGCTTCTTGCGTGCCGCATTTCCACGACTGCCAATTGCCGCGATTCCTGTCACGCCAGTGATTTGGCAAGTGCTCAACCCAGCGTGGTGGCCGTCGTTTCCCTACCAGCAGCTGGCTCGTTGGGTCGATGTATGGATGCCAATGGCGTACTGGACGTATCGAGCGACCGACTCGCCATGGCATGACGCGTATCGCTACACCTCAGAGAGTGTGACTCGGCTTCGGTCGGCAACCGGTGTGAAATGGCTACCGGTGCATCCCATTGGGGGGCTTTCTTCACTCATGTCTACAGCGGATGTCACGGCTATGAATCGAGCGATCACCAACACCTACTCAATCGGCGGAAGTCTCTATGACGATGTGGCCACACCACCAAGTTTGTGGCCGAGCCTTCGAGCCTTTCGACGCACCTGAGCATTTCGCCGGGCCTGAGTATTTCGCCGCAGTTCAGCAAGTTGCTGGTCTCAGCGAGTCGCTCGGCAAGCCCGTATCAACGCGCTGCGAGAAGGTGAATCCCATCGCCTGTGAGGCCAGCGAGTGCTGCTGGCCGACCCGCCAAGGCGAGTAGCAACAATGATGCGGGGCCCTCAACGATTGGGAAGCCGCCGCTTGATGTCTCCGCCGTTGAACACCAATCAAGGTCGGTGGCGCGGAGAGTCAGACCTTCGCATCGCTCCGCGCCGTGAAGAACCGGCTGGCGGCGCAACCCCAAGAGATTGAATCGCGTGTTACCTCGAACTCGCGTCCTGAGATACTCCAGGGCGATGATCAGATGATCGGCGGGAAGGTCCAATGGCTGATCCAACGCCACGGTCACATCCAAGATGTGAACGAGCAGCTCCCCAAGCACACCGCGAGGCTTGAGCCCGGGAGGGCTCATCGTGGAACTCGCCGTATCTCGAAGCGAAATTCGCAGGTCGTCATCTGAGCGCCGTTGCTTCACCTCGCTGAGCAGGTTCGCATTGGTGCGGTCGAGGTTGGCTCGGGCGCCGACATACGCAGTGAAGCCGCGCCATTTGGAGTCGCTGGCCATTGCCACCAAGTGAGCTACGACGTCCCGAACCTGCCAGTCGCTGCAGAGCGACCGCTTGTTCCACGTTTCCGGAGGGCAGGACGCTAGGTACTCCGCAAACTCCAGTCGATCGGTTGAGATTGCGAGCCACGCCTCAGCCGGAGACGGGATGGGAATCACGCCGTCATCCCGTTGTGGCCCGATTCCACCTGATCTGCTCGCTGATGCCATCGGCGAGCGGGGTGGACGATGTCCAACCAAGTAACTCGGCTGCTCGCTCGGTGGCCCCGCCAGTGTGGCGAGCATCGCCGGGTTGAGAGGGGAAGCGGTCCACCGGCACATCAACACCGGTCAAGGTGCCAACGAGCTCAAGGAGCTCGGTGACCGAAACGATCTCGTCGCCGCTCAGGTTCACTGCTGTTCCTGGGGCAACATCAGCCTCAAGCGCCGCAAGATTGGCTCGAACAACATCGCCGATGAAGGTAAAGCTGCGGGACGCTGATCCATCTCCGAACAACGGGAAGGCCGGACCTCCGAGACTGGAGCGGATCATCCGCTGAATGGCCATATCAGGCCGTTGTCGGGGCCCGTACACGGTGAAGTAACGAAGCGACACGGTGGAGAGACCGAAGTTGGTCCCGTACAGCGTGACCATATGTTCGGCAGCAAGTTTGGTAACCCCGTAGGGGCTGACCGGCAGCGGGGTGACCGATTCAGATGTAGGGAACGAATCGGCATCGCCGTAAATCGATGAACTCGATGCGGCCACGAATCGCTGCGTTGACTGACGGCGAGCAGCCTCAAGGAGCCGCTGAGTTGCGGTGATGTTGCATCGGACGTGGTCCTCGAAACCATCTTCCCAACTCGACCTCACACCGGGTTGGCCGGCGAGATGCAACACAGCGTCAACCCCATCGAGCAGACCGTCACAGTCGATAGTTGCGAGGTCTGCCTCGACCAACTCAAAGCCGGGGTGACTCAATGCCTCTGACAGGTTGGTTCGTTTGATGGCCGGGTCGTAGTAGCTGGTGAACGCATCGATGCCGCGGACCAAATGCCCGGCAGCGAGTAGCGCCTCGGTGCTGTGGCTCCCCACAAACCCGGCACAACCGGTCACGAGTACCCTCACGGCGTCACAGCCTTGAACCCCCGATACTTCATGGAGTTACCTTGCCACGAAGTACTTTGACTGCGGGTGATGACATATCAAAGCGGACGTCGTCTGCTCCGGCTGATACTGGAAGCCAGTGTCCTCATTGCAGATAATCCCCATGCGATCCACACCAAGTAGTTCGCCCACGAGTTGGTTGTCTTCAAGGTCTGGACACGCGGGATACCCCCACGAGTAACGACCGCCCCGGTACTTCTGACGGAAGAGTCCAAAGAGCGCTGCCTGTCCGGGAGCACCTCCTGACCAATCAGGATCCTGGTCGGCGAATCCCCACTCTTCTCTGATGCGGCGATGCCAGAACTCGGCGAGCGCCTCTGCCATCTCTACACCGAGGCCATGCACCATCAGGTAGTCCTGGTACTTATCCGCGGCAAACAATTCGGTGGTGCGCTCAGAGACCGCCTCGCCCATAGTCACCACGTGGAACGCGGCGTAATCCTTTTCTCCACTCGCAGTAGTCCTGAAGAAGTCAGCGATGCACATATACGGCGCATCGCTTTGGCGCGGGTAGCTGAATCGCATGCGCTCGGTTGTGCGATCGTCGTCGGTCCAGATCACCAGATCGTTGCCGTCGGCGTTGGCAGGGAAGTAGCCATAGGCAACCTGGGGGACCAAGAGACCATCGGCTTTGGCGGCTCCGAGTTGTTCCCGAAGAATCGGTCGAATCCGTTCTTTGAACTCAGCGTCATCCTCGCCGGTTTCCGGACGGAACTGCCACTGGTTTCTGAACAGCGCCGTCTCGTTGATGTAGGCGGCGATGTCGTCAAGAGCGATGCCCTTGATGATCTTGGAACCAAGGAACGGCGGTTCGTAGACCTCATTGTCGGCGGCAACTTCTGGAGATCGATCCGGCAGTTCGGCCGGGTCGGCAGGGGCGGGTCGACGTTCGCTCGCAGAGCGCCCCGTGGGTACCGTGCCGAATTCGGGGTCATCAGCACCGGCACGGATCTCGCCGAGTCGATCCATCACTCGGAGTCCTTCAAAGGCGTCCTTTCCGTAGAACAAACGTCCCTCATAGACCTCTCGAAGGTCCTTTTCGACGTAGCTCCTCGTCAGCGCAGCTCCGCCGAGGAGCACCGGAATATGCGACAGCTCTCGGCGATTCAGTTCCTCGAGGTTGTCGCGCATGATCAGCGTTGATTTCACAAGTAGCCCCGACATGCCAATGGCATCGGCCTTGACCTCAATTGCCTTCTCGATCATCTCGTTGATGGCGATCTTGATGCCGATGTTGTGCACCTCGTAGCCGTTGTTGGTGAGAATGATGTCGACCAAGTTCTTGCCAATGTCGTGGACATCACCGCGCACGGTGGCCAACACAATGCGACCCTTACCGCCGGAATCCTCGGCTCTGTCCATATGAGGCTCGAGGTGAGCTACCGCCATCTTCATGGTTTCGGCCGATTGCAGCACGAACGGCAATTGCATCTCACCCGAGGCGAAGAGTTCACCCACGACTTTCATGCCGGCGAGGAGATGGTCGTTAATGATGGCGAGCGGCTCAATCCCCTGAGCCATGGCTTCATCGAGGTCGGCTCCAAGGTCTTCTCGGTCACCGTCGATGATGCGCTGGGAGAGTCGCTGCTCGAGGGTCCAATCTGATCGGTCTTCAACCTCGGTGGCCGCAGCTTTTACGTCCGCAAAGATCTCCAGAAGGGTGATGAGCGGGTCGTAGTCGTCTCTGCCGTTAGACAGTGCACCGGCGGTTCCGCGTCGATCCCAAATGAGATCCATGCACACATCGCGCTGCTCGTCGGGAATCCGGTTCAGCGGAAGAATCTTTGCGGCGTGCACGATCGCTGAGGAGAGTCCTGCTTGGACGCACTCATGCAAGAACACGCTGTTGAGCACGTGTCGAGCGGCGGGGTTGAGACCGAAACTGACGTTGGAGAGACCAAGCGTGGTGTGAGTTCCGGGCAGCTCTTCTGAAATCCTCTTGACGGCATCAATGGTGGCGATGGCGTCCCTTCGGAGGTCGTCCTCGCCGGTTGAGAGCGGGAATGTCAGGGGGTCGAAGATGAGGTCCTGTGGCTCTAATCCGTAGCGGCTGACCGCTAGATCGTGGATGCGATGCGCAACTCGCATCTTCCACTCCACGTCGCGGGCCTGGCCCTCTTCATCGATGAGCAGGCAGATCACCGCAGCGCCGTACTCTCGCGCCAACTCAAAGACTTTCGCGGCACGAGAGTTCTCGCCGTCGCCATCTTCAAGGTTGGCGGAGTTCAAGATGGCGCGGCCGCCAAGCCATTGCAGCCCGGCCTCCAGTACCGGCGGCTCTGTCGAATCGAGCACCAGCGGGACCGACGATTGGGTGGCGAAACGACTCGCAATCTCGTCCATGTCCTCAACGCCGCCGCGACCTACGTAGTCAACGCAGACGTCAAGAATGTGCGACCCCTCTCGAACCTGATCCTTGGCCATCTGAACGCAGGTGTCCCAGTCAGCATCAAGCATTGCGTCGCGGAACTTTTTGGAACCGTTGGCGTTAGTGCGCTCACCGATCAGAATCAGATTCGTGGCCGAATCGTCGCCATCGGCAAAGAGCACGGGGGAGTAGATCGAAGCAACGCCGTGGTCGAACTTTGCGTTGCGCTGGACCGGTTCGCGGTCGCCTACCGCAACAGCAAGTTGACGAATGAACTCCGGGGTGGTCCCGCAGCAACCACCAACCACGCCGACGCCGAATTCCTCCACAAAGCGAAACTGGTGTTCAACAAACTGCTCTGCGGTGAGGTCGTAATGCATCTTTCCATCTACGACCGACGGCAAGCCGGCGTTAGGCAAGCAAGAGATCGGGACCCGCGAATGCTGCGAGAGGTGGCGAAGGTGCTCGCTCATCTCATTGGGACCAGTTGCGCAGTTGATTCCGACTACATCGGGGTGCAGCGCGTCGATCGCCACCAACGCTGCTCCGATCTCGGTGCCGGGAAGCATGCGACCGGTAAGCTCGATGGTCACCTGCACCTGAAGCGGCACCTCGCGACCAAGTTCACGCATGGCAGCTCGGCAACCGTTCATGGCTGCTTTGACTCCGAGGAGATCGAACTGAGTTTCGATCAGGAACAAATCGACGCCGCCATCGAGCAGACCGAGTGCCTGCTGCATATAGAGATCCCGAAGTTCGGCGTACCGAATTTGGCCGAGCGACGCGAACCTTGTGCCGGGACCAATAGAGCCGGCGACAAAGCGTGGCCGGTCAGGGGTGGAGTGTTCCTCGGCTGCTTCCTTGGCGAGGCGTGCCGCCTTGAAGTTGAGCTCATGAGTTCTATCGGCGAGGTCGTACTCAACAAGCGGGACGCCGAACGAACCAAAGGAGTTGGTCTCCACCGCATCTGCGCCTGCCGCGAAATATTCCGAGTGCATCTGGCGAATCAACTCGGGGCGAGTATCCACGAGGATTTCGTTGCAGCCCTCAAGGTCGGGTCCGCCGAAGTCATCCTCGGTCAGGTGTTGCTCCTGGAGCCAGGTGCCGGTTGCACCGTCATAGACGAGCACCTTGCGTGCGATGGTTTCTAGGTACAGCGATCGACTTGTCATCGGGTCGGAGGCTACCGGGGCGAGGCCTGCTACCAGAACGCGTGCGGTGCGCCGGTAGGCTCCGTGACTTCATGAAGATCTACACACGCACTGGCGATGACGGCTCGACTGGTCTCTATTACGGCGGACGAGTGCGCAAAGACGATCCCGCCCCTGTTGCTTACGGGGACGTCGATGAAGCACAAAGCGCGATCGGTGTCGCTCGTGCGCACACCAGCCGAGGAAGCGAACTCGACGAGATGTTGATCTCCTTGGAGCGAGATCTCTGGGTGCTTATGGCCGAACTCGCCACGGAACCCGAGAACCGGTCCAAGTTGGTTTCAGGTGCCACTTTGGTGAGCCCCGAGATGGTCGCCCGCGTGGAATCGCTGATCGACGAGGTGTCAGAGCAGTTCGAACTTCCTACCGAGTTCGTTGTTCCTGGGCAGGAGCCAGTTTCGGCATTTCTTGATGTTGCCCGGACCGTGGTGCGTCGGGCGGAGCGCCAGAGCTTGGCAGTTGTCCCAGAGGACTCGCTGGTGGTCCCGTACCTGAACCGTCTATCTGACGCTCTGTGGACGCTGGCTCGATGGGTAGAAGGCACAGCTCTTACGTCTCGTTCGGTGGCATCACCAGATGACGAAACGAACCCCAACTCAC
>Ga0164294_10005644_pt1 | contig 10754 bp, 13 predicted proteins | sample GEODES005metaG_FD_111479 | JGI IMG/M metagenome (GOLD analysis project Ga0164294, IMG submission 111479) | Oligotrophic lake water microbial communities from Sparkling Lake, Wisconsin, USA - GEODES005 metaG | ecosystem: Environmental > Aquatic > Freshwater > Lake | place: USA: Sparkling Lake...
AATGACCTCGACAGCATGGGCGGCCCGATCACGAAGGTCCACGAAGGCCAGGAGATCAAATTCTGCTGCAAGCCCTGCATCAAGAAGTTCGACGCGAACCCGGCCAAGTATCTGGGCAAGCTGGAGTAGCCGTTATAACACACACACCACGGCCTTCACCGCGCCGGAGTTCGGCTTGGTCCACTCAGCCATCGCGATCGGAAGTTCATCGAAAGCAGCGCGATGGCTGATCCAGGCGTTGGTGTTGATTTTGCCTTCTTCAATGAGCGACAGGATGCGGGTGAAGTCGGAGGCCACGGCATTGCGCGAGGCAAGCAAGGTGAGTTCACGCCGATGGAAGAGGGGATCGTCGAGTTGGACCGGTTCCTTGGTGATGCCGACATAGACGACCTTGCCCGTGAATCGGGCAAAGCGGAAGACTTGGCCCATGGAGCCTGCGTGACCCGTCGCATCGAACACGATCTGAGCGCAGGCTTCGTCGGGTGGTGCGCTGAGCACCTGCACGTCGGGCCAGGTGCGCTGCACAAAGGCGCGGCGGGTTTCATTGAGTTCCAAGATGGAGACCTGCGCACCGGCAAGGCGCGCGAACTCCAGCACGGTGAGGCCGATGGGCCCTGCGCCGATGATGAGCAGGGCGTCGTTCGCAGCGACCTGCGCGCGATTCACCGCATGGCAGCCGATGCCGAGCATTTCGACGAGGGCGAGTTGCTCGTAGCTTAATGAGTTGTTAGTGTGAAGCTTGTTCGCGGGCAGCAGCAGTCGCTCGCACATGCCGCCGTCGCAATGCACGCCGAGCACTTGTAGCGTCTCGCAGCAGTTAGTGCGGCCTTGCAGGCAAGCATGGCAGTGGCCGCAGTTCAGATAGGGCTCCACGCTGCATCGGTCGCCGGGCTGCACGTTCTTCACGCCCTCGCCCACGGCGAGCACTTCCACACCTAGCTCATGGCCGAGGATGCGGGGATACTCGATGAAGGGCATCTTGCCGAGGTAGCCGCTGTAGTCGGTGCCACAGATGCCGATGGCATGGATGCGCACCAGGGCTTCATCAGTCTTCGGCAAGGCTGGCTCGGCGATGGTGATGGGCGTGAGGGTCTGGGGCGCGGTAAGTTGAAGGGCACGCATGAGCGATGGGTGGCGAATGCTGGGTGGGGATCAAGGACGCCCCGTTTGTGACGGTCGTAGCCCCGTGGCGTGTTGTTCATCTTTGCGGACGAGGCGTCCTTAGTCCCCCATTTGCGGCGGCACCTTCATCTGCTCGAAGGCTTCCCAAGAGGGCTTCAAGCTTTGCCAGAACTCGTGCCACTCGCTGTCCTTCGCGGCGGCCAGCCGTTCAGCGGTCATGCGGAAGGGGTAGCAGTGCACGGGCACCTCGATCTGGCCGACGCTGAGCGCGGCATCGACAATGAGGTAGATCTCTTCGATGATCGGATCGGTCATGGCGAAGCAGCCGATGGAGACATCCTTCCCGTGCACCATGATGAAACTGCCGGTGCGGCCCAGACTGCGGTCGTAGGCGTTGGGGTAGCCGATGTTGAAGGCGAGATGATACTTGCTGGCCGGGTTCATCAGCGGGCGCGTGGTGCCGTAGAAGCCCTCGGGCGCTTGCAGGTCGCCTTCCTTGGTCTTGGGTCCCAGCGTGCCGGAGAAGCGGGCGATGCGATAAGTCTGGAACAACTTGTAAGCCGTGGCGGTCGCGGGCTTGAGCCATAGCTCCAGCTCGCTGCTTTCTTTCATCACTCGGATGTAGACTGGATCGCCCAAGGCAAAGCCTTTGGTTGAGAGCGCGGCTTTGACATCCGCATCGCGCCGCGCGTGCAGGTCGGCCAGGCGTTGGTCGCCGGTCAGGCTGGGCCAGTGGTCGGGAGCAGGGCGGGGGAGCGAAGGCGCGCTCATGGGCTGGGTGACGTGATGGCTGGTAGGCTCGGAGTTGCTGTGGTGCGTCTGGGACCAAGTGATGGCCAGGGCCGCCAGCGCAACAGAGATGATGAGCCAAAACTTCCGCATGGATTACAGGGTGAGCCAGACAAAGAAAGCAATGGCGAGAAGAATGACAAGCGCGCCCAGGGCTTGTGCGCGGGGCTCCTCCGGGTCCCATCCTGATCGGCCCAAGGTGAAGACCCAGGCGGTCATTGTGCCGGTCAGACCCACGAGGTAGCGCAAAATGGCCAGGATATCGCACCACCACGCGAGATCGATCAGGGCACTGAAAAGGTGCCCGAGCGCTCGCAGCAGGGCAACAACGAAGCCTTCTTCCAATGGCATAGGTGAGCGCGATGCTGGCAAGAATTCACGCGCCTGGAACTGCAATTTGCGCTGCGTTTTCGAAGCGCCTCTCAGCTCACACAAACGCCAGCCCCTGGGCCAGCAGCAGGCCGAGCACGACCGTAGTCACGAACGCGCCGGTGAGAATAGCGGCGATGTCGTCGTCCTCCCAGGTGCCTTTGCCACGGGTGAGCAAGTTCTCCACCTTGCAGCCCAGCCGCCCCAGCGTTTTGGGGAGGATGTCTCCGTTGTCGAGCGTGGAAAGGACTCGTTTCGAGGTGGAGAGAAAGAGAGAGACCAGCTTCATGGGAGGATGTCTGTGGTGCCGCAAGTCTGTCAGCAGATCGCAGGCAAATGCCATCGGAAAATTGTAAAGCGTGGACCAGGCCTGAGAGGTGATGGTGGGCAAGGTTTGACCTTGAGCAGCGTTGGAGTGAATCCACTTCCATCCCATGACCACTCGTCGCCGTTTCCTTCAATCGACTTTGTTCGCCGCCCCGTTTGTCACTTCAGGCATGAGGGCGGCCTCGCCCAATGGCAAGCTTCGCCATGCGGCTTTCGGCGCATCAGGCATGTCGCACAGCGACTACACGTCCATGTCGAATCATCCCCTGTGGGAGCTAGTGGCGGTGTGCGATGTGGACACGCGGAACTTCGACCGGGCGCGCAAGCTCTTCCCCAACGTGCGCTGCTACCAGGACTGGCGCGAGATGCTTTCCAAGGAGGCGGACAACATCGACAGCGTGAATGTCTCCACGCCCGATCACATGCACGGGGCGATGGGGTTGAAGGCGCTGGAACTGGGCAAGCATGTGTATGGCCAGAAGCCCCTGGCGCAGAACCTCTGGGAGTGCCGCCAGCTGATGCTGAAGGCGCGTGAGAAGAACGTGATGACGCAGATGGGCATCCAGGTGAGCAGTGATTTCACCGAGCGCTTCGCCGTCGAGTTCATCCGCTCCGGTGTCATTGGCAAGGTCAAGGAAGCACACACCTTCTCCAACAAAAAGTGGGGCGACATGGACCCCGTGCCGATGCAGATCGACGAGGTGCCCGAGGGCTTCGACTGGAAGACCTGGCTGGGACCTGCGACAGACCGCCCTTACATCAAGGGCTACTACCACCCAAGCAACTGGCGCAAGCGCCGTGACTTCGGCACGGGCACGCTGGGCGACATGGGCTGCCACATGTTCAGCGGCTGGTTCCGCGCCATGGACCTCGCCGCGCCGGTCTCGGTGAAGAGCATGGGCCCACCTCCGCCGAATGCCACCAACTGGGCCACCAACAGCAAGGTGGAATACACGTTCAAAGGCACGGCCTACACCGAGGGCGATGTGAAGGTGACCTGGTATGATGGAGACCAGAAGCCGCCGACCGCCATCACGGACACACTCATCAATGACCAGGGTAAGCTGGCCAAGATCGACCAGGGCACCATCTACATCGGCACCGAAGGCATCCTGCACCACCCGCATGGCAGCCGTCCGATGCTGTATCCGCGCGACAAGTTCAGAGCCAATCCCTATCCGCAGCTGGAGCCGCGCAATCACTGGTTCGACTTCATCGACTGCTGCTTGAAAGGCGACAAGAAGCCCAGCGCCAATTTTGATTATGCCGCCCCTCTCACCGAGGCCGTGCTGCTCGGCTGCCTGGCCAGCGTCTTCCCGAATGAAGAACTCACCTGGGACTCGCCAGGGCTGAAGATTCCGAACAACGAAGCCGCGAACGCCCTGGTGAAGCGCCAGTATCGCGATGGCTGGGTGATGTAGGGAGCAGTGACTGGTAGTTAGTGATTGGTGGGGGGAGCGGTTGGGTTTTGAGCCGCTCGCTTCTCAACCTCTCAACTCCCCTACTAACCACTAACCCACCTCCCGGCGCGTTCTTCACAATCCCGACTGCGTCTTCTGCTCGCCACCGGGCAGCGGTATCGGAGTCGGGATCGCCCACACGGCGGACTGGCCCTTGCGTTGCTGGGCCAGCCAGTTCAGGGCTGGGGCATAGAGGATCTCGTGTCCGCCCTGGAAAATCGTGAGACGCGTGTTGGCTGAGCTGACGCGAAAGACCACCGGCCAGTGCGTGTAGAGCGCATCGGCTTCGGGCTGCGGCCAGCCTGCGGGCAGGCTCTGCGTTTGGTAGAACGCGGCGATGCCTGCGGGATCAAGCTTCACGGGCGCGACCACGTTGTAGGCCAGCAGGCTATGCGTGAACGGCACGCTGCCCGCACGGCCGTCGTTCACGCCAGCGGCGATGTCGAGCGGCACGCTCGTTGCCTTGGCCAGCCAGGTCAGCGGCGAGCGCTTCGTGGCGTCGGCCTGTCGCTCGGGAGTGTCGGGCGGGCCTCCCAGCGCGGCCTCAATGTTCTGCGCATACTTGTCGGGCTTGCCGTTTTTGAGGTGGTCACGATGCCACTGTGCGACGTCGCTGATGCCACACCAGGCGCTGACACCGGCCCATATTTCCGGGTGCCGCCCGGCCATCAGCAGCGCCATGTGGCCACCGCCGCTGACGCCGATGAGGTAGATGCGCTGATCGTCGATCTTGGCCGTGCGCTGCATGTGCTGCACCGCATCGACAACATCCTGCACGGCGAGATCGGAGCCCAGGGCTGGGGGCGTCCAGTTCGGTCCACGGAAGTTGGGGAACACAAAAGCCCAGCCCTGCTGAATGGCCCAGGCTGCATAGGTGGAGCCATTGGCCGCCTGCGTGTAATCGCCGCTCCAGGTGTGCAAGCCCACCAGCAGGGGCTTGGGCTGGCCATCGGGCGGTGGCGTGTAGCTCAAGGCAGGCTGCGGGCTGTGGTCGGCGCTGCTGGTGACCTCGATCTTCTGCACCTGCTCGGGCCAGCCGGGGAGGGCGGCGCTGACTTGAAGGGAAAGCAAGAGGCTAAGAAGGAGTGGCTTCATCGCCGTCCTGAATAGCGGAAAGGGCGCGGGGACCGCAAGCTTGTTTGCGGCGTGAGGGCGGTTACTCGAACTGAAGCCGGGGCTTCATCTTGTCGAGCGTCACGGGGCCGATGCCTTTGACCTCCAGCAGGTCCTCGGGCTTGGTGAAGGCCTTCTTCGTGCGCTGCTTGATGATGGCTTTGGCCAGCTCGGGGCCAACTTCGGGCAGGGTTGCCAGTTGTTCGGCGGTCGCCGTGTTGGGGTTCAGCGGCCGCTTCGAAGGATCAGGCCGCAGGGCGACGAAGGCAAGCACGGCAATGAAAGCGATAATGGCGATGATCCACAGCCAGCGCTGGGAATTGGCGGAAGCTTGCTGCTCGGCTTCGCGTTTGTCGAGGAAGGCTTTGAAGGCGTCGCTCATGGTGCTGCACGTTTAGGGCGCTGTGGTGGGGTGGCAAGATGAAAGGGGTGGCGGGTCAGAATCCGCCCAGGAAGATGATGCTGCCGATGTAGGTGATGGCCAGTGAGATGAGGAAGATCGCGGTGACGAAGAGGAACGCACGACCCAAGCTGCGCATCTTGGAGTCGGCGATGGGGGAGACGTAGCCCTTTACCTCGGGCGTGTGTCGCAGCGGTTTCCAATCATGGCGCGGCAGGCCCTGCACACGCTTGAAGGACTCACCAAGGTCGGGCGTGGCGAGGTGACTCAGGTCCAGCGTGCCTTCGGCGAGGCGATCATTGATGTCGTCCAGCGAGACAGGGCCTTCAATGCGGGCGTCGAAGCTGGGGCGCAGGTAGTAGTTCATGTTCGCGAGGCGAAGGCATGAGTGCATGAAGATCGCAACTCATCAACAAAGATGCATCTGACTTTTAGCTACAGAAGATAGTCAAAACTAGGGATTTAAGCCTAACCAAGAACTCAAAACCTGAATGCAAAAAGAATTGCCTTTTTTTCTGGCTGCTAGCTAAAATAGCAACTCAACCTAAAACTATTGACCTAATGAAGCAGCTTTTTTATATCACTGAAATCAAGAGCGCATTGGACTCCATTTACAAAGCAGGTGGGCGTGTCCTCCATCAGTTTGGTTCAGAGGCGTTAGTGGCCGATCTTCCAGAGGAAATGATTGCCTTGCCGGGCATGACGACGCAGCCGCCAGACATGATTAGCTCTGGCGCGGCGATGGCAATTGCAGCCCATAACGAAATGATGCAGCAGTCGTTGGCGGAAGCTGCTCCTGCCTTCGGGGAAGGGATGGCTTGGGATGCGGAAGGGATGTCCCCTCCGGCTCATCCTGAAGACCAAGATGATGGGGAAGATATTGACGATGCCACCCTCCTTGACGCTGGTGACGAGGAGGGTGTGCAGAAGTCCACCGGCACTCCTACGAGTCGCTACCTCATCGGGTCGGTGGCTGTCGGCATTGTGATCGTCTCAAGGGATCAGGGAGCCGAAGTCCTGACCACTGCTCAGCAGCAAAAAGTTATCTCAGAGGTTTACAAAGGACTGAACTGGCTGGCGACAGTCGAGCCTCAGGCCCAGGTTTCATTTGTCTATGATATCCGACCCATCACGATTACCACGAGCCCCGGCCCTTACGGCTCAAGCGACCCCTACGAGAACTTCGAGAAGGGCTGGCGTGACGCGGCGCTAAGTGCCCTGGGTTACGCAGGCGGACGCACTGGGTATCGCAGATATGCAGAAGACCTTCGCTCCAAAAATCAGACAAAGTGGGCCTACGTGGCCTTCTTCACCAAATATGAATTAAACCACTTCGCTTACGCTGTTTATGAAAAAGTGGTCATGCACTATGACAATGATGGCTGGGGTCCGGCTAACATCCACAAAGTCTTTGCCCATGAAAGCTGCCACATTTTTGGGGCCGCTGACGAGTATGGCTCTTGTTCTTGCGGTGGCTCCCATGGCCACCTGGGCGTTCCCAATAACAACTGCAAGAACTGCGCCGGCATCCACCAGGACAAGTGTCTGATGAACGAAAACACACTGGCCATGTGCCAGTGGTCGCGCGGGCAAATCGGATGGGATCCCGCTCTGTTCCCCCCAGCCCCGCTGTCTCCAGCCCCAGTTGTGGTCTAATGCCTCCAACTTGGTCGGGATTATAGTTGCGAGCGGCCTGGGAGTTATCCAGGCCGCCCAACATCTTTTTTCTTTCCGGTAGGAAATGCTACGCAAACAACTGCGTCACCGGCTTCGCCTTCACCAGCTCGCGGGGCTGGTTGAGATGGTTGTAAACCACGGTCTCGGGGTCGATGCCCATGGCGTGATAAATCGTGGCCAGCAGCTCGGTGGGGTGCACCGGGCTCTCGGCAGGCGAGGAGCCGGTCTTGTCGGACTTGCCGTGAATGTAACCGCGCTTGACGCCTGCACCGCCAACGACGGCGGTGTAGCAGTAAGGCCAGTGGTCGCGACCGTCGGCGCTGTTGCCATTGCCGCTGGTGGACACGCCTTTCTCGGGGCTACGACCGAATTCGCCCAACGCGACGACCAGCGTTTCATCCAGCAAGCCGCTGGAGTCCAGATCGGCAAACAGGGCGGACAGGCCTTGATCCAGCATGGGGCCGGACTTGGTCTTCATGCGCTCGGTCAGGCCGACGTGGTGATCCCAGGAGTGGTTGTCGGAGTTAGCCACCTTGGGCCAGATGACTTCCACGACGCGTGTGCCCGCTTCGAGCAAGCGACGGGCGAGCAGGCAGCTTTGGCCGAAGGTGTTGCGGCCATAGCGGTCGCGCATTTCTTCGGTCTCGCGGTCCAGGGCGAAGGCATCGCGCGCACGGCCACTGGCGATGAGGTTCAGCGCCTGGTTGTAATACTGGTCCATGCTCATGTTGGCCACGGCCTTCTCGATGGCAGGCATCTGGTCATTGATGGCGGTGCGCAGTTTGGCACGGCGTTGCAGGCGCAGGCTGAAGAGGTCGGGGCGGAGTTGCAAGTCGTCGATCTTGATGCGGGACATCTTCTCCATGTCCATGTCGTCGCCGTCTGGGTAGAGCGTGTAGGGATCGTAAGCCTTGCCCAGGAAGCCGGCGGTGCCGCCCTTGCCGATGACGTTGGACTCCTGCAAGGGACGCGGCAGCATGACGAAGGGCAGCATCGGCTCATCCATCGGTTTCAGGCGGATGATGTTGCTGCCGAAGTTCGGGTAGTCCTTCGCATTCGGTGGCTCTAGCTGGCCGGACGGGCTGACCTTGTCGGTCGTGTAGCCGGTCATGATCTGGTAGATCGCCGCCGTGTGGTTGAACAATCCATTGGGCGTGTAGCTCATGGAGTTGATCATGGTGAACTTGTCGTTCACCTGCGCCAGCTTCGGCAGGATCTCGGTGAAGTGGTGGCCGGGGACCTTGGTCGGGATGGTCTTGAAAGCGGAGCGCACGTTGTCCGGCACGTTCTCCTTCGGGTCCCACAGGTCCAGATGCGAGGGGCCGCCTTGCAGGTAAATCATGAGCACGCTCTTCGCCTTGCCCCAGCCCGCACGGCCTGCGCCAGCGGCCCCGGTCGCCGCCTGCGCGCGGAAGATGTTGTTCAGCGTCAGGCCGAGCATCGAAGCGCCGCCGACACGCAGAACGTCGCGACGAGAGATGCCGAGGTGCGTGTCGCACAGGTCTTTTCCAGGAACTCCAGGGATGCGGAACATAGCGTGAGAGCGGGTTGAGGTGACTTACAGTGGGTGTAGAGAACGCCGCATCTGCCCAGGTTTTTGCCAGGAAGTCAAGCCCGCGGGATTGTGCGTGCGGCGTGGCGGGAATGTCCATGCGCGGGGGTTGGACGTGCCCAAGGACGAATCTGCGCCTTTGCCTTCAGGGTGATGGGCTGTGTTTCTTGGCCTAGTGCTTCGGATCAGGCGACGGCAAGCGGGAGGTGTCGATGACACGACAGATGCCATACGAGCCGTTGCTTGCATCCGTTTTGTTATGCCCGTTCTTGGCTGTTCTCATATGCAGTGTATGCAAGGTTACAGAAGTCAGACCACGCAAATACATAGTCTGAAATCTCGCTGCTATTATCAAGCTCTGCCACGCTCAGTTGCGTGGTAAGCGAGTGCATCATCTTGAAAAGTTGATTGCGCTCCGGTGAATCGCCAAGCTGTTCGTAGTCGCTCCTACCTGAGCGCCCGACCTGATAAGCCAAACCTCCCTGGTCATTGTTGGCGAAGCCAACACCACTATTGGTAGTTACAAGCTTGAGAAGACCTTGGTAAATCAAGGAACGTTGAGAATGGGTGAGGATCTCAAACATAAATTCAGTAAGCTATCGGACTCAGACGGATGTTGTTCATCACAAGGTCGTTACCATCTATTTCAAAAGCGGAGATTGGCTGCGTCTCGCCCGGCAGCGTAATTGCAATCTTCCTTCCTGTCTTCTCCCAAGAAGTTACTGTGACTTGGCCGGATGAAGGGCCTGACCAAACATTGTTGTGCAGCATGATTCGCGCACCCGGTCGAACTTTAATCGTCAGCCGACCTGATGGCTCAAATATCATGATCATAGAGCGATGCGGATCGGCGTATGTGCCATTGGGAGCTTTGTATGACGCGTTACGGACAGCGATAATAACAAAAAACGCTATGACGGCGGCGATGAAGTATTTCATGGGATGCTCGGTTCTTGGCCTAATAGTTTATTCACCGACAGTTTTGTTGGCCGATGGAACAAAGGCAACCCATATGACGTCATGAATGCAAATCCTTGGTGGTTGGGAACAATCCTGTCGAGCAACATACCTAGACCACACTCGATCTTATTGTGGCCGATGATTGTGAACCGGATGTTGGAGTTCCGCCTTTAGGCGGTGTTGTAACCCCTGCGGCGAAGCCGCAAGAATCAATGGCTTCGCGTCACTGGATGAAACCGCCTGAAGGCGGCACTCCAACATCTTCCACCAAGCCGATGTCGAAACAGGGTTGGAATGGGCGCTAGGGACGCTGGAACGAACAGGCCAAGGGCCTGCCCCATCCCAGCCTGGGGCAACGCCCCAGGAGCGGCGTCCCCACTGCATGATCCCTCCCGTCGGGCAATGTGGCCTGACGGCGGCGGGTTAGGCCCGGCCTCACAGAGGCCAGCTACAACCGTCTCGGTGCTCGTTTGTTGTAGCTGGGGTCTGTGACCCCGGAGGCGCTGGGCTTTGATTGGGTCCACGGCAGAGCCCAAGGCAACAGGCCAACGCGGTGGTGTGTCTTTGCGCAACGCTTCAGGTCCGGCCTCACAGAGGCCAGCTACAACGGGACAAGAATGTCCCTGCTCCTTGCCCTGCCCCACCGTTTCCCGCGAAATCCTCCGATTGCACGCTTGGAACTCGCGTTCGGGCCTGCTAGTCTCCTGCGCTTATGTCACAAGCCATCATGGACCCCGAGGAGGTGCGGCGCTTCGCCAAGGAGCTGAAGCGCTTCAACGACGATTTGCAGACCCGCGCGGGCTCGCTTCAGGCGCGGTTCGCGTCGCTGGGCAGCACGTGGCAGGACGACGAGCACGCGAAGTTCGCGGAGGAGTTCATCACGACCATGAAGGCGATGCGCAAGTTCCTGGAAGTCTCCGAGAAGCACACGCCTTACCTGCTGCGCAAGGCCCAGCGCATCGAGGAATACCTGTCCCAACGCTGA
>Ga0164294_10005646_pt1 | contig 10753 bp, 7 predicted proteins | sample GEODES005metaG_FD_111479 | JGI IMG/M metagenome (GOLD analysis project Ga0164294, IMG submission 111479) | Oligotrophic lake water microbial communities from Sparkling Lake, Wisconsin, USA - GEODES005 metaG | ecosystem: Environmental > Aquatic > Freshwater > Lake | place: USA: Sparkling Lake...
CGGCGCACGGCGGACGCATGGACCTCCTGCTGCGAGAGCGCCATCGTGGCGACCAGCGGCTCGAGAGGCGCGTGCGGGGGCATGCGCTCGAGGGCCTCGAGCACGAGGGCGTGCGCGTCCGTCGACGCCTCGACGACGAGGCCTGGGACGCCGTTGGTCTGGTGTGCGAGCGGCAAGACACGTACACGTAGATGGAAGTGCGCGTGGCCGCCGGGCCATAGCGCCTCCACCTTGAGGAAGACGACCATGCTCTTCCGCCGAGGCACCTGCGAGTGGAGCCCCGCGCTGTAGTCGACCATGGGGCGCCGCGGCTCGAGCATGCCCTCGGGCGCCGCGTCGGCGGAAGTCTGAGCGCGCCGACCAACGCTTAGCTCGACTGCGCGCGCCAGCCGCTGCTCCACCGTCGGCTCCTCTTGGCACGCCGTCAGGAGAGTGCGGTAGCACATCACGTTGAACTTTTGCATACGTGCGTGCTGGAGCGCCTCTACGAGGCGCTGCAGCCGGAAGCCCATGTCGCGCATTTCGGCGTTGGAAGGCAGCGTCCTACTCAACCGCGGTGTCGGCTCCTTGCCCAGCATCGCTGCAGTTTCCAACGAGGTGGCGGGGGGAAAGAGGCCAGTGTCGGCTGGGTGCTCCGCTGCGGCAACTGGCGCCGGTGGCGCTGGTGGTGCTGGTGGCGCGGGGCGATGCGAAGGCCGGAATGAGAACGGAGACGATGCGTGCGACGGCGGCTTCGTGGGATGCGGCGGCGCTGCCGCTGGCGCTCCTGCCGGTGGCTGCGGCGGCACTGGCGCTGGCTGCGGCTGCTGTTGCAGGGGCTGCTCCGCGAGCACGGGTGCTGCGCGATGATGCTGCAGTATGGGTGCCACCCTGTGCTGAGCACACACACGCGTCGGCGACGGCCAGTTGGGCGTATACTGCTCGTATATTGCCGACATCGGCTCCACCGTCGCGCGCCTACCTGGTGTGCCCACCCCGCCGCCGCCGCCGCGCCGCCGCCGCGACCGACGAGCGACGACGGCTCCGGCGCACCGCCGATCACAAAGTTCTCAACTTGGATTCGTCCCAAAAACGGTGAGTCGCCTGATTTGGGTCTCGCAAGAATCGAATTGTCGGGCCGTTTTAAGAGCGTCCAACGCGCACCTCAGGTCATTCCCGCACGCACCACGCGAGGCAACCTCATTTCTTCGCGACGAGGCCGTCGGGCTCGACCTCGCCCGCGAGCATGCGCTCGAGCTCGTCGAGGTCGCGCTCGCCCGGGAAGAGAGCGCCTTCAAGCTCCCACGTAGGATACCCCTTGATGCCCGCGGCCATGCACTCGGCCCGGCGCGAGGCCTTGCCGTTCGCGTCACATTCATAGTACTGGAGCAACTTCATCGCCTCCGCCCCCAGCGCTTCCTTTTGGTCCCGGCAGTGAGAGCACCAGTACGCGCCGTAAAAGCGCGCTCCACGCGCCTGCAACTTGCCCGCGAGCGCGAGCGCGCGCGCCGAAGAGTGTGCCTGGATCGCCGGCGGTGCCACCGGCCCTAGCGCCGCGTCCACACCCACATCTGCACTGGCGAGGCCTGCGACGCCCGCGCTCTGGCCCACGTAGAGGGCGACGGCGGCGGTGGCGCTGAGGAGGGCTCCCGAGCCGGCGAACACGGCCGCGTCCGTGCGGCTGCGAACCAGCGGCGTGCGCCACGTCACGACCAGGATCGACGCTGAGAGCGCCGCCGACGCGAAGCACAACACGCATGGCTGCTGGATGACGAGCAGCAGCAGGAGCATCAAGCACGCGGAGAAGGCAGCGAGCGCGCCCGCGCCGAAGACGAGCGCACTCGCACCTGGCGCCTCTGTGGCCGCGACATTGGCGTCGCCGTCAACGTCAGCCGCCGCCGGCAGCAGCAGCGGCAAAGCTGCAAGCGCGGCCACTGCGCCATACGCTAGCAGCCCAAAGGCAGAGAGCGGCACGCCGAACACGGTGGACCACGACCCGCTGAGCACATCCGCACACCCGCCGCCCGGTAGGCAGAAGCCGTCGAGCGCGCCGGAGGGCCACAGCTTCTCTACCGTGAGCGTGCCCGTCTCGGCAGCACCGGCCGTGGCCAGCACCGCGATGGCGACGCGTCCGGAGCGTTCGTCGCCGCCGCCGCCGCCCGTGGACGTGGCTGCCATCGCGATCGGCGGCAGGGCCATTGGCTTCGCCAACCGGTGTAGACCCGGCCGCGGCGCGAGGGCGGCGATGAAAATGAGAGGGAGGACTGGCGCTGCCATGCCCCTGGACACCCTGGACGCGCGAGATCAAAAGTCAAGACAATATCAATTGAAGAGTCCCGGAGTCCCATCGTCCTCTCCCTTTGAACATTGATCCATGTTCACGTATCCATATTTACGGGTCGCGGCTGCGCCTTGACAGGAACTTTTAGCGTGTGCGCACTGGCCGATACATGGCGATGGTCAACTCGACTGAGGCGGACGTCATCGACACGCTGGCGCATCTCTTCGAGGAGCGACTGGGCGGCATGATGCTCGTGCGGCTCGGCCTGACCGAGCTCGTTGAGCACTTCAAGCAGGAGGAGCACGCGCTAGCCAAGAGCCTGAAGACCATCCTGCAGCTGCGTGACGAGGAGCGCAAAGCCTATCGCGCGCAGCTCGATAGCGCGGCCGCGTACGCGCGGCAGCTCGAGGCGCAGCTGCAGGAGGCGCGCCATATTGCGGCGCGGCGGTTTGAAGACGCGATGGCACCGCTACCACCGGGGGTGCCACCTGCAGAGGCGGGGCTGCCGAGCGTCGGCGAACTCGCCGCGCGCCTAACCCACGCAGACGACGCCGCGGCCCGCGCTGCGGCCGGCAGGGCCACGGCCCTGTCACTGTACCGCGGCGTGGAGCCGCCTCCGGTGGCACCCGTTGCGCCGCTGCAGCCGCCAGCGCCGGTGCAGGTGCCAGCAGCGTCGCTGCCCACAAAGGCCGAACCGCCACGGCCTACCGCCGAGGCGGCGGCTCCCGAGCCGCCGCCGCCACCACCCGAAAGCAACCTGGCGCGCGTGTTGCAGCTACAGGAGCGCCTGGCGCGCGAGCGCGCGCGAGCGCCGGTGCTGGGCGCGGCCGTGCCGCCCCTCGCGCCGCCGCCGTCCAAGCGACACGTCTCGGCCGCGTCCGAAGCCGCCGTCGCGCCCGCGGACCCGTTTGAGACGTTTGAACGTGGCGAGCTGCGAGAGGCGAGGGAGGCGCCCTCGCCCGCACGCCGTGCGGCCAACCCAGAGATCTTTACAAAGGATGGCGAGCCATTCGTCTTCCGACACGAGGACTCGTGAGGGGCGCCCGCCACGGCGCGGCGCGTGCGTGTGCCTGTGCATACCTGTGCAGCGCCGCGGTGACTCCCGCGCGCGGCGGCCAGGCAAGTGTCTGAGGGCAGCCCCTGGGCCTGCATGTGACATGTCCGATCTCGCGCTCTAGCTCTAGGTCTGGGCACATATTAACGGTAAGTCGGACCACGCGGAGAGTCGACAGCGGCGTGTCGAGAGGGTTTCGTAACCGCTACGGACTTTTTAAGTCGGACTTACCGGCGGCCCGGATGGATGTAGGACAAACGCCGCAGCACAATCAGCCTCAATGTTCAACGGGGTTCCTAGTATACGATCGCTGAGAACGCGCGCGCTCAACCCCTACCTGAGGTGGGCAGCGCCCCGGACGGCTTGGAGGAGGTGGGCGGGGGTGGCTCGGGCGGGGGGGCGGTCGGAGCACTTCCGAGGCTCGCAAGGTCGGTGGGTGAGGGAAGCTGCGAGGGCGGCTGGGAGCCCAAGCCAGCACCACCCGCCATCTGGCGGTGCACGAGCTTTGCATACTCTCCATCGCGCCTGGCGAGAAGCTCGTTGTGTGTGCCCGCCTCGGCCACGCGCCCACCGTTGATGACGAGAATGCGATCAGCGTTGCGGATGGTACTCAGCCGATGGGCAATCACGAGCACGGTCATGCCGCCCTGCGCGATCATCGAGTCGATGGCCCCCTGGACCACATGCTCCGACTCGGCGTCGAGGGCGGAGGTAGCCTCGTCGAGCAGCAACACCGCCGGCTGACGCACAAGAGCACGCGCAATGGCGACGCGCTGCTTCTGACCGCCCGAGAGCTGCGTGCCGCGCTCACCGATAAAGGTGTCGTACCCGTGTTCGAGGGCGGAGATGAACTCGTGAGCATTGGCGAGCGTGGCGGCGCGCACGACAGCGTCCGCATCGGGGCGCGTGTGCTCATCGAGGGTCTCGAGGCCATAGCAGATGTTGTCGCGAAGCGAGCGAGCGAAGAGCGTAGGCTCCTGCCCGACGAGGGCGACGTGCCTGTGGAACCAGCCTGGCGCGAGCTGCGCGATCGGCGTGTCGTCCAAAAGGACGGTGCCCTGATCGGGCTCGTAGAAGCGCTCGAGGAGAGCGATGATCGACGACTTGCCTCCGCCACTCGGCCCGCACAGCGCGACCACCTCCCCGGGCGCCGCATGCAGCGAGAGACCGGTAAGAATGGGACGGTCGGGGCGAAGCTTGTATGTGAAGTGCACGTCGACTAAGCGCACGTCGCCGCGGCAGCGGGTTGGCGTGAGCGGCGACACGGGCGCTAGGATCGTAGGCTGCCGATGCACCCACTTGATGACCTTATCGGCGGCACCCAGAGCCTGCGCGAGGGCCGTGTAGATGGAGCCAAGCGACTGGAAGGCGGCAAAGAGCGACTGCATGTAGAAGACGAAGGAGACGAGTTTGGGACCGTCCACCTCGCATGTGGGCGCCATGGTGGGCGCCATTGGCATCAGCGGCGGTGGCGGCAGCCCGGGAGGTGCAGCGAAGGGCACGCCCGGTGGCGGCGGCGAGAAGGGGCACTGCGCGGCGGTGGAGGCGGTCACGCACCCCTCGGGCGTGTGGATGAGCTGCGCCGCGAAGAAGAGGATGAGGCAGTAGGTGAGGTAGGGCAAGAAGGTGAAGGTGAGGGACGAGTAGAAGAAGTAGAGACGCGCCGAGCGTACGACGGTGCCCACATACTTGGTGAGACCGTCGGAGTAGTGCCTGACCTCCTCCTCCTCGGCCGAAAAGGCACGCGTCGTGCTGATCGCTCCGATCACCTCTTCGGCTGTTGAGTTGGCCTCGGCGAGCGCGTCCTGCGTCTCGGTCGACAGGTCGCGCATGTAGTCACCGAAGACTTTGGAGATGCCCACGATCGCGGGCACGATGACGAACGAGGCGAGGGCGAGCTTGGGCGAGAGGAAGAGCATCAGAGCGAGCGTGAAGACCGCCTGGATCACCGAGCGCAGGAAGACGTTGACGTTGAGCTGCACCTGGTCGGCCACCTTCTGGCAGTCGGCCGAGAGGCGTGAGGTGATGTCGCCCGTCTTGGTCGCGCCGAAAAAGTCGAGCTCCTGCTCGAGGAGTGCGCGGAAGAGGTACACGCGCAATCGCTTGCCGAAGACGCCTCCGATGACTGTGAACGTCGAGCCACGCAACCCTGTGAAGATCCCCGTGAGGAAGGCTGTCAAGATCAGGTAGAGCATGTACTTTCGGAACTGTTCGGGCTGCGGGTTGATGGCGATCGCGTCGATGACGAGGCCGTACAGGAGCGGCACGAGCGACTCGCCCGCGGCCGCGAGGATCAAGGAGACATACGCGAGCGCAAGCAGGTGCGTGTCTGGCGCCATCAAGGAGAAGAGGAGGCGCAAGGTGGGCATGTTCTTCGGCTCGGTCGCCTCGAGGTATTGCTTCTTGATCGCCGCCGACTGCTCGGCTGCGAGCTCGGCGTCGCCCTTGGGCATGCTCGCGCCGCCGTTGCCGCCGCGAGTGCGGCCGCCGCCGCGCGAGGTGCTGCCCCCAGCCGCGTCGCCCTTGGCCTTGCGAGCGTCGGGCGCGGGCGCGAGGCGTTTCGAGAGGCTATCAAAGACACGCCGCTCGAGCTCGGAGCACACGTACGCGGCGCCGACGCAGAGCCAGAAGGGCACCTCGGGTGGACTCGTCACCAGCGGCAGCAGGTTGAACCCGTCGCCCTCGCCGCTCCCAGCGGAGAGCAGTCGGCCGGCGCTCTTGCACGACGCGTGCGTCCAGCTGAGCGCGGTGATCGCGAGAGCGATCCATCCGGCCACGTTGGAACTCAGCCACGCGCTCTCGGCGGCGGCGGTGGACACGTCCTGATCTTCGCCGCCCGTCGTGTCGACATGAACCTCTGCGTTTAGAGGCTGCAGCATCGGCCGCGTTGGCCGCGGCACGCGCGGATTACGGCGGCGGCGGCGCAGGAGGATGAGCGCGCCGAAGGCGATCGCGCGCGCGAGCCCGGCGGCCATCAGGTCGTATGCGGACGCGCCGAAGTAATATGGCATCTTGGGGAAGAACACGAGTGCCGTCGTGCTGAGGTTGGCATGGCGCGAGCACCCTCCCTCCGGGTCGCAGATGCTCCCGACGAAGAGCGGCACGAGCACATCCACGAGGAGTACGAGCGCAAAGGCGATGGGTTGACGCCAGCCGAGCGCGGGCGTTTTGTTGGCGCCGCCATCGAGTGCATTGGCCGCGCTCATGGTGCGACCGGGGACAGCGACAAGTTCGGAAGTGAACAAGTTGGCAAAGGAAATGGAGCGGGAAAGATCTCGGGTGGATCTTCAAAAGTCGCGCTCTCAGTGTAGTTTGATGTAGGCATCACCAACCTACGCGACCGAGTCACCCTCAGGGGTACTACTTTGGGGCGAAGCGAACAGATGGTCGTCCTTCTCACCAGCCTCCTCCTCACCAGTCTCGTGGCGTGGCCTGCTGCTCCAATCCATGGCGTGCGTGCAGCGGCGGCGGCGGTCGTGATGCTGGAGGGCAAAGCGCCGCCGCTCAAGCTGCTCAACCTCATGTGCCAGTGCACGGTGCAGGCGCAGCTCGGCTACTACGCCGAGTTCAAGAATGAGGTGCGCTCGCGATGGCTCGAGTCCTTCCTCGGGCACGAGCACCTTCGCGTCGAGCGCACCGGCGCTATGACGACGCGGTTGCTGTACCGCGGCCTCTCGGATGGGATGCGCTGCTCGTGGCGCGACTACCTCGCGACAATGCTCCGCGGCAAGCCCGAGCAATACGAGGTGCGCTACGCGGTGGGCACCGCCGATGCGGCCACGATGCCACGGGTGCCGCGCCCAGAACAGCCGCCTGACGATGTAGCGACGGAGGCGGCGGCCGCCGCGCCTGCGGCTGCAGAGGGGGAGGCTCCATCGACGCAGGCGGCGGCCGCATCAGCAGGCAGCGCAGAAGCCGCCAAGGCGGCGTGGCTCGCCCGGTCCGACGGCCGCGCCCCGGCCGCGACGCCTCCTCCCTCGAGTGCCAAACCTTGGGCGGCGGCCTCTGCCTCGCGTGCGGCCAACCCGTTTTTGCTCAAGGCGGATCGGACGTACCTCGAGTATACTGAGTTGCTCGAGCCGCGGCGGATCGCGACGGGGCTGATCTCGATCGCCCAGCAGCTCGCCCATGAGTGGAGTGAGGACCTCGCCCACCTCACGCGCGAGGGAGACTACCTGTCGGAGGTGTATGCCTCTGAGGCGGACAGTTGTCTCGTGAACAGCGTGGGCGGCGATGACGCGCCGCCGGCGACGCTCATGAGTGAGCTCGGGAGCACTGCCGCCGCCGCGCGCGACGTGTCAAAAGCGCTCCCCTCCATCCTCTACGCCTCCCTGAGCGCGGCGAGCGCCGCTTGGGTCTCTGACCTCAACGAGGCCGGTATCTCGCCCTTTAGGGCGGAGAATTATGATCTGCTCCAGCGTGCGCTCACGCGTGAGGCGGCGCTCTCTGCGCTGGCTGAGCTCGAACAGGCACGCGCTGCTCCCGCCTTCCCTGTGCACCCACGACGGCACTGTGCCTGCGCGCGCTGTACGTCGGCATGCTCCCACCGCATCCCACGTGCTCGCCATGTCGCTTGGCATGTCGCCTGCCTGCCGCTCCCTCGGTGTGCTCCTTCCGTGTGCTCCCTCCGTGCGGCTCTCTCTCCCACGCGTGCCCGTCGCCCCCGGGGACCTTGGTGACCTCCCCCCCCGTGCGTCCCCCCGCCCCGTGCGCAGCTCGCGCCAGAGAGCAGCTCGCACGCTGCCTCGGCCATTTGGCTGCGTGAGAGGCTCGAGGCGTACGCTGTTCTATGGGAGGCGCCGCCACGGAACCAGCTCGCCGGGCTCTTTGTACTCGAGCTGCTCACGTCGCCTCCCACGCCCAAGCTGGTGCCTGCCGACGAGTCTCTGGGCCTCGAGGCGAGGCTGGGCCTCGTACACCCGCCCACGGTCGCGCAGATGGTCGTGGACGAGCGCGCCCAGATTGCAAACGAGTGGAGCGAGGCGATGCGCGACTACGTACCCGGCGCGCTACAGGCACTGCTCGCCGAGGCGCTGCAGGAGTGCCTCGAGGCGGACGAGCCCGAGCGATGAGGAGAGATAGGAGGCGAAGCGAGGAGGCGTCGCCGATAAGGGAGCATCCCCTTTTTTAGCTGAAATTAGCTGCATTATGGAACCCCCGACCCCGGCTAAGCCTGCACCTGCCTGCGAGCTGCGCGGTGTGCATGGCATTTTCGCAGTGTGAAAATAACTTCGTGCCCACGACGACGCGAAAGGGGTACCTCATAGGAGGACGTTGGAGGAGGCACTGGGAGCCATGCCGGCGTCGCAGCCCCTCAGCTACATGGAGGCCATCCGAATCGCCGAGGAGCGTGAGGCGAATGTCAAGCAGGTCTTTGATAAGTACGACCTTGACAAAAGCGGAACGGTCGATATGGAAGAGATGCTCAGCTTGCTGCAAGACCTAGGGCTGCTGAATCGGCTCAAGACGGATCGAGAGAAATTTGCGGCCGAGATGTTCGTCGAGTATGACGCCAACGACGACGGCGTGCTCGACTTTGAGGAATTCAAGAAGCTCTACAACGCGGCCATCGACGACAGCTTGGAGAGGAAGCGCCCGAATGCGGGGACGAGGCGCGCTGCCGCTGCGTCTTCATTGTCGAGGACAGCGTCGGGGCTGGATAACGGCACGATCGAGGCGCGCAAGAAGATTGCGATGGAGAAGGCAAAAAAGAAGGCGGAGGAGGCGGAGCGCATCCGCCTGGCGAATGCGGAGATGAAGGCGCGCATCCTGGCGCAAGGCAAAGGACGCGACCCCAAATCACTCGATGAGGAGATTGAGAGGAAGCGACGAGAGCTCGGGGCTGCACGAGCGAAGGCAAAGGCGGAGGAGCGCGAGCGGCTGCAGAGGGAGAATGCCGCCTTCGCCGAGAAGAAGAAGAGCATCGGCGCCGCGACGGTCAACCAACTGAGCGAGGAGGAGAATGCGATGCGAGCGGAGGCGGCGGCGGCGGCAGCGAAGGCGAAGGCGGAGGAGCAAGCACGGCTGCAGCGGGAGAATGCCGACTTCGCGAAGAGGAAGCAGAGCATCGGCGCGGCGACGGTCAACCAACTGAGCGACGAGGAGAACAGGCTGCGAGCGGAGGCAGCGGCAGCGGCGGCGAAGGCAAAGGCAGACAAGGAGGAGCAGCTGCAGCGGGAGAATGCCGACTTCGCGAAGAGGAAGCAGAGCATCGGTGCAGCAACCGATCACCAGCTCCGGTGAAGCGCCTGAGCGACTCGGCCGCCAACGTGCCCGGCTTTTGGACCGGAATGGCGACGGTTTGACTTGCACTTGCGGCTTAGTTAGGCGGGCGCTCGCAGCGGCGGCAGCAGCTGAGTCGACGAAGGCGGAAGGGCGCGAGGGCGGCTGGGGCGGCCACTAGTACCTGTGCGGGCCGGGCCGCTGTGGCCACCTGGACCTTCCAAGACCACGTCGATCACCTCAGTTTGATTTCATCCACGCCAAAGTATGCCTCATGTTGAGAAACACCTTTTGTAGTATTGTTTACTCGTTCTCGTGACGGTACGACGTCAAGTAAACAATTCACACGCGTATGGTTCCCCTCGCATGTTCCCCTCGGTTCGTTCGACGCGTGGAAACTGCATCTTTATGAGTAACATGCCTGTGAATAGCGGCTTGTGTGTGAACTTCTATACGAGGTGATGCGTTGGTTTGTGTTGGTGTGTTGTGATTGCGTTCGTTCGTGTTGGTGTGTTGTGTGTGAATGACGGAATGTGCAGTAGAATGGTGTCTGTGCGTGTTGGTGTGTTGTGAATGAATGGTGTTTGCGATGTTGATGAGCAAGTCGTGCTTCGCGGTGGTGCTGCTGGCCGTGCCTGCGCATGCACTCTGCGCTGCACCGGCGCTCAGCCCGACCGTCCTACACGATCGCGTCGCCGCCGTGACCTCACGGCTCGCGCTGCCATCCGAGTCGGCCGAGCGTGTGCACCAGTACGTGCAGCTGCTCCTGGCCTACAATGAGCGCACCAACGTGTACTCCAAGTCTGCATACGACAAGCTGCCGTTTCACATCGAGGACTCGGTAACACTCGCGCTCCTCGTCGGCAAACAAGCGCGCCGCGGAGCTCTCGACCTGGGCTCGGGAAGCGGTCTGCCCTCGTTGGTGATTGCATGTGTCAACCCAGATTTACCCGTGTGGGCTGTCGAGAGCAAGTCAAGGAAGACGCGCTTCCTGGCTCACGCGGCTAAGACGATCGGGCTGGCTGACTACATGCCGCTCACACGTGCGCCGCCTGCCCGATCTCTCAGATACACCTTGCCGCGTATCACCTTGATGCTCGCCGGCCCTGGTCTGGTCACAGAGAATGTGAACGAGCTGAGCCGCGAGTGGGCGTTTGACTGTGACGTGGTGACCGCGAAGGCGTTCAAGCCACTCAACGAAGTGGGGCCCATCGCTC
>Ga0164294_10005647_pt1 | contig 10752 bp, 27 predicted proteins | sample GEODES005metaG_FD_111479 | JGI IMG/M metagenome (GOLD analysis project Ga0164294, IMG submission 111479) | Oligotrophic lake water microbial communities from Sparkling Lake, Wisconsin, USA - GEODES005 metaG | ecosystem: Environmental > Aquatic > Freshwater > Lake | place: USA: Sparkling Lake...
AATACCGTCATCTTTATATGAATGTATATTTTGAAAAGCAAACACAGGATTATTATATTCAACTAATTTAATTTTGGTGGGGAAACCCGAAGAACTAACATCACCCATACCATATGTCTCTTGTGCTAATGTAAATGGAGCATTCAATCTATCTTTAATCATATCTACCTCAGACTTAGGTCCTTGGATAGTTAATGTGTTGTAACACCAATTTGGCATTTTATATCCTTTCGTTGTTTGAAGTAATTGTAGCAGGCGCCACTGACAAGTCCATTAAGTAATCATCAGTTAAACATTCAGAACATTCCATAATGACAATCTCATCATAGATATTCATACACATATTGCATCTTGTTGTTGTCATATGAGAATTATATATCAGACCACTGACATTTGTCTATGGTATTTGGTGTGTTTCACACCACATTTTCCAGCCAATGTGGTCAAAATCACAGAATTTCAGGGCATTTTAAATTGACGTCGTAAAACAAATATGATACCCTCATGCTTTTGCGGGCAAGCAAAAAACCCCAGCTTGCGCTGAGGCTTATTGCTTTAGGTGTACACCAAATTTAAAAAATAAAGGCTGCTAGGATCTGCCAACGAAAGTAAAAAGACCTGCGTTACTTAGCGACTTGACGAATGCCTAATCTAGCCGCACCTTTATTTATATAGAAAGGTCCCTGGACCTAACTATATTATACCATAATCAGTTGACTGTATTTTGTACAGAAATCTAACAGTGGCATTGAAAATACTTTTGTTTCAAGGTCCTCTTCATATAATGTAAATGTTTGATTGGCCCAATCAATTACTGGAATTTTGTGCTCATTGTCGCCAATTTGATTTACATATAGGCCCCATCCAGTTTCTGAATTCCAGTCTTGGCCGACCAATTGTGAAATTGCTATACGTGTTGCATATGATTCATCGGACCACCTTGGACGTGCTGCAGCAACCGCCTCTGCAAGTTTTAAAAGCATTTCATAACCCGCCCAGTGGCCGTATAAAAATACAACGTTTTCGTTTGATTGTCTAAATCCGAAGTTTGCTCTATCTCCCATTACATTTCCGCCTTTTCTAGTTGTGGTGTTGGTTCTTCTACCTTATTCAATTGTATCACTTCATATGAGACCTTGTCTAGGGCCTCTTTATTCTTATTGAAATGGTGCCCACAGAATGCAAGTTCCCCATCAATAAGTTTAATTAAATACATTGCCTGCGCTGACCCACATTGATCGCAGCCAATCCATCTATTTAAATCTTCCGTTGTCATAGTTTACCGCCTTCTATCATCTCACACAGACGGTCAAGAATCCAAGTATCGATATCAGTGATGTCAATCTCTGATAACTTTTCCATCATCTCTTCACGAGCAAACTTATACCCGTCATCAAAACCATCTTTGTAATCTGACATTATCTCTCCTTGTATCCTGTCGCTTCTCTGTCTGACCAATATGATTCAGATAAATTATACTTGTCACGAATGCGACTTACTTTCTCAATACTACCAGTTCCAACATTGAAAGTCAATGGTGGCATAAATTCGGGGTCGAGCCCTGTGATTTGTGCATCCCAATAAGCCATCTCAAGAGATAGCCTATCGGGAGCAGTCAACTCAAAATACATTAGTATGACTCACGAACGTGGCACACTTCTGTGTCATCAATTTGAATGTTGCCATTATTTGCATCAACATATAACGCCTCTGTGATTTCTGAATCTAGGTCATAGTCTTCTAATAAGTCTAATGTAATTGTTCCGCTGACTTCAATAGTTGCAGTAAACTGAATATCCTTAGTTAATTCAATGCTAAGGGCTTCTGCAATTGCCTGAAGAGTTTCTTGGTCTTCTGATTCTGCATATGCCTCAAGAATAATATCTTTAACTGTATTAATCTTAGATGCATACATACTTGCTTGCTTCTGTGACTGACGTCCATTGTGCAAATCCCATTCAAGGCTAGCAACCTTTGATGTTGTATATTCAGGGTCGGAGTAACCGTGAAGCACCTTATATGTAACTAGTAAGTTAGGATTGTATTCCACTGCAGGTGAGTGTAGTGCATCTGAACCGATTGTTGTCTCTTCCATTTTTTCCTCTTTCGTTTGGTTGTTAGGTTGTAGTGTAGCATGCTCCACTGACACCAAGGTAGTCTTTCGACCACATGGGCATGTGAGTTCTGTCACACCTGACGGGAATCCAAATCCATCAGATGATGTTAGTTCTATTAGACAATCGCATTCATCTGGGTCACAGACAAATGTATATTTACTTGATACTAGTTCGTTGGTCATGCGAGTATTGTAGCAGGAGCCACTGACATCTTGGACTGCCATAGAGAGCAATTCCTATCTAATCTATCTCCAAAGATTCTAATGTAATCTGCTATATCCTCAGTCTTGTCAGTTAGGCAAGACTTAACAGTATCTACTGAGATAAAGACACGGCCATTCCATAGTCCCATTTGTCCGATATTGGTCGGAACCTCAAGACAGCCATATGTATCTTGTTCCCAGCCTACACCCTCAGAACATACGAGAGCATATTTTGGATCTCCATATACATTCTTTTCCTCTAGTTCAATAAACAATAGATTATCTACTGTACATTTGCTAAATTCATTACTGTATTGCAATGCATAAATTCCATTTGCAATTTCAGCAAGCTTCTTACCATCTACAATTGTTCCAGTATAACCATTCATTCTTGATTCTCTGCGGTCCATTTTATTCCTTTCGTTGTATAGGAGTATTATAGCGGAGCCCACTGACATTTTCAATAGATTCCAGGGTATTTTTTATTTCCTCCGTATGATAAAAATCACACCCGCAACTTTGGGGGCATTGTCGACAAATCTATTTGGCGATTCGTACGGGATTTGAACCCGTGATCTCTACCGTGACAGGGTAGCGCTTTAACCGCTAAGCTAACGAACCAAATGAAAACGGGGGAGATTTCTCTCCCCCGTTGTAAATCATTTAGTTAAAATGATTTTACCAACTTGAGAATTTTATTTTTCTCAGCGGTGAGAATTGGGTCAAATCCTGAAGCACCAGCCATTAGTGTTTCAGAATTGCCACGACCTGAACGATAGTAATCTAGGCGTTCAGTTAGAGCGTTAAATGCGCCCCACTTAGTTCCTTTGATTGTAGCGTTGGTTGGTGAATTGTGGTAAAGGTCATCAAGCAACACAACCTTATTTTCCCACTTAGTTAGCGCAACTTTTGCAGCGTCCTTGTCGGGCTTTGGATAAATTGTCTGAATCAATTTAGAAAATTCAGCGTCAGTAATTGATTGCTCAAATAACGCTTTCGCTTCTAATTCGAATTGGTCAAAGTAACCAAGAGCAAGACCAAGAGTCTCACGTGCAACTTGAATTCGTCCATCAACAGATTGTGTATGGCGAATCTTGAAAGATTGCTTTGCATTACGCATTGCAAGATTCAATGTATTTTGGCAAACTACACGAACAGGTGTAACAGCAGCCTGAACAGCAACAGACCCATCGTGTGAAGTCCAAACGATTAGATACAATTTTGTTGTATCATTAGCACCTTGTGGGTCAAGAACCATTGTGCGTGGAATATCTACAGTTCCAAACACAACTTTGCCCTTTTTAAGTGAGCCAGCAGATTCCCAACGGCAAGCAGGGTCGGCGTCGTGAATAGCGTCAGCAAATGCAAACAGTTCTTCATTTTGCACAGGCTTGTAACGCTTTCCAACACTTGCAAGAACATCAGTTCCACCATTAAATGGGTTGGTGCGAATAACTAGAGATGAATCTGAAACATCATTCCAAGATTCGTCAATGTGATTTGTAATTGGAGACAAGCGAACATTCCAATTTGCTAACTTTGCTTCTTCAAGCATTGTTGTGGTTGTAACTTCTTCATCTTGATTGAAGATACGATTTGCAAGGTTGTGCCAAGCAGGTGCGCCACGAAGAGCAAATGCAACTTCGCCATTTTCTATTTCTAGATTGTGAGCCATTTTTTCCTTTCGATTGGTTGTTAGATTTATTATAACAGGTGGCACTGACATTGTCTACAGTTATTTACAATATGTCCGTTTTGATCCGTGTGAGCAATATCACAAATTTTCAGGAGTTTTCCACAGGGGACCGTAAGCCTGTGGATAACCCCTCAAGTTTGCGGGCATTGTCGACATTGGGCTAGCTGCGGCGGGACCTAAAAAGATCCCGCCTTCAACTTAAACGGTTTGGAATTTATTAGCAATAGTTTCATCAAGAAACATTGCAGTTACTTTCTTTTTCTTTTGATTATCAAAAACATAAGCATTTACTCTTCCGTTAAAACGGCGGATATTAGAGAAGACTAATTCATTTAAATATTCTCTATCAACACCTTGCTCAGAGTATAGAGTTAAATCATTTGCTTTGTTTGCGTCATAGATTTCAATTCTAAAACGATTTTTCATTTTGTTCCTTTGTTAGTAGGGATTTTAATTATAACATTGGGGGCTAGATTTTGTCTAGCCCCCATAAGATTATGCGCCGATTTTTACCATAGCCCAACGCAAGCCATTTTCTGTATTCAGCCCAAGTTTAGTTAGTGTTGGGCGAATAGAAATAATTTCTGCGATAGTGCCAGTAATTCCTGATTTGCCAGTTGTGAATACATCGCCCTTACGATAGAAGCGACCTTTAGCAGTATCTAGAATTGGAGACATTTTATTTCCTTTCGTTAGTTGGTGTGTTGAGCAGTTTAGCAACTTGCTCAGGTTGTTTGGGTTCAGGACTTTAGTTCTGCCCCCCAAATTGCTTAGAGATACTTAGCAATCTGCTTCATTGTGGAAGCATTTACTGTTTCCTCATCTGTCATTTTGAGAATTGTTAGGGCATTTGTAATGTCCTCTTTCATCTCACGATAATTGTGCTGATGGATAACCTCAAAATCCTTTTCAGGTTCAGCAGGGAAAGAACCTTCTTTGGTGATGATGTCAAAATCAACATTAAGAGTGTTGTTGTAAGAGCGATAGTTTGTGCGAAGGTTAGTAGCCTTTGAGAAATTGTTGATAGCCCATTGTCCAATTTCCTTGCGCCATACTTCTTGCGCCTTCTGATACTTTGTTTCGTTTGCTTCCTGTGATTTGTAATCTTTCTCTAGTTTAGCAAGAGTGCCTTCTAGTGCCTTGATTACTTTGGTCGTTGCGACCTTTACTGTGATTTGTCTGCTCATTTATTTATTGCCTTTCGTTGTTGGTTGGTTGATTAGTATAGCAGGTGCTACTGACATTTCCCCGAAGGGAGAGAGTTCTTACTTACGACATTGGGCGAGAACACTCTCTCAAACTGCCCCTGTTTCGCTAGGTGATTAGGCTAGGTTATCTTGTAGGACTGTTGTCCAGCGTTCTCCGTTGTCTGTTTCCAGACGAACTCTCACCGAGCCAGATGAGTTAGGAATAATCTCTTTGATTACGCCTGTTTCTTTTGACTTCAGGGTAGTGAATAAATCACCGACCTGATAGGTTTTGTTATCTATTGTCATTTTGCTTCCTTTCTGTGTAGGGTCTTATTGTAGCAGAAGGGTCTGACATTTTCTACCCCAATCTCATTATTTGAGAAGCCAAGCGTGTGAGTAATCTCACACGCCTAGCGTGATCTCAGTATTCGCTTTCAGGTAGCCAAGCGTCTAAGTGGTGTCCATCTACAATAGCGGAAGCGGGTGCTTGAGTTTCTCCACGCCAAGTAATTGGGGCGGGTAAGTCAATAAGTCGCTGATAGTCCTCATCGTAGTATGCGTCAATAGCATCTATGCAAGGTTGCACCATTGAGCGGGGAACGGGTGGATAGTGATTACCTGATAAGTGGATACCAATTTGAGTTTCCAAGTCCAAGTCTAGTAAGCCATCGGCTAATTCAGTTGCTAAGTTGCTTCCCATTTATTCATTCTCCTCTAGGATAGTTTCGGTTAGGTTGTCTAGTTCATCTATTGTAGCGCATAGGTCTGACATTTCTTTTTCAGTTAGCAATACCTTAGTTATGCTATCCGCTACTTTAGCAGATAAGGCAGATGAATACATAAATAAATATTTAGCAAAAATTTCATCTGTAAGTTCATTACGGCGTGTGTGCAGTTCACCTGCTAATCCCATAATATCCTCGTCAAAAATACTATCTCTAGTTGCGTCTAATAATGCAGTTGCAGTTGATAGCATTAGTTAGCCACCTTTAGAATTGCGTAAGAGCCGTTTTCATTTATTTTATCAATAGTTGGTTGGATGGCAGGCAAGATAAGTTCTTTCAGCATACTTTCTAGCATAGCAATTTGTGAATATTCATCTAGTGATAGGAAGCGTTGCGCTACTGGATTAGTTTCGTCAAACTCGGTTACGAAGCGGAGAGAGTGTTCTACTTTTTTCATTTGTTACCTTTCGTTGTTGGAATAAGAGTATTTTACCATTAGCCACCGACATTACCTAATCTATTCTCGGCGTGTCGCATCTTTTGTGATATTTCTCACATTTCCAGGGGGTTGTGGATAACTGCCGTAAGCCTGTGGATAAGCCGCCACCTTTGCGGGCCAGCTTGATCTTGTCAAGTCGACACGCCGCTAAGCGGTAAACACGGCCCATATGGCAATTGGAATCGGAAGTACAAGAACTCCCAATAATATAATTGCAATAATAGATCCGATCAGGTCCGCCATTATTTTTTACTCGCAGAAAATCTAATATCCGCTTTACCATAAACACATAGCCCACAAGATACACAAGCGGAACCTGCATTGCTAATAAGTGGAATGCTTTTCATATTTTCAGGACATTTAGCGCCAGGCTTTCCAGTCAATTCTTTCATTGTGCTTTCAGTTACGGCGAATGTCTTTCCTAAGTATGCAAGGCGAATTCCCTCATTTACTTTTAGTTCGTGTCCAATTTCTTTATTCTCATCATCCGTTGAATAATAAAGAGATAGATTAGATACATCCTTTAGAATAAGCGCTGCAGACTTTACACGAGTATAAACCCAGAATTGAATGTCGGGATGATTTTCAATAATTACTTTCCAGGCATATGTATAAGTATCATTGAAGAAGTCGCCGTCCCAGTGGATACGGAATAACTTAGGAGCGTCTTTCTTTTCACAATCGGCGATAAATTCTACAATCATCTCATCTAATAGAATAAGCATTGTATCCATATCGGCATTGCGTAGCAATTCCCAATTGTGTAGCAGATTAGTTTTTACTCCAGGGAATAACTTTTCGAGTTTTCCTGCGTAGCAAACGCTTTCACAAATACTAGTGGCACCAGGGCACGAGTAATCTTTTCCAGCAGGTAATCCGAAAGTGTTAGCAATTGCGGCTTGCTTTCCATTTTTTGTGACAAGGTTAGCGACTTTTCTATCGTTAGAACGTTTTAGTTTCATAGGGGTAATTATAGCGGTTAGGTCCGACATATTAGTAATCCTCATCCATACCGTGTCCAGCAGACGCAAGGGCATCGGCATCCATATCCCAGCCAAAAAATGACATTTCATCGGAATCGTAGCACTCGCCACACATCCAGTCATCGCCATAAATTTCATAATCTTCAACAGAATCAAAAGTTTCTTTAGCACCACAAATTTCATAGTTCAAGCAAGCGACAGTAAATAGTTCCATAATGGACCTCTTTCGTTAGTAGATATTGGAATTATAGCAGGTTAGACTGACATTAGATAGCGACACGCCGCAGATCCCTAAAATTTCCAGGGTGTTTTAGATCACATCATAACGACACGCCCGAGTGCGGGGGCGCGCCGATTTCTGCGGGAATGTCAAGGCGACACGCCATTAATTTTTAAAAATAAAATAAAAAAAAGATAACACTGCAGCTAAGATCCCATATACCAATATATACGCTGCAATGCTATCCATTTTTATTTAGCCCCTTTTAGATAAATTCAGTTAGATCTCGATCAGAAATTTCATTTACGTCAACGCCTTCGGATTCTGCAATTGCATCCCATAGGTCCTCTTCAGTAAAGTCTCCATCAGGATGCCACTGCGCTAATATTTCCATAACGTTACTCAAGGCCTAACCCCATTTCAAACCCTGCATCTTCATGCATGGACACAACGCATTCATCACAGTCGCAATAGTGTGCATGCGGTAACCAATTATCCAAGTGATGCGCTTCTGCAATTGCATTTGCTGGAGCGCTATCTTCACCACGCCAAAATACGCCTTCAGGTAATTTGATTAGACGGTCATAGTCTTCATCATGATACGCATCAATTGTATCTAGACATGCATCCACCATGGATGCAGGGACGGGTGGATAGTGATTACCCGTCAAGTGCATGCGTAGTGAAGTGCGAATATCCATATCGCTATTTGCTAATTCAGTTGCGAATACATTTCCCATTACTTACATCTCCAATTCTATTACGGCGTGAGAGCCATTTTCGTTGATACGATATAGTTCTTGTGCAATTTCCTCACGAGATAGGCCTTTACCTATCAAGTCAAGCACTGCACTGCGATTCATATTTTCAAACACGCCACTAGGTAGCATTTTGATTCTAGACAAGAAAGATGAGTCTGGAGAGATTTTAGAAATAAATTTTATTCCATCAACCTCGAACGGATAAGTATTCCATCCATTAGTATCTAAGTCGTGCATTTTCATTAGTTTTTTTCCTTTTCTATTTGTTGGGCTAGTGTTTCGAATTCTCGAATTTCATCTGCAAGTTCATTCATCATATCATTACCTAGGCAGGCATATGCTACGGTTGTTGCAGTCATAGCGGATAGTGTTGCAGAATACTTGAACATAAGTTCTGCAATACGGTGTAATTTAGAATAGTCTCCATCACACAATTCCATAGAGATTTCACGAGCGACTTCCATAACCTCATTTGAAGTTAGGGCTTCCGCAGACGCATTTTGTATTTTCATGGCAGTTGCTATCATTTGATAACCTTTCGTTGTTGGGATAGTAGTATTATATCAGGGGGCACTGACATTTAGAGATATAAGCCTTCGGTGCTTCTATCAAAGTCATTATACATTTTTTCCTCTTGCCATTCAAAGAAGTGTAGGGGGCATAGGTCTTGTATACGGGTGGAAGTGTTGCTCTCTTTAGTGCAACGCTGGCATAGGGCTTCAATTAGATTTCCCATTAGTTTACCTTTCTTGTTGATGATAATGGAAGTATAACAGGTCGCACTGACATTATCAACACGACACGCCGTAAATCTCTCATAATGAGACATAAAGTCCCGTGATAAATATCACATTCCCCGTAAGCGTGGCGACACGCCCGAGCGGGCGCGCCCGATCTATGCAGCTTTATAAATAATTATTCAAATTTATTTTTATATTTTTTTTTGCGTGTGTATTTTTTCTTTGACGGAATTGCAGTCGCAGCATTACTGCGACGCAACTCCTGAATGCGTTTTACTTTATTCATTATCTTTCCATTCAATATATTCATCTTTTCCATTATCCATTAGGTTAGTGTAAATAATTAGTTGTCCTGAATTATCTACATCTACATAATAATCAGGTGCAATTTTTGCAAGTTCAGTTCTAAAATCATAGCCATTCATTACTTTTCTACGACCCTTCTATCTTTACGGTAAAAAATCTTTGTGTAGCATTTACCTAGCGGTGTGTATAAATTGACGGTTGCATATTCATCTGCAAATCCCCAATCAATATATTTTGCAAATTCTTTATGAGCCTGCAATTCATCTGAGTATTGGAAAGTATAATTAGGCGACTTTGCCTCGTCATAGGTTACGGTTATTTTATAGTTAGTCATTATTCATTCCAATCTAAGGTTAGTTCATCTTTGATAGTATCAACGCAATCGCAAGGCATAACAGAATAATCTGAATCATTACCAAAAAACACGAATCCCCCACCATTACATTCATCACAATCTACTGCGATTACATTTTCTAGTTTATCTATGATATTTCCCATTTATTTATTCTCCTGTCTTTACTGCTAGGTAGCGGTAAGTTCTTTTGATAGAATTTGTTGGTATAATTTCTACCTTGTAAGTATCTGAATCAGAATACCAAACTGAGTTATCTTTTTCGGCTGAAATAATTTCACCCGTTACGGAATTTGAGTAATAAGTTTTTCCCACTAGGAGACTTTCTACGGTATAGACATTTGCTGACATTAGTTGCCCTCTTTCTTTTCTTTGTTAGTTGATATTGTAGCAGATAGGACTGACATAGCCTTTGCTGTATTTTCTTTGCGTGTCGCTAGGACATGCGCCTTATATTCTTCTAGGTTCATTCTTTGACCCTCTTTCTCTTGATATGGCAAGTATAACAGAACGGACTGACATTTGACTACTTACTAGCCAGTAATTCCATATTTTGAGACGCTCAACCCGTGTGATAAAAATCACATCGTAACTCCCGTGATAAATATCACATCGCACGTAAGCGTGGCGACACGCCCGACCTCGGGGGCGCGCAAAAATTTGCAGCTTTTTAATTCTGCAAATCTTTTTTTATTTTATTTTTTTTTATTCTCCGAAGCAAGCCAATTCAAATTTGGCGGGAGAGAAATTTGGATTGTCTGCAAAAAACATATCTGCAAACTCAGTTACCAAATCTTCAAATGGAACTTGATCCATATTAGTTTTAGCAATATCATTTAGAATTGTTGCAACTTTTACATAGTCTTTACGAGTCATCATTTATACATTTTCCATTTCTTTTAGTAATTTAGCATAACCATTTGAATCAGATTTCAATTCTAATTCGCAATTATTACATTG
>Ga0164294_10005648_pt1 | contig 10751 bp, 9 predicted proteins | sample GEODES005metaG_FD_111479 | JGI IMG/M metagenome (GOLD analysis project Ga0164294, IMG submission 111479) | Oligotrophic lake water microbial communities from Sparkling Lake, Wisconsin, USA - GEODES005 metaG | ecosystem: Environmental > Aquatic > Freshwater > Lake | place: USA: Sparkling Lake...
AGACCGAGCCCATCAGCCCAAACCACACCACCGCCCAGACGTGATGCACGGCCAGATTAACGCCCGGCCAGAGGATCATGGCTCCAGCGACGGCAAGCCCGACCAGCACGGCGCGGGTTACCGCCGCCGCGACCAGCGCGGCCAGCAGCTCGCCTGCCGAGATCGGCGGCATCAGATAATCGATCACCGTTCCCTGGATCTTGCCGATCAGCAGTCCGAAGCTGGCATTGGCAAAGGCATTGTTGATCATGCCCATGGCAATCAGGCCGGGCGCGACGAAAGTGGCAAAGGGCACGCCCAGCACCACACGCCCGCCGCCGCCCAGCGCCAGCGTGAAAATCACCAGATAGAGCAAGGTGGTGATCGCTGGAGCCCAGATCGTTTGGGTATGCACCTTGAAGAACCGGCGCACTTCCTTCATATACAAGGTCCACAGCCCGAGCCAGTTGGTGCTGCGAAACAGCGGCTGCCCGGGTTTCACAAAATGTCGTGGCCCCTGAACGTCTGCGAGCTGGTGCGTGGATTGAGGGGCGGGCCCGCTGACGGGCATCGGTTGATCGGCCATATCTGCTGCGGTATCGCGCGGCGTGGCCAAAGGCAAGGACTGGCGCTGGCGAACGAGCCCCCGCGGCAGACAAGTTTATTTGAAGGATTTTTCTAGGCATGAGTTGGACCGACGAGCGGATCGAAAAGCTGACCAAAATGTGGGAAGGCGGCGCAACCGCCAGCCAGATCGCCGAAGAGCTGGGCGGAGTCAGCCGCAATGCCGTGATCGGCAAAGCGCACCGTCTGGGCCTGAAGGCTCGCCCTTCTCCGGTAAAGCCCAATGAAAAGGCCGAAGCCGCGCCGCCCAAAGCGGCCAAGCCCGTCGAGGACGCTCCGGCGGCAGCAACTCCAGCGCCCGAACCGCGCATAATCGCCCCGCGCGCGGCTGCGGAAGTGCAGGACATTGCGCCAACCCCCGCTCCCGCTCCGGAGCCGACACCCGTCGCTGCGGAGGTTGCAGCGCCGGTCATGCCCGCCGAACCCGCGTTGCCCGTACCGCCGCCTGCGCCGCGCATTGTTTCGGTCGGTCCTGGCGGTTTCCTGCGGCAAGGTCCGGGAGACCAGCAGCCGCCGATCCCGCCCGCCCCGCCGCGCCGCCTTGTGCCCGCGCGGCCCAGCCCGGTGATTGCCGAGAAGACCAGCCTGCTTGATCTCAATGATCGCATTTGCCGCTGGCCGATGGGCCACCCGGGCGAGGCCGATTTCCACTTCTGCGGCGAGAAGGTGAACCCCGGATTTCCCTATTGCGTGCCGCATTGCGGCCGCGCCTATCAGGCCCAGTTGCCGCGCGGCCACCGCCGCCCGCCGCCGCCGATGCCATTTGGCGGACCGCGCGTACGCTGATCGAGCAAACGATTGCGCTGGCTGATGAACGGGGCAAAAAAATGCGCGGGTTGTGGTTAAGATCGGCTTTTTTTGTCCGTTCTTGGAGGCATGGCACAGCACGCATCAGACGAAAGCTCCCGGCGCGGGAAGTGGTGGAACTGGTTCTCTGGCGAGGACGCTGACAGCGAGACGGAGCAAGGCTCAGCCTCGCCGTCCTCTGCTTCCGCAGCGCACGAACCAACCGCACGGGAGATTTGGCTGCCCGCGAAACGGCGCATGCTGGGCAAGGTTGCCGACTTTCTGATCGATCACGATCTTGAAGTGCTGCCGTCCACGCTGGGCGTCGCCTATGATTGCGTCACCGGGTCTGATCCGCGCCTCGCGCAGTTGATCCTCGAGCGGGCCGAAAAAGGCTTGCCGATCACGCTCAAATGGTTGGAGGATGCCAAGGGCACTTCGGGCGCGGCCAATGATGGACCGCTGGTGATCCTCATGGGCCGCATCGAGGAAAGCCTCACCGAGTTTTCCTCGACGATGAGCGGCGCGCGCTCGGCGACCAGCGAATATAGCTCGGCCATGCAGCGCCATGTCGACGATCTTCAGCAGTTCAACAAAGCGGGCGAGGTGATTTCCGAACTGGCGGCGCTCACCCGCGCGATGATGGACCGCACCCGCGCGGTCGAGCATGACCTGGCCCAGAGCGAGCAGCGCATCGAAGCGCTGCAAGGCAACCTCGAAGAAACGCGCCGGGTGGCGGACTTGGATCATCTGACCGGGCTGCCCAATCGCCGTGCGTTTGAAGCGCGCCTGGAGCGCGAAGTGCGCGAAGCCAGCCTCGCCGGGGAACCGCTGGCGGTGGCATTTTGCGACATCGATCATTTCAAACGCATCAACGACACACACGGCCACCCCGCCGGAGACCGCGTGCTCAAAGTCGTTGCCGATACGCTGAACCGCATTTCGGATGCCCGCTGCCATGTCGCGCGCCACGGCGGCGAAGAGTTCGCGGTGCTCTTTCGCAACCACACGGCCGATCAAGCCTTTGCCAAGCTGGATGGTGCGCGCGAGGACATCGCCGAGCGGCGCCTCGTCAATCGCGGCAACGACACCCCCTTCGGCCAGATCACGTTTTCAGGCGGCATCGCCGATGTGTTTGGCTATGCCGACAAGAGCGCCGCGCTGAAGGCTGCTGATGAAGCGCTTTATGCCGCGAAAGGCTCTGGCCGCAACCGCATCCTCACCGCCGGTTCGCCGCCCGAGCCGGCGCAGGAGGCGGCCTGAGCAAGAATACGACGTATCCTGCAAAACGCTCATCGCGCACCAGTGCGTCAGGCGGCGTCCACGCGCCGCCTTCGACCAGCGCGATCTTGTGGCGCAGCGGGAGCTTGTCGATATCGCGGAAATAGGCGGCATAACCCGGGATCGTGGAGCGCCCCTGGTAGGTCTGGATCACCACCTCATCGACAACGCCAGACAGTGTCGCCAGCGCGCCCGGATCGCCGTTTGCGCTCCAGTCGAGCAGCCCGGTCACTGACAGCTTTGTGCGCGGCGGCAGGCGGCGGCGAACGTCCTTCAGGAACGCAGCATAATGGCCAAGCCCCGGAGTTGCTGCGTCAAAATCGATCTGCAGACCTTCCAGGCGATTGCCGCCATTCCGCCAGCGCGCCAGCGTGCTCAGGATCGCCGCCCAGGTGCTCTCATCCCAATCCAGACGCTCGGTGCGCACGGTCAGCCAGAGCGCGCTGTGCAGCCCGTGCGGTTCCCCTGCGCGTAGCGAGACAAAGCCCGGCGGTCCGCCTCGGCGCACTTCACCGCCGAGGATGTAGAGCACCTTGGCGCGGGCCGCCGCGGGCGGCGGCGGTACCCCGGCCCACAAGAAGAACTGATCGTAGCGTTCTGGATCAACCGGCGTGCGAGAAGAAGGCGCGCAAGAACCGACTAAGAGCGCAGCCGCCAGCCACGCGCCGCGCCGGATCACCAATAGACGCGCAGCTTTTGCGCCCAGACGCTCTTTGGGAATTCGCGGTGTAGCCGGTCGAACCACGCCTTGCGCTGCGCTTTTGGCGCATCAACGCCGCCGCAGGAGTTGATGCCGCTGGGTGCATAGCAGCGGACCGAACGAAACAGCGCATAGGCTTTGTCCACAGGGGCAGCGCGCGGATCGGCGATGGCCGCCTCGTAAAAGCTGCCGCGCCGGTTTGGGAGGCCCGGAAAGCCGCTGACCGCGCCGCCCAGCTCGCCCGCAGGCGGCGCTATATCAAGCGCGGTGAAATCGTCGAAACCATTGAGCCGCCAGAATTCGCCGAGGCACAATTGTGCATGCATCTGGCGCGGCTCGGCGGCGAGCGTTTGCACCGTGCTGGACAAAGCCGGACAGGAAAACCCGGCCTCCATCAAGCGCCCCTTGGCAAAGACGCTCAGCCCCAGCGCCTGGTACGCGGCGAAACTGAACTTGCCATCCTCAGGCGCATCGGCGGGCAACAAGGCGCTATTGGCAGCGAACCCAGCATAATTGCCTCGGCTGAGCTGCTTGAAGAGCAGGATAAACAGCGCTTCATCGCGTTCCTGCCGGGCCTGCGCCGGATTTTGGGCAACACTGCGCAACAGATCCGCCCCGGCGCTGTGGGCCAGCAGGATCGCGCGGGTCTGTCGATCGGTAATCGGCGAATCTTTGGCAAACACGGCGCTAAGCTGGCCATGGCGCTCGAAGTTCATCGCCAGCGCCAGCTCGACCGTAGGCCGCTGCCATACAGGCTCCGCGCCGCCGATCAATTCGCGCCAAAAGCCCGCCTCGTTGCGATCGCCCAGTGCGGCGAGCGCCTGACCGCGCAAGACCTGACGGCTGAAGGCAAGCGGGCCGTAAACCGTCCGATGCGCGTCATCGGGGATCAATTTCAGCACACGGGCATAGTCCTTGGCGACATAGAACGCATGATTGGCCAGCACAAAGCTATAGAGATCGGGCGCGCGCATGAACGCGGCCTGTTGCCCGGCCAGCGTCGCGGCATCGATTCCCGGCTTTACATCGCTATCCTTGTCCGCCGGATCGGCAACGCGCAGCTGCATCAGATCGATGGTGGCGAGGAGCAGAGGACCATTGGCGCGCGGCGAAGTGTTTTGGGCATCGAACAACAGCTTGTTGTCGATTTCCTGAACCAGTCCGACCATTTCCTCCGATGAAGCGGGGACCGTGCCGAGCAACTGCTCATATCGCTGCGCCAGCCCGCCGAAGTCTGCCGAAAGCCATAGCACGCGCCGCTCAAGCCCCCGCGCCGAAGCAGCGTAGCGCCCTTGGGGCCACGTCTTCAGATACGCGCTAAGTGCTCCTTGTCCGCGCGCTACCAAGGCCTTGTCGACCGACTTCACGCCTTGGAAGTACCCGTATTCGTCCATGCTATGCGCCATTGCCGCCGCAAGTTCGGTGCGCACGATCATGTACGCTGCGGTCTCCGCCACCCACGGATCGCCCGCCCGGGCCAGCCCAGCAAAGCCCTGCCGCGCCTCGTCCCAGCGCTTGCCGTAAAATGCATCGGCGGCCTGCAGATAGCCAAGGTACTCCTTGCCCGCCGCGCTGCCGATCCCGCTCGGCCAAGCGATCACCGCCTCGCCTGCCGCGGGGCCGTTGTGGGTCTGCAGCAGCCGCGCCCGCGCCGCGCCGAGCAGGCTGCGCTCGGCGGCGGGAAGCGCCTTGTTGGCGCTCATTGCGGCGGCAAATGTTGGCGCTGCGGCGGCTAGCCCTTGCCCGCGCGCATCACCGGCACTGCTCCAGTCCGCCTGCGCATCTGTCGGGAACATGCTCTGTTTGAGTTCGTTCCAATTGAGGAAAGTCTGGCCGAATGCTTCGGCCTCATATCCGGGCGGCGGCTTGATCTTGCCGCCAAGGCCCTGCCCCGCCGAATCGCGCACGAGCGCATAGAGGTTGATCCGCGTGTCATTGCCCGGCGCGATCACGGCGTGGCTGTGGCACGCGCTGTTGCCGCCAAACAGGTTCCACGACGGATAGCAGCCGGTATCGGCGCAAGCCAGCGCCGCGCCCGAGGTCGCGAGCAGAGCCGCCATACCTGCGCTTTTGATCGTCTGCTTGCCCATCCGCGCCTCCTGATTGCTCGCGCCATGCTCCTTCCCAAGGCCTCGCAAAGCAAGAAGAAAGGGCCCGCGTTGCCGCGAGCCCTCTTTTTTCAGCTGTCGCTTTCCGATCAGTCGTCGGACTTCAGGAACGCCGGAACATGATCCGGGGCCGGACCATCGTCGCGATCACGGCGCGGGCCGCGATCACGGTCACCGCCGCCTTCCCGACGCGGACCACGATCACCGCGCGGGCCGCCGGGGCCACGGCGATCACCACGATCGCCGCCGCCGCTGCGCTCCGGGCGCGCTTCACGCGGCGGACGGGTATCCTCGAGCGGTTCGCCGGTCTCCTGATCGACCACGCGCATCGACAAGCGCACCTTGCCGCGCGGATCGATCTCGAGCACCTTGACCTTCACGGCCTGCCCTTCCTTGACCACGTCACCCGGCTTCTCGACGCGCTCGTTGCGCATTTCGGAGACGTGCACCAGGCCGTCCTTGCCGCCCATGAAATTCACGAACGCGCCGAAATCAACGATGTTGACCACTTTACCGTCGTAGATCTTTCCGACTTCGGCTTCCATGACGATGCCCAGAATCCACGCCTTGGCGGCCTCGATCTGCGCAGGATCGGAAGAGCTGATCTTGATCAGGCCTTCGTCGTCGATGTCCACCTTCGCGCCGGTTTCGGCCACGATCTCGCGGATCACCTTGCCGCCGGTGCCGATCACTTCGCGGATCTTCGCCTTGTCGATCTGGATCGATTCGATGCGCGGTGCGTGCGCCGAAAGCTCGGTGCGCGCGCTGCCCAGTGCCTTGGTCATCTCGCTGAGGATGTGCGCGCGGCCTTCGCTGGCCTGCGACAGAGCCTTGGCCATGATCTCGCGGGTAATCCCGGCAATCTTGATGTCCATCTGCATCGTGGTGATGCCAGCGCTGGTGCCGGCCACCTTGAAGTCCATGTCGCCCAGATGATCCTCGTCACCGAGAATATCCGAAAGCACCGCGAACTCATCGCCTTCGAGGATCAGACCCATCGCGATACCGGAAACCGGGCGCGCGATCGGCACGCCTGCGTCCATCATCGAGAGGCAACCGCCGCAGACCGTGGCCATCGACGAGGAGCCGTTGGACTCGGTAATGTCTGACAGAACGCGGATAGTATAAGGAAACTCATCCTTGCTCGGCAGAACCGGGTTCAGCGCGCGCCATGCCAGCTTGCCATGGCCCACTTCGCGGCGGCCCGGCGCGCCGAAGCGACCGACCTCGCCCACCGAATAGGGCGGGAAGTTATAGTGCAGCATGAAGCGGGTGTACGACAGGCCGTCCAGCCCATCGATCATCTGCTCGGCGTCCTTCGTGCCCAAGGTGGTGGTGCAGATCGCCTGCGTTTCACCGCGCGTGAACAGCGAGGAACCATGCGTGCGCGGCAGGAAGCCGACCATTGCCTCGATCGGGCGGATCTGGGTGGTGGTGCGTCCATCGATACGCTGACCATCCTTGAGGATGGCGCCGCGCACGATATCGGCCTCGACCTTCTTCATCGTCTTCATCGCGACCATCTGCGTCTGCGCGCCTTCCGCCGCAAACGCATCCTTGGCCTTGGCCCGCGCCTCGTTCAGCGCGTTCGAACGCGCCGACTTGTCGATGATCTTGTAGGCCGCAGCCACATCATCGCCGACGATTTCCTTGAGCTTCTTCTTGATGTCAGCCGTGTTGTCGGTGAGATCGACTTCCCAAGGCTCCTTGGCGGCCTTTTCAGCAAGACCAATGATCGCGCCGATCACCTTGCGGATTTCATCGTGCGCAAAGACCACGGCGCCGAGCATTTCTTCCTCGGTCAGCTCCTTGGCTTCGGACTCGACCATCATCACCGCGCTATCGGTGGCGGCAACGACGAGGTCGAGGCGGCCTTCGGCAACTTGCGCCATCGAAGGGTTGAGGCTGTATGCACCGTCCTTGAAGCCGACGCGCGCGGCACCGATCGGGCCCATGAACGGGAGGCCCGAAATGGTGAGCGCAGCGGACGCCGCGATCATCGCCACCATGTCAGGCTCGGTCTCACCGTCATAGCTCAAAACCTGAGCGATCACGTTGATTTCGTTGTAGAAGCCTTCGGGGAACAGCGGACGCAGCGGGCGGTCGATCAAGCGGGAAACCAGCGTTTCCTTTTCAGTCGCGCCGCGCTCGCGCTTGAAAAAGCCGCCCGGGATGCGCCCCGCGGCCGAGAATTTTTCCTGATAGTGGACTGTCAGTGGGAAGAAATCCTGGCCTTCCTTGACCTTCTTGGCGGCGGTGACCGCGCAGAGCACTACAGTTTCGCCATACGTGGCGATGACCGCACCGTCAGCTTGACGGGCTACGCGGCCGGTTTCCAGAGTGAGGGTTTTGCCGCCCCATTCCAGCGATACGGTTTTGACGTCGAACATTGATTTTCCTTCAGCCCGCGAGCCCTATTGCGCGCGGGTTTTTGCTGCCGGGGAGATCCGTCCCGGTCCGGTGTGAGGCGCTATTGGCCCCGGGTTGCGAACCTGCCTGCCGAATTGCGGGCGGGTTCCAGATACGAAAAGCGGCCCAACAGGGGGCCGCTTTTGCATGGGTTACTTGCGCAGACCAAGCTTTTGAATGAGCGCATTATACCGGTCGACATCCTTCCTTTTCAGGTAGTCGAGCAGCGTGCGGCGCTTGTTGACCATCATCAAGAGGCCGCGGCGCGAGTGGTTGTCCTTGTGATGGGCCTTGAAGTGGCTCGTCAGCGTGTTGATACGGCTGGTGATGATCGCCACCTGAACTTCGGGCGAACCGGTATCACCGGCTGCGCGCGCGTTGTCCTTGATGATTTCCTGCTTCTTTTCTGCGGTAACCGACATTGTTCTTACTCCGCGACATCAGGGACATTGAACCCCCGCGCGACGGTCAGGACAGTGCCTGAAAGCTCAACCAAGGCCAACGGCACATTGCCATGGCGCACCCAGTAAAGCCCGTCGGGATGGGCCAACCCGGTTAGAACGCGGCCCTGACGGACCGCCCTTGCCTGTTCGGGTTCGAGATCGAGAGCCGGGATATCGACCAGCCCTGCCTCCAACGGCAAGAGTATATGTTCAAGGTCTGCGCCCTTGCCCAGTTCGTTCAATTTGTCCAGCGAAATCGCCTGATGCAATCCGAACGGCCCGGCGCGCAAGCGGCGCAGCATGGTGACATGGCCGACCGTGCCCAGCGCGCCGGCGATGTCGCGCGCGAGACTGCGGACATAGGTGCCCTTGGAGACAGTCACCTCAAGGGTCGCATACTGCTCGCTTGCATCAAACTCGCCGACAAATCCTTCTGAGACATAGCGCCATGGCCCAACTGTCACACGCCGCGACTTGAGCTCCACCTCTTCGCCGGCCCTTGCCCGATCATACGCCCGCTGCCCATCGACCATCAGCGCCGAGTATGCCGGCGGAATCTGGTCAATCTCACCGACGAAATGCCGTTCAAGCACGGTCTCAACTGCGCCGAAGCCCGGTTGGTGGTCGCTCTGCCTGACAACCTTGCCTTCAAGATCGAGCGTATCAGTCTCTCGGCCGAACTGAACCGTGAAAGCGTACTCCTTGCTGGCATCGAGCATCCGTCCCGCCAGCTTGGTCGCCTCGCCCACCGCAATCGGCAGCACGCCGGTCGCCAGCGGATCGAGCGTACCGCCGTGGCCGACTTTGACCTTGCCGTAACCAGCCTGCCGTAAATTGCGCTTCACCGCTGCCACCGCCTGCGTCGAACCGAGGCCCAGTGGCTTGTCGAGGATAATCCAGCCGTTGATCAATCGAGCTCAGGCCCCGCGACCAGCGTGATCAGGTGCTGATACTGGCCCAGCATCCATGTCATCGGCGGTTCGACGATCTCGTCGACGATATGGAGGCCGGGCAACAGCTGCGGCACCACGATGAACACGATCATGAAAAACGGAATGCCCAGCGGCTCGATCCGGTCGAGCAACCGGGCGCCGCTCATCGGCAATATCCCGCGCAGGATGCGGGAGCCATCGAACGGTGGCAGCGGAATGAGGTTAAAAGTCCCGAGGAACACATTGATCAGCAGAAAGTTTTTGAGATTGTCAGCAAGAAACACAACCCACGGCGCGGGCGCAATCTGCGGATCAGCACTGCGCAGGATCAGCCCGAAGCCGATCGCGGCGACGGCGGCAAGGATGAAGTTCGTTGCCGGCCCCGCTGCCGCAACGAACGCCATATCCCGCTTCGGGCTCCGCAGCCGTGCATAGACGACCGGAACCGGCTTGGCCCAGCCAAACACCGGCAACCCGAGCAGCTTAAGCGCGCCAGGCAGCAGGATCGTGCCCACAGGATCGACATGGCGCAGCGGATTAAGGCTGAGCCGGTTCAGTTCATGCGCCGTGGGATCGCCCAGCGCCCGGGCCATCCAGCCGTGCGCGACTTCGTGAAACACGATCGCGAAGATCAACGGCAGCACCAGCGTGGCCGCCTGATAAAGCGCATCATTCATAGACTCTGGCCCAGCCATTCATCGCGCAGGATGCTGTAGCACATCGTATCGCGCACCCGCCCGGTCCAGGTCTGCCGTTCATGGCGCAGCATACCCTCTTCCTTTGCGCCAAGTTTCAGCACCGCGGCGCGGCTGCGCGTGTTGATCGCGTCAACCTTGAACGCCACCCGCTCGAGACCGCGGGCAAACGCATGACCGAGCATCAATTGTTTGAGCCGCGCGTTGAACCCGGTGCTGCGCAGCGCGGGAATGATAAAGCTGTTCCCGATCTCAACCGACCAGCCGGGTTTGCCGTGCTCGATCCACGCGGTCATGCCGACCACTTCGCGATCGCGCAGTACGGCATAGCAACGCCGCGCGGGCGCTCCAGCCAGCAGGCTGCTGAATTGCGGATCGAAATGCTCGCCCACGTAACAGAACGGGTAGATCTCCCAGATGTCCTGATCCTGCGCACAAGCTGCACGCAAGCTCTCGCGGTGCGCCTCGGTCAATGGCTCAAGGCTGAGATCACCCTGCTCGAGCCGCACATAAAGCTGATCATCGCTCACTTGGACGCTTCATCCTCGCCAAGATCGCGCACCACGCGCGGGTGTGACAGCAGCGTGTCGATATGGCTCGCCACATCAAAGCTCTCATCCGCCAGAAACTTGATCTTCGCGGCAAACCGCAGCCGCAGCCGCTGCGCCACTTCCTTCTGAAAATAGGCGGTGTTGGTCCGAAGCGCCTTCAGCACCGCCTCCTCGTTCGCCCCGAGCAGCGGCTTGATGAAAGCTGTGGCATGGCGCAGATCGGGCGACATGCGCACCTCGGTA
>Ga0164294_10005649_pt1 | contig 10750 bp, 5 predicted proteins | sample GEODES005metaG_FD_111479 | JGI IMG/M metagenome (GOLD analysis project Ga0164294, IMG submission 111479) | Oligotrophic lake water microbial communities from Sparkling Lake, Wisconsin, USA - GEODES005 metaG | ecosystem: Environmental > Aquatic > Freshwater > Lake | place: USA: Sparkling Lake...
AATAGACTGCGCTTCCAGCCACCAAAACTATTGAACGCCATCGGCACAGGCAGCGGAACGTTGATCCCAACCATACCAATCTGAACCGCGCGCGCAAACTCACGGGCGGTACCGCCATCGCGGGTGAAAACCGCGACGCCATTCCCATATTCATGCCCGTTGACCAGCTGCAGCGAAGCGCCAATGTCGGGGACTCGCATGATGCATAAAACCGGTCCGAAGATCTCTTCACGATAGACCGTCATCTCAACGCTGACTTCGTCAAGCAGCGTCGCACCCACAAAAAAGCCATTTTCGAAGCCGTCAACCCGATAGCCCCGGCCATCAACCACCGCCTTCGCGCCTTCCTCGATGCCCTGACCAATCAGATGCTCAATGCGTGCCTTGGCGGCGGCCGTAATCACCGGGCCCATGTCGGCGCCCTCCTGATGACCTTCGTTAATGCGCAGCGCGCGCACCCGTGGCGCCAGGCGATCAACCAGTTCATCGGCCGCCGAGCCCACCGCAACCGCAACCGAAATCGCCATGCAGCGCTCGCCTGCTGAACCGTATGCAGCCCCGAGCAGCGCATCACACGCTGCATCCATGTCGGCATCGGGCATCACGACCAGATGATTTTTGGCTCCCCCGAGGGCCTGAACCCTCTTGCCGTGGGCGCATCCCGTTTTATAGATGTGCTCAGCCACTGGCGTCGAGCCGACGAAACTGACCGCCTGTACCTGTGGATGGGCAAGGATTGCATCGACAATCGTGCGATCGCCCTGAACCACATTGAACACCCCATCTGGCAGACCCGCTTGCTTAAGCAAACGCGCCATGACCAAACTCGGCGAGGGGTCACGTTCGCTGGGCTTGAGGATGAACGTATTTCCGCAGGCGATGGCAAGCGGAAACATCCACATCGGCACCATGGCCGGGAAGTTAAACGGCGTGATACCGGCGACCACGCCGAGCGGTTGGCGCACCGACCAGGCGTCGATACCACGGGCAACTTGCTCGGTAAATTCGCCCTTGAGCAGTTGCGGGATGCCAGTCGCAAATTCGATCATTTCAATGCCACGGACGACTTCACCGACGGCATCGGGAAACGTCTTACCGTGCTCAGCAACAATCAGGCTGGCAATCTCGTCGCGCGCCGCCTGCGCCAATTCCAGGAAACGAAACATAACGCGAGCGCGCGCCAGAGGCGGCTGCGCTGACCAAGCCGGAAACGCGGCAACCGCAGCCTGAACGGCCGCGTCCAGATCATCGCTAGCACCTAAATGCAATTGCCCCTGCACCGTACCGGTTGCCGGATTCAATATCGGCGCAGTCGCATCGCCTGACCCCGCGGTGGCGAAACCATTAATCCAGTGGGTGACTTGATACGGCTGCATAGCGCGCTCCAGGGAGAAGGAAAACGTCACGACCGGGCGGACGAAACGGGTCCGCGTCCATGTCCCAACCAGAATTGCAAATCAGGCAACCGAGACTTCATGAGCCGCTTTTTTGTAATCGTCAATCTGATCGAAGTTCATGTACCGATAGACATTCTTCGCATCAGAATTGATGACACCCATCGACTCGTGGTACTCGGCAAGAGTCGGAATGCGCCCCAACTTGGAACAAATTGCGGCCAACTCGGCCGACCCAAGGAAGACGTTGGCGCCCTTACCCAGACGATTGAGGAAGTTGCGCGTTGACGTTGACATGACGGTCGCGCCTTCACGAACCTGAGCCTGATTGCCCATGCACAATGAACAGCCTGGCATCTCGGTGCGCGCACCCGCGCTACCGAAAACTCCATAGTGACCTTCTTTGGTCAACTCGGTCGCATCCATCTTGGTCGGTGGCGCAACCCAGAGCCGCACCGGAATATCCTTGGTTCCAGCCAAGAGCTTGCTGGCCGCACGGAAGTGCCCAATGTTGGTCATGCAAGAGCCAATAAAAACTTCATCGATCTTGGTCCCCACCACGTCAGATAAAAACTTGGCATCGTCAGGATCATTCGGACAACACACGATCGGCTCTTTAATCTCATCCAGATTAATTTCCAGCACCGCCGCATAGTCAGCGTCTTGGTCAGCTTCGAGCAGTTTCGGGTCGGCCAACCAGGCTTGCATCGACTTGATCCGACGCTCCAGCGTGCGCTTATCGGCGTAGCCCTGCGCGATCATGTTCTTCAAAAGGACGACGTTGGAATTGATGTACTCGATAATCGAAGCCGGGTTGAGCTTGACCGTGCAGCCCGCGGCCGAGCGCTCCGCGGAGGCGTCTGACAGTTCAAAAGCCTGCTCAACCTTGAGGTCTGGCAAGCCCTCAATCTCGACGATTCGCCCCGAGAACTCGTTGATCTTGCCCTGCTTGGCAACCGTCAGCATGCCCTTCTTGATCGCAAACAGCGGAATCGCGTGCACCAGATCGCGCAAGGTGATACCTGGTTGCATCTTCCCGGTGAAGCGCACCAGAACAGACTCAGGCATATCGAGCGGCATCACCCCGGTCGCTGCAGCAAATGCGACCAGACCTGAGCCAGCCGGGAAGGAAATTCCAATCGGAAAACGCGTGTGGGAATCGCCGCCCGTGCCCACCGTATCGGGCAGCAGCATCCGATTGAGCCACGAATGGATGATGCCGTCGCCTGGCCGCAGCGACACGCCCCCACGATTACTCATGAACTCCGGCAAATCACGGTGCGTCTTGACATCAACCGGCTTGGGGTACGCTGCCGTATGGCAGAACGACTGCATCACCAGATCGGATGAAAAGCCCAGACACGCGAGATCTTTCAATTCGTCGCGTGTCATCGGACCCGTCGTGTCCTGCGAACCCACCGTGGTCATCTTGGGTTCGCAATACGTGCCGGGGCGGACCCCCTTGCCTTCGGGCAGACCGCAGGCGCGACCAACCATTTTTTGCGCCAGGGTAAACCCGGCGCTGCTCTGCGCCGGCGGGTGCGGCAGGCGGAAAACCGTGGCGGCGGGCAGCCCAAGGTAGTCGCGAGCCCGGGCCGTCAGCGAGCGCCCGATGATCAGGTTGATGCGACCACCCGCGCGCACTTCGTCCAGAATCACCTCGCTGCGCAAAGCAAATGATTCGACCAACTCACCGTTGCGCTCGATCCTTCCAACGTAAGGCAGGATATCGATGACCTCGCCCATCTCGAGCTTGGAGACATCGACTTCAATCGGCAATGACCCAGAATCTTCCTGCGTATTGAAAAAGATCGGTGCGATCTTGCCACCCAGCGTGACTCCGCCGAAGCGTTTGTTTGGCACGAATGGGATGTCTTCGCCGGTCATCCAGACCACCGAGTTGGTCGCGGACTTCCTTGACGACCCGGTGCCCACCACGTCGCCCACGTAGGCAACCAGATGGCCCTTCTTCTTTAGATCGCCGATGAACGCCATGGGGCCCCGCACACCGTCTTCTTCTGGCACAAAGGCCGCTCCAGCGCGGGTATTTTTAAGCATCGCCAGCGCATGCAGCGGAATATCCGGACGGCTCCAGGCCTCGGGAGCCGGCGAGAGGTCATCGGTATTGGTTTCTCCCGGCACTTTAAATACCGTCACCGTTATTTTCTTTGGCACTTCGGGGCGATTGGTAAACCATTCCGCTGCGGCCCAGCTCTGAATCACTTCTTTGGCGTGCGCATTGCCAGCGGTTGCCTTCTCGGCCACGTCATGGAAAAAGTCAAACATCAACAACGTGCTCTTGAGCGCGTGCGCTGCAATCGGCGCAACTTGGGCGTAATCGAGCAAATCGATCAGGGGTTTGACGTTGTAGCCCCCAACCATGGTCCCCAGCAGTTCGGTGGCGCGCAACGGCGGCAACAATGCCACCGCCAAATCGCCATGCGCCACCGCAGACAGGAAGGAAGCCTTCACTTTGGCGGCGTCATCGACCCCAGGGGGAACGCGGTGGGTGATCAGATCAAGCAAGAACTCGCCCTCCCCGGCCGGGGGGTTCTTAATCAGCTCAATCACTTGCGCGGTCTGCTCTGCGTCAAGTGGCAGCGGTGGAATTCCGAGCGCGGCGCGTTCGGCAACGTGTTGGCGGTAGGCTTGGAGCATTGGAATCCTCAAATTCTGAGGCCGACCGAAAGCGACTGGCGAAAGCGGGACGCTTTGGTGACGATTTTTTGGTTTGACAAACCTCTATTCTACTTGATTGGGTCTTGGCCAAGCGCCCGGAGCGCCCAGGGTTGCGATACATCGCACCCCCCTGTGCTAGCCTTCCCCCGGCCAACCGCCGAGGCGGCCCAAAACTCGATTAATAAATAGAGCAAAGACTGTGCAAGCCAACGTTTTGAGTCGCGCCCGAAGTCTGGCGCTCGCCCTGCCGATCATCATCACCGGGCTCACCTTGCCGTTTTCAAGTGAAACGCGTGCCGAGTTTCCGGAAAAGACTGTTCGAATCATCGTTCCGTTCGCTCCGGGTGGCGCTGTCGACGGCGTGGCGCGGCCGACCGCGGTTGAACTCACCAAGGCTTTTGGGCAAACGGTGATCGTTGAAAACAAGCCAGGTTCAGGCGGAGTGATCGGCATTCAGACCGCTGCGCGGGCGGTCGCGGATGGTCATACCCTGCTGCTTGGCAACATTGCACTGGCCTCAGCCCCGGCATTGCATCCCAAGTCGGGCGCCGACCCGAAAGACTTTGCCCCGGTCGCCCTGATTGGCAGTTCCCCCTACGTCTTACTGGTGCGCGCGGACTCGCCGCTGAAAACCACCAGCGACTTGATCGCCTTTGCCAAATCGCAACCTGGCAAGCTCAACTACGCCTCGGCAGGCGCCGGATCGGCGATACACCTTGCCGGCGAGCTCCTCAAGGCGAAGGCCGGACTCGATATCGTGCATGTTCCCTACAAAGGAGCGGGGCCAGCCTTGGTTGCCCTGTTGGGGGGCGAAGTCGACCTCATGTTTGGCTCCGCTCCTGAAGTCAAAAACATGCTGCAAGCCGGCAGGGTTCGGGCTCTGGCGGTCACCAGCGCGGCGCGCTACAGCCAGCTGCCACAGTTGCCCACCCTCACCGAGAGCGGCATCCGGGACTTCGCCATGACGGGTTGGTATGGTTTGTACGCCCCGCTCAAGACGCCACCGGCGGTCCTCAAGCGGGTTCAGGAGCTGGCCTTAACGGGTTTGCGATCGGACGCTTTGCGCCAGCAACTCACCCAATATGGCGTCGAAATCGCCAAGGGTGGCCCCAAAGACGCTCAGGACATGCTGGATGCTGAAACTGACAACTGGTCAGCGATCATTCGCAATGCCGGCATCCAGGCCGACTAAGTCCAGCACGACCCCATCATCAAGATCGCGCCGCCCCCACCCGAACGGAGCTTCCCGCCATGGGCATGCACATTCGAAGCGGCGACAGCCCTGCCCTGACGCCGCAGTTCGCGCATTTTTTGACTGAGTTTCCGGGCACCCAGTTGCCACCTAGAGTGATCCATGCGGCCCGCCGCGGCATCCTTGATTGGCTTGGGTGTGCGCTGGCCGCCAGCCAACACCCCACGATCAGCACCCTGCTGGCGGTGCTGCAGTGGGACAAAAGCGGCGAGGTGGCCACCGTCATCGGCCGGGGCTTGCGCATGAGTCATCGCGACGCAGCCCTTGTTAACGGGCAAATGGGTCATTTGCTGGATTACGACGACACCCACATGGGCGGGGTCATCTTGCATGCCAGTTCGCCCATTTTGGCGGCGCTCTTTTCTGCCAGCGAAAGATTCCCGGTGAGTGGACAAGAATTCATCGCTGCTTATGTTGCGGGTTTCGAGGCTGGGGTGCGCATCGGCCAGAGCGCACCAGACCATCACGCCGGCGGCTGGCACCTGACCGGTACGCTTGGCACCTTTGCCGCCGCCGCCGCAGTCGGCCGTCTGGTGCAACTCAATGCGCAGCAAATGGTTCATGCGTTGGGAATCGCCGGATCGCAGGCGGCCGGAATGCAGCAAAATCGCGGAACGATGTGCAAGTCTTTTCACGCCGGACATGCCGCCAGCAGTGGTTTGCTTTCGGCCTGGCTCGCCAAGCATGACTTTGACAGCAGCGAAGAAATCATCGAGGGCAAACGGGGGTTTGCCAAAATTTATAGTTACTCACAGGCACTTGGTCGTCTCACCCAGGGCCTGAGCGAAGATTGGATGATCGAAACCAACGGCCACAAGCCCTATGAATGCGGGGTTGTGCAACACCCTGCCATTGACGCCATGATCGCGCTGCGCGAGCCGTTGGCGGGCATTTACGGAGGCATTGATCGGATCGTGCTTGAGGTGCATCCGCGCGTGCTGAGCATTACCGGAACGCTCGCTCCGACCAGCGGTCTGCATTCCAAATTCAGCATCTACCATAGCGCTGCGGTAGCAATGCTGGACGGCACCGCCGGCATCGCGCAATACTCAGATCGCCGCGCCAGTGATGCTGACGTGCTGGCCTTGCGCGCCAAGATCGAAGTGGTTGCTGCAGCGGACCTGCAGGATGATCAGGCGCGCGCCAGGCTCTACCAGGGCGCAAGACAATTCGAGACTTTGATAGAGCACGCTACGGGAACGACCGCGAACCCAATGTCAGACACCACGCTCGAAGCCAAGTTCCGCGCTAACGCCACAGCCGCTCTGCCACCGACGAAAATCGATACGGTCGTCGAACAGATTTGGGCATTCGAACAACTTGCCGACGTCCGCTCCCTGTTCGCGCAACTGGCTTGAAGCACTCGCCAGCCACCAGCGCAGCCATCACACCCGTCGCAGGCATCGCACCGACCGCTTCGGCACCCGCACCGGCGCGATTGGCCGCTACCCTCGCGTCCTCGCAGATTTTCGCACTCTAGACTTTGCCACCATGTCCGAACTGACCCCCATGCCAGCGCTGGCCCACTATCTGGCCAGCGCCATCGACCGCCCCGTCCCGGCTGAAGTCCTCGAAAAGGCCAAGGCGCATCTTCTCGATACGGTGGCATCCATCGTGTCGGGCTCCGCGATGCCCGCTGGACTGGCGGCAATCGCGTAAGTTCGAGCGCTAGGCGAAGGCGCACCACGCGCTACCGTCGCAGGAACCGCACTGCGCACCTCGCCAGTCATGGCGGCTTTGGCAAACGGCATGGCTGCGCACGCTGACGAGACCGATGATTCGCATGCCGCCTCGCTCACCCACCCGGGATGCGGAATCGTACCGGCGGTGCTCGCCGCCATTGAATATTTTGGCGGCTCGGGTCGCGATCTGTTGCATGCCCTGATCCTTGGCTACGATATTTGCTGTCGCCTGACGACCTCGCTGCATGCGTACGACTTTCGCGTCGCCGGCCACTCGACCCATACTTTTGGGCCGAATTTTGGCGCTGCAGCGGCCGCGGGCGCACTCGCGCATCTAAACGAGACACAGAGCCGTCACCTGATGTCCTACGCCGCGCAACAGGCGTCCGGCGTGGCCTGCTGGATGCGCGACCGGGATCACATCGAAAAGGCCTTTGACTTTGGTGGAATGGCAGCGCGCAATGGCATCAGCGCCGCCATCATGGTCAGCGTCGGTTGCACCGGGGTGGACGACGTCTTTAGCGGCGAGCGCAGCTTCTATCATGCGTTCGGCGTCAACCCCGACCGTCTCGCCCTGGCGCGAGACTTGGGCAGCCGCTATGAAATCATGGGCACCGGTATCAAACGCTGGACCGTCGGGTCACCGATTCAGGCACCGATGGACTCGTTGCATACCCTAATCGTGCAGCATGGGGTGCACGCCGACCTGGTCAAGGCGATGCGGGTTCGGATTCCCCACGAATCATTGAATATCGTCAACAATCGCGACATGCCGGAAATCTGCCTGCAACATCTGCTCGCGACCATGCTGGTCGACGGCCGAATGGACTTCCACAGCGCCCACGACCGCGTACGCATGAATGACCCGGCCGTGCTTGCGGTGCGCCAGAAAATCAATCTCAGTGGCGACGACGCGCTGTCGCGTGCGATGCCAAGCCGTGAAGGCATCGTCGAAGTCGACCTCGCCGATGGGCGTACGCTGCACGAGCACACCCGAGCAGTGCGCGGCACACCCAATAACCCGATGACGCCAAGCGAGGTGCAAGATAAGGCCCTGGGCCTGCTCACAACGGTGCTGGGGCCGACACAATCGATCGCGTTGTGCGACGCAATCTGGACACTCGAAACTGCGACCGACGCGCGCCCATTTTGCCAGCTGCTTGCCAAGGCCCACTAAGCGCGCAAGCGTGTCGCGACGACAGGCGTCACGCTCTGTCTGCAGCCGCCTGCTCAGGGCCAACCGCCTTACCGGCGTAACCCGGGCGCGCCGCGATGGTGCCGCCCCGACGCACGGAGACCGCACAGTACTTAAATTCTGGAATCTTGCCAAAGGGGTCGAGCGCCGCATTGGTCAATAGGTTCGCCGCTGCCTCATAGTACGCAAACGGAATGAAAACCGCGCCCTGCGGCGTGCCATCGTCGCGGCGCAAATGCACCGCAACTGCGCCACGGCGCGACTGTACAGTGATCACGTCGCCCGTTTCGAGACCCAGCCGGACCATGTCGAGGGCGCACATCGAAGCGGTGGCAACTGGCTCGATCGCATCAAGGACGGCAGCCCGCCGCGTCATGCTACCGGTGTGCCAGTGCTCGAGTTGGCGTCCGGTGATCAACACGTACGGAAACTCATCATCCGGTCGTTCAGCGGCGGGAATGATGTCGGCAGGGACCAATCGAACCCGGCCATCGGCAGTGGGAAAATGTTCGGTAAATACCGTGGGTGCACCCACATCTTCCTCAGTCAAGCAGGGGTATGTAACGCTGGAGGCGCGCTGCAAGCGCTCCCAGGTGATACCGGCAATGGCTGCATGCATGGCGCGGCGCATTTCATCGTAAACCTCGGCCACCCCATCACACTCCCCCGCATAACCGGTCGCCAACGGTCGACCCCTGCCGTGCAAGCTCTGCGCACCACCGAGGTCGTCGAGTTCGCCGAGTTCGCCCTGCGTCGGAGATGGTCCTGGTTCTGGCTCTTCTCCCGCGCCGGCTCCTTCCCTTGATCTTGATCCCGCTCCTGCTGCTGATCCTGATCCTGATCCCAGAGCTGACCCAGAGGGCCCGATGCGCTGCGCCATTTGCTGAATAATCCAGAGATCTGGCATGGCCTGCCCCGGCGGATCAATCGCCTGGCGCCCCAACTGCACCATCCGATCGGTGTTCGTCACCGTCCCCGTCTTCTCCGGCCAGGCGGTCGCGGGCAACACCACATCAGCCAGCCATGCCGTTTCGGTCATAAAAATATCTTGCACCACCAGATGTTCGAGCGAAGCCAAAGCATGACGGGCATGGTTCAGGTCGGGGTCACTCATCGCCGGGTTCTCACCCATGATGTACATCCCGCGAACCTTATGCGCATCGACATCCGGAGCGAGAATTTTGCGCATGATCTCAACAACGGTATGCCCGGGCTGAGCATCGAGTTTTGCCTGCCAAAAATCCTCAAACCAGCCGCGCGCTGCCGCATTGGTCACCGGTTGGTAGTTTGGCAGCATCATGGGGATCAGTCCGGCATCGGATGCCCCCTGCACATTGTTCTGGCCACGCAAGGGATGCAGACCTGAACCAGGCTTACCGATTTGCCCCGTGACGCTGGCCAGGGCAATCAGACATCGAGCGTTGTCGGTACCGTGTACATGCTGACTCACCCCCATACCCCACAAGATCATTGCGCTCTTGGCCGTGGCAAAAGCGCGCGCGACTTCGCGTAAGCATTGCGCGGGAATTCCGCAGATCGGCGCCATCGCCTCGGGGCTGTAGGCCTGAACGTTCTCGCGCAGAGCCTCAAAGTTGCTCGTGCGCCGAGTAATAAAATCAGGATCGGTCAGCCCCTCTTCGATGACCGTATAGATCAGCGCATTGAGCATGGCAACGTCGGTATCGGCCTTGAACTGCAAGGTCCGCCATGCATGCTTGCCCAGTTCAGTCATACGTGGATCGGCGAGCACAATTTTGGTGCCGCGCTGGGCCGCATTCTTCATCCAGGTTGCTGCAACCGGGTGGTTAGAGGTCGGATTCGAGCCAATTACAAAGATAAGCCCTGAATTCGCGACGTCGTTTACCTGGTTACTGACTGCGGCGGAACCCACACCCTCAAGCAACGCTGCCACACTCGAGGCATGACACAAACGAGTGCAGTGATCGATGTTGTTCGAACCAAATCCAGTTCTAACTAGTTTCTGGAACAAATAGGCTTCTTCATTACTGCCCTTGGCCGAACCGAATCCGGCCAGCGATTTAGGCCCGTATTGATCGCGCAAGGCTTTCAGATTGCCTGCGCCCAGCGCCAGCGCCTCGGCCCACGTGGCTTCGCGAAACACCTCTGACCAGTTGGCGCTATCCAGATTCAGCTGGTTCAGCAGGGACGGATCTTTGCTGACGCCCGTTTTGCGGACCAGTGGCACGGTCAAACGCTGAGGGCTTGCCACATAGTCAAAACCGAACCGTCCTTTGACGCAGAGTCTGCCGTGGTTGGCAGGTCCGTCGCGACCCTCTACGCTGACAATTGCATTGCCCCGGACGTTGTAGGTTAACAGGCACCCAACCCCACAAAACGGGCAAACCGAATCGACCTTCTCATCGACCTTCTGGCTGCCAATCAACCCCTTGGGCATCAGTGCCCCGGTGGGGCACGCTTGCACACATTCGCCACAGGCAACGCAAGTGCTTTGCCCCATCGGGTCGCCCAGATCAAAAACAATCTCGCTGTGCGCGCCACGCATCGCATACCCGATCACATCATTGAC
>Ga0164294_10005651_pt1 | contig 10745 bp, 13 predicted proteins | sample GEODES005metaG_FD_111479 | JGI IMG/M metagenome (GOLD analysis project Ga0164294, IMG submission 111479) | Oligotrophic lake water microbial communities from Sparkling Lake, Wisconsin, USA - GEODES005 metaG | ecosystem: Environmental > Aquatic > Freshwater > Lake | place: USA: Sparkling Lake...
ACCGCGGTGATCTCGGTGCCGCCCTCGATGACGTGGTTGTTGGTCAGCACCTCGCCGTCGGGATTCAGCAGGATGCCGGTGCCGGCCCCGGTGGCACCCTGATAACTCATGGTGGTGTTGATGTCGACGAGGCCGGGGACCACCTGACTGAGCAGCGCCGATTGGTCCAGTGGCGCCCGGGGTGAGGGGTTCGGCGATGCCGAGACGGGTGCCGCAATCACGCCACCGAGCATCATCAACACCGCCAACACACCGCTCAGGCGGCGTGCCAGGCGGCCCGAGGCCAATGGACGTGGTGCGCGCATACCGTTAACTTTGCCTGATAAACGGCGAAACGGCGAAAAACTCGCCGCAGGCACCGCGCCGCGGGTCTCGCACCCGACCGGTAGCATCGCCGTTAGCGCTGACCTGGGCGAGGAAACCATGAAACGCGACAGCCTCCGCTCCCGACCGTATCCGCTGCTCATTGCGGCATCGCTGGTGATGTCCCTGGTGCTGGGTGCGACTTTCATCACCATGCACCGCGTCTATGATCTGCGCGGTCCCGCCGTTGAGGCTCCGGTGCCGCTGACCGATGAGCAGATCCAGCAGCAGGTGCTCGAACCGGCACGTCAGATTGTCGGCGCCGCCAGCCTCGAGGCGGTCACCGGGACCTACCTCCCGATGTCCTGCGCACCTGAGGATGCGCCGCCGTACCAGGGCACTGCCTATCTGAACTTCGATCTGCCCACGATCACCCAAACCCCGGCCTTCTTCCGTGCGATGACCCGGGCGCTGACCGCGCGGGGGTGGACGGCCGGGTTGCCGCCGAGTCATCATCCGGGCGGACGAACCATGGCCAAGGACGGGGTCACCGCGGTGTACTACCGCGATCCCGACACCGCTGGCCGGGGCGTGCTGAGGCTCTATGGGGAATGCCGCAGCATGACCGACCATCGGCGCAATTCCGGTGGTTTCGTCGACATCACCGGACTCCTATCGCGCTGACCGGCGGGTGGCCGGGAACCCTTTGGGCTGACAGCCTGTGGACTTAAGTCCCGGTTTCGGGGGGCCTCCGGCCCGTGTCTGAGACGGCTCGTCACACATACAGTCGTTCTATGACCTACGTGATCACCAGCGCGTGCGTGGACGTCAAGCACAAAGCCTGCGCCGCCGAATGTCCGGTCGACTGCATCTATGAGGGCGACCGCACCATGTACATCAATGCCGAAGAGTGCGTCGACTGCGGAGCCTGCCGCCTGCTGTGCGAGGTCGACGCAATCTTCTACGAGGACGACCTCCCCGACAGCGAACGGGCATTCCTGGCCGACAACGCCGCGTTCTTCGGCGAGGTGCTACCGGGTCGGCAGGCCCCGTTGGGCGCACCGGGTGGTGCCGCCGGCACCGGTCCCCTCGGTGTGGACACGCCGTTCGTCGCGGCTCTGCCGCGCCACTAGGCGTGCGTGCGGCTCTGCCGCGCCAAAAGGCGTGCGTGCGGCTCTGCCGCGCCACCTACACTGGAAACACCCGCGAGAAGAAATGTGATTTGCTGTAGTTCGTGATTTGCTGTAACTCACGGTGAGCGGATCAATAACTCGGCGCGAGCGGATCAATCCAGGACAGCGAGCGGATCAATCCAGGACAGGGAGCAATGGCCAGAGCATTTCGACGCATGATCGCTGCAGCGGGAATCGCCCTGGTCGCGATGACAGCGTCAGCGCCGACGAGCCTGGCCGCGATAGCGCCGTCGATGTCGGCGGCCACCGTGGCATCGGTGCGGCCCTTCAATGGCCAGACCGTCGGTGTCGCACATCCGATCATCGTGACCTTCACCAAGCCCGTCGCCGATCGGCGGGCAGCCGAGGCGTCCATCTCCGTGACCTCACCTGCCCACCTCGCCGGCAAGTTCCAATGGCTTGACGACAATGTCGTGCAGTGGGTGCCCGATCAATTCTGGCCCGCGCACTCCCGGATCACGTTGCTCGCGGGCGGGACCCGTCGTAGCTTTGGCACCGGCGCGACTGTGCTCGGCGTGGGCAAGATTTCGGCGCATACCTTCACGGTAAGCATCGATGGCGTGATCATGCGTCAGATGCCGACGTCCTTCGGCAAGCCCAGGTTCGCCACGCCGGTCGGTTCGTTCACCGTGTTGGAGAAGTACAAGTCAATCGTGATGGACTCGCGCACCATCGGGATCCCGCTGGAAGACCCGGAGGGTTACAAGCTGACAGTGGCTGACGCGGTTCGGATCACCTGGGGCGGTGTGTACGTTCATTCGGCTCCGTGGTCGGTGGGTTCGCAGGGCTACGCCAACGTCAGCCACGGCTGCATCAACCTGGGGCCCGACAATGCACTCTGGTATTTCAACCAGGTGGGCATCGGCGACCCTGTCGTCATCAACTGGTAGCGCCCGGGATCAACTGGTAGCGCTCGGGACTGGGCCACTCCGGGACCCGGTGTAGTCGACATTCCAGTGCTTGATGCCGTTGAGCCAACCCGAGCGCAGCCGTTCGGGCTTGCCGAGCGGAGTGAGGTCGGGCATGGCGTCGGCGATGGCGTTGAACATCAGGTCGATGGTCATTCGGGCCAGGTTGGCGCCGATGCAGTAGTGCGCGCCCGTGCCGCCGAATCCCACGTGCGGATTGGGGTCGCGCATGATGTTGAACGCCATCGGGTCGTCGAACACCTCTTCGTCGAAATTGGCCGACCTGTAGACCATGACCACCCGCTGGCCCTTCTTGATCTTCACCCCGCCGAGTTCGGTGTCGGCCAGGGCGGTGCGCTGAAAAGACGTGACCGGCGTGGCCCATCGGACTATTTCGTCGACGGCGGTGGCGGGCCGTAGCTTCTTGTAGAGCTCCCACTGGTCACCGAATTCGGTGAAGGCGTGCATTCCGTGGGTGATCGAATTGCGGGTCGTCTCGTTGCCGGCCACCGCGAGCAGGATGACGAAGAATCCGAATTCGTCGTCGGAGAGTTTGTGTCCCTCGACGTCGGCCTGCACCAGTTTGGTGACCAGGTCGTCGCGGGGGTTGGCGTTCCGGTCGGCGGCCATTTGCATGGCGTACATGATCAACTCCACGGACGCGCCGATCGCGTCGTTGGATGCGAACTCCGGATCGACATCGCCGACCATTTGGTTGGACCAGTCGAAGAGTTTCTTGCGCTCGTCCTGTGGTACCCCCATGAGTCCGGCGATGGCCTGGAGCGGGAGTTCGCAGGAGACTTGTTCGACGAAGTCGCCGGAGCCCTGCTGCGCCGCAGCTTCGGCGATGGCTCCGGCCCGCTCGCGAAGCTCGGCGCGAAGCAGTTCGATGGCGCGGGGCGTGAAAGCGCGGGAGATGATCTTGCGCAAGTGGGTGTGATGCGGGGCGTCCATGTTGAGCAGCACGAACTTTCCGCGCTCGATCTGCTCTTCGACGGTGCCCTCCCGGTAGCGCGGCAGCGCGGTCTTCTCCTGGCTGGAGAACACATCACTGCGGCGTGAGATCTCCTTGACATCGCGGTGCTTGGTCACCACCCAGTAGCCGCCGTCGTCGAATCCGCCCACGCCGAGAGGTTGCTCGTTCCACCAAATTGGGGCAGTCCTGCGCAGCTCGGCGAGTTCTTCGATCGGCAGGCGTTCAGCGTGAATGTCGGGGTCGGTGAAGTCGAACCCCGGCGGCAGATTGGGGCCGGCCATAGGTGTCTCCTCGTGTCGATGGCTGCTGTGATCCCTGATCCTGTGGGATGAGTGCCCGTACCGCAACCACTTCAGGGGTCCCGAGCCTGTGGTGGACCCAGTCTTGGGAAGATCCGCGTGCTTCAGCGCCCCGCGGGGGGCACCGGCGCCATGGTGACCGTCGTGGTGCTCACGGTCGGCGAGGCCGGCGGGGTTGACGAGGTCGACGAGGTCGACGAGGTCGACGGGCTTGATGAGGTCGACGGCGCTGCCGTCGTCGTGGGTGTCCCGGAGAATCGCGGCTGGCGGAACTCGATCCAGGCGTCGCGGTAGAGCACCGAGTCGCCCTCGGATACCAAAAAGAAGGTCGGTGAAATTGCATAGGTGACGCCGTCGTTGGTGGCGATGATCGATCCATCCAAGGCGCGTGTCGCGGACAGAGTCGTCGCTGCCTGGTCGCTTGCCCGAACTCCCCGATATTCGAGTTCGCCGTCCGGGTCAACGCAGACGGCAACCATCGCGCGGGAGGTACGCCCGAAAGCCATCAGGGTTTGGTCGTCGTCACAGCGGGCCGCGGTGTTCAGGTAGCCGTATTCGTCGCTGCTGTCGTCAGGTGGTGCCGCGACTGCATCGATGGCCGTTAGGCCTGCACTGATTGCCATGATGGCAGCGGCGAGCGCGGCCACACCCGGTGAGCTTCCCCTTCTGGACCGGTGACCGGACGACGTAAATGGATCTGTTGGGGCAGGCGCTGACGGCAGGCGATCGAACATCGGACTTCCTACGGTTCTGACGGTCGGACGGAGGGATCGCTTCCAAGCGAACCACCTCGGGAGGTGATTTCGGCGTTGCCGCGGCGGTGTTTTGCGGGTTCGATGCCAGCTTTCCCCGGGTTTTGGGCAGCAATCCGGGCGGTTGCGGTTAGGCTCGGCACCATGTCTCGCGGAGTCGTCATTGCAGCAGCAGTTGTAGCCGGGGCTTTGAGCTTCGCACCCTCAGCGGCCGCCGACGGGCCCTACGCCGGGGACGTGCCGGGAATCACCTACGGTGCCAACCTGAGCGCACCGTGCTACCAGTGGGATCGGTTCATCTTCGGTCGCGGCCGCGACGGTCAGACGCTGGCCTGCCACTTCATTGAAAATCAGTCCTACGTTGGTTTGGTGAGGCCGCCGGAGGGCACCGGTTTCTGGGTGATCTCGCCTAAGCTGTACGGGGTCCAGACCGCCGGAGCGCCGTGCCCCGGCCCCCAGGCCGCCGCACAGTCCCCGGAGGGCTTCCCGATGTTGTGCCGGGGTGCGTTGGGCTGGCAGGCGGGTTACCAGAAGGCCGGCGACTGGGCCAACGGCGGCTACTTCTTCCCGGCGGGGTAGCTGAGTTTCCTTCTGGGTCGCTATACCGCTGCGGCAGCCTCGTTGAGGTCGTTGAGCCGACTTGTGGCCTCCAGATACTCCTGCACCCAACGCTCGATCACCGCTGCGCTGCGTTCTACCTTGGTCAGTTGGCCGACCACCTGACCGACCGGGTTGAACGCCACGTTCACCGTCTCGTTGGGGTACTTGCTGGTGGCGGCGACTGCCATGCCGGAAACCATGTACTGCAGCGGCATTCCCAGCGGCTCGGGATTGCCGGGAGTCTGCCAGGCGTCGGTCCAGTCGTTGCGCAGCATGCGGCAGGGCTTGCCGGTGAACGACCGGCTGCGTACGGTATCGCGACTGCTGGCGTTGACATACGCCGCCTGCTGAACGGGAGTGTTCTCGGCTTCCTCCACCATCAGCCACTGCGAGCCCGACCAGCTACCGGCGCATCCCATAGCGAGCGCGGCGGCGATCTGGTAGCCACTGCCGATCCCACCGGCGGCCAGGACTGGTCGCGGCGCGACCTCCTTGACCACCTGCGGCCACAGCACGATGGAGCCGACTTCACCGCAGTGACCGCCACCCTCGCCGCCCTGCGCGATGATGATGTCGACGTCGGCGTCGGCGTGCTTGCGGGCCTGTGCGGGGGAGCCGCACAGCGCGGCGACCTTGCGACCAGATGCGTGAATGAGTTCGATCATCTCGACCGGCGGGGTACCGAGCGCGTTGGCGATCAGGGTGACCTTCGGGTGGCGCAGCGCGACCTCGACCTGGGGAGTGGCCGTCGCCTCGGTCCAGCCCAGTAGCTGCAGGGCGTTGGCGTCGGCGTCTCCGGTGGGCACACCGTGGTCAGCCAGAACCTTCTTGGCGAAGTCGAGGTGCTGCTGCGGGACCATGTCCTGCAGCATTTTGGTGAGCACCTCTGGAGAGACGTCGGCGTCCATGCCCTCGTACTTGTTGGGGATCACGATGTCGATGCCGTAGGGACGGTCACCGATTCGCTCGTCGATCCAGTTGAGTTCGATCTCGAGCTGTTCGGGGGTGAACCCGACGGCGCCGAGCACACCGAATCCGCCGGCCTTGCTGACGGCCACCACGACGTCGCGACAGTGGGTGAAGGCAAAGATCGGGAACTCGATGCCGAGCTCGTCGCAGAGGGCAGTGTGCATGGAGGGCTCCTGAATGGTCACTGAAACGTGTTCTAGTTTGCCCCAGCTTAGCCCCGCGTGCCGTCTCGAGTGAAGAGACGCATCTTGCGCCGCAAGTCCGAACCCGCAGTTAGTCCATTCCCACATCGAGTCCCGGTGCCGGTGCGCCCAGTTCTGCCGCTTCAGCGAGCGTCACCGCTGGCATCAGCCTCGCAAGAAGGGGGACACGGTCGCCGCAGGCGCGCACCTGTTCTCGGCGTAGTGGGGTAGGCATCCCCGGATGCAACACGGTCCCTTCATGCGGATCGAACAGGCGCTCGTACTTATCGGGATCCGGTGCCGCACCGAAGTCGGCGAAGCGCTCGAGGAAGCGTTGAACATGGTCCGTCATAGACACATCTTGCCCCGTTGGCCGAACGTCACCAAAGAAGTCTGCAACGCGTTCCAGTTTTCGCCATGAGCGGGTCAAACGGGGCAAATCATCGGCGGAGTAAGGTTGGGGAAAGCCTTGAGGGGGAGGTGTTCGCGAATGGCAGTGCGGCCTAGATTGGCCTCGGTGGCTGGACTTGTGCTTACCTGCTCGGTGCTCACCTGCTCGGTGCTCGCCGCAGCCCCGGCGGCGTTGGCGGGCCCCGGTGCGGCGCCCAAGCCGCCGTCAGCGCCCTGCTACAACGGCATAACACCGCTTGATCCCTACGCCGACATCTGTAGCTTCCCGTTTCGACCGCCACGCGTGCGGGGATCGGCGCCGGATCAGACCGCGTTGCTCAACTGCAGTGTCGGTAGTGACGTATTGCGAGCCCAGTGCCTGTCACAGTTCGTCAACGGCGGGGTTGGCGGATTCGGCGGATTCGGCGGGTTTTCAGGGGTAATCCTGGGGCCCGGTTTTCGGCCCTGAGTGAGACCCCTAGCCGATTGAACCGTGTTACCTGACTGGCCGTGTCAACCGACTGAACTGGTCACTGCGGCGCGCAATACACCCCGACCTCCGAGACCAGAGGAAGGTCGAGGGTGGTGCGGATCCCCGGCGGCGCGGCGATCACCGCTGGGATGGCATTGACGATGCGGGCCGCCGCCCCCGCGATGGCCGCGTGATTGTGGTCGCCGAAGCGACTGGTCGGACAGATGTCCACGGCATACGACGGTTCACCGGTGATCTCGACGCGATAGGAGCCGCCAGGCTGGGCGGGCTGGGCCCAGTCGGGCCGGAGGTCCCCGCGCAGCCGCGTCACATGCTCGACGACGATCGCGGGGTGGCCGTTTACGATGCCGTTGATCTGAAAGCGCACCGCCGCGACTCCGCCCCGGGGAATATGGCCGGCGGCGATCTCGAAGGGCTCCGGTGCCGGTTCGCGCTCGTAGCTCTCGGTGATCGCGTCGATCTCGATTTTCAGCCCGGCCGCCAGTTGCCGGATCGCGCAGCCCCACGCCACGGCTAAGACACCGGGCTGGAACAGCATCGGCACCTCGTCGAGCGGCTTGCCGAACCCCATCACGTCGAACATCACGGTAGCGCCGTCGTAGGTAGCGTAGTCGGCGATCTCCATGCAACGGACCTGCTCAATTCGAGCGCAGGTGCTGGCGAATGCCAGTGGGATCAGGTCGGTGATAAACCCGGGATCCACTCCGTTGATGTAGATACTCGAATTTCCTTGTCGCCCAGCAACTTCGAGAGGCTCAATGTACTTATCCGGCATGACATGCCAGGGGTATTGCAGTACTCCTGGCGCCGAGCCCACCACGTTGATGCCCGTTGCGAGAATCCGTCGCACATCACCCATGGCCTCCACCATGCGGGTGTCGCCCATCGCGCAGTAGACCGCGCACTCGGGTTCGGATGCCAGAACCGCCTCAAGGTCGTCGGTGGCCTTGATGCCGGTGATCACGTCCAGCCCGGCCAGTTCGCCGGCGTCCCGGCCGACTTTGGCGGGGGTCGAGACACACAACCCGATGAGTTCAAAAGCCGGGTTGGCGATCAGCTCCGCCAGCGCAAGCCGGCCCACGTTCCCGGTTCCGATGTGGACGACGCGAATGGCCATGCCCTTCAAGGTAGCCTGACGCCCCATGGGACGCGTGGACAATAAAGTCGCTCTGGTCACCGGTGGTTCTCGCGGCATCGGCGCAGCCGCCGCCCGGATGTTGGCCGCCGAGGGCGCCTCAGTGTTGATCGGCGACATCCTCGACGACGAAGGCGCCGCATTGGCCGCGGAATTGGGTGACGCCGCGCGCTACGTCCACCTCGACGTCAGCAGGGCTGAGGACTGGACTGCCGCTGTCGGGACCGCACTGAGTGCTTTCGGCAAGCTCAACGTGCTGGTGAACAATGCCGGGATCGTCCAACTGGGCCCGCTGAAGACCCTCGACGTGGCCCGCTGGCACAAGGTGCTCGACGTCAACCTCACCGGCCCGATGCTGGGCACCAAAGAGGTCATCGCACCGATGATCGCCGCCGGGGGCGGGTCGATCATCAACATCTCCTCGATCGAAGGTCTACGCGGTGCCGCCTACGTGCACAGCTATGTCGCCTCCAAGTGGGGCCTGCGCGGTCTGACCAAGTCCAGTGCGCTGGAACTGGCCAGCAGCAACATCCGCGTCAACTCGATACATCCGGGGTTCATCCGAACGCCGATGACCGAGCACTTGCCCGAGGACATGGTGACCACCCCGCTCGGCCGGCCCGGGACACCTGAGGAGGTCGGCGCCTTCGTGGTGTTCCTGGCCAGCGACGAGTCGTCGTTTTCGACCGGTTCGGAGTACGTCGTCGACGGCGGTCTGGTGACCGACGTCCCGCACCGCGCCATGTAGCGCGGCTCAGCGCCGTCGATCGCGGCGTGCCGAGACCGCATCGAACGCGGCACCGATCGCGGCTCGGCCCAATCCCGGCAGGTGGCCGAGCGCATTGGCGGGGCCGCGCTGACCCGGCGCGCCAACGTGCAGCACCGGCCAACCGTGTGTCGCTGCCAGTGCGGCCAGGCCAGCCCTGGGATTGACCGGCCGGGGATGACCGACCAGCCTCATCAACGCCGCGTCCTCGTTTCCATCGGCATAGAAGTAGCTTTGGCCCACATCGACACCGCGTTCGGCGCACAGGCGCTGGACGGCAGCGGCTTTCTGTTGGCCCCACACGATCGGTTTCGCCACCCGGCCGGTCAGCAATCCGTGCTGGTCGAGTTCGAAGGAGTTGCACACGACATCGGGGATCCCCAATGCGCGGGCTACCGGTTCGGCATGGATCGTCAACGCCGATGAGCTGATCGCAACGGTATGCCCGCGGTTCAGGTGCGCATCGACGATCTGGCGCATCAACGGGTAGACCTTGTGCGTCAGCTCCTCGGCGAACAATCGTTCGCCGACCGCGCTTAGCTCGGCCAACGATTCCCCCCGCAGGTATGTCGCACCCCGCGCGAGGAGTCGTTCGAACTGCATGCGCCCGAGCTTGTAGCGCACCGAGGCCTCGACGACGCCGAGCACCTCGCCGATCCGGGCTTGACCGCGCCGGAGGCGGTCACTGGCATGGGCGGTGGCGGTGAAGCCGGCCAGCAGGGTTCCATCGAGATCGAAAAACGCGCCGACGCCCGGACCCGAGGGATGGGCGGCGATATCGGCCAACATCTGGGACGGATCGGCCAGGATCTCCGACGGATTGGCCCTTACCTCCGACGGCAGACGGCGCGGGGGCGGAGTCACGGCGCCGGACGTCGCGCTGCGGCCGCTTCGAGTTCGTCCTCGAAGGCACCTTCGTCGCGGCCCAGAGCGACCGTCGCGACCGCCATCGCGGCAGTGGCGATCCCCAGCGCGATCGCACTAGCGGTGCTGACCGCCAGGTGTTCGCCGAGGATCACCTGACCCAGGAGCACGGCGACCACCGGCTCGAGGACCAGCATCGCCGGAACGGATGCCTTCAACGAGCCGGCATGGAAGGCGGATTGCTGCAACAGCGTCGCGGCCACGGCGACCACGACCAGCGCGTAGGTCACCGGTGAGGTGAGCAGTCGCGCGCCGCCCTCCTCGGTCAGGATGTGCATCTCGATTTTGGTCAGCACCGCCAGCACACCGAAGAGCACTCCCACCCCGAGTGCCAAAAGGAGCGCCTGCCGCCAACCGGTGAGCCGCACGGCGATGACGAGGCTGGCGGCCACCACCAGCAGGCAGATCGTCGCCACCGCGACCGACGTCGGCTCGGAGGCTTCGTAGTCACCGGGTTTGGTCCGGGCGACGGCCACAAACAGCGCCAGGGCCACGGTCAACAGGCTGGCCCACCCCCATTCGGCGCGGGTGACCCGGCGACGGGAGATCCATGCGCTCAGCGGCAGCGCGAACAACAGCGCCGACACCAGTAGGGGAGCCACCAGCAGCAGCGACCCGTAGGCCAGCGCCACCGCCTGAAATCCGTACCCGGTCACCGCGGCGGCCGTGCCGGCCCACCACAGTGGACGGTGCAGCAGCGTGTTGATCATCAACCCGCTGACGCCGCGGTCGCGCGGCACATCCAGGGTTGCGCGTTGGCGGACGACGATCCCGATCGCGGTGAACACCGCGCCGGCCAGAGCAGCGGCCACCACGAGGGCATGCTCAACCAACGTCTACCGTCCCTTCCGCGCC
>Ga0164294_10005652_pt1 | contig 10745 bp, 9 predicted proteins | sample GEODES005metaG_FD_111479 | JGI IMG/M metagenome (GOLD analysis project Ga0164294, IMG submission 111479) | Oligotrophic lake water microbial communities from Sparkling Lake, Wisconsin, USA - GEODES005 metaG | ecosystem: Environmental > Aquatic > Freshwater > Lake | place: USA: Sparkling Lake...
CCGACCCCGCCGGTGAGCGAAGATCCGGAGGTGGCCCGCCTCGCCGAGGCCCTCGACGCCTTCTACGCCGAGGATGTCCGCGCGGGCCTGCGCTGGAGCTGAGGGCCCTTACGTCACCCTGCCAAGGCGGCGGTCCTCCTGGCGGCGGGGGTTAGCCGCTCTGCATGATTCCCGTCGCGCGATGGATCGGCATGGCCCTCTCGGTGGGCTGGGGCCTCTACGCCCTGGGCTCGCTGCGCGCCTTGGAATTCGGCCAGCGCCCCGGGCTCATCGGCCTGCAATTCGGCGTGCTGGCGATGTGGGTCTTTCCGCTGTTGGTGCTGGTGCAGTTGGGGCGGGACTGGACCCGCGCCCTGCGCCTCGCCCTGGTGGTGGCGCTGGGCATCTGGGGCGCCACCGAGGCCTGGTGCCGCGCCCAGGAGGCCACGCTGGTCTCCGCCGGCACACCGCTGCGCGACCCGACCTATGTGCAGCGCTGGTGGCCCTTCTCGAAGATCCAGCTCGTCTACACCGAGCGGGCCGGCTGGAGCGGACGCGGCTGAGCCCTCAGGTGCGGCGGGCCGGCGAACGGCGACGGCGCAGGGCCCCCAGGCCGAGGAGGGGCAACAGCAGCGCGGCCTTGGCGGTGTCCTCGCCCTTGCCGTCCTGGCAGCAGCCGCCGACGAACTCCTTGGTGCGGGTGTCCTTGAGCTCCAGGCTCTTAAAGCCCTCCTGGATGCTCCAGCCGGGGTTGCTGTCGCCATCCCACTCGTAGGCGCCGACATCGGGCGAGTCGCCCTCGCGGGGCACGCCGTTGAAGTCGGTCTCGGGGATGTAGGCCGCGCCGTCGGCGGTGCCGGTGTCGACCAGCAGGCTGGTGGGGCTCGGGTAGAAGTTCCAGCCCACCGCGTCGGTGAAGTCGTTGTAGCCGTCGCCAGCGCTGTAGCCCGCGTAGAACCAGGTCGGGTTCTCAACCTGACCACAGACCACGTTGCCCGTGAACAGACCCACGGTGTCCTGGGTGAGGGCGGTGTCGGTGGGGACCTCCCAGGAGAGAGCCTGGCCGGTGGGGTTGCAGACGGCGTTGTTGGCGAAGACCATGCCGATCTGGCCCTCCCAGTCGTCGGCTTCGACCGCCCAACCCCCGGTCTGGGTGATGGTGTTCATGCTGAACACCACCTGCTCGTAGTTGCCGAAGTCCGAGGCCCGGGTGCGCAAGCCGACGCCGTCGATGTTGAAGATCAGGTTGTTGCGGATGAGGGAGGTGCCATAGACCTCCATGCCGTAGCCCGACACATTCCAGATGGCGTTGCCCTCGACGACGTTGGCGGCGCCGAGCTCGGTGCTGTGCACCATCAGGCCCGAGTAGCTGACATTGTAGATATTGTTGTGGGTGATGGTGTTGCCCGTGCTGGCGGGCGAGACCCAGATCCCGTAGCTGTAGTCGCCGCGGATGTCGTGAATCCAGTTGTTGTGGAAGACTGACTGTTCAACCCACTCGGTGCCATCGCTGCGGCCGGCGTAGATGCCGTGGCCGTTGATGGTCTCGCGCAGCTCATTGTGCTCCAGGGTGACGAAGCCCGTGCCGCCGCCGAGCGCGATAGAGGTGCCGCCCGTCTCGCTCACCAGGCAGTTCTTCACCGTGATGTGCTGGGAGTCGCCGCCGACCGAGATGCCGGTGTAGGTGTTGGCCTCCCAGCCAGCCCCGCCGCGGATGGTGAGCCCATCGAGCTCGACGTAGGCGGCCTCTTCGATGCGAACGATGTAGTTGCCGCCGCTGGTCACCTGGAACTCCAGGATCGGCGTTGCGCCCTCGGCGGCGACGAGGCGCACGGGCTGCTCTTCGGTGCCCACCGCCTTGATGTTGATCGTCGAGTGGATGGGGTAGACGCCGTCGGAGAAGACCAGCTCGCTGCCCGGTGACAGCGAGGCCGCCAGCGTGTTGATGTCATCGCCGGGGGCCACGGTGATGCTGGCCGCCTGGGCGAGGCCGAAGAAGACAGAGAACAGAAGCATCGTCATTCTCCCGCGCCCGGACCGCCGGTGTAGCCCCGATCGTTGCGCGTGCCGTCGGGATCGTTGTAGCCGGTGTCTTCGGGCCCGGCGTCGATCACCGGAGAGCCCGCCGACAGGTCCAGGTCGTCGTCGGTTGGATTGCCATTGTTGGTAAAGTAGACAAAGAGCGGGTTGTCGGCGCGGTTCTCGTCTTCGTCTACCAGCAGGTCGCCGCCGAACTCGATGCCCGAGGAGGTGAACCAGGCGCTGTTCCAGGCGACGTCGGCGAGGCCGCCGGGGGCGAGGTAGAGCCCCGAGTCACCATAGCTCGCCATCACGAGGTTGCTCCAGACGGTGAGGCCGACGGTGTCGGCGGCGCCGATGTAGATGCCCGCCCCTTCGCCCACGCCCTCGTTGCCCACGAAGGAGTTGTTGATCATCGAGAAGCTGGCGATGGCGCCGGTGATGGCCACGCCGCCGCCGAGGCCCATCGCGGCGTTGTCTTGCACAATGTTGTTGCGAAAGAGGGCGGTGCCAGTGGGAACGGCGTTGGTGAAGGCCACGCCGCCGCCGTAGCTGAAGCTCTCGTTGAGCAGGATGTTGGTGTCTTCGATGTACAGGCCGGTGATCGAGGTCATCGCGAGGCCGCCGCCGACGTCGTTGGCGGTGTTGTGGCTGATCAGGCTGTCGAGGATGGTGACGTCCGACGCGTCGGCCAGCAGGGCGCCCCCGCGCATCCCGGAGTTCTCGATCCAGGCGCTGTCGGTGTCGATGAGGTCGCCGGACACGATGGCCACCGCACCCCCGTCGTCGAGGGCCACGTTCTGAAAGAAGGTGACGTCGGACAAGGTGAGGGTGCCGCTGGTGAGCGCGATGGCGCCGCCGTCGCCCGTGGCCTGGTTGCTCTGGAAGTTGACGCTCTCCACCGTCACGTCCGAGCCGACCGCCCAAACCGCGCCGCCGTCACCGGTGACGTCGGTGTCGAGGATGGTGAGGTTGTAGAGGCCAAAGGTGCTGCCGGCCTTTACCGTAAAGGGCCGCCCCGGTGCTGTGGCCGAGAGGCTGGTCATCTCGGGTGAGGAGCCGCCGCCGACGATCGAGACCGAGAGCCCGTCGACGATGGTGCTGACGGTGTGGGTGCCGGGCATCAGCACCACCGTGAGGCAGACCTCGTCGAGCAGCAGCAAGGCCTCTTCAATGGTGCCGACGGGGTCGTCGTCATCGCCCTCGGTGCCGGTAGCACCGACGCTCACCACCACCGGGTGGGCGAGGGGATTGGTGTCGTCGCAGTCGCCGCCGGTGGAGCAGGGGGAGTGGCCGTCGGTGTCGACGTCGATGTCGTCGGTCTCGCCGTCGCAGTTGTTGTCGATGCGGTCGCAGATCTCAATGAGACCCGGCGCGCGGTTTGGGTTGGTGTCGTCGCAGTCGCCGTTGCAGATGCTGATGCCGTCGAGGTCGGCGTCGGTCTCATCGTTGATCACGCCGTCGCAGTCGCTGTCCTTGGCGTCGCAGATCTCTTCGGCGTTGGGGTGCACCTTGTTGTCGGCGTCGTCGCAGTCGAAGGAGCAGAGCCGGTAGCCATCGAAATCCTCGTCGATCTCATCGGCCGGCGTGACCCCATTGCAGTCGTTGTCTTTGCCGTCGCACAGCTCGTCGGCGCCCGGGTGCACCGCGGCGTCTTCGTCGTTGCAGTCGCCGGTGGCCGGCGAGTAGCCGTCCTCGTCAACATCGGCGATGCTCGCCGATCCCCGGCCGCTGAGGTCGATGTAGATCGTGCCCTCGCCCTCGAAGTCGGTGCGCACCTGCACGCGGCCCTGGGTGGAGCCCTCGGCGTCGGGGCCGAAGGAGACCGTGACGGTGGAGGCCACCCCGGCGCCGAGCTCGCTCTGATCGTCGCGCTCGACGTCCCAGGCCTCGGGGTCGCCATCGACCAGCGACGCGCTGAGCAAGGTGATGGTGCCGCCGCCCGTGTTGGTGACGGTGAAGGTGGCCTCTCCCACGTCGCCGACGGCCACCGATCCGAGGTCCAGGGTCAGCGGGGTCACGTCGAGGGCGGGCGCTTCGACCACCTTTTCTTCGGTGCAAGCGAGGAGCATGAGCGATAGCGTTGCTTGCAGGCGCATGATGGGCGTAGTCTCCATCGAAGAGGGCGGCGAGGCCGCGCTGAATCCTTGCCCAGGCTATCCAAGTTGACCCATGTTGTGGCAAGATCCCTCCAAGCCAGTTGGAAAGACCTGACGATGACCGCTCCCCCGCCGCTCCTCCCGACAACAGCGCCGACGTCCCGGCCCTCGGATCGCGGCGCGCGCTACCTCTGGGCGATCGGACTCCTCCTGGCCTGCAAAGGCGGGGCCGATACCGGCGGGGGCTCGGCGGTGGGCCTGCCGCCGACGGACACCGCCGAGAACTTCATCTACGACTCGGCCAACCCCGAGGTCGACACCGGCTTTGGCGCGCCGACCGCCGATGAGACCCCCGACCACACGGTCAAGATCACGCAAAAGGGCCTGTGGGCGCTCACCCCGCGCGGCGGCCCCTACAGCACGGTCACCGGCTACCTGGAGATCACCGAGATCACCGATGGCCTCGAAGACGAGCCGAGCTGCAAGGTGACCTTTGGCCTCACGGGCGAGTCGATCCCGGCCGAAGAGCTCTGCGCCGACTGCGCCTACGGCTTTGAGGTGCTCTACTACCTCTCCGACGGTGAGCTCGCCGACTGCATGGACCCCGACAAGCCCGAGACCGGGACCACCCTGCGCCTCGCCTGGGTGCCGGGCGCCAACCGGCTGTACCTGGACTACCTGGGTACCGGCGTGTGGATTCCGTGGTACGTCGGTTCGCTGGATGCCGTACGTGAAGAGCTGGCCTTCACCTGGGAAGCCACCATGGGCGTTCGCATCGAGGAGGAGGAATGACCCGCACTTCGCTCCTGCTCCTGCTGGCCTTGGGCTGCGCCGATGAGGGCTCCAACGGCGGCGACGGTGGCTCCGGCTCGAACCTCGGCGGCGACGATCCCGCCGAGCAGCTCCCGCTGCCCGACGTCGCCAGCCTCAATCTGCCCGCCGCCTACAACGCTGCCCTCGACGCCATGGTCGGCGTCGGCGTGTCGCGCCCCTGGGAGGGCCTGCGCGGCGCCGTCGACCTCTCCCAGGCGGGCTGCCCCGACTTCTACGCCGGGCCGCCGCCGGGCGATGATCTGGAGGACTTTGAGGGCGGCGCCGCCTGGATGGACTCCTGCGTGACCGGCGGGGCGCTCACCTACGACGGCTACGCCTGGTGGCGCACCGACCTCTTCGCCGAGGGCAGCACGGCCACCCCCGAGGGCCAGGTCGTCGAGGCCCAGCGTCAGCTCATCGGCCAGGGCACGCTCACCAGCGCCGACGAGGGGCTCTTCTCCTGGGCCGGCGAGGGCAGCGACGCGCTCTCGCAGGTGGAGTCGATGGCCCCCTCCTACAAGGCCTGGAGCTACTCCAGCTCGCTGAAGGGCAGCGTCAGCGGCCAGCTCGCCTTCGCCGCCGATGACCCCACGCCATCGGGCTGGCGGGCGGATCTCTACGTGGCCTTCTCGGGGGGATCGACCGAGACCCTCTCGCTGCGCGGCGACGCCTACTTCTTCGAGCCCGTGATCGAGGGCACCTTCGACAGCGTCAGCGCCAACCTCGACTGGACTGGCCCGCTGTCGGCGGGGCCCACCGACTGCGCGCTGGAGCCCATCGGCACGCTGTCGATCCGCGACCAGAACGCGTTTTGGTACGATCTGGTCTTCTTGCCCGAGTCGTCCACCGACACCGGGGTGCCCGCCGCCTGCGATGGCTGCGGCACCTTGTACATCCGGGGGCTCGACCAGGGCGAGCTCTGCGTTGACCTCACTCACATCTGGAATGGGACGCTGCAGCCGCCTCAGCTTGAGGACTTCGTGCTGAGCACCCGCGACATAGGCCTGGAGGGCTGATGCGCGCACTCACGCTCCTACTCATGCTTGGCTGCGGCGATGAGCCGACGCCTTCCCGCTCCGTGGTGGAGCGGCTGCCGGCCCGAGAGCAGCTCATCCGGCTCTCGGTCGACACGCGCGGCGTGCACCCCGATGCCTCCGAGCTGGCGGTGATCGAGTCGAACCCCGACAACTACGAGGGTTTCGTCGATCGCTACCTGCAAGACCCGCGCTTTCTGGGGCGCATGCGCGAGGTGTTCAACCAGCGCTACCTCACCCGCACGGGCGACACCTACTTCAGCCCCAGTGAGGCCGGCATTCGCGGCGACAGCACCGAGGTGGCCGCCTCGCTCGCCGACGAGCCCTTGATGCTCGTCAGCCACATCATCGAGAACGACCTGCCCTGGACGGAGCTGGTCACCGCCGACTACACGATGGCCAACCCCACCGTCGCGGCGATGTGGAACATCGAGTACCCCGACAATGTGGTGGGCTGGCAGCAGGGTCGCTACCGCGACGGGCGGCCCCACGCCGGCATCCTCAGCATGACCACGCTGTGGATGCGCTACCCCTCGATGGGTGGCAACGCCAACCGGCACCGCGCCAACGCCGTCAGCCGCCTGCTGCTCTGCGACGACTACCTGACGCGGCCGATCGTGCTCAACCGCGCCGCCGTCGATCAGCTCACGGTGGACCCCGAAGACGCGATCAACAGCAACGCCACCTGCCAGAGCTGTCACTCCACCCTCGATCCGCTCTCGGCCCACTTCTTCGGCTTCTTTCATGTGGACGACGAGGAGGGCCTGCGCCTCGCCACCACCTACCTGCCCGAGAACGAGCAGGACTGGATGAACTACTCCGGCCGTGAGCCCGGCTACTTTGGCAAGCCCACCAACGGCTTGCAGGAGTTGGGCCAGCTCATCGCCGAGGATCCGCGCTTCGCACAGTGCGCCGTGCGCACGATGGTGGAGGGGATCACCCAGCGCCAGCTCACCAGCGAAGACTGGCCGGTGCTGCAGGAGTATGTGCAGGTCTTTGAAGACAATGGCCTCACCGTTCGCCCGGTGGTCAAGGCCATCTTGATGAGCGAGTTGTACCGCGCCGGCCGCATCACCGATGAGGCCCTGGCGATGCGGGTCCCAACGGTGCGTACGGTCAGCCCTACGCAGCTCGCCTCGATCATCGAGGAGATCACCCAGTACCGTTGGACCTTCTCGGGCGTCGACGGCATGTCGGCGCCGGCCTTTGGCCTGGGCGTGCTGGCCGGCGGCATCGACGGCAAGTTCGTGACCGTGCCCTCCTTCGAGCCGGGCGTGGGTACCACCTTCGTGCAGGAGCGCCTCGCCCAGTCGGCCGCCTGGGAGGTCACCACCCATGACCTCGACCCTGGCCGCACCGAGGGCGCCATCCTCCTCGCCTATGTCACGGTGGAAGACCGCCCCGAGACCAGCCGCGCGGCCTTCGACCAGCAGATCCGCTACCTCTACGAGCGCGTCACCGGGCTGCCGCTCGGCAAGGGTGCGCCGGAGGTCGACGAGATGATGGCGTTGTGGACTGAAATCTACGCACTGGAAGGCTCGGTGGAGAAGTCCTGGGCCACGGTGCTCTCCGTCATCCTGCGCGATCCGCACATCCTGTTTTACTGAGGGGGCCCCATGAAGCTCAGCCGCCGTCAGCTTGTCTCTGGCTCCCTCGCATTGGGGGCCGCCAGCCTCCTCCCCTCGGCCCGCGCCGAGGTGGGTGAGCGCAAATTCCTGTTTTTCTTCGCTGGCGGCGGGTGGGACACCACCGCCGTCTTCGATCCCCACTACGGCTCTGAAGATGTCGACATGGAAGAGGACTCGGAGTTGGGGGAGGTCGGCAACCTCGACTTCACCGGGGGGCCCAATCGCCAGCGGGTGAGCCGGTTCTTCCGCAAGTGGGCCGGCAAGACCGCCATCGTCAACGGCATGGACTGTCACTCGGTGGGCCATGACTCGGCGGCCAACTTTGTGATGACCGGCACCAGCGCCTCGTCCTACTCGGACTGGCCGACGCTGATCGCCGCCAGCAGCCGCAACGACTACCCGATGCCCCATGTCGTCTTCTCGGGCCCGGCTTTTCCGGGCACCCGCGGTGAGACGGTGGTGCGGGCCGGCGGCGGTCGGCTGATCAGCCTGCTCAACGGTGCCATCGTGGGCCAGAGCGACGCCCCGGCCCCCTTGGTGAGCAGCCCGGCCGACCGCATCGCCGACGCCTACGCCTACCGCCGGGTCGCCCGCTTCGCCGAGGCGCGCATGGAGGGCCTCGGCGGCGCCCGGGCTCTGTCGCTGCAGGACAACCTGGAGCGGGCGATGGAGCTGGAGGGCCGTCGCTTCGAGGCCGGCCTCGACGATCTGGGCACCGATATGCGTGCCCAGGCCCTGCAGGCCATCGAGCTCTTCCGCCTTGGCCTGTCGCGCACCGCGATGGTGGGCATCTCTGGCGGTTGGGACACCCACGCCAACAACGTGCGCCAGGGCATGCAGTTCGAAGACTTCTTTGCCGTCCTCGACGAGGTGATGGAGCGTCTGTCCACCACCCCGGGCACCTACAAGCCCTGGATGAGCGACGAGGTCACCATTGTGGCGCTGTCGGAGTTCGGCCGCACGCCGCTGCTCAACGGCGGCAACGGCAAAGATCACTGGCCCTTCTCCTCGGCCCTGGTGGTCGGCGCTGGTGTGGCCGGCAACCGTCGGGTGGGCGCCACCGACGAGGGGCTCGTCGGAATTCCCGTCGACTTCGCGACGGGGCTCGCCGATGACAACGGCGACATGCTCGGTTGTGAGAACCTCGGCGTGACCCTCCTTCGCATGGCCAGTCTTGACCCCGGCCAGTTCCTGCCGGGTGTGGCCGAGCTCGACGCGCTCAAGGCCAGCGTCTGATGTGGCTGCTCCTCGCCCTCGCCTGCGGGTCTGACCCGAAGGGCGACACCGGCCCCTCCTGCGGGGAGCTTACGCCGCGACTGAGCTACAGAAACTTTGGCGAGGGCGTCCTGGCCAAACACTGTACGGGCTGTCACAGCTCGCTCATCCCGGTCGAAGATCGGCGTGGCGCGCCGGTCGGCGTTGACCTCGACAGCCTCTCGGCGGCGCGGCAGTTCGCCGACCGCATCGTGGCTCGCTCTGTTGAGGGTGACACGATGCCGCCGGGGGGCGGCCCCTCGGAGGAGGAGCGTCAGTGGTTGGGCGAGTGGGTTGCGTGTGGGATGCCCGAATGATCGCGGCCCTCCTCTTTGTGTTGGGTTGCTCGGAGTACCAGGTCTACGAGCCGCCGGTGCTGCCGCCCGCCGAGCCGCCCGGCGTGCCCCCCGCTGCCATCGGGGCGCCGCCAGACTGGGCCACCTGCACGCTCGGCTATGCGGGCCACTACATCAACCTCACCCCCGAGGACATGGGCGTGGCGCCGCCGGACTCCGGCACGGGCGATGAGCTGAACTACGACAGCTTGAACTGGTGGTCTACCTCGCGGCCGCAGGTGCAGGACTTTGACCCCTCGCTCGACAAGGGCTCCAACTGGTGGCCGGTTGACGATGGCATCGCCGGCGACCCGGCCTACTTTGCCGCCTGGTGGGTGGTTTGGATCAAAGCCAACGCCGCCACCGAGGGCTCTTTCACCCTGGGTGCGGCGACTGACGTCTGGGTGTACCTCGACAACAAGCTGGTGGGCTCTCAGTCGGGGCGCACGGAGCTTGTGGCGGAGACCTTCGCGGTGTCTCTGCGGGGGGGCCAGTATCCCATCGTCATCTCTGCGGCCCAGCGCGGCGGCCCGCAGAGCGCGCTGCGCTTTCGCTGGTTGACGGGCGATGTGAAGCTCTGCTACCCAGACTTCTCGGCGCAGGTGACTGGCGAAGAGTAGACCGTGTCGGCGTCACTTTCGCCCATGTCTGGGACGGGTCCCTTCACCCAGGAGGCGGGCCGGCGTCGCGGCCTCCAACCGGATTCGGGAGGACGCATGCCCCGCCGCTTCAACACCACTGGCCCCTGCGATCCGCATCGCCACTACATGCTTCCGGCCGAGGGGCGGCTTCCGGATCTGCTGGAGCTGGTGGAGGGGGAGCACTACTTTGTGGTGCATGCGCCGCGGCAGACCGGCAAGACGACGGCGATACGGGCCTTTGCTGCGCGGCTGCGGGCCCTTGGCTACGCAGCCGTCTGGGCCAGCCTGGAGAGCAGCCAGGGTGCGGCCTCCGTCGGAGACGCCGAGGATCGATGGATTCACGCCCTCACCGACCGGGCCCAGGGTCTCGAACCGCCCGATCGGCCGCCGGCCGACACGGGGGCAGCGCCCGAGGGGCGGTCGCTCTTTTCCTTCCTTCGCGCCTGGTCGGCTTGCTGTGCGCGGCCGCTGGTGCTGCTTCTGGACGAGGTCGATGTGGTGGAGGGCCCGGCGCTGGTGAGCTTGCTGCGCCAGCTCCGAGACGGCTTTGTCGATCGTGGCGTCGGCGCCTTCCCCGTCTCGGTGGTCCTCGTCGGGATGCGCGATCCTTGGGACTACCGCACCACCGCCAAGGACGGCCGGCCGGTAAACCCTGGCTCGCCCTTCAACATCAAGAAGGCCTCGATCACCCTTCGCAATTTCAACCCGGATGAGATCACTGACCTGCTCGGCCAACATACGGCAGACACCGGTCAGTCTTTCTCGCCCGAGGCGGTGGCGCTGATCGCCGAACAGTCCCGCGGCCAGCCCTTCCTGGTGTACGCCCTGGCCGAGGGTTGCGTGCGGTCCACCGCCGGCCCGGTGGAGGTCTCAACGGTCTGGCAGGCGCGCGAGGCCTTGATCGCCGCGCGGACCACCCACCTCGACGCGCTCTCCGAGCGAC
>Ga0164294_10005655_pt1 | contig 10741 bp, 11 predicted proteins | sample GEODES005metaG_FD_111479 | JGI IMG/M metagenome (GOLD analysis project Ga0164294, IMG submission 111479) | Oligotrophic lake water microbial communities from Sparkling Lake, Wisconsin, USA - GEODES005 metaG | ecosystem: Environmental > Aquatic > Freshwater > Lake | place: USA: Sparkling Lake...
CATCGCCGCACCCTCGGAGATGCGTCGCAACGCCTCACCCAGATTGGTCGCCCCGCATACGAACGGCACCGTGAACTTCCACTTGTCGATGTGGTGGATGTAGTCCGCCGGCGTCAACACCTCGGACTCGTCGACATAGTCCACACCGAGGCTGGCCAGAATCTGCGCCTCGACGAAATGTCCGATCCGGGCTTTGGCCATGACCGGAATGCTGACTGCGGCAATAATGCCGTCGATCAGATCCGGGTCACTCATCCGCGCCACGCCACCCTGGGCGCGGATGTCCGCGGGCACGCGTTCCAGCGCCATTACCGCCACCGCACCGGCAGCCTCGGCGATGCGCGCCTGTTCCGCATTGACGACGTCCATGATGACGCCACCCTTGAGCATCTCAGCCATCCCGCGCTTGACCCGAGCGGTTCCGACCTGGGCGTGATTCGACGAGCCGTTCGCTGACGCTGCGGTGTCCACGTGCACTCCTTCGCTAGCTGCTGGACCTGAGTCTAGAGGTCTGCCGCGGGCCGGAATTCCCGGCTGGTCAGCGGATCGGTTGCGGCTCGGCCGGTGGGCCGCCCGAGCAGTCGGCCAGTTGGTTGGCCACAGCCAGCAGCTGGCCCAGTTGCCGCGGATACACCGTCTCGCCGCCGCCGGTCAACTGCTCGATGGTGGCGGGGTCGCACCACCGGTGGGCCTGGATATAGCGCAGCTCCAACGGGGTGCGGGTGGCCTCCGAGGGCTCGAAGCGACTGGTTCGGTGGACGAAGTAGAACTCCTCGCTGGCAATGACCGCCCCGTTGAAGTCGATGACCGAATCGCGGCGCCAGACCGGGCCCACCAGATGTGCGGGGTCCACCCGAAGGCCGGTCTCCTCGGCGAGTTCACGAGCCGCCGCCTCAGCCAACTGCTCCCCTGGCTGGATCTGACCACCGACGGTGAACCACCACCGCGGCGCGGTGCCATCGGTGATCGCGGGGTCCGATCCGCAGAGCAGCAGAACCGCGCCATCGTCGTCGAGTAGCACCACGCGGGCGGAGGTGCGCGTCGCGATCATCGCTGCGCGGACTCGGCAATCTCGAAATAACTTGGCAGTGCTGCGGTTCCGCCGAGTCGCAACCATCGCACTGCAGGGCGTTCACGTAGCGTCAGGGTGTCGCGGACCGCGTCGTTATGGAAGCGACGGGCCAGCAGCACGCGGGTCTCGGCGTCGGCGAGTTCCGCGATCAGCGCCACCGGAATCACCGACGGATCGACACGCTCGAGCGCTGTGGACAGTTCGTTCTCGCAGGCCTCCCGGGCTGGTCGCGGTGCCCGCTCGGCCGCCCCCGCCAGCGCGGCCAGTCGTTTGCCCTCAGGACTTCCGCCATAGGCGTGGGCGGCGACGGCGCGGGCCACAACGGCCCGCCGGGCCAACGCGGCATCCAGTGCCTGCCAGGACAGGTCATAGCGGACATGGAGCCGATCCAACCGATTGGCGGTCTGGAAGGCCCACACCGCCATCGCGAGCAACACCACGACCAGCGCGGCGGTGATCGACCAGTACAGCGTCGGAGCCATCGACTACGTCCCCACCGCGACCCGGGCGCCGGAGCCTGCCACCGTCTCATAGACGAGCAGGATGTCGTCGGCGACGACATCCCAGTCGTACTGCCGCACAGCATCGGACGCGGCATCGACGTATCCGGCCCGCAGCGCGTCATCGGACAGCACGTCGATCAGCGCCTCAGCCAGGGCCGCGGGGTCTTCCACCGGCACCAGCCGGCCTGCCGCGCCGTCTTCGAGCACCCTGCGGAAGGCGTCGAGGTTGCTCGCCACCACCGGGGTTTCGGCGGCCATCGCCTCCACCAGCACGATGCCGAAGCTCTCCCCTCCGGTATGCGGCGCACAGTAGACATCAGCACTGCGTAGCGCCGACGCTTTCTCGGCGTCGTCAACCTGGCCCAGGAATTTCAGGTGACCGGCCAGATCGCCAGCCTCCTCCCGCAATTCGTCCTCATCGCCGCGACCGACTACGAGGATCTGGATATCGGCGAAGCGTTCCACCAGAGCGGGCAGCGCGGCCAGAAGCACCGCCATCCCCTTGCGTGGCTCGTCGAATCGGCCGAGGAACAGCACGGTCTTACCGGGCCGCGGGTAGCCCGGAAGTAACGGTGCCGACGCGAACGATGCGATATCGACGCCGTTGGGGATTTGGACGGCATCCGATCCCAGGGCTTCGATCTGCCAGCGCCGGGCCAGATCCGACACCGCGATTCGGCCCATGATCTTCTCGTTCCACGGGCGCAGGATTCCTTGGAACATGCTGAGCCCCAGAGACTTTGTCGTTGAAGTGTGGAATGTCGCCACGATCGGGCCCTCGGCGATCATCAGCGCCAGCAACGACAGACTGGGAGCGTTGGGCTCGTGCAGATGTAGGACGTCGAAATCACCCGCGGCCAGCCAGCGTTTGACCATGCGATGGGTGGCCGGGCCGAAACGTAACCGGGCGACCGAGCCGTTGTAGGGGATGGGAACCGCCTTGCCACCGGAGACCACATAGTCCGGCAACTTCACGTGCGGCGACGACGGCGCCAGCACGCTCACATAGTGGCCGCGCTCACGCATCACCTCGGCCAGTTGCAGTACCTGCGACTGCACCCCACCGTTGACGTCGAAGGAGTACGGGCACACCATGCCGATCCGCATCAGACGCCGTCTTTCCCCTCGAGGCGAGCTCGGCGTTGCGCGCTCAGATCAGCCAGCCACTGCGGCTGCAACATATGCCAATCCTGCGGATGCGCGGCGATTTTCACCGCGAACCGATCCGCCAGCGCCTGGGTGATCACACCCACGTCACCGGAGCTGGTGTCGAGGGCGTCATCGATCTGAACCACGCAATCGTCACCGTCGTAGTAGACATGTGCCGGATGCAACGGCGCACCGGTCTCGAGCGCCAGTCGCGCCGGGCCGGCCGGCAGCCGGGTGGGCTCGCCGAAGAAATCCACCTGCACACCGGAGCGGGTGAGGTCGCGATCAGCCATCAGGCAGACAAACCTGTTGGCTTCCAACCGCTCGGCCAGCACCTCCATCGGCGGGCGCTGGCCCCCGGTCAGTGGTAGCACCTCAAATCCCAGGCTCTCGCGGTAGGCGATGAACCGGTCATAGAGAGATTCCGGCTTGAGCCGTTCAGCGACGGTGGTGAAGGTTCCGTACTTCTGGGCCAGCCACACCCCGGCCATATCCCAGTTTCCGCTGTGCGGCAGCGCCATTACGGCCCCGCGACCGCCGACGAGTGCGTCATCGAACTTCTCGGCACCGATGAACACCCGGTCCAGGCGCTCGGCCAGCGCGGCCTGATTCATCGTCGGCAGACGAAACGCCTCCCGCCAGTACCGCGCGTAGGACGCCACCGACGCACGGATCAGCGCGTCCGGCACGTCGGCGGGCATCGTGCCGATCACCCGGGCCAAATTCTTCCGCAACTGCTCCGGCCCTCCGCCGCGTGCGGCGTACCGGGCGCCCGCATCGAAAGCGTTGCGCGCCAGCACTTCGGGCATCGCGCGCACCATCAGCCAGCCGGTGGCATAACCCCAGTCCGTGAGATTGTCACCAAAAGGCACCTTCATCACTGCGCGCCGCTGGTCGGATCGCCGCCGGGTTGTTCGATCAGATCCACCGCTCCAGGTGAATTCCGCACGGTGTGCAGTCGCTGCCCCACGGTCACCAGACTGGCCACCGCCAGCAGCCACATGGCCACGTGCAGCACCATCGGGATGGGATAGCCCGGCAGGTCGGAAAGGCCCGCTCCCAAGAGCACGATGATCAGGCGTTCCGGGCGCTCGATCAACCCGCCGCCGCCGTTCAGCCCACTGGCCTCGGCACGGGCCTTGATATAGGAAATGACCTGGGATGTGACAAGACAGATCAGGGTGGCAACCATCAATGACGAACTCTGCAATCCGAACGCAGCCCACCACAGCAGCCCACAGAAAATCGCGCCGTCACTGATCCGGTCACACGTCGCATCAAGCACCGAACCGAATCGGGTGCCGCCGCCGCGTTCCCGGGCCATCGCGCCGTCGAGCATGTCTGCCAAGACGAAGAACCAGATCACCAGCCAGCCCGCGAACAGTTGCCCGGCGGGAAAAAGGATCAGCGCCGCCAGCACCGAGCCAGCGGTGCCCATGATGGTCACCGTGTCGGGAGTCAGACCAACCCGCAGCGCGGCTTTCGCCAACGGGGCGCTCAACTTGGTGTAGGCCGCGCGCGTCATCAGGTAGAAGTCGCTCACAGCTGACCCGCCCACTCGTCGGCCAGCAGCACACGGGTGTCGCGCAACAACTGCGGGACCACCTTGGTTTCACCGACAATGGTGATGAAGTTGGCGTCGCCTGCCCACCGGGGTACCACATGCATGTGGAGATGATCGGCCAGTGAACCGCCGGCCGACTTACCGAGATTCAGGCCGACATTGAATCCGTCCGGTCGCGACACCGCCTTCATGACCCGAATCGCCTTCTGGACGAACATCATCAGTTCCGCGATCTCTGCTTCGGAGAGGTCTTCGAGCTCCGACACCCGGCGATAGGGCACCACCATGAGGTGGCCCGGGTTGTACGGATACAAGTTCAGTACCGCGTAGACCAGGTCCCCGCGGGCGATCACCAGGCCGTCCTCATCAGACAGTGTGGGGATCTCGGTGAAGGGCTGATTGGGTTGTGATGGGTCGCGGCGCACCGGAGACTCCGCGATGTAGCTCATCCGGTGCGGAGTCCACAGCCGCTGCAGGCGATCCGGGTCCCCCGCGCCCCGATCAGTGATCGGGTCAGTCACCGCGGACCTTCATCGTGTCGGCGTTCGGAACCGCGTTCTCACGGTCGGCGATCCAATTCCCGATCGCGGCAATCGCCTGCGCCCGGGGCACACCGTTGATCTGACTGCGGTCAGCGAAGCGGAAACTCACCGCACCCGCTTCCACATCCCGGTCGCCGGCCAGCAGCATGAACGGCACCTTCTGATTGGTGTGGTTGACGATCTTCTTCGCCATCCGGTCATCGCTGAAGTCGACCTCGACGCGCACCCCGTGCGATTTGAGTTCTGCAGCAACGTCGTTGAGATAACTGACGTGTTCATCGGCCACCGGGATCCCCACCACCTGAACCGGGGCCAGCCATGCCGGAAAGGCACCGGCGTAATGTTCGGTGAGGATTCCGAAGAAACGCTCGATCGACCCGAACAACGCCCGGTGGATCAACACCGGACGCTTGCGGCTACCGTCGGCGGCGGTGTACTCGAGTTCAAATCGCTCCGGCATGTTGAAGTCCAGCTGGATGGTGGACATCTGCCAGCTGCGCCCCAGCGCGTCACGCACCTGTACCGAGATCTTGGGTCCGTAGAAGGCCGCGCCACCAGGGTCGGGAACCAGCGCCAGTCCGCTGGATTCGGCGACTTCCCGCAGCGTCTCGGTGGCCTCCTCCCACATCTCGTCGGAGCCGACGTATTTCTCCGGGTCCTTGGTGGACAACTCGAGAAAGAAGTCATTGAGGCCGTAGTCGCCGAGAAGGTCCAGCACGAAACGCAGCAGGGAGGCGAGTTCATCGCGCATCTGCTCACGGGTGCAGTAGATATGCGAGTCGTCCTGAGTCATACCGCGCACGCGGGTCAGGCCGTGGATGACACCGGACTTCTCGTAGCGGTACACCGTGCCGAATTCGAAGAGCCGCAAAGGAAGTTCCCGGTAGGACCGGCCCCGCGACCGGTAGATCAGATGGTGCATGGGGCAGTTCATCGGCTTGAGGTAGTAGTCCTGCCCGGGCTTACGCAGTGTGCCGTCGTCGGCGTACTCGGCGTCGATGTGCATGGGCGGGAACATGCCCTCGGCGTACCACTCCAGGTGGCCTGAGGTGATGTAGAGCTGCTCCTTGGTGATGTGCGGGGTGTTGACGAATTCGTAGCCGGCCTCGATGTGTTTGCGCCGCGAGTACTCCTCCAACTCCCGGCGCACGATGCCGCCCTTGGGGTGAAACACCGGCAGCCCCGATCCCAATTCGTCGGGGAAACTGAACAGGTCGAGTTCGACACCGAGGCGGCGGTGGTCGCGCTTCTGGGCCTCCTCCAGCAGTTCGAGGTGGCGATCCAGCGCCTCCTGCGATTCCCACGCGGTTCCATAAATTCGCTGAAGGCTCGCATTGTTCTGGTTGCCGCGCCAGTAGGCGGCAGAGCTTCTGGTCAGCTTGAACGCCGGAATGTATTTGGTGGTCGGGGCGTGCGGTCCGCGACACAGATCACCCCAGATACGTTCCCGAGTGCGCGGATTGAGGTTGTCATAGGCGGTCAGCTCATCGCCACCGACCTCCATCACGTCCGGGTCGCCGGATTTGTCGTCGACCAGTTCGAGTTTGTAGGGCTCGCCGGCCAGCTCAGCGCGGGCCTGATCTTTAGACTCATACACCCGCCGGGAGAACAGCTGACCGTCCTTGATGATGACCTTCATGCGCTTCTCGAGCTTCTCGAGGTCCTCCGGCGTGAACGCCTCCGGTACGTCGAAGTCGTAGTAGAAACCATCGGTGATCGGCGGGCCAATTCCCAGCTTGGCCGACGGGAACAGCTCCTGTACGGCCTGGGCCAGGACATGGGCGGCCGAATGCCGGATCACACTGCGACCCTCGTCGGTGTCGGCCGCCACCGGTGTCACCTCGGCGTCGGACTCCGGCGCCCAACTGAGGTCGCGCAGCGTGCCGGCGGCGTCACGGACCACCACGATCGCGGCGGGTTCACCCCGACCGGGCAGGCCGGCGTCGCGCACAGCGGCTCCCGCCGTGGTCCCGGCCGCAACCCGGAGCAGGCCGGACGGGGCGGGGTGTGCGGGCGCGCTCATCGGTGGACTCTTTTCCTGTGCCTCGGGACGGCCATGACCAGCGCACCGGGTCGGCGGCGATCGTCATCATGCTATCGAGGCCTCTGATCAGGCTCCGAGGCCGATCGGGCTGCGCAGCATCGGGTGCTCGAGGCCGAACAGCCGTGCCGACCACGCGATCGCCCCGAACAGCCAGAGGGTGGCCACCACGACGGCCGCGGTGAACACCGCGCCACAGGCCTGAACCCACCAGGGACGTTCACGGAACCAGGTCATCGCGGTGTCATAGCGCCGCCGGGTGAACGTCAGCGTGCGGTGCGCCCAATAAAACTCAGTGGCCAGGATCGCCAGACCGAGGAATACGATCGCCCACCCGGGTCCCGGGTAGGGAATCGCCGCGATGCCGACAAACAACACGCTCAGCCCGATAACGGCCACCGCGACCCGGTAGGAGAAGTCGGCCACGGGTCGCTCCCGCAACCGGTCGCGATGCAGGGACCAGCGGTGTTTTATCCCGCGTCGCTGCGGCGGGTCGGCCGCGGTCGTCTCATCTGTCATGGGGCCACCGTATTTGTGGGAGTTGTTGCCCTTGAGGGTACGTGCGGTAGTGGCAAGGTGAGGGCATGCAGCTGAGCGATCTGGCCGACTTGGCGTTGACCTACCCCGAAGTGGGGTCGACGGCGGCCACCCTGCCCGCGGGGTACAACCAGGTCCGTTTGTCGCGCCGGATCGGGACCGGACGCGACCGCTTCGACCAAGCCGCCGAGTCGGTGATGCGCTACGGCATGCTGCGCGGAGCCGGGTTGCGAGTCACCGCCACCACCGAGGTGGCACAGGTCGGAACCGATGTACTCGGCCGACTCGGGCCGTTCGTCGCACCGTGTCGAGTGGTGTACGTGACCGAGGGGCCCAACCGACGCGGCTTCGCCTACGGCAGCCTGCCGGGGCATGCGGTGTCCGGCGAGGAGATGTTCGGGGTGCACTACAACCCGAGCGATGACGGTGTTTATAGCGACGTCGTGGCGTTCTCCCGGCCCGCCACCTGGTGGAGCCGACTGGGCACACCCGTCTTATCGGTGGTGCAGCGGATGGTCACAATGCGCTATCTGAACGCGGTGTAGCCGCACACGTCAGTCCCAGCGCGACGGTCAGCTCGAGGATCGTCTGCGGATCATTGAGGCGCTCGCCGTAGAGCTCGCGGAGCTGGTTCATCCGGTAGCGCACCGTTTGCGCGTGGACGAACAGATCTGCCGCGACAGCATCACGCTGCCCTTGGCGTAGTAGCCAGGCGCGCAGTGTTTCGGTGAGCCGCTCGGCAGCGTTGGGTCGCAAGCTCGCCAGCGGGGCCAGAGCCCGACGACGCAAATCGTCGGCGGCGTCCTGGTCGGCCCCGAGAACAAGCTCGACAAGATGCTCGTCGGTGTCCAACACCCCGCCGGCGCCGATCGCCAACGAACGGGCCCGGACCACCCGCTGATACGAGGCTTGCGCCAACACCCAGGGGCGCGTGGGCCCGACGATCGCCTGCCGACCGGCAAGCACCGATAACAACGACGCCCGGCGCCCACCGTCAGCGTTGGGAACCAGGATTACCGACCAGGAGTCGGCCGGATCCAGCCCCGGCAAATCATCAGCGATCTGCAGGGACCCCGGGCTCAATTGTGTTGTCAGTCCGCGGATTTGAGTGACCGGCAGTAACACTGCCGTCAGCGTCTCCGGGACCTTCCAGTTCGCTCGGTCCGCGCCGGCCCGCAGCACCTCGGGTGACTCCCCCGCCAGTAACTGTTTGGCCAGCATGTCAAGATAGCGTTGCCGGACCCGGCCGGCGGTGGCCTGCTCATCGGTATGTCCGGACACGCTGGACGCTGACAACTGGTCGATGAAGGCGAACACCAACTCGGCAAAGCGGGCGATCGTGGTCGCCGATACCCCGGCACTGACCGCAGTCTCCGACAACTCCCGCCACGCCACCCGTGCACCGACGCGATAGGCCGACAGCAGTGCATCGATGGAACGGCCGTTGCGCGCCTCACCGCGGCCGAGTTCGTAGGCGCCGTTAAGAGCGGGCGACAGTGGGGATTCGGGATCGGAGTCCTGTGCGCGGGTGGCCAGGCGGAGAAACGCCCCCAGTGCCGTCTGCACCGCGTTCTCGATGTTCTGACCCATCCGGCCGCTGAACGGATCGGTGTAGGCCGGCACTTCCGCAATCACGGCAGCTACCGTGCGCTCGGCCATCCGGGGTAGCACCGCCTCCAGGGACTGCACCGTGGCCGCGTCGAGCGCCAACCCGGTGAACGGTGACGCCGACTCCGGCAATTTATTCCTTTCGAACAAATTCTGTCTGATTATCCACTCACTCTGGTCAAGAAATTACCCTATCCGGCCAGGGATGGTAGAAACATGACAACAACTGCACCTCGCCCCACCCTCACCGGTGCGCTGCAAGGGCGGATCCTCAAACTCGCCGAGCGCGTCACCACGCCACTGGTTCCCGCCGATTACCTCGATGTGATCGACCCCCTGCGCGCGGGCGCAACACTGCGCGGCCGCATCGTGGCCGTCCAGCCGGAAACCTCCGACGCCACCACCCTGCTGATCAAGCCCGGCCGAGACTGGCGGGCCCACACTCCCGGCCAATACGTCCGCATGGGTATCGATGTGCACGGGGTGCGCCAGTGGCGCACCTACTCGCTGACCTCCGAGATCAATCGCCCCGACGGTTGCTTCAGCATCACCGTGAAGGCCGTCGATGGCGGAGCTGTCAGCACCTACCTGGTACGCCGCGCCCGCGTCGGAACAGTCCTCCACCTCGATCAGGCGGCCGGAGACTTCACGCTGGGCACACCGATGCCGGCCAAGATCCTGATCCTCACCGCCGGCAGCGGTATCACTCCGGTGATGGGGATGCTGCGCAATATGCCGGCGGGCAGTGTCGCCGACATCGTCGTGGTGCACTGTGCACCGACGTCCGACGACGTCATCTTCGGTGCGGAACTGCGTGCACTCGCCGCACGTGGCCGGATCCGACTGGTCGAGATCCACACCCGCACGCGAGGCCACCTCGACATCGCCACACTGCACTCCGAAGTGGACGATCTCGCGGAGCGTCACACCTGGGCGTGTGGCCCGGCCGGTCTGTTGGAGACCCTCGAGACGCACTGGGCTGCGCAGGACATCAGCGATCAATTAGCCACGGAACGATTCCGCTCCACCGTCATCGCCACCGGCGATGGCGGCACGGTCACTTTCTCCACCACCGGCACCACCATTGACAGCACCGGATCCGACAGCCTGCTGGACGTCGGCGAGGCCGCCGGTGTGCTCATGCCATCGGGGTGCCGGATGGGCATCTGTTTCGGCTGCGTGGCGCCGCTGCGCCAGGGCGCGGTCCGTGATCTCCGCAACGGCCAGATCACCACTGCGGCGGCAGGCGACGGCGTCGTCATCCAAACCTGCATCTCCGCCGCCGCCGGCGCCTGCGATATCGAACTCTGACTCTGATCCCGAAAGGATTTTCATCATGAGCACTATGCAACGCACGGACACCGATCCGACCGCCCACCTGTCCGCCGCCGATATCGAGAACCTCGGCGCCGAACTCGATGCGATCCGCGACGAAATCCTCGCCAGCCGCGGTGAAAGCGACGCCGCCTACATCCGCACGGTCATTGACGCCCAACGCAAACTCGAACTCAGCAGCCGCGCGATCCTGCTGTTTTCGTTGTTCCCGCCGGCGTGGCTGGCAGGCACCATCGGACTGTCGGTCTCCAAGATCATCGAGAACATGGAGATCGGGCACAACGTGATGCACGGCCAGTGGGACTGGATGCGCGATCCCACCATCCACTCCACCTCATGGGAGTGGGACAACGCCTCACCCTCGGATATGTGGAAGCACTCCCACAACGA
>Ga0164294_10005656_pt1 | contig 10741 bp, 6 predicted proteins | sample GEODES005metaG_FD_111479 | JGI IMG/M metagenome (GOLD analysis project Ga0164294, IMG submission 111479) | Oligotrophic lake water microbial communities from Sparkling Lake, Wisconsin, USA - GEODES005 metaG | ecosystem: Environmental > Aquatic > Freshwater > Lake | place: USA: Sparkling Lake...
CTCGCGCGCCCCGACCTCGACGAGGTCTACCTGCGGGCCGTCCAGTCGTTCACGGGAGGAAAGGGCGGATGGCCCTTGATTGTCTTCCTCACCCCGGACGGGTTGCCGTTCTATGGGACCACCTTCCTTCCCCCCACGACCAACGGGAGAACGGCGGGTCTGCTCGAGGTCCTGCAGAATATCGGCGCCCTGTGGCGAGACGAACGACCGCGGGTGACCCAGCTCGCGGCCCGACTGGGCGACCTGCTGACCGCGACCGGCACCGCCCCGAAGGCCACCGCAGCGCTGCGCGGAGACCTGCTGCAGGCCGTCGCCGACGCTCATGCCGCCGCCTACGACGCCCGCAACGGTGGCTTCGGCGGCGCACCCAAATTTCCGCCACACGGCGCCCTGATCGCCCTCCAGGCCGCCGCCGCGCTGCTGGACGACGCGCGGGCGGCGCGGATGGTCGACCACACGCTGTCGCAGATGGCGCAAGGTGGCCTGCTGGACCTGGTGGAGGGCGGCTTTCACCGGTACTGCGTCGACCCAGCCTGGCGCTTTCCGCAGTTCGAGCGGCAGCTGTCCGACAATGCCTGGCTGCTCGCCGCCTATGTCGACCACACGCTCCGCACGGGCGATCCGGCCTCGGAGGCCGTGGCCCGCAGCATCGCCCATTGGGCGCTCTCGTCCTTGCGAACCGCCGAGGGTGGATTCGCCGCCGGCCTCGCCGCCGACACCGCCGAGGGGGAAGGCGCCCGCCAGCGCTGGACCCGGCCGCAGCTGCACCAGGCGCTCGGCCCGGACGACGGCGATCGCTTCGCCCAGCTGACCGGGATCGCGGCCGATGCTGGCCTGGGCGACATTCCGCACCTCGACATCCCCGCGGCCCAACAGACCGAAGCCGACCGCGCGGTGCTCGCGCGCGCCTGGCCGCGCTTGCGGTCCGCCCTGGCAGACCGCGCGCCGGCCCCCCGGGACGAGCAGGAGGTCACGTCCTGGAACGCCTGGATGTCGGGTGCGCTCGCAAAGGCCGGAGCAGCCCTCGGCGAGCCGGGCTGGGTGCAGGCAGCGGCCGAGGCGCTCGACCGGGTGATCGCCGCCGGCACACCCGACGGACGGCTGCGTCGGATCACCGGCGACGCCGGCCTCGGCTTCGCCGACGACCAGGTCGCCGTGGTCGGCGCCGCGATCGACCTCTTCGAGGCCACCGGCGACCTGCGCTGGCTCGACGACGCCGAGCGAACACAAGCCGCTCTTGACGCCCACTTCTGGGATGACGATCAGGGCGTCTACCAGTATGTCGGTGACGACGCCCCGGCACCGCCGTGCCCGTCCGTGCACTTGATCGGCGGCGCCGAGCCCAACCCGAACGGCGCCGCGGCGCTGCAGCTCGTTCGCCTCGGGGCGCTCCGCGACCGCCCAGCCGACCACGCGCGCGCCACCCAGATCCTCCAGGTGGCGCAGGGATGGCTCGCCACCGCGCCACGCGCGCTCGGCGTCGAAGCGGTGGCCGCGCAGTGGCTCACGGCTGGCGGCGCGCGGCTGGCCATCACGGGTCCCCAGCGACGGGCGCTGGTCCGCGTCGCCGCCCACGCCTACCGCCCCACCACCGTCGTCGCCGCGCTCGACGCCCCCTCCGACCGGCTGCCGTGGACCCGACGGGCGCCGTCCGACCTGCCCGCCGCAGCGACCTTTGTCGGTTTGTCAAGCTGTGAGCAACCACTCACAGAAGCGGACGCCCTTCGGGCGCGTGGTCTGGGGCCCGTCCCCACCGGCCCCACCGAGCCGATCGCACCCGCCAACCGACCCGTGGTGGGCTGGCCAGACCCCGACGCGGACTGGCTGCAGGGGGGACCGCTCACCGCAGACGGGCTGCGCGGGAACCTGGTCGCGCTGTGCTTCGTCTCCCCGAGCGACATCCGCGCGCGTTCGCTGCTGGCCGAGGTGGATCGCCTGCTGGACGCCACGGCCGGCCAGCCCGTGTGCTGGATTGGCGTGCTGGTGGCCCAGCAACCGTCGGAGCGAGACCCGCAACAGGCGCGCGCAGCCCTCGACGAAGCGGGTGTTCGGTTGCCCGTTGTCCACGATCCCACTGGCGCGTTGGCGTCCGCCTACGGCCTGCGCTCCCTGCCGACCGTTGTCCTCGTGGACACCACCGGTCGCGAAGGGTGGCGGCAAGCCGGGGAGACCGACGCCGCGACGCTCCTCACCCAGATCGCACGCCTGCTGTCCGCCGCGCGCGCCGCTGGCACCGCGGGACCGGTGGCGTGGTCGGCCGAGCCCGCGCGTGCCCCGACCGCGGCGCTGCGACACCCCGCAGGACTCACGGTCTGGCCGGGCGCCGCCGCGCAGGAGGCCGGCGCGGACCCGCTCGACGGGACCGGACGCGTCTATGTGGCGGACACCGGCGCCCACCGGGTGTGGGAGTTCGCCGTTCGCCCGTCCACCGACGGCTGGCCCGCGCTCGCGCTGCGCCGACGCATCGGGACCGGCGCTCCCGGCTTCGTCGATGGCGACGCCAACCGGGCCCAATTCCGCAGCCCGCGAGGACTGGCGCGCCATGGCCGAACGCTGTGGGTGGCCGACACGGACAACCACGCGGTGCGCGCGATCGATCTCGCCACCGGTGACGTCGGGACCGCCGCTGGCACCGGGGCGCGGGGGGACGGCCACCACGACCCCTACGACCCGCTCGGCACCCCGCTGCGGTCGCCCTGGGATGTCGCGGTCGGAGGAGCGCCCGACGCGCCCGTGGTCTTCCTGGCGATGGCCGGCGATCACCGGCTGTGGGTGCTGCACGAGGGCCGACGAGAGATCGGCCCATTCGCAGGCTCCGGAGCCGTGGATCACGTCGACGGTCCGTTGTTGGAGGCCGCGCTGGCCCAGCCCAGCGGGTTGTGCCTGACCGAGCGGTTCCTGTTCTTCACGGACGCCGACACCGGGAGCGTCCGCGCGGTGGCCTGGAACGAGCGGCAGGTGGTGACGGTCAGCGGTCGCGGCCCCCGCGAGGTGGGGGACGCGGACGGACCGCTCGACGCGGCGCGCCTCGAGCTGCCCCGCGGCGTCGCCGCGCAGGGCGATGTGCTGCATGTGGCCGACACCGCCAACCACAAGATCAAGGCGATGGACCTCCGCACGCGACATGTTCGCACCTTCGCGGGCGCGGACGGAGGCCTCGCCCGCCCGGGCGCGCTCGCCCGCTGCGGCCCGTTCCTGCTCGTGGCCGACACAGGGAACCACCGCGTGGTGGCCATCCACACCGTGACCGGGGAGCTGCGCCCGCTGTGGCCCATGGCCCCCGCGGACGCGCCGTCGAACTAGACTGACACGTCAGTCTAGTCCGGTTATAGCGGTGGCAGACCCGGGGAGCGCCATGCACACCGCCGCCTTTGTGCGTGCCGAAGGACCTTTGCTGCCGTATGGGGCCGTTCGGGCCGCGGCCTGGCTCGCCGCAAACGCACAGGACCTCGGCTCGCGCGCCGCCCGCCTCGGGGGTGTTGCCCTCGCCGCGCCGTTTGGCCTCAGCGATCCCATCTTGGCGCTGCGCCTGGCGTGGGGTGCGCTGCGCGGGACGAGTGAAGATCGCCTCGAAATACTGGGTGAGGAGTACTGGGAGACCCAGCTCCGCGGGAAGCTGGTCCGCGTCGGCCAGGACCTCCTGGAGCGGGCGCGCGCCGACGGCCACCGCGTGGTGCTCGTCTCCGACCATCCGGACTGCGTGGCGCGGCACCTCGCCGAGGCGATCCGCGCCGATGTCCTCGTGTGCAACCAGCTCGAGCTGCGGGCCGGCCGCGCCACGGGTCGCATCGCTGACCCCCTCGCCTCGCGCTTCGGCGGCCCCGCGCTGCAGGCCTTCGCGAGCGCGCACGGGCTGTCGTTGGCCGGCTCCCTCGCCTACGGCACGGCCGGCACGGACATCGCGCTGCTCGCCGGTGTGGGCCGTCCCTGCGCCGTCGCGCCCACCGCCGAGCTGCGCCGCGCCGCCCGCGACCTCGACTGGCCTGTGGTGGCGCCGTGACCGACCGCGCGACCGTCCCCGGCCCCGCACCCGCCGGCGAATCGACCGCCGCGGCCCCCGGGAGCGTCCGGCACGCGTTGGCAGGTCGGCGCCTCGTCATCACCGGCTTTACCGGCTTCCTCGCCAAGGTCTTCGTCGCGCTGCTCCTCGAGTCCGTGCCCGAGATCGGCCAGATTTACCTGATTGTTCGCCGGCGCGCGCGGAAGGAGCCCGCGGTGCGGCGCTTCGAGCGGGCGGTGGAGACCTCGCCCGTCTTTCGGCCCCTGCGCGCCCGCCACGGCGCCGACCTAGCCACCTGGCTCGGGGCGCGCATCACGGTGCTCGACGGCGACGTCGAGCGACCGGCTTGTGAGCTCGCGACCGAAACCCTGGCGCGGCTGACGGGGCGGATCGACCTCATCGTTCACTGCGCAGGCCTCACCGACTTCATGCCCGATCCGACCGAGGCGGTCTCGGTGAATGTCGCCGGCGCGGCGCATGTCGCCGATCTCGCCACGCGGCTCGGCGCGCCGCTGATGCACATCTCGACGGCCTATGTGGCCGGCGACCAGGGCTCGGTGACCGTGCCCGAGTCCCTCGTGGTGGGGCGCTCGCCGAATGGCACCGCCTTCCAGGCCGCGGGCGAGCTGTGCGCGCTCACCCTGGCGTGCCGCGCCGCCGGCGCCGACGCCGCGGACCGCAAAGAGGCGGCGCTCGCCCGGGCGCGCCAGCTCGGCTGGCCGAACCTCTACACCTACACCAAGGGGCTCGCCGAGCACCTGATTGGCGATCGACCCGGCGTCACCATCGTTCGACCCTCCATTGTCGAATGCGCCCGCACCTTTCCATTCCCGGGCTGGAACGAGGGACTCAACACGGCGGGACCGCTCGCCTGGCTCATCACCACGCCCTACCGGCGACTCCCCGCGGCACCCGACCACCGCTTCGACGTGATCCCCGTCGACGACGTGGCGCGGGGGATGGTGCTGATCACGCGCGAGATCCTGGAAGGCCGCGGCGGAGGCGTGTTTCACCTCGCGTCCTCCGATGTCAACCCGCTCACTTTTGGCCGTTGCATCGAGCTCACGGGGCTCGCGTTTCGCCGCTGGACCCGCAAAGGGGGCGGAACGCCCTGGGAACAACACCTGATCCGCCACCTCGACCCGGTTCCCGGGCCGGAAGACGCCGATCGCGGCATCGGACGCTGGTCCGAGCTGCTCCAGCGCGCCCGCGACGCAGCGGACTGGATCGAGGCTCGGGAGGACCGGCTCGGCGGCGCGCTGGCCGACCGGGCGCGCGGCTGGTCGCGACAAACCAGCGCCTGGCTCTCGGATGTGGACCGGGTCGAAAAGATGCTGGATCTCTACCAACCGTTCATCCACGACAACGACTACCGATTCGTCACCGATCGCGTCCGGGCCCTCGGACGCACCGACCCCGATCTCCGGTGGGAGGTGGACGACATCTGCTGGCGAACCTACTGGGTGGACATCGAATACCCCGGCCTACAGCGCTGGTGCATCCCGCTCATTCGCGGGGAGCGAGCGCCGACCGACCCACCCGGCCCTACCCCCTTTCGCCTGCCACATCTGCTGGAGTCGCCATGATCCTCGTCACCGGCGGTACGGGCTTCCTTGGGAGTTACGCCGTTTCACGCCTGATCGCGTCCAGCACGGGGCCGATTGGGCTGCTGGTGCGCGCGCGCGACGACCGCGCCGCCACCGAAAAGCTGTGGCACAACCTCCAGCTACATTGGTCCGAAGAGACCTTTTGGAAGCACCACCCGCGCTTCGTCTTTGTCCCTGGGGACCTGCATGAAGACCGCCTCGGGCTCAGCGAGACCGCCTGGGCGGCCACCGCTGAGCGGACCGACTCGATCCTCCACATCGCCGCGTCCTTGAATCGGAAATCCGAAAAAGCCTGTCTGAACACCAACCTCCGCGGAACGCTGTCGCTCGTCACCCTCGCGCGGGAAGCGGTGCAGCGGGGCGGCCTCAGTCGCTTTACGCACGTCAGCACGGTCGCGGTGGCCGGCCAGCGGAGCCACGAGGTGGTTCAAGAAGACCAGGCGATCGACTGGGACCGTTCGGACTATGACCCCTATGGACGCACCAAGAAGTTCGCCGAGCACCTCGTCACGACCCTGCTGCCCGATGTGTCGACGCTGTTTCTACGACCCTCCATCGTGATGGGAGACAGCCGCTTTCCGCAAACCACACAGTTCGACATGGTGCGCGCGTTCTGCGAACTGGCCCAGCTGCCGGTGGTTCCGCTCGACCCCGAGACCCGACTCGACATCGTGCCGGCCGACTGGGTCGGCGACGCCATCGCGACCCTCCACCTCGACCCTAACCCCGGCTACAGGCGCTACCACCTGGCCGCAGGAGAAGGTGCTCCGAAGGCACGTGAGATCGCAGACGCCCTCCGCGGGACCGCCCACGCGCTGCGGTTCGCCCCCCGCCTGGCGCGGCCGTTCGACTGGACGGTCCGCGCGATGAACCGCCTGCCGCGGAGCCACCCGCTGCAGCCCCTCGGCGCGCTGATGAAGGTCTTCTGGCCCTATATCGAATACGACACCGTCTTCGACAACACGCGCGCCGTCGCCGCCGTCGGACGTGCGCCGACGCCATTTCCCAGGTACTGCGCCCCCTTGTTTCAGTGGGCGACCTCGCAGCGCTATGTCTACCCGCACCAGCCGCTCGGGGCACGGCCATGAGCCAGTGGGCGATCTGGCGGGATCGCGCCCGCGGGCTCGACGCCGACGCGGCGCTGCAGGGGTCGATGGCCGCCTTCATCGAAGCGGCCGGCGTGCGCTATGCCGTCGATCCCGGCGAACAGTGGCGACCCGGATCCCCGTTCAAGCTATTGTTTGCCGGCTATGCCGGCAGCCGGAACACCGGCGCGGACGTGCGGGTCGAGGAGATGATCCGGCAGACCCGCCACCTGCTCGGGGACGACCTCGCCGATCTCAGCATCTTGACCATTGACCCGGCGCTCACGCGCGGATACTTCCGAGCGACAAAGCAGATCGTCCTGCCAAAGATCTTTCCGAAGTTCGTCTTTGACGCCGTACACACGCAGCACGGCGTCGTGGCGTGCGAAGGGTCGATGTTCAAGAGCAAGTTCGCGAGCGCGCTCGCGACCCTGATGGTGGGCGCGCTCGGCGTCGCCTGCGCCGAGAACAAGGTGGCGGTCGGCTGGGGAGGCGAGGCGGGTGCGATGGACCCCACCCTCGAGGCCCTGGTGCGGCGGTACAACCGCGACGCCTTCATCCTGGCGCGAAACCCCGAATCGGTCGACGTGCTGGCGCGCCTCGGGGTCACGGCCCGGTCTGGCACCGACACGGCCTGGACCTTCGAGCCGGCGCCGCCCACGGTAGGGCGGGAGATCCTGATGCGCCACGGCTGGGATGGCCGCCAGCCGCTGCTGATCGGCTGTCCGATCCACCCTTTTTGGTGGCCCGTCAAACCAGACCTGTGGAAGACGGCGGGTCATGCGGCCCTCGGGCTGCATGCCGAGAGCCACTACGCGAGCCTGTACTTCCACCGCTCGGGCGCCGAGATCGATGCAGCGCAGGCCCGGTATGTCGCTGCCTTCGCCGAGGGGCTCCGCGCCCAACGGGATCGGACCGGCGCATTCGTCGCGCTGGTCGGGATGGAGCAGCTCGACCGCCGGGCGTGCGAGCAGGTGTCGGAGGCCCTGGGGGGCGCGCCGATCCTCGCGAGCGACACCTACGATATGTACACGCTCGTCAGTGTGGTGCGCCAAGCGTCCCTGCTGCTGTCGAGCCGCTACCACGCGATCGTGTGCTCCATGCCGGCCGGCGTGCCGTCCATCGGGGTGACCATGGACGAGCGCATCCGGAACCTCATGGTGGATCGCGGGCAAGCCGAGCTCGCGCTGCGGGTTGACCAACCGGACCTCGGGGAGGCCGCCGCCGCGGCGCTGGCCCAGGTGTCGTCCACCCCGGACGAGGCGCGCTGGAAGATCGAGGCGTGCGTGTCGAAGAACCTGGTCCGAATGGGCCAGATGGGGGCATGGTTCGTCGATCACCTGCGCGAGCGGCACCCGGAGATCCCCATCGCCGCCCGCTTCGGCGGCGCCGGCGCGCCGCTCGACCACCTGCCGCCCCCGCCGCCCGCGGTCCTGGCCCTGCTCGACCGACACCCCCCCACCACCGAGGCCGCCGCATGACGGTGCTCGAGCGCTTCTTCGATCGCATCGCCGCCCGCGGGACCGAGCCCATCCTGTACGAGGTGCGGGGGGATCAGCTGGCGCCCTGGAGCGGCGCAGACCTGCGCGACCGCATCGCCCAGATTCGCGGCTGGCTTCGTGAGCGGGCGTTACAAGCAGGTGACCGGGTCGCTTGGGTCGCCGACAACAGCGCGGCGTGGGTGGCGCTCGACCTCGCCGTCCTGGCCGAGGGGCTGGTCGCCGTGCCGTGGTACCCCCGCCAGTCGTCGCGGGAGCTCGCCCAATACGCCGAGGACTGCGATGCGCGGCTGATCGTGGCGGGCGACGAGCGCCTGGCCGGCCTGTTGCGCGCCGCCACCGATCGCCCCGTGACCTTGCTCGCCGACGCGGTGGGACCGCCGGTGTACGCGCCGCCGAGGCCCACCGTCCCCGTGGCCCCCTTCACGCTGGTCTACACCTCCGGCACGACCGGCACCGCCAAGGGCGCCATCGTCACCGAAGCCAATGTGGCGGCGATGCTCCCGATCACCGCGTCGGCCCTCGAGGCGATGATGGGGAGTTCGGCCCCTGACCACCGGGTATTTCACTACCTTCCCCTTTGCTTTCTCGGTAGTCGGGTGGTGCTGTGGACCTGCTTGTGGCGCGGCAACCCCATCGCCTTGTCCACCCAGCTCGACCAGCTGGCCCAGGAGCTGGCGACGGCGCGGCCCCACTATGTGCTCAATGTTCCCTTGCTGCTGGAGCGGATGCGCGCACGGGTCGAGGCCGGCATCGCGCAGCGCGCCTCGCCGGTGCGCGCGCTGTGGGCCGGCGCGCACCGCGCGGCGGCGGGTTCCCGCCGCTGGCGCGACCGCGCCGCGCTGGCGATCGCGGGGCGGAGCCTGTTTCCCGCCGTCCGGAAGAAGCTCGGACCCGAGCTGCGCTGCCTGCTCTGCGGGTCGGCGCCGCTGGCGCCCGAGACCCAGGCCTGGTTCGCCCACCTGGGGCTGCCGGTCTACCAGGTCTATGGGCTGACCGAGACCACGGCGATCCTGACCATGGATGTGCCACCCGACGCCGTCCCCGGCACCGTGGGCCGGGCCATCCCCGGCGTGCAGCTTCGGATTGGCGATGACGACGAGCTGCAGGCCCAGGGTCCGAACCTGTTTCCGGGCTACTGGCGTCGTCCCGCCGACACGGCGGCCGCGTTCTCGGCCGACGGGTGGTTTCGCACCGGCGACCGCGCCAGCCTCGATGGCGGGGTGCTGCGCATCCTGGGTCGCCTGAAGAGCGTGATCGTGCTGACGAGCGGGCACAAGGTGTCGCCCGAGGGCGTCGAGGAGGTGTTTCGCGCCGCCCTTCCCACCGCCGACCAGGTGGTGGCCTTCGGTCACCAACGCAAGGCGCTGCTGCTGGTGGTGTCGGGACCGGTGTCGCGCGAAGCGGTCGCGGATGCGGTCTCGAAGTACAACGACGACGCCGCACACTATCGCCGCGTCGCGGCCTTTCATCTTCATCCGGAGGTGATGAACCCCGAGGGCGGGTGGATCACCGCGAACGGAAAGCTGAAGCGCGCAGCCCTGGAGGCCGCCTTCCGCCCCACCCTCGACGCCCTGGAGCAGCGATGAGCGACGTCCGGGGCGAGGCCGTGTCGTGGGCCCGGGTGGACGGGGTGCTCGAGGTGACGCTGCACCGCGCGCCGTGCAACGAGCTCGGCACCACCGCGCTCGCCGAGCTCGAGCAGCTGGTGCCGCTGCTCCGCGCGCCCGACTTTTCTGCCGTCTTGCTATACTCCTCCCTCGACAGCGGCTTCTGCGCAGGCGCAGACCTGCGGGAGCTGTACGCGGGTCTCACCACACGCACGCCCCCCGACTGGGTCCAGGCCCTCCCGTCGCGGCGGGCGCGACGGTGGGTCGGCCAGGCGCTCGGACAGGCCGAGGCACCGCTGATTCGTCGGGAGGTGCGCAGCTTTCTCGACCGCATCCACGCGGTCTTCGACGCCATCGACCAGGCGCCGGTCACGACGGTCGCCGCGCTGCACCGGGTGGTCTTCGGCGGCGGACTCGAGCTCGCGCTGACCGCCGACATCCGGGTCGCCGATCCGGGCACCCGCCTGTGCCTGCCTGAGCTCCGCCTCGGGATCATTCCCGGCTTTGGAGCGATTCCAAGGCTCCGGCGAGACGCGCCCAACGCGACCCTCCGCGACCTGCTGCTGACCGGCCGCTCGCTGGGTGCCCGCCGTGCCTATGAGCTCGGCCTCGTCCAACACCTCTCCGGCCCAGGACAGGCGGTCACCCTGGCGCGCGGTATCGCTCGCCAGGCCGCACGCTTTCCCCCGGCCGCCGTGCGGGCCGCCAAGTCGCTCGCGAAGCCACTTCCCGTCGACGAACTGACCCGTGAGAAAGAGCTGTTCTGTCAACTGGTCACCTCCCGAGAGACGCGCGAGGCCCTGGCGCGCTTCGTCTCCGACACCTCAGCGAGGCCCTACCTGCCATGAGCGAACCCCTCCTCGACACGCTGCGCGCCCTGGCCGTCAAGCGCTTCGGCGACCGCGCCGCCGGCCTCGACGCCCACACCGACCTGTTCGAC